>Ga0209309_10000399_pt1 | contig 52947 bp, 40 predicted proteins | sample COGITO_mtgs_1204_2_FD_184807 | JGI IMG/M metagenome (GOLD analysis project Ga0209309, IMG submission 184807) | Pelagic marine microbial communities from North Sea - COGITO_mtgs_120412 (SPAdes) (version 2) | ecosystem: Environmental > Aquatic > Marine > Epipelagic ... | reverse complement strand
ATAGTTGCCAATTCACTTAAAGGCACCGGACTCCCGTTTTCAACAGGAATATAGATGTCTTTTATATCTTCTGGATTGCCACGTAACTCTCTTGGATACCGCACCCTAACACCATAACGTTCTCTGTCTTCAACCGTTTGGGTGAGCACCATACCGCCAATAGCGACTTTTAAAACACTTTGAACGTCTTCTATGGAAATACCATAACGGGCGATTTTTTCCCTATCAATATCAATGAGCAAATAGGGTTTACCCACAATTCTGTCGGCAAAAACCGCTTCAACCTTAACGCCCTCCGCTTGTTTTAAAATTGTTTCCAACTGTAAGCCAAACGCTTCAATTTGTTTTAAATCTTGGCCCTTTACCTTGATGCCCATGGGGGCACGCATACCAGTTTGCAACATCACCAATCGGGTCTCTATGGGTTGTAATTTGGGTGCAGAGGTCACGCCAGGTAATTTGGTTACCCTTACGATTTCATTCCAAATATCATCGGGACTGTTAATTTCTGGTCGCCAGTTTCGATAGAATTCGCCATCGTTGTCTTCGATAAGTTGCTCATTAGTGTTTAGGGATTTCCAAGCTTCACGGTCTTCTGCGGGCAATGCCCTTCCGTTTTTCAATACGAATTCACCAGCATCATTCACTTTATAGCGTTGTCGTTTTCCTGCTGCATTCCGCATAAATTCAGGTTTATACTGAATCATATTTTCGTACATGGATAATGGTGCAGGATCCAATGCCGATTCGGTACGACCTGCTTTTCCTACTACGGTTTCAATTTCAGGAATGGTAGCGACCGCCATATCCAATTGCTGAAGCACCCGCTTATTTTCTTCTACCCCTGCATGAGGCAAAGAGGTTGGCATGAGCAAAAAAGAACCTTCATTTAAGGAGGGCATAAATTCCTTACCGGTAGTGCTCATAATCCACACTCCAGAAATAAGTACGGTTGCTGGAATAACCAAAAACAAGAGCTTGTTGGCCAAGGCCCAAGCCAAAATTTGTGCGTAATAGCGTCGCAACATACCGAACAGTCCTAAAATTGCGAAGCAAATAATAGCAACAAAAATGAGGTTGATGAAGATGCTGCGATCAAAACCTAAAGGCCTCCAATACTCTGCCAAAAGCACTACAATGGCTGCTGAAGAACCAATAATATTAATAAGGTTGGCGTTTTTCTTGTCTAATTTACCTAGTGCGATTAATAAGCCTGTAATTCCGAAGACCATTAAGATAATGCCTATCCAATACCCGAGAACCATAATTACCAGTCCAGCGACGACTAAAGCAATTGCTACAATGGGTCTAAAGGATGATTTGAGCTTGGTTTATCTGAAGAGATATGCTGCAAAGGGCGGAATTAAAAACAAGGCAATTACCAACGATGCCGATAACGCCATTGTTTTTGTAAAAGCCAATGGCCTAAACAGTTTTCCTTCCGCCCCTATCATGGTAAAAACAGGTACGAAACTTATAATGGTCGTTAACACCGCAGTTAAAATGGCTCCAGAAACTTCGGCAGTTGCGTTATAAACAACTTCATTAATGGTATATGCAGTACCTTCTTCACGCAGTCTTAAGGTGTTGTCATCGAGGTGCCGAATCATATTTTCAGCCAGAATTACCCCTACATCGACCATGGTGCCTATGGCAATGGCAATACCTGAAAGTGCCACAATATTTGCATCGACATCGAATAATTTCATCGCAATGAACACCATCAAGACTGCTACAGGCAACAATCCGGATATTAAAATGGATGCCCGCAGATTAAATACCATCACGATAATTACTAAAATTGTAATTAAAATTTCAAGCGTTAGAGCTTCGTGGAGTGTATCTAAAGTTTCTTCAATAAGTTCGGAACGATCGTAAAACGGAACGACGGTTAGCTGAGATGTGCGCCCATCTGCCAATACTTTAGAAGGTAAACCGCCTTTAAGCTCGTCGATTTTTTCTTTAACATTTGAAATCACTTCCATTGGATTGGCGCCATACCGAGCCACCACAACCCCACCCACAACCTCAGCACCTTCTTTATCCAAAATACCACGTCGCGCTGCAGGACCCAAGGATACTTTTGCTATATCCTTGATTTTAATTGACGTGTACTCTTCGGAAGTTACAACTGCGTTTTCAATATCTTCCACCGATTTCACGTACCCTAAACCCCGCACGATATATTCAGCTTGATTGATTTCTAAAGTCTGCGCTCCAATATCTTGATTGCTCGCTTTTACCGCAGTTACAACTTCGCTTAATCCAATATTGTATTGGCGCATCACCTCCGGATTTACATCGATTTGATACTCCTGAACATAGCCCCCAATAGACGCTACTTCTGAAACACCACTCGCAGCCGATAAGGCATACTTTACGTAATAATCCTGAATACTTCTAAGCTCTTGCAAATCCCAACCTCCAGTAACTTTTCCCTGTTCATCTCGACCTTCAAGAGTATACCAAAATATCTGTCCCAGCCCCGTAGCATCTGGACCTAAAGCAGGATTCACCCCTTCTGGCAACAATCCGCTTTGCAAGGAATTGAGCTTTTCCAAAATTCGACTTCTGCTCCAATAAAACTCAATATCTTCTTCAAATATGATATAGATACTGGAAAAGCCAAACATAGAGGAACTGCGGATTGTTTTTACCCCTGGAATACCCAGTAGCGAGGTGGTTAGCGGATAGGTGATTTGGTCTTCAATATCTTGAGGAGACCGCCCGTCCCATTTAGTGAAAACAATTTGTTGGTTTTCACCAATATCTGGAATTGCATCCACAGCTACAGGATCACTTGGCAAAAAGCCCGTGTTCCAATTAAAAGGGGCATTTACAGTGCCCCACCCCACAAAGAGCGCAAGTAGCAATACAGCTACCAGCTTATTTTCGATTAAAAATTTGATGCTTTTATTTAGCATTCATTTGAGGTTTAAACAATTAGTCATAGGCGCCATGAGAACACCAGATACAGCGAATCATCCCCATAGCGAAGCTATAGGAGATTACAGTCTATTGTTTAAAATCAAATTAAATAAGTCTCGTCAAACTTGAAGATTTGCCTTATAACGAGCGGCGGTGCATAATCTTCATATGAAGACACTTTAAGATCTACACCTTGATAAAGTTGGTTATAGGTATGTATAAATGCAGCAACAAGCACTTGCTGCTCAAATGAAATTTGAGCGTTGGAAAGTTGTAATTCGTCTTGCCCATCTACAATAGATTGCTCGTCACTACAACATTTCTTTTTAGTCACAGAACAACCTTCGGTCGTAGGTGTTTCCATGGTCATTCCACAACCTTTAGCTTTTTTAAAGACTGAAGTTTCTACCAAAGTATCGCCACAATAATGCATATCAATAGTGAAGGAGAGTGTTGAAAACAACACCACCAAAGCCATAGAAATGCATACTAATTTATGAGATACTTTTTTCATCTACATTGCAAAGATATCAAATTTTAACAATTGGAGTTTTTGTTTAACAGAAGATTAGAGGATGCGCCTAACCTATTTCCAAACCTTCAATCCAAAACATTGGCTCAACATCTTGAAAAGTTCTGGATGCTTCCGCTTCATTAATTTAGGTTTTTCGAAAAAATATTCCGCAGCAACAGCTAAAAATTCTGCTTGAGATGTCCCGCCATAAGCTCGAATATCGGATTGATTCTTGTGGATGGCTTCCATTTCATCATGAATAAGCTTTAACCAGGGAATGGTATAGACATGTTGCATCAACACTTCAGGGATGCCATCTACCCTATCATCCATTTTATCAATTAAATGCACAAACTCATGGATGGCAGTATTGCTTTTATCCTCGTGATTTTCAAATCCGTGATGCAAGGCTTTTTTCGAGATAATCATTTGGCGCTCCAAGCGTCCGGTACCTACAATACCTGAAATTCTACGCTTTTTACTATCTTCATTAAACTCATACGCTTCATTAAAATTATCGGGATAAATCAAAATACCGGACAAGGTTTTGTAATGCCACTCCTTAAACCCAAAAACAGGGATCACTGCACTTGAAGCCAAAAAAATGCGGTCCAGATCGGTCACTTCCAAATCTACACCGTCTATGTAAACTTCGCTCAAAAATTGCATCATGCGCTTTTGAAACCGAAATTGTTCCTTGGCATCCAACCTTCCATAAAAAACCACATGTTGAGTCAAGAGTGCTTGCCAATGCCCAGGAAATGTTTCGGGTTTTTTATAACCCAACTTGTAAAAGGCATAGGCCATAAACACCACCAACACTATAAAAATAAGAATATATACAAGCGTATTCATGATTGGGCTTTATAACATCTAAGGTAAAGTTTTTCTCAACGAGTTTTCAGTAAATACAAAAAAAAGACCCAACTTAAGTTGGGTCTTTTATCAAAAATATAACTATTATTATTTTTTAGCCATCAATACGTTATCAATCACGTAGACACGACCATTGGACGCTTCAATACTTCCCTGAATAACTTGTGCTTTTTTACCGCTGCTATCTGTAATCACATATTGATCACCACTCATAGAGGCAGTTAGCTCTTCACCTTTTACAGTTTTGAAAGCATATTTTCCGCCGGCACCTTCAATAGCTTTTTTCATATCTTCAGCAGTCATTGCACCTTGTACAACATGATACTGCAAAACACCTGTTAACATCTCCTTGTTTTCTGGCTTCAACAAGGTCTCCACTGTACCTTTAGGTAGTTTTTCGAAAGCTTGATTACTAGGAGCAAATACGGTATATTCTCCTGGTTCAGATAACATGGTTGCCAAATCGGCTGCTTTTACTGCTGCAACCAAGGTGGAAAGATCTTCAGTTGCCATTGCTTTTCCTGCAATACTGTTCTCTCTTGCTTCCATTTTCATTTTTTCTTCTTCGGCTTTCATCGCCATTTCTTCTTTAGCAGCATTTTCTTGATCTATTTTCTCTTGCTCCATCTTGGCTGCTGCCTCTTCTTTTTTACCATCGTTACATGAGGTCATAACTACTAAAGTCAAGCACATCATCACGGTAAAAATACTGTTCAATTTAAGTTTCATAATTTGTTTTTTTATATTGGTTTATAGCTTAATATACGAACACGAACGCTTTTAGGTTTTTTCAGGACTTGATTTAATAAAAATTTAACAATAAAGCAGTATTAAACTTAATCCCAACATTTTAAAGCCTTTAATTGGGTATGTAATCTTAACACAACATTAATACGCTCTAGCAAACAATTAGCGTTAACAACCAAACCATTTGAAGTAATTGTAATACTTTTACAAACTTATCTTTACGCCTTGAACACTGAAGAAAATCGTCAAACCGAAATGCCTAAAACTCGAAGATACCGTTGGTTGAGACGCCTATTACGCGTATTGTTAGGTGTACTTGTTTTTCTGTTTCTAGTCGTTCTTTTTGTTAGAAGCCCGTGGGGACAAGGTATTATTGTGGATAAAGTGGTGGGTTACGTTTCAAATAAAACTAACACTAAAGTCGCCATAGATCGATTATTCATCACTTTTGATGGCGATTTAAAACTTGATGGCCTCTATCTCGAAGACACCAAAGGTGATACCTTGGTCTACTCTAAATCCTTGGAGGCAAACATTCCAATTTGGGCCATGATCAATGGCGAATCGGTTGGCGTTGATGGTTTGGATTGGGAAGGCTTGCGTGCCAACATTACCAGAAAGGATTCGATTGGGGGTTATAATTTTCAATTTTTGATTGACGCTTTTGTAACTGCCGATACGACTTCTGTCGCCACAGACACTACAGCAGCTCCATTAAATTTAATCCTAAGAGATCTTAATTTCAAAGACATCGACCTTGTCTTTAACGATGCGGTTTTGGGGATAGATTCTAAATTTAAGATTGGGCAACTCAAGGCAGATATGGATGAAGTTGACCTTGAACATATGGTGTTCAATGCTTCGGAATTGGAATTGTTCAACTCCAACATTAAATTAATCCAAAATGAGGTCGCCAAAGATTCAACCACTCCTAACGCTCCTTTGCCCAAATTTTCCGCGGAAAGCTTGACCCTTCAAAATGTGAAGGCTTATTACGAATCCAGACAAGACAACTTGATCGCCGATTTGGACATTGGCGCATTTTATACTGAAATCCCTACTGTCAATTTAGCGCAAAGCGAATTCGATCTCCGCAAGATCTCTCTTAAGAATTCCAGTATTTTATTTCACACCGAAACACAAACCAAATTAGCCAATAAAATGCTCGATGCCGAAACTGTTAATACGACTAGCGCTTCCCAACCATTTATATGGCCTGCGCTCACCATAAGCGTTGCCGATCTTGATATAGAGCACACGAACATTAGCTATCTTGTTGGTGACGCAACGTCTGTTGCTGGTGAATTTAATCCCAATGCAGTGGTTTTGGAAGCCTTGACTCTCAAAGCAAAGCACATTTACCTGAAGGATGAACAGGCGGGATTGGCATTGAATCAATTTGATTTCAAAGAATTTTCCGGACTCAATTTGAAGCAACTCTCCTTTAAGTTTGACCTCAGCAATGAGCAAATGCGCTTTGAGGATTTGAAGTTTCAGCTCAACGATAATAGTATTGAAGGCTATGCCGAACTTAATTACAGCTCCCTTGCCACATTAATGGCACAGCCCGAGCAAACAAAAATCAATCTCAACCTTCCGTCCTTTAGTGTGTCGCTGAAAGAATTATTTAAATTTCAGCCTTCACTTAAAAACAACGCCTACCTCCAAACCTTAAGCAAGCGTCAAATACGCGGTAATATCAATGCTTCCGGCACATTGGCTGCTATCAATTTCCCTAACATCAACCTCAATTGGGGACAAAACACAAAAATTTCAGCTTCGGGAAAAGTCTTAAACCCTACCGAGCCCACAAAATTGAGTTTTGATATTTCGAAGTTTTCCGCGGTAACCAAACGTTCCGATGCGCTCTTATTTATAGATGAAACCGAAATGGGTGTGAGTTTCCCTGAAGATGTTCGCCTCGTTGGAAATGCTAAAGGCCAGCTCGATAACGTTTCCGCGAAAGCAAAATTAACCACCACACAAGGCATTGCCTCGCTAGAAGGCAATTTCCAAAACGCGGAAACTATTGCGTTTGACCTTAATTTGAATATAGACGATTATAAGGTCAATGCGCTTCTCAACAATCCTCAATTCGGGGCTTTAACGCTCGAGGTCAAGGCCAACGGAAGTGGTAAAAGCATCAATAATTTAGATGCCACTTTAGAGGCCACGATTAACAAATTTCAACTAAATGGCTATGCCATAACCGATCTTAACATTAATGGCGATATCAAAAATGGCACAGGCCATGTGCGTTCTGATTATAAGGATGATAATCTCAATATGAAATTGGATGCGCTGGTACAATTGGATTCCGTGGCTCCTGAAGCCACATTGGAATTGGATGTCATTGGCGCCAACCTTCAGGCTCTTGGCATTATGAAACGCAATGTCAAGACTGGGCTTAAACTATACGCCGATTATAAGGGCAATGGCACCAACTACGATGTTTCGGCCATTATAGATGACGGGGTGGTGGTCTATGATAATAAGACCTATTTATTGGGTTCTTTTGATGCTTTGGCGCATGTTACCAAAGATACTACATCGGTTTCCTTAAGAAATAAAATGCTGGATTTGAAGTTGGAATCTAACACCGATCCGCAAACCTTTAGTAAAGCCTTACAACTACACGTGGCAAGCTATTTTAATCGTAAAACTAAGCCACTGGATACCATTAGTAATCCCGTAAACCTTAAGCTGAAGGGCAAAATTGCTGAATCCCCTTTGTTGAATGATGTTTTTTTAGTGAATGTTAAGGAATTGGATACTATAAATATCGATGTCGATTTTAATCAAAAAGCAAGAAAACTAAAGGCCAACATTACTGCGCCACACATTAACTATAGTGGCAATATCGTAGACAGTCTTGTTTTTGCAATGGATACCGATAAAGACAATTTTAAGTTCAATCTTGGTTTTAAAAATATTGTCGCAGGGCCATTTGATATTCCCAGCACCCGCATCACGGGCAATCAAACCAACAATGAACTGTCCCTAAATTTCTCAGGCACGCACCAGGGCGAACTGCTCATGAACGTCAACACCAAAATTACGGGTAATGCTGAGCAACTACGTTTTACCGTAAACCCCGATAGTCTTATTCTTAATAAGAGTGCGTGGGTTATTCCTACCGCTAATGAGATGCTTGTTAGTGAAAACAAGATTGAGTTTAACGAATTCAATATCAGCAAAAACAATCAATCCATAACACTTACCCACCAACTTGCGGACATAGAAAAAGACCACGTGGCGCTAGAGTTCAACAACTTTAGTATTAACGAGTTTTTTAATTATCTCAATCCAGGCTCAAAACTAGCTACTGGGAACCTCAACGGTAATTTTGTACTGGAAGATCCCTTTGAAAAAACAGGAATCATTGCCGATTTAAGCATCGCGCAATTGCAGATTCTTAAAGCCGATTTAGGCACATTGAGCTTAGATGCCAAATCATTGGGGGGCAACAGTTATGATTTTAATGCCAACATGAGCGGTGGTGATGTAAATTTAGACCTTACTGGCGACTATTTAGCCAGTGAAACCGATGCCAACCTTAATTTGGATCTTAACATAACAGAATTTAAAATGAAAGCCCTTAACACGCTTTCCTTGGGAGAAATCAAGGATGCCTCTGGTGATTTTTCAGGAGCATTCAAAGTTTCCGGGACTACGAATGACCTTCAGTATAATGGAAGTTTAAATTTTAACAATGCGGATTTTAACATTGCCAAACTCAACACCAATTTTCTTCTGAAAAACGAAAAACTCAATGTCAATAACGAAGGCCTTTCCATGTCTAACTTCACTATTTTAGATGCCAATGCAAATGCCTTGATAGTTTCAGGAAACATTGGCACGGAAAGTTTTATAAACCCCACGTTCGATCTTAACCTGAAGGCCAATAATTTTCAAGTGCTCAACGCCACTAAAGACGATAATGCATTTATTTACGGAAAAGCTGCTTTCAATGCCAATGCCAAACTTACTGGAGATTTACAAATCCCAATAGTAGACGCCCAATTAACGCTTAGTTCAGATACCGATGTAACGTATGTGTTGCCATCAACTGTGGCAAACGTTGAGCAGCGCGATGGGGTTGTGGTCTTTGTAAACCGCGAAAATCCAAATGCGATTCTCACACAAACCGAAGAGCAAACTGCAACCGTAAAAGGTTTTGACCTAACAGCTCTAATTAACATTAACAAAGACGCTGCTGCTACTATTATTATTGACGAGAACACTGGTGATAATTTTAAGATTAAAGGTGAAGGTGAACTTAAATTAACGATGACCCCCAACGGACGCATCAATTTGGTAGGCGCCTATGAAGTTTCAGATGGGCATTATGAACTCACCTTGTACAATTTGGTTAATCGTAAATTCGATATTGCTGCAGGAAGTCGAGTCACTTGGTCTGGCGACCCTTTTGATGCCAAATTAGATATTAAGGCCATTTACAAATTGGAAACCTCTGCCTCCGCGCTTATGGCTGCTCAAATTTCTGGGTCAGATGCTTCCATAAAAAGCAAATACCGCCAAGTACTGCCATTTGATGTGTACCTCAATATTGATGGCGAATTAATGCAACCGCAGATCTCTTTCCAACTGGATATGCCAGAAGCAGAACAAGGCGCTGTTGGCGGTCAAGTGTATAGTAGGGTGCAACAGGTCAACCAGCAGGAAAGTGAACTGAATCAGCAGGTATTTTCGTTGTTGGTGCTCAATAAATTTTATCCAAATTCAGGAAGTGATGGCAGTTCTGGTGGTTTTGCAACCATTGCCAGAGATAATCTTAATGATGCAGTATCAGACCAGCTAAATGCCTTTTCCGACAAATTATTGGGCAGCTCTGGCGTTGAACTCGATTTTGGCTTAGACAGTTATACCGATTATCAAGGAGATTCGCCCACCGAGCGCACCCAACTGGATGTGGCAGCACAAAAGAAACTTTTTGACGATCGCCTTATCGTGCGCGTGGGCAGCGAAGTTGACATTCAAGGTAGTGGCGCTCCAGGCGAAGCAGCGCCTTTGATTGGCAATGTGAGCTTAGAATATTTATTGACGGAAAATGGTCGTTACCGACTTAGGGGCTTTAGAAAAAGCGAGTTTGAGAATGTTATTGACGGACAGACCATCGTAAGCGGAATTGCATTGATCTTTACTCAAGAATTTAATGAATTCAAAGACCTTTGGGATGCTATGTTGCGCTCCCAAACTAAAAAGGAAGCTGCGGAAAAAGAGGCTGCCAAAGAAAAATTGGAAGAAAAACAAGAGGCTACCAAGGAGAGCATGGAAGAGAAAAAGAATTAAACTTTGAAAAACACAACTACATATAGCGTCGCAATTATTGTCATCGGAATCGTTTTGTACTCCTGCAGTGTGAAAAAATACATTCCGGAAGGTGAACGTCTTTACACGGGAGCTTCCATAGAAATTGAAGCGGATTCCTCCATCAAAGAAGTGGAGCAATTGAAGACCCAATTAGAAACCGTTTTACGACCAGATCCCAATTCTGAATTTTTGGGCATGCGCCCTGGGTTGTATTTTTACTATAAGGCACAACGCGAAAAACCGGGCTTTATCAATCGCTTTCTTAATAAGAAGGTTGGTGAGGCTCCTGTCTATCAATCAGACGTTGAAACCATTGACATAGAAAACATTTTACTTAACCGATTGGAGAACAATGGTTTCTTCTACAGCTCTTCCTCATCAACTTTTACAGAGGATTCCACAGAAGCTTCCGTGACCTATAAGTTGAAAGTGCCACAACCTTATAAGATGGCCAAATTTAAGTTAGACTCTATGCCCAGCCCAATTTATGAAGATGTAAAACAAGAAACCGCGGGCACACCTTTAAAGGAAACCCAACGTTTTAGCCTCAATAATATGAAACTGGAACGCCTGCGTATCGATCAAAAGCTCAAGGCCAAAGGTTATTATAATTTTAATCCCGATTTTTTAATTTTTGAGGCAGACACCAACCAATACAACAACAAGCAATTTGATTTATTCCTGAAACTGAAGGGCGAAGTTCCTAACAGAGCACTAGTGCCCTACCAAATTAAGCGGGTAAATGTGTTTCCAGATTACCAGTTAAATGATTCCTCGTTAACAAGTGTTACCCGTTATGGTGATAAGAACTACTATCAAGATTCTATTTTCTTCAAACCCAAATACCTCAATAAGTACATTACCATAAAAGAAGGTCAAAATTACAATCCCAAAACGTCTAAAAACACAGCGCGACGTTTATCTACCATTGGTGCTTATAAGTTTGTAAACGTGCAGTATAAAGAAATTGATTCTTCAATGACCGATACTTTAGGCGCTCTAGAAGCCAATATTTATTTGTCGCCTTTGACCAAACGTGCCATTCGCACCGAAATTCAAGCAGTCACCAAATCCAACAATTTTACGGGGCCTAATTTTGCGATAACTTATAGCAACAGGAATGTGTTTAAAGGCGGTGAAACCTTTAACATAAGCGCCAATGTAGGTTATGAGAGACAATTTGGAGGTGGTACTAGTGCGGGTTTGAGCAGTTTAGAGCTAGGGTTAAAAGGTGAACTCATTTTTCCACGGGTTATTGCACCGGTGACTTTTGGTGACGATTTTTTTGAATATTCGGTGCCCAAAACCAAGACGAGCCTAGGATTAAAATACCTCAACCGTAGCAAACTGTACACACTACTTTCTGGGAGTGCACTATTTGGATATGTTTGGAATGCCAATAAATACATCACTTATGAAGTGAATCCTATCTCGATAAACTATACAAGCCTTACGAATACCACGGAAGAATTTCAGACTATTTTGGATGACAATCCATTTTTGCAACGCAGTTTTGATCAGCAGTTCATCTCTGGGTTGACCTTTTCATTTACCTACAACGGGATGGTTGATGCCAATGAACCCAACCAGTTTTTCTTAAATTCTACTTTAGACGTGGCAGGTAATTCCATAAGTCTATTGGGCAAAGAAAATCCAGATTCTGGTGTTAAGGAGTTTTTAGGCTTGGAATACGCCCAATATGCTAAGGCCGATGTTGATTTTCGATTTCATCTCAACTTCGGAAAAAACAGGGCACAAACAATTGCTACCCGCTTATTTGCTGGTTACGGTCTTGCATATGCCAACTCCGATGTTATTCCGTTTGTAAAACAATATTCTTCCGGTGGGCCTTACAGCGTGAGAGCATTCCGGATTCGCTCTCTTGGTCCAGGAACTTACGATGAAGACAGTGACGCCAACAGTGATGGTACCTTTTTTGACCAAACGGGAAACATTAGGTTGGAAGCCAATGTAGAATATCGGTTCCCGCTTATTTCATTTTTGAAGGGCGCTGTTTTTATGGATGCCGGTAATGTTTGGAATTCCGTAGCCAATCCAACATTTGGTGGCAAGGATAAATTTTCCTCAAGCTTTATAAGCGAATTGGGAATGGGCACAGGCTTAGGCTTAAGAGTCGATGTTCAAGGTTTTGTAATTCGCTTTGACCTCGCTGCCCCATTTCACGACCCTTCTCTACCCAAAGGAGAACGTTTCGACTTTCAGTTTGACCAACCCGTACTTAATTTTGCTATTGGGTATCCATTTTGATCACGCCCAATATTGTTTATATTAGCACGTTTGTTCTAAATTTTACTCCGCTTGGAAACCTGAGGCGAACAATTTTAAACCATAAGAAACAAATATATGAGTACAGAATCTAAAAACCAGTTCATGCAAGAAGCTGTGAAGGCAGCACTTAAAGGCATGCAAAATAATGAAGGAGGCCCTTTTGGGTGTGTCATCGTAAAAGATGGCAAAATTGTGGGTCGAGGCAACAACAAAGTCACTTCCACGAACGATCCTACCGCCCATGCCGAAGTAATGGCCATTCGCGATGCCTGTAAAAATCTTGATTCTTTTCAATTAGAGGGTTGTGAAATCTACACCTCCTGTGAACCTTGCCCTATGTGTTTTGGCGCAATTTACTGGGCAAGACCAGATAAGGTGTATTATGGTTGCAACCAACAAGATGCTGCAGATATCGATTTTGATGATGAATTTATCTACAAGGAAATTGAATTACCTTATAAAGAGAGAAGTATTCCTTTTGAGCAATTGGCAAGAGAAATAGCTTTAGAGCCCTTTCAAAAATGGAGCGCCAAAGAGGATAAAACGGTATATTAGTAAAATAAATTAAGGTGAGATGACGCATTGATTTGTTGACTAAGCCTGAAGTGACTTTCAACACAACTATCAGGTTAAAAAGAACTGCTGTCCTGTCCAGCTTAGTCGAGACACATATAATCCTTTAATCATTGATCACTTACTCCTTATGATTCAATTCATCCTCAACAACAAAACCATAAAAACCTCAGCAGCTTCAGGCATGACCTTGCTTGATTTTGTCCGTTACGAACAGCGTTTAACAGGTACCAAAATTGGCTGTCGTGAAGGCGATTGTGGCGCCTGCACGGTTTTGGTTGGCACGTTTAAAGATGAATTTAACATTAATTACCAAAGCATCACTTCGTGTATTTCGCCCTTGGGAAATGCCCACGGAAAACACATCGTGACCATTGAGGGCACCAATTTAACCGAAAAATTAACTGCTGCACAAAATGTCATGACAGACAATTTTGCCACGCAATGCGGATTTTGCACGCCTGGCTTTGTGGTATCGCTTACTGGTTTTGCTTTATCAAATACCGAAAAAACTTTCGACAAAGCATTAGATGCCATCAGCGGAAACATTTGCAGATGTACGGGTTATAAATCCATTGAACGCGCTGCGCATCAATTATGTGAACATTTAGAACATCAGGACTCTGGATTACCAATCGACAGCTTAATTGAAAAAGAGGTTATTCCCTCCTATTTTAAAGACATTCCCAATCGGTTGAAAGCCCTTCAAAGCGAACCGAAATCCAATTCTAATAAAAAAGTAATTTCTGGCGGAACAGATATTTATGTTCAAAAAGCAGATGCCTTAATTGATATCGACGTACGGAATATTGGTTTCAATTCCGATTTAAAAGGCATTCACCTTAATAAAGATACCTGCACGCTGGGCGCTGGTACCACCGTAACCGAGTTATGGAACCATCCAGAACTGAACCAGTATTTTCCAAACTTAAGAAAACATCTAAAATTAGTCTCTTCCGAGCAAATCCGGAATATGGCATCTTTTGGCGGTAATTTTGTTAATGCTTCTCCCATTGGCGACATGACCATATTCTTTTTAGCATTAAACAGCGACATCACTCTTCAAAATAAAATTGGAAAGGAAAGAACCGTTGCGCTTAAGGATTTTTATAAAAGCTACAAAACATTCGATTTAAGAGAAGACGAATTACTAAAAACCATCCGTTTCAAATTACCTTCGGAAACATCGCATTTCAATTTTGAGAAAGTCTGTAAACGCACACATCTCGATATTGCCAGCGTCAATTCTGCGATTCAAATCTTGGTTGAAGATAATAACATTTCCGAAGTACATGTTGCCATGGGAGGCGTTTTTGAAATTCCGAAATATCTAAAAAAAACATCTGAGTACTTGACAAAGAAGCCATTAACTTCCGAAGTAATATTAAAAGCCAACGACATTCTTCAAGATGAAATTATGCCTATTAGTGACGTGCGAGGTACTTCAGAATACAAACGATTATTGGGACGACAATTATTTTTTGCGCATTTCACAGAATTGTTTCCGGAACATTTTCAATTAAACGATTTTGTAAACCATGCATAAAAACAAATCACACAAAGCTCTCGATAGTCTTAAAAATGAGATGAAAATCTCACTCAAAAAAAGCGTCAGAAACATCGATTCTTACACGCACGTGCGCGGGGAATCGCTTTACGTTGATGATGTGAACGTAAGACAAGGCACGTTTTTCGGCGTTGTTTTTGATTCGGAAATAGCCCACGGAAAAATCAAATCTGTCGATTATTCCAAAGCTGCGCAATTAGAAGGCGTTGTCAAAATCTTGACTTATAAAGACATTCCTGGAGAAAACGAAATTGGTGGCATCATCGCCGACGAACCTTTGTTTGCTGAGGGTGAAGTTCATTTTTCGGGCATGCCCATAGCCCTCATTGTAGCCGAATCGGAATTTATTGCGCGACAGGCAAGACGCCTCATTGCTATTGAATTTGAAGAACTTCCGATCATTACCATGGCAAAAGACGCCAAGGCCAAAGGGAGTTTTATCAATAAAGAACGCTCCTTCAACTTAGGAAATGCCCAAGACAGCTTCAAAAATTGTGAGTACGTGTTTGAGGGCGAAACATTTTCCAACGGACAAGAGCATTTGTACATCGAGACGCAAGGGGCGTATGCAGAACCTTTGGAAAACGGAAATATAAAAATAACCTCCTCCACCCAAGGCCCAACCGCTGTGCAAGCGACCACAGCACGAGTTTTGGGTTTAGCGATGCATAAAATCGAGGTCGATGTTACACGACTTGGCGGTGGATTTGGTGGCAAGGAAGACCAAGCAACGCCTTGGGCAGTTATGGCTGCTTTGGCAACTTACCATTTAAAGCAATCGGTGAAATTGGTATTAAACCGTCATGACGATTTGCGAATGACCGGAAAACGCCATCCTTATGAAAGTACTTATAAAATTGGGCTCTCAAAAAATTTGAAGATTTTAGCCTACGAAGTTGAATTTTTACAAAATTCTGGTGCTGCTGCCGATTTATCTCCTGCCATTGCAGAGCGTACCTTGTTTCATGCCACAAATAGTTATTTTGTTCCCAACGTCACATCAACCGTTTACAGTTGCAAAACCAACTTGCCTCCCAATACAGCCTTTCGCGGTTTTGGTGGCCCACAGGGCATGTTTGTCATTGAATCTGCCATTGCCCATGCAGCAGATAAAATTGGGGTTTCACCAATCCAAATTCAGGAAATGAATTTACTTCAAGAAAATGATGAATTTTCTTACGGGCAAATCGCCACACAAGTTCAAGCCCAAAATTCATGGGATTCTGCCAAAAAAATATACGATTTAAAAGCACTTGAAGCAGAAGTCGCCGATTTTAATAGCACCCACTCCGCCTTCAAAAAAGGACTGGCCTTGATGCCAATCACCTTTGGAATTTCCTTTACCAATACCCAAATGAACCATGCGCGGGCTTTGGTGCATATTTATTTGGACGGAAGTGTAGGCATTTCTACAGCAGCTGTAGAAATGGGACAAGGCGTCAATACTAAAATGCTTCAAATTGCAGCACAGGTATTTTCAATTCCTAATAACAAGGTTAAAATTGAAAGCACCAATACTACACGGGTTGCCAACACATCACCTTCTGCTGCAAGCTCTACCGCCGATTTGAATGGAAAAGCATTGCTGAAAGCCTGCAACGCCTTAGTAAAACGCTTAAAACAGGTCGCTTCGGAATATTTGGTTGTCCCTACGGATCGCTTGAGTTTGAAGGATGAATGCGTTTGTATCGACGCTAAAAAAACAGAACTAACATGGGAGCAACTTATTTTAAAGGCCATGTCAAAACGGGTCGCATTAACCGAAAACGCACATTACGCCACCCCAGAAATCCATTTTGACAAAACGAAGGAAAAAGGCCATCCTTTTGCCTATCATGTTTATGGCACTGCCATTACCATGGTTACTGTAGATTGTACGCGCGGTATTTACACATTCGATGCCATTAAAGTGGTTCATGATTATGGAAAAAGCATGAGTGAAGGCATTGATTTAGGTCAAACCGAAGGAGGCCTCGTGCAAGGCATTGGTTGGATGACGATGGAAGAAATTGCCTATAACGACGCGGGACGACTCTTATCAAACGCCCTATCAACTTATAAAGTACCCGATATTTTTTCGGTGCCAAAATGTATTGAAATCCTTCCGTTAAAAGCTGAAGGACATGATTTGGCGATTTTAAAATCCAAGGCTGTTGGCGAACCACCTTTAATGTATGGTATTGGTGCTTATTTTGCGATTCAAAATGCCATAAAGGCTTTCAACCCTCATTATAAACCAAAATTCCATGCGCCCATGACTCCGGAAAAGGTGCTTATGGGACTTTACGAAAACTAAATTTGTACAGCAAACTTCATTATAAAAAAGCCAACATCTTCAAAGGCGCTCTCATCTATAGTGCGGGCGATAGTATTGCTGCCTTTGTATTGGATGAATTCTCTTTGTACAGATTAGTGGGCATAATGTGCGTTGGTGCTACGGTTTATGCCTTCGAAATCCCAAATTACTTTGATTGGATTGTTAAAAAAACCCAACACTTAAAAGGTATTAAGGCCACTTTAATGAAGACGGGTTTAGCGATTCTGTATTTCAACCCCTTATGGATTGCCAGACATTTACTATTTATCAACCTCTTTTCCGGTCAAGTAGAAAACATTAATTTTAGTTTGTTGGAAATAGCCTTTTGGTCTTTCCTCGCCAATATTCCTATCTCATTTGTTGCGAATTATATTATTCAAAATCGCTTTAAAATAAAATGGCGCTTTTTGGGAAGTGCAGTATTTTCCGCAGTTATGGCGATCTACTATGCGCTAAGTGCGTCTATTTTTACTTAGTAAATTCTCATACAGGTAGATTGCATGTGAATATGCAGTCTTACAATTTCGGGGCTTTATCCAATCCTTTTTCGGCATAGTGAATTTGTAGTAATTGAGCAACTACACTAATTGCCACTTCCTTAGGGGTATCGCCACCTATTTCCAAACCAATCGGGCAAACCACATTGCTCATGCCTTCGGGGATATTCAGTTCTTTAATGAGCATCGTATTGAAACGAACCCGTTTCGTTTTACTACCAATCAAGCCTAAAAATTTAGTTTCCTCTTTTAGTGCCATGGCGATGATATCAAAATCGATGCGATGGTCATGCGTTAACACCAAAACATAAGTATTTAGCCCCCAATTTACAGCATCTTTGAATGTTTTAAAATCATGGAGTTTTACAGGGTGCGTTTGTATTGTATCATCAGTTTCCAAAACATCAAACCACTGCGCTCGGGAATCAATAAGATGCGTTTTAAATGGCGTGTCTTTAAACAAATGCGCTATTTCTATACCAATATGGCCAGCGCCAAATACAAAAACTTCTGGAGATTGGTTCATGGGTTCGATTATAAATTCTACTTTCCCTCCACAACACTGTTCAAATTCGGGTCCCAATGTGTAGGAGGCTTCTATAATTCTGTTCTCGTTCATAGCAACAATGGCTTGTTCTATGGCCATAAACTCTAGTTTTCCGCCTCCAATGGTTCCAAAAATGCTTTTGGATTTGGTAACAATCATTCGAGACGACAACACGCAAGGCGTTGACCCCAAGCATTTTGTAACCGTTACTAACGCTACTACCTCCCGTTGTTTCTTAAAATCCAATAATAGCTCGAGCCAATTCTGCATGAAAAAAATTTTGACGGATTAAAAATAAGGATTTTTTGTTGAAGTCAATTGGCAACCAAATTGCGACATTTATATTTGAATTTCTGTTAAGTTTACATATTATTATCGACTTAAAACTATACCTTATTTTTTTTCGTAAATACAAATAACCAAACACGAGCATGCAAAAAACATACTACGATCCCGCAGATCTTAAGAAATTTGGAAAAATTTCAGAGTGGAATGAAGAGTTAGGCAGTAAATTCTTTGAATACTACAACTCTGTATTTAAGGAAGGTAAACTTTCTGAACGAGAAAAATCCTTAATCGCTCTCGCAGTAGCACACACGGTTCAATGCCCCTACTGCATTGATGCTTATACTGGCGATGGCTTAAAACGGGGCATTACAAAAGAAGAAATGATGGAGGCCTTGCACGTAAGTGCAGCAATTCGCGGTGGCGCATCGTTAGTGCATGGCGTGCAAATGATGAATAAGGTCAATAAACTTGAAATGTAAAACGATTGATGATTTAGGAATTAAGATTTTAAAATTTCAATAATATCGTAGTTCGTATTTCAAAAGTCAAAAGTCAAAACATGATTAAATCCCTACATAAACGCGAAAGCGACTTAGCAAATTCCAATAGACAGCTTGAAATTTTATCAAATGGCATCTTCCAACAGGGCGAATTGCCAAAATTTAAGGATAAAATTGCAGAAACGGGTCAGTTTCCCTTAAAAGCGAAGAAACTTGAAATCTTGCAAATCAATGTGGGTTACATGTGCAACCAAGTCTGTGAACATTGCCATGTAGATGCAGGGCCAGACCGCAAGGAAATTATGACACGGGAAACCATGCGCCAATGCTTAGAGGTTATAAAAAACACAGGCGCCCATACTTTGGATTTAACCGGCGGTGCACCCGAAATGAACCCCGATTTTAAATGGTTTGTAGACGAAGCCTCAAAGGCGGGAATTAAGGACTTTATTGTGCGTTCCAATTTAACGATCATTAGAGCCAATAAAAAATACTACGATTTACCCGACTTCTTTAAACAACACAATGTGCACGTTATTTCCTCCATGCCACATTGGACCAAGGGCAAAACCGACAAACAACGTGGAGATGGTGTTTTTGACAAATCTATAAAAGCTTTACAAGATTTAAATGCTGTTGGCTACGGAATGCCCGATAGCGAGTTGCGTTTGGATTTGGTCTACAATCCATCAGGCGCCTATTTGCCAGGCAATCAAGCGAGCATGCAAAAAGATTTCAAAAAAGCCTTGTTAGAAGAATTTAATATTCAATTTCACAATTTATTTGCAATAACCAATTTACCAATTGCTCGGTTTTTGGATTATTTAATTGCTTCGGAAAATTATGAAGACTACATGTATTCATTGGTTGAAGCTTACAATCCCAGCGCTGTTGAAAGTGTGATGTGTACCAATACGCTTTCCATTAGCTGGGATGGCTATTTATACGATTGCGATTTTAACCAGATGCTCAATTTACCAGTCCATAGCAAAGTCAAGCACATCAAAGATTACAATGAAGAGCTATTGGATGGTAGAACCATAATGATATCACAGCATTGCTATGGCTGTACCGCTGGTGCAGGAAGTAGCTGCCAAGGTAGTGTAACCTAATTTCAGTTGTAAAAAAACAAATTAAAAATCGTGGCTAAACCAAGCAACCATTGATCGATACTACCGCCATATTAATTTTTGCAAACTCTGCGCAACAAGAGGCCATTGCAAAACCCTTTAAGGCTTCGGCAGTATTGTTTGACGAACTTAATAAGGATATTCTAAAAAAAGTAAGGCAAACTGGCCTTCCTTTTTATCATGTGTCTGAAAAAGAACAAAAAGGCCATGGCTTTGCCGAACGTTTTACAAATGCCATTCAATCCATTTATGCCAAAGGTTACGACCAAGTCATTTCGGTAGGTAATGATACACCACATTTAAAAAGCGCCCAAATTCTCCTGGCAGCGCAACAACTTAAAACAAACGACATTGTTTTAGGCCCTTCCTTAGACGGTGGGTTTTACTTAATGGGATTAAAAAAATCCCATTTCAATGCCACGACCTTTCTCAAGTTACCGTGGCGCACCTCAGGGTTATCCCAAAGTATTTATAGGCTTATTGCTGCGAACAGGATTAACTTATTTAAGCTTGAAGCGCTTTGCGATATTGATGAGACCGCAGACGTTAACATCATTCTTCAGAGTAAAAAATACATATCTGCAATAATTGCGCAATTGTTGTTTGCAATTATTTCAGAAAAAAAGACTTCAAATTTCAGGTATCAAATACCCATTTTGGATGCCTATCAGGCCCTTTACTTCAATAAGGGCTCTCCCATTTTTCTTCAAAAGTAATTTTCACACATGTCTTATAATGCCCGTTTAAGTGCAGTTGGGTGAGCATTGTAACCTTAAAATTGAATCCTGTTCTCGACTGCGCTCGATTGAACCTTATAAATTATTTATGAAGCAACTATATGTTGGTCTGCTCCTCTTGCTTACGCATTTAAGTTTTGCACAGACTACGATTACCGGAACCATAACAAGTTCTGAAAATGGCGAACCATTACCCTATGTAACAATTTATTCAACCAGTGGCACTTCCAGTAGTTCGAACGACGATGGTTTTTATTCCATTGAGGTGGATACCAATACGGATGAACTTCAATTCTACTATATCGGCTTTGAGACACAAACGATTGGTATTGGCGATAGAACAAGGATCGATGTTATTTTGAAATCAGCGACCACGGATCTTAATGAAATTGTGGTGACTGCTTTAGGTTTGGAACGCGACACGAAAGAATTGGGCTATACCGTACAGTCTATTAAGTCGGAAGCTGTTTCCGAAGTAAAAACCGTTAATTTTTTAGATAATCTTGCTGGCAAATTGGCTGGGGTTTCGGTCACACAAGGGGCCACTGGGGTGGGTTCTTCCTCGAAGATCACGATTAGAGGGGAAGCTTCGTTTTCCAATAACAATCCTTTGTTTGTAGTAGACGGAATCCCCATTAACAATGAAACCGTTTTTAATGTCACCAATGAAGCTGCTGCTGGCTTTCAAGAAGTTGATTTTGGTAATGGCGCCATGGAAGTGAACCCTGATGATATTGAATCGGTGACTGTTTTAAAAGGTCCAAGTGCTGCAGCCCTGTATGGCACACGAGCGTCAAATGGCGTAATTGTGATTAAAACGAAAGATGGCAGTAAAGCAAAAGGCTTGGGCATCAGTTTCAATTCTTCAGTATTTGTAGATAGTGCGTTTAGATTGCCAAAATTTCAAAATGAATACGGTCAAGGAAATTCGGGACAATTTGAATATGTAGATGGTCTTGGGGGTGGTACCAACGATCTCATTAGCTATTCTTGGGGACCACGACTGGATGCCGGACTTTTGATTCCGCAATACAACAGTCCTGTGATTTTACCCAATGGAAACAGCGTTCGTGGCGGAGATACCGCTTTGTACAATGGGTTGCCAATTACACCAACCGCCTTTAACTCCCACCCAGATAATTTGAAGGATTTTTACCAAACTGGAGTTACAACCATCAATAATATTGCCATTTCCAACAGTTTTGACACTGGCAACTATCGCTTGTCCTTTACTGATTTGCGCAGCGAGTCCATCATCCCGGGCGTAAATCTAGATCGGCAAACCGCTGCTGCAAAACTGAATTTCAAACCCTCCGACAAGACAGAAATTTCCTCCTCGATCAACTATATCAATTCTCGTAGTGACAATCGTCCCTCAAATGGGTACGGAAGCGAAAACGTTAACTACGCTTTGGTAGCTTGGGGACCTCGATCCTTGAATATTGCCAATATGAAAAATTACTGGCAACCTGGTTTGGAAGATGTGCAGCAGTACTCCTTCAACTACACCTATTTCGACAATCCTTATTTTACATTATTGGAAAACAGAAACGCCTTTGATCGCGATCGGGTCTTCGGAAACATTGCCATCAAACAACAATTTTCCGAACATTTTAGTGCATCGCTGCGTTCTGGCATGGATTATTCCAGTGAAATCAGACAATTCCGAAGAGCCTATAGTAGTAATCGCTTTAAAAATGGTGCTTATGCCGAACATGATGTGCGCTATCGTGAGGTCAATACCGATTTTCTTATCAATTACAACCAAGTATTTGGTGATTTCTCCTTTGACATTTCACTTGGAGGCAATCGCTTAGACCAGACTGCATCAACAAAACAATCGCAAACCACAAGTTTGGCGCAACCGGGTATTTTTAATTTGAATAATGCTGCCTCGCCTATTGATGTATTTCAATACGAGTCTAAAAAACGTATTAACTCGTTGTATGGCCTGGCAAAATTGGGTTATAAAGACTTTTTGTATTTAGACATTACCGGAAGAAACGATTGGTCCAGTGCCTTGGCCACACCATTTTCAATAGACGGGACGTCGTTCTTTTACCCTTCTGCATCGGCTAGTTTCATTTTATCAAACCTTAGCGAATTGCCAAAAGCCATCTCATTTGCAAAACTAAGGGCAAGCATTGCGCAAGTGGGCAATGACACTGCGCCATTTCAAACCTCAGGTGCATTTATATCGCAAACGACCTTTAATGGCCAGCCCACGTTTAGCAACCAAAATTTTATTCCCAACGCCAATTTAAAACCTGAGCAAACGACGTCGTTTGAGGTTGGTGCCGATGTGCGATTCTTTAAAGACCGCCTAAATTTGGATGTCACCTATTACAACGCCAATACCGAAGATCAAATTATTTCCTTGCCCATAGCCATTTCATCGGGCTACAATCAGCAAGTGATCAATGGTGGCAAGGTGAATACCCAAGGTGTGGAGGTTATATTAGGAATTACGCCCATTAGAAATGCAGATTTTAAATGGAACAGCACTTTTAATTTCAGCACCAACCGTTCTACAATTAAACAACTCCCCCAAGCTGACGGTCGTTTAACACTTGCCTTTAGTAGAATTTACGACAGTGCCAACCAAACCGTTTGGTTTCAAGTGGAAGAAGGGGGGCGCATTGGCGATATTTATGGAACTGGCTACACTAAAAACGAAAATGGTGACTTTATAATTGACGCCAATGGAAATTATATTGCAGACAATAGCTTGAAAAAAATAGGTAATTACAATCCAGATTTCATGCTCGGTTGGAACAATACGTTTAACTATAAAAATTTCAACCTCAGCTTTTTATTCGATTGGCGCCAAGGAGGTGAATTTGTGTCGCGCACAAGAGCATTGGCAACCGTGGGAGGTCAATTGAAGGAAACTGCCAGTAGACCAGAAGATGGCATTGTAGCGTCTGGGGTCGTAAATACGGGTACTGCTACCAATCCTGTTTATACGCCAAATACTACTGCAATTTCTGCAGAAAGTTATTACCGCCAGTTTTATGATCGCAATCATGAGGAAAATAACACCTATGACGCGTCCTACCTAAAATTGCGCCAATTTTCCTTAGGGTACAGCCTCAGGTTCAAAAACGGATTCTTAGGACTCAAAGAGGGTGCAGACCTCAACCTTTCCATTATTGGTAATAACCTATTTGTAATTACCGAAAATCCGCACGTTGACCCCGAACAATTGGCGGTTCAAGGCGATGGATTTGTAAGTGGTGTGGAAGATATGAGCTATGCCACCACACGAAGCATTGGGTTTAAGGTTGGGATTGATTTCTAATTCAAACACCCATGAAGATTTCATAATACAACAACAGAGACCTCAACTTTTTTAAAAACGAGTGAGGCTTTAAAAAATAAGAACACATGAAACTATATATATACCTTATCCTATCAATTGGCTTGTTATCTGCAAACAGTTGCACCAAAGATTTTGAAGACATCAACACCAACCCAAATGCTCCAGTAGAAGTGCAACCCAGTTTATTGCTGCGACAGGTTATTTACAATTTTGGCGAGGAAATGAGCTATGAAGGCTTTGTGGCTGGCGACCTACTATCACAACATCGCACTGCCATCGATTTTAATTTGTTTGACAGGCATGCTCTAAAATCGCCCCAATTGGGAGGCAATCCTTGGCCTGTGTTTTACACCAACTTAAGAGACAATGAAATTATTCTTAAACACTCCAGGGCTATAGAAACCTACCGCGTTTACGAAGGCCCTGCCTTAATTTTAAAAGCTTATATGGCTGCGGGGTTAACCGATTTGTTTGGAGATGTCCCCTATTTTGAAGCTTTTAATGGCGTTGAAGGCACGGTTACACCAAGGTACGATTCTCAAGAGGAAATTTATTTGGCATCAGAAGGAATTCTGGATAATCTAGATCAAGGTATCGCTGCGATTAATGCCTATACCGATGTCATTCCGTTGGAAGGTGACATCCTTTTCAATGGTGATTTAGAGGCCTGGGTACGATTTGCCAATTCCATAAAAATTAAGCATTTATTGCGGATTTCTGATAAAATCGATGTGGCCATGCAGTTACAGGCTATTTACGATTCGGGCAACTACATTATGACCAACTCGCAAAACGCTGTTTTCGATTTTACCAACACGCGTCCCAACAGTTTCCGTTTGGCACAACTGCGCATTGGGGATTTCAATAATTTTGTTTTATCTGAAACTATGGAAGACCTGCTCACCAACTTAAATGATCCTAGGATAGGCGTCTTTTTCCGACCCTTTTCAAATTCAGCTTCGGAAGAATTCAATGGCTTGCTCAATGGTATCGATGCCTCACAAACTTCCATTGCCTTATCTGATTATTCGGTGGCGGGAACTGCATTTCGTGAAGACACTTCTACCTTGGATGCCAACTTTATAACTGCTTGGGAAGTCAAGTTTGCCTTAGCTGAAGCTGCTTCCAAAAACTTAATTACCGCAGATGCAAAGCAATTATATGAAACTGGCGTGGCACAGGCCTTTGACTATTGGCAAACCAATCTTCCAGAAAACTATTTAACAGGAACCGCAGCGTTTGATGCACCTGGCACCTCACCGCTACAGCAAATTATCACTCAAAAGTGGATTGCCAACATCATCAATGGATATGAAGGTTGGGTAGAATATCGAAGAACGGGTTTTCCGGAATTGCAAACAATTTCAGCAAGTTTAAATAATGATCAAATACCTGTAAGAATGCCATATCCAGCCGAAGAAGAAGCGCTTAATGCCGAAAATTACAGCACAGCTTCCGCAGCAACAAATGGCAATAGTATTAATGCACCGGTTTGGTGGGATGAGTAAAACAAGACCTAACCGCTTTTTTTAAAGTCGGTTGGATCTAATATGAATGTTTATGGATGTAATAAATTGGCAATGGACCTTAATCCTAGTATCCAGTCTGATACTTTTTTTTCTATCGCCTTTAGCAAAATCAGCAAATCAATTTTTTAAGGCAACCAAGAAAAACAAACGCCCCAATGTGTTTGTTTTAACGGGCAGTTTAATCATCTCATGGATATTTGCAAAGAGCATTACCAATGCTGCAAATCTTGGTTTGGATTTTGGTATTGTGGGCGGGGTGGCCTATGCTGGCTACTATTTGTCTTTCGCTGTGGCTGGAGTTCTCATTTACAACATGCGCAAATACGGTGGCATAAAAAGCATTCATCAATTTTTAACCACTAAATTTGGTCGTGGTGCCATGGCGTTGTTCTCTGTGCTTATCTCCATACGCCTTTTTAATGAAGTGTGGAGCAATACCACCGTGATTGGCACCTATTTTGGCGAGCAAGGGAGCAAGCCTTATTATTGGGCCATCATTGTTTTTACAGCATTAACCTTGGCTTACGCCCTAAAAGGTGGTTTGAGCAGTTCTATTTTTACCGATGTGATTCAAATGGGCTTGTTCAGCATTCTTATGAGTATCATTCTTTGGAGCATTTTCACCAAAGACAATTTTACGGTTAAAGAAGTCGCCACTTCTGGCACCTGGAGTTTTGAACTGGGCCTGAATCTCTTTTTTGCAGCCATCATTCAATCGTTCAGTTACCCGTTTCATGATCCCGTTTTAACCGATAGAGCTTTTATCAGTTCTCCCAAAGTTACTTTAAAAAGTTTTCTATGGGCCAGTGTTTTGGGCGCCTTGTGTATTATTTTGTTTAGCATTATTGGCGTGTATGCACAACGTCAAGGTATGGCAGGACAAGCTGCAGTAGAAGTTGGTAAGGCCTTTGGCGTCGTGATTTTATTGGTTATTAATTTTATCATGATCACATCGGCTGCCTCAACCCTCGATTCTACCTTTTCGTCTTTCTCAAAATTATTGGCCATCGATTTAAAGTTAGGCAACACTTTAACTTTTGGTCGAATTGCCATGGTTGGAATTGCCATTTTAGGAACGCTGCCCGTTTTTTTTAATGCCGAAATTCTTTCAGCAACAACAATTTCAGGAACTATGGTTATTGGGTTAACGCCTGTTTTTATATTTTGGCGAACCCCTGTACCGCGCATTAGCTTTTATTTGAGTGTCTGTTGCGGATTGCTCTTCGGATTGATTTTAGTCTTCGATTGGTTTCCTAAAGCACTTATTTTTACTGAAGGTCGCTATGCCGATTTGCTTTGGGTTAATATCTTTGGGATTGCGTGTTGTATCGGCTTATATTTGCTACCGAAATGGATAAAAAAATAGATAACATCGGAAAGCTTTCCGGAAAAGTACTGCTTTTTGGTGGAGTGTACAGTAACCTCCAAGCTTTGCAGGCGCTCATGGCACTTGCTGAAAAATTGAACATTCCGCCTAAAAATTGCATTTGCACTGGCGACATCGTAGGCTATTGCGCACAACCTGAAGAAACCGTGCAACTGTTCAAAAGGTGGGGCGCCAAGAGCATCGTTGGCAATGTTGAAATTCAATTACGGGAAGGCGCAACAGACTGCGGTTGTGATTTTACCGAAGGCTCGCGATGTGATGCGTTTTCTAAATTGTGGTATCCTTATACCCAAAGCAAGCTCTCAAAGAGTGCGCTGGATTTTATGGAAACCTTTCCAGATCATATTCAGTTTGAATATGCCGATAAAAAAGTCATGGTGGTGCACGGGTCGTATGCCAATGTTTCCGAATTTATCTTTAAGTCCACACCTTGGAGAACCAAACAAGATAATTTTTCCGTAGGTAATTGCGAGGTGGTGGTTGCAGGGCATTGCGGGCTCCCCTTTTCTCACAAAAATGAAGATCTGTTGTGGCTTAATCCTGGCGTTATAGGGATGCCAGCCAATGATGGCCAAACCACGGTTTGGTATGCGGTTTTAGATGAGATTGATGGCAAATTTCAATTTGAGCAACATAGGTTAGTTTATGATCATCAATTGGCCAATTCACTCATGGTAAAAGCAAATCTACCCAATGAATATGCGAAAACACTACTTACTGGCGTGTGGGACAATACTGAGATTTTACCAGCACAAGAACGTCGCTTGCAAAACGCCCCTATAATTTTGTAATGATCCATTTTTTTAAATACATAAAATCAGTTAAGATCCTTATCCTAGGCAGCTTCTGTTTATTGGCGATCACACTTCAAGCACAAGAACCGCTGTCGCGCTTGTTGGAGCAATACAATTCTCACGAAGTGCTTTATATGTCCGTTCAAGAATTGGCCATGCCAAAAACCAATCCTGTCATTCTTGATGCCCGCGAAGCCAATGAGTTTGAGGTGAGCCATATTAAAAATGCTATTTTTGTGGGCTACAACAGCTTTGATCTAGAGGCCACCACAAAACAACTCCAAAACAAACAACAATCCATTTTGGTGTACTGCTCACTGGGCATTAGATCGGAAACAATTGCAAAAAAACTACAAAACGCAGGATACACCAAGGTTTATAATCTTTACGGTGGTATCTTTGAATGGAAAAACGAGCAGCTTCCTATTTTTAATGCTGAAGAAAAAGAAACCGATAGCATCCATGCGTTTTCAAAAGCTTGGAGCAAATGGCTTCACAATGGCACTAAGGTTTACGGAAACGGAAGCTGAACAAAGCCCGCGAGGGCACACTAAGACAAAGCTAAACACTGAGACTGAAAACGGAACTCTAAATTATGGGCATTTTATCAAACAACGATATCAATAGCGATCATGAGCTGATGGCTAACTTTCATTTTCCAACTTCAAAAAAAGCACTTATTATTTTTACGCGCAACCCAGAGTTGGGAAAATGTAAAACCCGCTTGGCAGAAACCATTGGTGACCAGGCTGCTCTAAACGTTTATAAACATTTGCTTCAGCATACTGCCAAGGTTGCAAAAAAAGTAAGTGCCGATCGTTTCGTTTTTTATTCCGAACACATCAACACTAAAGATCTTTGGGACGAGGCTTTTTTCAGAAAAAAACTGCAAGAAGGCAGTCATTTGGGTGAAAAGATGCACAATGCCTTTTCGCTACTATTTGCTTCTGGCTATGAGAAAGTCTGCATTATTGGTAGTGATTTATTAGATTTGAACACCAACCTTATTAATGAAGCCTTTGAGACCTTAGATCACCACGACGTCGTTCTTGGACCCGCAATGGATGGTGGCTATTATCTTTTGGCTATGAACCACTTGTTTGAAGCGGTGTTCGAAAACAAAGCTTGGGGCACGAAAACGGTTCAAAACGCTACTTTAGAAGATCTCAAGGACCAAAAAGTACATTTGCTACAGGAACTCAATGACATTGATACCTTTGACGATATGAAACATTATGATGAACTCAAAACCTATTATAACTAACATGCAAAAATCAATTAGTGAAACTGCGGAATACCTCGTAAAAAAAGGATTTGACCAGCCAGAAATAGGCATCATTCTAGGGACGGGCTTAGGGCAATTAACCGAAGAACTAGAAGTGATCCAGGAAGTGAGTTACAACCACATCCCAAATTTTCCTACTGCTACCGTTGAATTTCACAAAGGCAAGCTCATTTTCGGAACATTAGAAGGCAAAAAAGTGATCGTGATGCAAGGACGTTTTCATATTTATGAAGGTTACACCTTGCAAGATGTCACTTATCCCGTTCGCGTCATGAAAGCCTTAGGCATTCATACTTTATTGGTTTCAAACGCTTCCGGAGCCATTAATCTTGATTATAAAAAAGGAGAGTTAATGCTTATTGACGACCACATCAACTTGCAAGGGAGTTCGCCCTTGGCCTTTAAAGGAGTTGAACAAATGGGTGAGCGCTTTGTAGATATGAGTGCCCCTTATGATCTGGAAATCAATAGCAAGTTTAAAGCCATCGCCAAAGCGAAAAACATCAAACTTCATGAAGGGGTTTATGCTAGCGTGGTTGGCCCACAACTGGAAACCCGAGCGGAATACCGAATGCTCAAAATTATGGGTGCCGATGCGGTGGGCATGAGCACGGTTCCTGAAATTATTGTTGCCAATCACCTCAAGCTCAAAGTAGCTGCAGTTTCGGTCTTGACCGATGAATGTGACCCAGAACATTTAAAACCAGTAGCTATTGCTGAAATCATTGCGATGGCCAATAAGGCTGAACCGGATATGATTGTGCTTTTTAAGGAGTTGATCAAAAGTCTTTAATCTTATAACAATGAGGTCTCCCGTATTGTTTTTGGTATGTATGAGTATCCTCTTCTCCCATGCTCAGGATCTTGAGAAAGGGACCATTATCAAGGATAGGCAATTTCTTATAGACAAAACTGAGCTTAGTGCCAATGACCACCATGGCAATTTTGTCGCCATTAGACCACATGGCATAAATGGCGCTTTACAAAACTATCACGTAGAGTTTTTTGAGAATCTCAATTTCACCAAACGCCTTGAAATTGAAACACAACATGAAACAGATATTCTAGACGTTTTTATATTAAGTAATAAAGCACATGTTTTTATAAAGGAACGCGACGGTGCATCCATAATTTTGAGATTGGACGTTATAGATTTAAAAACAAAGGCGCTCTCCAAAAAAGTGTTACTTCAGTCAGATAAAGATACGGACAAACCTGTATTCAAGGCATTAAGGGATAATTATGCCATTAAATTAGACCGGTCTTCAAACCTTGTGTTGAATTTTCCCGTGGTTGAAGATCAGCTGACATTTGCTTATGTTAAAGCGTTTTCACATGATTTGGAAGACATCGCTCAAATTAATGTGTTTGCAGATGAAACCATATCCTATCGGCATACCAGTTTTCTCAATGCCAAATTTTTAAACAATAAAGTTTATGCGTTGTTTCAGGTAAATGATAAACAGGACGAGCATATACGATTTTACAGATTAATTGAGCACTCTCAAACGGGAGAACGTTTTTTGGACATCGAAATCCCAAACGACAGTTATGAACTTATCAATTCTGAAATACAACAGGATCACCTCATTATTGCGGGTTTATATTCGCACTTCAAAAAGGGAGGTTATGAAGGTTTTACCTATTATAACATCGATTTGGAGTCCTTATCTTTGAAAGCACAGCAACAAGCTGAATTTTACAATGAGAAGGCAAAAGACTATTTTTCAGGCTGGTTTACAGGAAATCGTAGTGTAGACATCAATAACTTTTTTATTGACGCAGAACTCAATACTTATATTGTTGGCCAATTTTATGTTCTCATAAAACAAAGCGCTCCAATAGGATTGCCAATTGCCTCCTTTACTATTGGAGGTGTTTCAGCATTTGTAACCATCAATCCCATAAGTTACAGCTACAAGGTCTTTGATGATATGATCATAGGTAAAATCAATCCGCTAGGTGACGTGGTATGGGATACGGTTCTTGAGCTGAGACAAACTGAAAAAATCACTTCAAAATCGAACAAAAGGGATTCATCGACCTTCACTTTTTTTACTGATAATGAAATCCATATCTTAATGAATGGATTTATTGATCCCAACAAGGATAAGCTTATCGTAAAGCAAGACAAACGCCTCAATAAAACAAATTTCTACAACATCCAAGTGGATCAAAATGGCACATTGACCCCCAAAATTGTATTCCCAAATGCTGATGCTGAAATAATTTTTAGAGCCGAAAGCGCTGTCAAATCTGGTAGCTACATTCATATTTTAGGGCAAGGAAATATGCGAAAGCAGCTATTAAAACTGAAACTATAAATCACCCATTGAGACCATTTTCAAAAAAAAATTTAGGTTTTGACTTCTTTTAAAAAATTAGAGCCTTGTTTTTAGGATTAAAGGAATGGTTAAAAAACCAGAAAGCGCCTCATTTGAAAGTTTAACCCATAAATTGCGACTCAACCCAACAAATGACGCCCGCTTTCGCAGGATCTAGCATGGAGAAATACATAGACATTATCTTAAAGTCGTATTCCAATTATTGGAATTACCTCAAGCATGAGCTCATAGATATTTATCATTGGGATAATTATTTCTATGGCCTTATTGTATTGTCGTTGCTCGTTTGGGGGTTGGAAATACTGTTTCCTTGGCGGAAGCATCAGCGAATTTTTAGAAAGGATTTTTGGTTGGACACCTTTTACATGTTCTTCAATTTCTTCCTGCTCAATCTCATTGTTCTCATTGCACTCTCTAATACCGCTGCGGAATTCTTTAATGATCTATTGCTTCTTTCTGGTTTTCAAGTTTCGAGCTTTGAGTTATTTGATGTAGATGAGTTGCCAAGATGGCTGGGCTTATTCATTTTCTTCATTATTACAGATTTTGTGCAATGGAATACGCATCGTTTATTGCACCGGGTTCCATGGCTTTGGAATTTCCATAAAGTACATCACAGTGTAAAGGAAATGGGCTTCGCTGCCCATTTGCGCTACCATTGGATGGAACCAATTGTTTATAATTCCTTGTTATACATCCCCGTCGCGATTATTGGTGGCTTTGATGCACAAGATGTGGCGTTTGTTCATTTTTTCGCCATTGCCATTGGTCACCTCAATCACGCCAATCTAGGATGGGATTATGGAATTTTTAAATACCTGTTCAACAACCCCAAAATGCACATTTGGCATCATGCCAAACAATTGCCCGCACACACAAAATATGGCACGAATTACGGAATTACCCTGAGCATTTGGGATTACATGTTCAAGACCGATCATGTACCGCATAACGGGAAAGACATTGAACTGGGATTTGAAAAGGATGAAGATTTTCCCAAAGGTTTTTTCAAACAAAGCATTTATCCCATTAAAACCAAGTCTTAGAAGTTCTCGTAAATACCTTTAACTAAACCAAAACACAACACTCATGAAAACTGCCTATCAATTTATTATTCTTGTATTGATAACACTGTCTTTATCGAGTTGCAATCTCTTAACTGCCGCAGGCATCACTAGCAAAGGGCAGCCCACAAAAGAAGTGGAAGGCGATTTATCCTCCTCTACCCTAAATTCTGAAATTAATGTAGACCATAGTGCTTTTGATAAATTACTTAAAAAACACGTAAATGCGAAAGGGTTCGTAGATTACAAAGGCTTTAAGGATGACAAAGTGGCACTGGAAGCCTACCTTAAAATGCTCTCGCAATCAGAACCTACAAACGACTGGAGCGTTCAAGAATTATTGCCTTATTACATCAACCTTTACAACGCTGCCACCATACAATTGATTTTAGATAATTACCCTACCAAGAGCATAAAGGACATTGATAAGGCCTTCACCAAAGCGTTTATAAAAATTGGTGATCGTGAACTGTCACTCGGAGGCATTGAAAATGGGGTCTTGCGAAAAATGAACGAACCTAGAATTCATTTTGCCATTAACTGTGCTTCTTTTTCTTGTCCGAAATTAATGAACGAGGCTTATACTGCTGCCAAAATCAACGAACAATTGGAAGCAGCTACGGTAGGCTTCATCAATGGTGATAAAAATGAAATTAACACCAACAATCCAAAACTCTCAAAGATCTTTGACTTTTACACTTCAGATTTCACGGTAAATGGTGAAAAAGACCTCATTGGCTATATCAATCAATACAGTAAAACACAAATAGCCAAAAATGCCACTTACACATTCAAAAACTATGACTGGAACTTGAATGAGCAGGATTAATTAAGCATTAACGCTACATTTGAAATTTTACGGACAGAATTCAGCAAGAGCCAAAAACTAATTATGGCGGTGTAATTTATAAAGACAACAATGCTTCAGACCCTTCAAATTTCTGGAAAACAAGGCCCTCATTTTATATGACGCCAAGCATCTCGATCATCATACCCATCTTAAATGAAGCAGAATCCATTGGCAAATTGATTCAGCATCTCTTAAACACGTCTACGTCAGGGCAGGTTTCTGAAATTATCGTGGTAGATGGCGGAAGTTGCGATGGTTCACAAACGATCGTAAACAATTTTTCTTCGGAAGCAGCAATAGGCCACCTCGACCTTCCCAACACTTATAATGAGACGCTCGTCGGTGCAACAACTCCAAAGGTGGCCAGTCTTATAAAAACCGAAATCCTTTTGATTTCTTCAGAAAAAGGAAGAGCCAAACAATTGAATACCGGGGCGCAATGTGCTAAAGGAACTGTTTTGTATTTTCTCCATGCCGATTCATTTCCACCACCTCATTTTGATAACTTGATCCTTTCCGAAGTTAAAAATGGTAACAAAGCAGGCTGTTTTAGAATGCAGTTTGACAGCAAGCATTGGTGGCTTCAAATGGCCAGTTGGTTCACAAAATTCTCTTGGCGTGCGTGCAGAGGTGGTGACCAAAGCCAATTTATTACCCGCGAGCTTTTTGACGCTATTGGTGGCTATGATGACACCTATATCATTTACGAGGACAACATTCTTATCAACGAACTTTATGCCAGAAAGGAATTTACGGTCATCAACCAAAAGTTACGAAGCTCCGCACGACTCTACCAAAAACATGGTGTGTGGAACGTACAATATCATTTTTGTATTATTTATATAAAGAAATGGTTTGGCGCTTCCGCGGAAGACCTTTTTGCCTATTACAAAAAGCATTTGTCCTAAAGCCACCCTCTGGTTATAAGCATTCCCAACCCTATTATGCCCACAAATCCAAAACAACATACAGCAATAATTTGCGAAAAATATTAGAGAATTAACTCTTGTTTCGTCCCTGTTCATTTGGGTACAAAGCTGTTACTACATCACTTTGCACCACCGTTTTTGAGTCAATGGCAATGGCAGAGAGTTTACCAGTAAACGCTGCGCCTGTATCTACATTCCACACGTTTAAAGCGTTCATGGGTTCGGTTTCGTTAAAATTGAGCGTTGGCGTGTGACCAATGTAAATCTCTTGGTAATGTTTGAGGCGGTTGGGATAGTTAAAGGCAGTTTTTTCGATGTTTGTATCGGCAACCAAAGCCATTTCCCAAAGGGTGCGGTCAAAATAAAAGTTTTCATGGTAAGTTTCGTGCTCCACACCGTGCATGGATGTAAACCCCGCATGAAGAAACAGGGTGTTGTCCTCATGATGGATATGGTACAGTTTCAAACGCTCAAAAAATTGCAGATGTTCTTTTTTGCTTGCTTCGGAAAATGTGCTGTAACTTTCCACGGTACCACGACCACCGTGCTCTAGCCAAACTGCCGAGGTCTCGCCATCTCGCAACCAGTTTTCACACCATACGTCGTGATTGCCCTTTATGAAGATGCATTCCCGCTCTTTTGCCAGTGCTATCAAAAACTCAATCACCTGTGCCGATTCGCTCCAACCATCTACATAATCGCCCAAGAAAATAAGTGCATCTTCCTCTTGAAGCGCCAAGCGGTGCACTAATTGTTTTAGGGCTTTTAGACCTCCGTGAATGTCACCAACTGCAAATATTCGTTTCATAATTTTTAATAATCTGTAATTTAAAATCGTTCCTTTAGATGTTAAGGACAGTGCTCTGAAATTATTTTCGAGACTCCCAAAAACCGAAACTACTAATTTCTAGTCCGTCTTTGCATAAAATCGCGCAATGACCGCTTGGGCGGGTTTATTTTGAGGCGTGAATTGATTGTCTGCCATGCCACCACGTTGAGGGTGGTCTTGATGCCATTTCCAAACGAATCCGCCTGCAATATAGGGCTCGTTCCAAAATTCCTCAAATAAGGCTTCCGTTGCATGCGCCTGCCCTTCAAAATTTAAGGTTTTGAGATTATGATCGCTTTCCCAAGGGGCTTTCCCCGTAAAATCCATACTTCGGTAGCCAAACTCAGTAAATAATATCGGTTTGTGCTTAACTTCGGAAAAAGCTTGCAACCCTACTTTATGCGTTTGCCAACCCGCGCGACAGTCTGCAACAGTTGGCGTTTGCATCTCACTCACGGGAAAGTAGGCGTCAACGCCAATATAATCCAACGCTTCCCAGAAGGGGGTGCGTTGATACTCATCCCAATTGGAAGCATAGGTTAATTTACCATGATAAACGGTTTTTATTTTAGCAATGAGTTCTTGCCAATACTGCGGGCGTGCCTTTATAAAATTTTCAAGTTCGGTCCCAACACAAAAAATCGCTGCGTTGGTTTCTTGGGCGACTTCGGCATAGTCCAAAATAAATTTGGAATAAGACGCTTCTAGTTCTTTCCAATCGTCTTCCGTAGCCATTTTTATATGTCCCGTAAATTCACCCCGCCAAACCCAAATTTGTGGTTTGATCATAACCTTCACGTTCGCTTTCCTCAAGGTGGCGATATACTGTTTTACGCCCTCCTTAGATTCGCCAAACCATTGCCTATCGGTATTATAAATAATTTCAGGATGCGCCAACTCTTTTATAAACCCAAAAGGCATCACCGCTGCGTAATTGGCGCCCAATTTCACCAGGGGACCAGCATGCGTGCTATCTATGGCATTTCTGGAAGCCACAAAACTCACACCATTAATTTTTTTGGGGTTTTCGGTCTTTGCAAAACACGAACTCAAAAGCAGCGTTACTAAAACCCATCGCCAACATCTCATAGCCTCAATTTTAATCTAAATATAATGGAGAATGTCCATAAAGCTGCAGTGATTTAGAAATTTATTCCGCAGATTCCTATTTAAAATAAAACAAGTGAGTTACTGTTTGTTCAACTTCCAGTTGTAAGGATAGTAGGAAATTTTCAACTCTGGATTAAGGTTCTTACTTCGGAATGGATTGATAAAATCCAATAGGCTTCCGTCTTTTACAAAATCGCCCTTGTACCATTTAAAAATCTCTGAAAGTTGCACCGCATCTCCTGTAACCTTTATAAAATCGGGATTATTGAGCGCCATTTTGGTTTGGGTTTCTAGCTGCAGTTCCAAATTATCGGGAGTATACGCTTTAGCAATCAGTGGCGGGCACCCAATTGCCCCACACACCAGAACGAAATGCAACCGAGGTTCGTGAAAAACTGCTCTAAGTTTTATATTTTCAATTGTATTGAGCGTTAGCGATTCACCTGCAATTCGGTAGGTGATGGTATCAAAAAACCCTTCCGTATCCAAAGGAGATGCTACGGGGTAATGATCAATAATGCCCTTAATCACCGCAAGATTATAGGCATTGACCCAAAAGGCTTGGTAGGTATTGGAATCTTCAGGTTGAGCTTTTATGCCTTCAGCTTGAGACAACAGCGTATTTATAGTCTTCGGGTTTTCAGCAATGGCCTCATAGTTTACTTTTCCGTCACGCACATAGGATTTAAAAAAACCATCGGCCTCATTAAAAAAATCGTTTATATTTTGAGCATTACCGAGATGAAGACTCGCCATAAATAGGATTACCAACACTTGTATTTTCATAAGAAATTTTTAAAGATGCTATTATTTTGTTTAATAATATTTGGAGGGAAACCTAAACGACTTGGTTAAGATAAGGCTGGCAAAGAGCAGAACTAATTTAAATCCAATTTAAATTAATATCGCTATTAAGTTCTTACCTTTAATTCCGACTTATTAGCCACTACAACTCAATTTATATGGACCATATTGTCATTATTGGTAACGGAATAGCTGGTGTTACCACTGCGCGTCACATTAGAAAATTGTCTGATCATAAAATTACCATTATCTCTGCCGAGACTGAGCATTTCTTTTCGCGTACTGCGCTTATGTACATTTATATGGGGCATATGACCTATACACATACGAAACCTTATGAAGACTGGTTCTGGAAAAAGAACAACATCAACTTAAAAAAGGCGTTTGTAGAGCATATTGATACCGATGCCAAACTGTTGAAATTTGCTACAGGCGAGACGATGGCTTACAACAAATTGGTAATTGCCACGGGCAGTAAGGTCAACAAATTTGGTTGGCCAGGGCAAGATTTAAAAGGGGTTCAAGGCTTATATCAAAAACAGGATGTAGATCAATTGGAAGCCGATGCCCCCAATAATGAAGTCTGTAAACGTGCGGTAATCGTAGGTGGCGGATTAATTGGCATTGAATTGGCTGAAATGCTCAACTCCCGCAACATTCCCGTGACCTTTTTAGTTCGTGAAACCAGTTTTTGGAATGGTGTGTTACCCGAAGGTGAAAGCGAAATGCTCAACCGACACATTAAAAACCATCATATTGATTTGCGCCTAGCAACCAATTTAAAAGAAATCAAAGCCGATGCAAACGGACGCGTAAAATCGGTCATAATTGAAGAAACTGGTGAGGAAATACCCTGTGACTTGGTAGGGCTTACTGCAGGGGTTTCACCCAATATCAATATGGTCAAAAACACCGCTATCAACACAGATCAAGGGGTTATCGTTAATAAATTTTTAGAAACCAATATCAAGGACGTGTATGCGATTGGTGATTGCGCCGAACAGCGAGAACCGGTTCACAACAGGCGCCCCATTGAAGCGGTTTGGTACACCGGGCGCATGATGGGCGAAGTTTTAGCCCAAACCCTCTGCGGAAATAGAATGGCCTACAATCCTGGGCATTGGTTTAATTCTGCCAAGTTTTTGGATATAGAATATCAAACCTATGGCTGGGTCTTCGGAAGGAAAGGAAAACCAGATTATGAGCAACAGTTCCATTGGAAGCATGACGATGACACCAAAAGCATTACCGTGGCCTACCACAAGGTAAGCCGACAATTCTTAGGCATCAATACTTTTGGAATCCGTATGAAACATAAGGTTTTTGATCAATGGCTCACTGAACAACGCGATGTGGATTATGTGATTGCGCATCTCAAAACCGCCAATTTTGATCCCGAGTTTTATGCTCATTATGAGAAGGCCATTCGTTCTGCGTTTCAGGAACAATTGCAAAGCGTTTAAAAATATAGAAATCAATTAAAAATCAAAAGAAGCTTCAGAATTCAGAATTTTTTAGGTAAAAACACTCTTATGAACACTCCAAACCCTAGTATGTCGCTTACCAAACCGGAAGCTTTTGACCTCAGCACCAAACAGCGCATTTATGTGGCCATTGGCATGATAGGTCTCATAACCTTGGCGCTCGCAGCATTTAATATCACATTTCCTTTCCGTCCGGTGGTATTAACAGGAGCGCTTTTACTCATTGGCATGGGCATTATTTTGTTTACCAACGATTTGTATTTGGGCAAAATGGAAGGCATCAAAAATGATGGCGTCATGTTTAAGTCGATTTCGTCACGGGGCATTTGGGCATGGATTTCTGGGCTTGCCTTAACAGGATTCTACATCCTATTGTATTTTAGAGCAGATTGGCTGGGACTCGCAGCAGAAGGCGAAACCAATACAGGGTTAATCGCGTTGTTTGACCCATTAAGTAAATTATTAAACGGAAACCCTGCAAGCCAATGGTTTGTGTATGGCACGCTTTATACTCTGGCGATCCTCGCTTTTGGCTATAAGTTTTTACTAAAATACCGCCACAATCGTTATGAACGCTTGCGAACATTTTCTGTAATGTTCTTTCAGTTGGGATTTGCGTTTTTGATTCCGGAGTTTATGTCAAGATTGAATTCAGAATCTTTCAGCTTGCCTTACTACGATTTAAAAAATATTTGGCCTCTTAATTATTACAATTTTGAGCAGTACCGGGTTAACGAACTCATTAGTGCTGGCGATATTGGCTTGGCATTATTGATTTTTGGGGTGCTGTCCATATTTGTCATCACCCCCATTTTAACCTATAAATATGGTAAGCGCTGGTATTGTTCTTGGGTTTGTGGTTGCGGTGGCTTGGCGGAAACTGCAGGGGATTCCTTTAGACACTTGAGTGATAAACGCCAATCGGCTTGGAAGATAGAGCGTTGGGTGGTACACAGCGTTGTTGTATTCGTAACCTTGATGACCACTGCGGTCATTTATTCTTATTTAGGCGACGATAGCAGCACATACTGGCTTACCAAATCGGTCTTTTTAATAAGTGTTGGGAGTTTATTAACCTTGGTTTTTGCGCTGGTAATGATTTTTAAGCGCGATCAATTGGCGAAAGACGCCCAATATGGCGCTATTGGCTACTTTGTAATAATCATGGTGTTGATAGGACTGCATTATTTTAATAGTTCGGATTTATTTTTATTTAAGGCCGAAACCTTACGGAAATCGTATGGATTTCTAATTGGCACCATCTTCTCAGGCGTTATTGGCACTGGCTTTTATCCCATTTTTGGTAATCGCGTCTGGTGCAGGTTTGGTTGCCCCATGGCAGCCATTCTAGGGTTTCAACAGCGCCTCTTCTCTAGGTTTAGAATTACCACCAATGGCGGACAATGTATTTCCTGTGGCAACTGTTCTACCTATTGCGAAATGGGGATTGATGTGAGAGCTTACGCTCAAAAAGGAGAAAATATTGTGCGTTCTAGCTGTGTAGGCTGTGGAGTCTGTTCTGCAGTTTGCCCCAGAGGGGTTTTAAAACTAGAAAACGATGGCCTTAAAGGTCGTATCAATTCTAATGACATCTTATTAGGAAACGACGTAAACTTAATGGATTTGGTGAATGAAAAATAATCCAATATCGCTCTAGTGCAAGGTCCCGGTTGTTATCTTTAAATTTGCCAATAGCAACATGAGCGCCTGTCTCCCAGACCTTATAAAATTTTCTGTGGGACACTCGCTTTTAGCTACATAGGTTGTATCCCAAATCCACTAAAGAACACTGCCTTGATTCGTAATTACGCGCCTTACAATTAATAAGCAGGAGATTTACGAACAATAGATTCTGGCACAGCGCATTTTTAAGCTCTATAATCACGATCACGCCAACAACTTCAAAAAAGCGCCTAACAAAGAGCATAAAACGCAGCGTTAGTGCTACTTTTGCCCCAAAAATAAAACCCTACTGAAAGCAGACTGTTTTAAAAACGACAAAGCTAGTAACGGATGGATGTTCCATTTCAAAGAAGCAGAGAAAAATGTGAAATTTAAAAAATGGTCCAAAAGGAGATAACGCTTCATTTAAAGCATCAATTCTATAAACAACCATGGTTGCTAGAATTCCAACAACAAAAGATGATGACTTCACTTCTTATTTCAGCCTTAAAAAGACCATACAACTTAGATTATTAATGAGCCCACGCATCAAAGTCATTATCCCCGCCTATAATGAAGCAGATTCCATTGCTTTAGTTATAAAAGCCATCCCAAAACTGGTAGATGAAATTATTGTGGTGAGCAATAATTCCAACGACGCTACCAAAGAAAATGCGAGAAGTGCAGGTGCTACCGTACTTTCTCAACCCTTAAGGGGCTATGGCAATGCTTGCTTAAAAGGCATGGACTATATTTCCAAGTCAACCGAGACACCAGATATTGTTGTTTTTTTAGATGGCGATTACAGCGATTACCCCGAACAACTCATAAAAATTATCACCCCCATAGAAAAGCAAAACATAGATTTTGTGATTGGCGCACGTGTTAAATCGCTTCGCGAGAACGGTTCTATGACCTTCCCGCAAATATTTGGAAACTGGCTGGCCACGTCATTGATGGGGCTCTTTTTTAACGCAAAATTCACCGATCTGGGTCCCTTTAGGGCAATTAAATATGACAAACTTCTCCAATTAAACATGGAAGACAAAACGTATGGTTGGACGGTTGAGATGCAACTTAAAGTGATCAAACAAAAATTAACATACCTCGAAGTGCCAGTGAATTACAGAAACAGAATTGGCGTGTCAAAAGTTTCTGGTACGGTAAAAGGTGCTATATTTGCAGGCGTAAAAATCCTAGGTTGGATTTTTAAATACAGTTTTAAAAAATGATTCTCGAAACGATAATTATCGTCATCTATTCCATTGCTATTGTACTGATTTTCATGTACTCACTGGCACAGCTCAACTTGCTTAGTAATTATTTATCTTCTAAAAAAAAGAGCCTTACCTGCGAAACTTTTGATTTTTCAAACCCAGAAGAAGTTCCTTTAGTGACCATCCAATTGCCCGTTTTTAACGAAATGTATGTGATGGAACGTCTTTTGGACAACATCGCACTACTCGATTACCCAAAAAATAAATTGGAAATTCAAGTTTTGGATGACTCTACCGATGAAACGGTTCAAACCACCCATCAACATGTGGAAGCCTTAAAAAAAACAGGGTTGGACATTCAACACATCACGAGAACTGATCGCAGTGGTTTTAAAGCTGGAGCGCTCAAGGAAGGCTTAAAAATAGCAAAAGGCGAATATATAGCCATTTTTGATGCCGATTTCCTTCCGAAGAAAAATTGGTTAAAACGAACAATTCCGTTCTTTAAGGATAAGCAAATTGGTGTGGTGCAAACACGTTGGGGACACATCAATAGAAATTACTCCTTACTCACCAAAATTCAAGCGTTTGCCTTGGATGCGCATTTTACGTTAGAGCAGGTAGGTCGCAACAGTAAAGGCCATTTTATCAATTTTAATGGTACTGCAGGCGTGTGGCGCAAAACGTGTATTCTCGATGCAGGAAACTGGGAAGGCGATACCTTGACCGAAGATTTAGATCTTAGTTACCGCGCGCAGCTCAAAAATTGGAAATTCAAATATTTGGAAGATGTAGAAACCCCTGCCGAATTACCGGTGGTCATTAGTGCTGCACGCTCCCAACAGTTTCGCTGGAATAAAGGTGGTGCCGAAAATTTTAGAAAAATGTTGTGGAAGGTCATCAAATCGGACACCATCTCTAATAAAACTAAAATTCACGGACTCTTGCATTTGCTCAATAGCACGATGTTCTTGAATATTTTTATCGTTGCGGTCTTGAGTATCCCCATGTTATACATTAAAAATGAGTACGAACATTTGCGTTACTATTTCTATTTCATGAGCTTCTTTGTGATGAGTACCGTGATCTTTTTTGTGTGTTATTGGTTCATGTACAAGCAAATTTATGGCAGCGGATTTAAAAAATTCTTTAATTACATTGGGATGTTTTTTACCTTTTTTGCTATTGCCATGGGCTTTTCATTACACAACTCCATTGCAGTACTCGAAGGGCATGCAGGAAAGCGCAGTGATTTCGTGAGAACACCAAAATTCAATATCAATTCCATTAAAGATTCTTGGAAAGGCAATAAATACTTGCGCAAAAAATTATCAATCAACGTGCTTATTGAAGGGGTGTTGATGCTTTATTTCGCTTTCGGATTGTATAGCGCATTTGTGGTGGGCGATCAAGGTGGTGATTTTGGATTGTTTCCGTTTCACCTTATGTTGTTCTTAGGGTTTGGCTACGTCTTTTTCAAATCTATTACTTCTAAAATCTAGGATTATTCAAACGCTTTTACAGTAGTTTCGGTTCTTGGGATTTGTCAGAAATAGCAACTTTAATGAGATGAAAATGCTACTATTATTTCAGAACAGCTCTAAGCCTATTTTAAAATACGATGTTGAATTTCAAGCATTTAAAACTTTACAAGTATCCCATCCTCGGGAGCATCTTGAGCTTGGTCTTCTATCTAAGTTTTGCCTATGACCTTGACCGCAGCAACCACATTAAGCTTTTATTACTTTATGCCAGTCTTTGGGTAGGCTTTTATTTTCTGTTAAAATTTGCCAAACACAATCTTAAGGCGTTAACGATTATCGCCTTTATATTTAGGGCGGTTTTTATTTTATCCATACCCAATCTCTCTCAGGATTTTTACCGCTTTATTTGGGATGGGCGCCTGGTTTTAGCGGGACTCAATCCCTACATTTTTACTCCAGAATCACTTATAAGCGCAACGCACATCCCTATCGCTCAAGCCCAGCAGCTCTATGAGGGCATGGGCCAATTGAGCGCCACCCATTTTAGTAATTATCCGCCACTTAATCAATTGTGCTTTAGCGTGGCTGCCTTTTTTGCTGGACATAGCATATTGGGTTCGGTTGTGGTGTTAAGGCTTATCATCATTGCTGCAGATTTTGGTACCTTATGCTTCGGAAGAAAACTATTGCGCAAACTAAAGCTACCTGAACATTACATCTTTTGGTACATGCTCAACCCGTTCATCATCATCGAGCTCACAGGAAACCTTCATTTTGAAGGCCTCATGATCTTCTTTCTGGCGTGGAGTTTATCCTTATTATTTTCCAATCAATGGAAAGGAGCTGCAATGGTATTTGCGCTATCTGTTTCGGTAAAACTGATGCCATTGTTGTTTTTACCGCTTTTATTTGGGTATTTCCAGAAACCGAAAACCTCAGCTTCGGCTATAGAAACTGGTGAGACGCAAAGACGAACGCCCAAGTTATCGCTACGAACGCTTTTCTCGTTCTACGTTATCGTGGGTGTGGTGACCACCCTATTATTTGCGCCATTCTTTTCTTTGGAATTTTTGAACAATTATTCTGAAACCGTCGCACTTTGGTTCACAAATTTTGAATTTAATGCCAGTATATATTATCTCGCACGAGAAATTGGCTATGGCATCACAGGCTACAACGAAATCGCCATTATCGGAAAAACCTTGGCACTGGTTACCTTTCTACTTATTATGGGTTTGGCCATTTTCCGAAGAAAAAAAGATGCGCAACGCTTCATCTCACAATTGTTGATTGCTTTTGCCATCTTCCTGTTTTTAAGTACTACTGTTCACCCTTGGTACTTGACTACGCTTCTATTTTTGAGTGTCTTTACAAACTATAAATTCCCTTTAGTTTGGAGTGCGGTGATTATTTTGAGTTATTTGGCATACACCACTACCAACGAAACTGGGAGCCATGAAAACTTATGGCTAATTGGTTTGGAATATAGCCTCGTGTTTGGATTTATAATTTGGGAGGGCCTTTTAAAAAAAAAGCCAACTTAAAAAAGTTGGCCTTATAATTTAGCGGAAGTCCCCTTATAACTTTTTCAGCTCTACAATGGTATAGGTTTCCGTTTCATCGTCGTAACCATCTTCGTCGGTAACGATTTCGGTTTTTGAGGTATAGGTGACCTTAAATTTAGAACCAACCAAAGCTTCCGATTTTAGGTCTAAAGCAGATAAAATTTTAGAATCTATTTCCTGAAAGGTCATGGTAAACTCATTATCATCGGTATCTGTACCAATAAAGTTATAACCATAATCTTCATGCCCGTCATACGTACCTTCAAAGGTCATTGTGTCTTGAGTAGTGAAACGCATGGAGGTCAAGGTAAAAAAGCAAAGCATTAAAAAGCCTGTGAGCGCAAATGATTTTGTTTTCATGTTGAGAGTTTTAAATGTTGAAAAAGACTGTTTTCCTCGGAAATTTGCCACTACAAGTCCGAAAGCGCTTTTAGTAATGTCATCCTGATGCACATTACGCGTGGTATCACTAATTTACGTTTATTTTAGAAGTTTAGATGACCGTATTAAAAATTTCTATTCAGAATATGCTACTTACAATTCACTTTAACAGAGGTTTATATACAAAAAAAGCCAACTCCTTAAAGTTGACTTGATATAATTTTTAGTAAAGAACAGCAGAGTTTAAGTAGAATTTGCTCTACAGAATTGAGACTTAGCTAAATTAAAAATGTGATTTAATCCTCCTCCTCTTCTTCTACCTCATCTTCGGGATCCAATTCTGGCGCTTGGACTGCTTCTGGATCATCGGTATCAAAATCCTCATAGTCATCTTCATCATAATTTTCCATAGTGACTTCCAGCTTGGTGCTTACCTTCACCAAATATTTGGTGTCGGCAGTAGTCACCTCAACCGCTTCCACAATTTCATTATTGGCGTTTTTAAAGGAGATGATCTGTTCATCGTCATAACCGTCGGGATATTTCTCAACTAACAAAGACAGGATCTCTGGAGTTAATTTTTTAAAATCGACGATTACTCGTTTTAGGTTGGCGTTTTTTGGCTTCATATTAAAAATACTATTGAGGCTTCAAATATATTATTTATTCTGATACTCGTATCACGTTATAAAAATCTTTTCGACGGTCTTTTAAATTTTTTACCGCCCCGTAGTTGTGCAATTCCCTTAAAAGACTCAAATCTACATCGGCAACCAAAATCATTTCGGTATTGGTAGTTGCTTCCGCTTTAATGCCATTGTTAGGAAACGAAAAATCGCAAGGAGTAAATACTGCCGATTGCGCATATTGGATATCCATATTGTTTACATTGGGCAAATTACCCACACTACCAGCAATGGCAACATAACATTCATTCTCAATGGCCCGTGCTTGGGCACAAATGCGCACTCGCGAATATCCGTTTTGGGTATCGGTCAAGAAAGGGACAAACAGAATATCCATCCCTTCATCGGCCAACAACCTTGAAAGTTCCGGAAATTCCGAATCGTAGCAAATTAATACGCCAATGCGACCACAATCCGTATCAAAGGTTTGTAATCGACTTCCGTTTTGCATGCCCCAAACTTTTTCTTCATCTGGGGTAACATGGATTTTCTCATACCGCTCCAAACTCCCGTCTCGTCTACAAAGGTAACCTACATTCAATAATTTATCACCAACCACTTCGGGCATACTGCCAGAAATAATATTAATGTTATAGGAAATGGACAATTGCTGAAGTTTTTCAACAATTACAGCGGTATACTTTGCCAATTCCCTAATGGCATCGGGTTCGTGCAAGTGATTGTACTTAGCCATCAACGGGGCATTGAAAAATTCTGGAAGCAAGGCAAAATCCGATCGATATGCCGACACACTATCTACAAAATATTCCACTTGCTCCATTAAATCGTCAAGGCCATCGTATCTGCGCATTTGCCATTGGATCAAGCCCAAGCGCACTACGGTTTTTACGGTGGAGGCCTTTCGGTTTTTTTTGGTATAGTAAATATTGTCCCATTCCATCAAAACTGCATATTCGTTGGAGGCTGTATCGCCTTCCAAATAGCCTTTGATGATTCGAACGGGATGAAAATCATTTGAAATTTGAAAATTAAGAACAGGATCGTGAATTTCTTTCCGTTTTACCTTCTCGATGTATTGTTTGGGCGTCAATTCTTCCTTAAACTTGTGGTAGTTTGGCATCCTTCCGCCGAAAACGATACTTTTAAGATTCAATTCTTCACAGAGCTCTTTTCGATAATCATACAAGCGTCTGCCTAAACGCAGTCCCCGAAATTCTGGCCTAATGAACACATCAATTCCATACAGGGTGTTTCCGTTAGGATTATGGCTCACAAACATGTCGTCATCAGCAATATCGGCATAAGTATGATCATCCTCTACCGTTGCAGAATCTACAATAAGGGACAAGGCGCAACCTGCAATATTGCCATCAATCTTAATCACCACCTGACCTTTGGGAAAAATGGTGGTCAAGCGTTCTACGTGGTGCTTTTCCCAAAATGAATTGAGCACACCATCATAAGACTGTAAGGTCGCTGCTTTTAATTCCTTAAAATCATCAACATTAAGGTATTCGAGTTCTATATTTTCAATTTTCTGTTCTTCCATAAATTACATATCCAAAAGATAAGCAAAAATCAAGGGTGCCACAATGGTGGCGTCACTTTCAATTATAAATTTAGGGGTGTTAATATCTAATTTACCCCAAGTAATTTTTTCATTTGGTACTGCGCCAGAATAGGAGCCATAACTGGTGGTTGAATCACTGATCTGGCAGAAATAGCTCCAGAATGGTGTTTCGGGACGTTCCATATCTTGATACAACATGGGCACTACACAAATTGGGAAATCGCCTGCGATACCACCTCCAATTTGAAAGAAACCAATTCCGTTCTTAGAATTATCGGTATACCATTCGGCTAAAAAGGTCATGTACTCAATACCCGATTTCATGGTGCTTGCCTTCAACTCCCCTTTAAGCACATAGCTTGCAAAAATATTGCCCATGGTACTATCTTCCCAACCCGGACAAATAATAGGCAGATTTTTTTCCGCAGCAGCATACATCCAAGAATCTTTTAAATCAATCTCATAATACTCTTCCAAAACCCCGGAAAGTAATAATTTATACATGTATTCATGCGGAAGGTAGCGTTCGCCCTTGGCTTCAGCATCTTTCCATATTTTTACGATATGTTCTTGAATTCTTCGGAAGGCTTCTTCCTCTGGAATACAAGTATCTGTAACCCGGTTCAACCCTTTTTCCAACAAGTCCCATTCGTCTTGTGGCGTAAGGTCCCGATAATTGGGCACCCGTTTATAATGGGAATGTGCCACTAAATTCATGATATCCTCTTCGAGATTGGCACCTGTACACGAGATAATCTGCACTTTATCTTGACGAATCATTTCGGCAAAAATCTTACCCAATTCCGCAGTACTCATAGCACCTGCGAGCGATACCAGCATTTTGGCACCAGCATTCAACTGGTCTTCATAACCTTTGGCTGCATCCACCAAGGCAGCTGCATTGAAATGCAAGTAATATTTTTCTATAAATTGTGAAATATGTCCTTTACTCATGATCTGCTTCATTGTTAAATTTGGAAATCTTGTTGGGACTTCCTTTTGATTCATTAAAATGGTTCTCGTACTCGTCGCCTACATTGTCGTTTAAAAATTTATAAGTTAACATTTTGTAGTACAATTTTGCTGCAAGAAAATCCGATGACTTCTCAGCAGGATTTGGACACAATTCTACAATATCAAACCCCACCACATTTTTCTCATCGAACACTTGACGTAAAAAGTCTAAAGTTTCATACCAAAGCAATCCTCCAGGCTCTGGCGTACCAGTTGAGGGCATAATGGAAGGATCGAAAGCATCCAAATCAAAAGTGATGTACACATTATCTGTCATTTGATCGATAGCCGAATCCATCCAAGACTCATCTTCTGCCATGTCGTGTGCAAAGTATGTTTTTTCTTCATCCATTACGGTGGTCTCCATCACGTCCATACTTCGAATTCCCACTTGAATCAAGTTCGTGGTTTGGCTGGCTTCATAAACCGCACAGGCATGGTTGCATTTGCTCCCGTGGTACGATTCTCTCAAATCGGTATGTGCATCAATCTGCAATACCGTAAGGTCGTCAAAACACTCATTAAACGCGCGAATGGTACCTATTGAAATGGAATGTTCCCCACCAAAAGTGGTTACAAACTTATTGCGCTTAATGTATTTTTTAACCGTTTTATGCACCTCATCTACCACTGCTTCTGGCGACGCATTTTCTATAATTGCATCTGCCAAGAACACACCTTGTTTATACACCTCGGTTTGGGTCTCAATATCATAGAGTTCCATATTTTCCGAAGCATTTAAAAACGCTTCCGGACCTTTATCTGCCCCTTTTTGCCAAGTGCTCGTACCGTCATAAGGCACAGGGATAAGGACAATTTTAGAAGTGTCTAATTTAGAAAACTGGTCTTCAATGCCAGCGTAAGTTTTAGTGTCCATTTTTAATAGTATTGTGGTTTAATATAAAGTATGATCTTAAAATAATTATTGTGATTTAAATTTTATTTGGATGGCGTTCCTTTGGTATCATAACCCAAAATTTTGAGCAAATCCTCACTTTTTTGTTGTTCACTAAACAGTGTTTTGGTAAGGTTTCCATTATCGTCCTTATTGATCAATATGTGTTTTGGCGACGGAATAAGGCAGTGTTGCAAACCGCCAAAACCGCCAATCGATTCTTGGTAAGCCCCAGTATTGAAAAAACCAATATACAAAGGCTTTTCCTTATTGTATTTTGGCAAATAAATCGCGTTCATGTGCTGTTCGCTGTTGTAATAATCATCACTATCACAGGTCAATCCCCCCAACAACACGCGCTCATAAGAATCATGCCACCGATTGATGGCCAACATAATGAAACGCTTGTTAATGGCCCAAGTATCTGGCAAGGTTGTAATAAAGGATGAATTGATCATGTTCCATTTTTCCCGATCGTTTTGTTGCTTTTGGTAAAGCACTTCATAAATGGCACCGCCACTCTCGCCTACTGTAAAACTACCAAATTCAGTAAAAATATTTGGCACGTCTACCTCTTCCAATTCACAAGTTTCCTTAATTTGATGAATAATCTCGTCGACCATATATTTATAGTCAAAATCATACGCCAATGAATTTTTTATAGGGAAACCACCACCAATGTTCAAACTGTCCAATGACGGACAGATCTTTTTAAGGCTGGTATACACCTTGAGACATTTGTTAAGCTCATTCCAATAATACGCATTATCACGAATACCCGTATTTATGAAAAAGTGCAACATCTTGAGCTCCACTTGCTCATTATCCTGAATTTGACTTTTGAAGAAGGGTACAATATTTTTATAACCAATGCCCAATCGAGAGGTATAGAACTCAAATTTTGGCTCTTCTTCCGAAGCAATTCTAATTCCAACTTTAAATTTACCCTTAATTTCTTCTGAAAGCAACTCAATTTCTTCCATGTTATCGATAATCGGGATTGCATTTTTATGACCGTTATTGATCAATCTTGCAATATTGGTCACATATTGCGCACGCTTGAACCCATTGCTTATCACATAAGTATCGTCGGTAATTTTACCTTCTGCCTTTAGTTTTTCAACTATATCAATATCAAAGGCCGAAGAGGTTTCAATATGAATGTCATTCTTGAGGGCCTCGTCCAACACATGCTTAAAATGTGAACTTTTGGTACAATAGCAGTAATTGTATTCCCCTTTATAGTCGTTGCTTTTAATAGCATCTGCAAACCATTTTTTAGCCCGCTTGATATTATTGGAAATTTGCGGAAGGTAGGTGAATTTTAGGGGTGCGCCATATTCCTCAACAAGACCCATGAGGTCAATATCATGAAATTGCAATGTTTTATTCTCCAACTTAAATTCTTCCTGCGGAAAATCAAAAGTCTGGCTTATGAGATCGATGTATTTTGTATTCATTGACTAATTTTAATATTTAAAGGTACAAACTGCAAAACGCGAAAATTATAAAATAATATTAAATATTGACTCATTCAAAAATATTATATCGCGTTTAGAATATGCAACTATGCGACGTAAAAGGCAATTTTATGATTAAAAAGGAGTAAAACTCTAAATAATGCGAGATTCTAAATTTCATAACTTAGAGTAATTAACACTCGTAAACTACGCATAAAACACCCCTGAATCATGACTTTATTTTAAGACGTAAATGAAAAACAAAAAAATGAAAACGCCACGAGTTTTAGACGTTTTTTCCACAAAAAAATCAAATTATTAAATATATAAAGTTTTAGCCCAAAACAAGGCCTAATCATCAAAGTGTCAATCTAATAATGAAACCTGATGCTCGCTTTTACCAAAGCCATAGCAGTTAGGTCTGTTAAAAGCACCTCCCTAGGTTCAAAGTGTTTATTATGAGAGACCAATTTGACGTGCTTTTCGTCGATTTCGGATTTCTGCACGTAATAAACGCTCGCATATTCTTGAGCACCCACATTGATACTCAAGAGATACATCTCGCCCCAAATTATATGTTTTGCAGCTATTGAAATTTGACCATAAGTAACAATATCTCCAGCTTTAAGAACGGAATTCATATTATCTCCCGAAATATAAATGGCAGCATCACAATTGTGAAGCCTGGGCACACTTAACGATTCCGAATTGGAATTGCGAGTGGTGTTATGAAAGACTTCAGATAAACTTTCAAAACTCTCTAAACGGTATAGAGGAATGGTTTTTAACTGATGGCCTTCCGCGAGCGTTTTGCTATAATGCTCTTCGGGCTCACTGAGTGCTAGATCTTGAACCATTTTACCTTGACCAGTTAGTAACCATTCCGCATTAATAGAGGGATAAGTAGTCAATATTTTTTCTATAGCATCGGAATTTAAAGGCCTTTTTTTAGCAGATCCCTTAAAACTGGCGTAACTCATACCAATGGAAAGGCAAAAGTCTTCATAGGAAATTCCTTTTATTTTGGCCACACTCAATGATCGCTCTTTAATATTGGTCAATTTATAATCCATAAATTCATAATTTAGTCAATATATTACCTATATTTGATCCTACGTATTCAAAAGTAAGAAAAAAATATTCCAGTTGTTTTGTTTTCGCTTCGTGCACCAAAAATAAAATTTCAGAAACCCTGGACTAAATTAATTTTAAAATGAAAGAACTCACCCTCTCACAATTGTGTCACCGGAAAATGGCGTGTATTGCCATTAATTTTAAATACGATCAAACCATAATCGACATCATTAAATCTAAGTCGATTGCCAAGTGGAGCACGACCCATAAAACTTGGTATTTAGAACAGACCAGCAGTAATTTGGAACTTATTAAAACCAGTTTCGGTCATATTGCAACTATTAATAGCAATGCCCTTTCGAAAACTAAGATCATTGTTCCCAAACCTCCAGATTACAAAACGGAACGCCACCTAACGGAACCCGAAAAACTTCTTCTCAATAATTTTTACAAATACTTAAAAGGCAAACGGTATAGCAAAAGCACCATCAACACCTATTTATTTTATGTAGCCGATTTTATTGCATTTCATTCCGAGAGGCCATTAGAAGGGTTAACCAATAGAGATGTTGAACTATTTATTGAATCGGTGTTTATAAAACGGAATTATAGCATTAGCACCCAACGCCAATTTATAAGTGCCATGAAGTTATTTACGGTCTTTGAGCCCAAAACACAAATTGACAATTTGGAACTAACTAGGCCCAGTAAGTCCAAAACCTTACCCAGCGTGATTTCGCAAACCGATATTTTACGGTTGTTGCAATGTACCACCAATTTAAAGCACCGCACCATCATTGCACTGCTCTACTCATGCGGGTTACGCATCAGCGAATTGATTCACCTCAGAATTAGTGATATTGATATTGAACGACGTCAATTATTTGTAAGTAATAGTAAAGGAAGAAAAGACCGTTATGTAGGGTTGGCAGAAAGTTTTTTACCCTTATTATCGAATTATCTCATGAGCTACCGCCCTAAACTGTATTTTGTTGAAGGCACTCGCGGAAAGCTCTATAGTACAGAAAGCATACGAGCATTTTTAAAGCGTAGTTGCCAGCTAGCAGGTATAAAGAAACGCGTCACACCACACACCTTGAGACATAGTTATGCTACCCACTTACTCGAAAATGGTGTTGACATTCGTTATATACAAACTCTTTTAGGACATTCGAGACCTGAAACCACCATGATTTATACCCACGTAAGACGCCAAGATCTAATGAAGATTTCCAATCCTTTAGATGTTGCCATACAGCAATTAAAGATTGTTGCTAAAACACAGCCCAATATTGGTTTATCCCGTGAGAGCATGATTTAAATACATATATTTGTTTGGATATAACTAGTTGGCAAAAATAGAGGAATCCACTCAGAAACTTCCAATTGGGTAGTTTAAGTC
>Ga0209309_10000396_pt1 | contig 53046 bp, 47 predicted proteins | sample COGITO_mtgs_1204_2_FD_184807 | JGI IMG/M metagenome (GOLD analysis project Ga0209309, IMG submission 184807) | Pelagic marine microbial communities from North Sea - COGITO_mtgs_120412 (SPAdes) (version 2) | ecosystem: Environmental > Aquatic > Marine > Epipelagic ... | reverse complement strand
TCACTTCCATACTGCCTATGTGGCTGTTGTATTTTAAATCTTCTTGCCTGTACATAATTACATATTATATTATTGGCTACCGAAAAAAAGTAGTTAAAAGCAACTTAAAACTCGTTTTTCCAAACCATACTGAAAAAGAAATAAACCGCATTGCAAAAGGCTTTTACAAACATTTATGCGATGTTATTTTTGAAACTATAAAGAGTCTTACCATTTCTGAAAAAGAAATCAGCAAACGCTTTCAGTTTGAAAACTTAGACTTGTTAGAAGAACTAAAAGCAAAAGGAAAAAGCACGTTATTAATGAGTGGTCATTACGGCAATTGGGAGTGGATGGGTATTTTAAACAAAAAAACAAGCTATAAATGCTATGCGGTTTATAAAAAGCTAGACAATCCGTATTTTGATTCGCTGATAAAAAGTACTAGAGAACGTTTTGGCGGAAATATTGTAAGCAATAAAAAAATTGTAACAACCCTTTTTAGAGAAGCAAAACGAAATATTCAAACCGTTACGCTGATTCTATCAGACCAAACACCAAAACGAACCGCTTACAAACATCATGATACTTTTATGGGCATTGACGTCCCCGTTTTTACCGGAACGGAAGAATTAGCTAAAAAGCTAGACTTCGCTGCCGTTTATCTAAAAGTAAAAAAGGTAAAGCGCGGCTATTACAAAACTACGTTTGAGTTACTGACCGAAAATCCAAAAGAGCATCCCGATTTTGAAATCACGCGTCTATTTTTAACCGAGATTGAAAAACAAATTAAAGAACAACCCGAATTTTACCTCTGGTCGCACAAACGTTGGAAACATCGGCTGTAAGTATGGTTTAGGTGCAAAAGTATAGCTAAAGGTCGCTGAGTGATTCCGCTTTTTCAGCGGAATTGTATCGAAGCCACCGCCAGACGAATTGCGGTTTGTCTTCGATATAATTTTTTGAAAATGAGATTTTGCACTTCCATTCAAGTATTTTAACCATAAAATCACTCAGACACCCTCAGTTTTCAATTTTAGGCTTTAAAGTTTAAATAGAAAGGTATCTACTAAAGTCCTTCAACTCATAGACTAAAAACTACCCCGCTATCGCCTTAATTTCTGTAATAAACCGTTCTGCCAGCGCATCGGCATCTTTTTGCGAAGGTCCTTCGGTATAAATCCGGATAATAGGCTCGGTGTTCGATTTTCGAAGGTGTACCCAATTTTCAGCAAAGTCTATTTTAACGCCATCAAGCGTATTTATCTCTTCGGAAGCATATTTACTTTCAATTGATTTTAGAATGTTGTCGACATCCAGTTGCGGCGTTAATTCAATCTTTTTCTTACTCATAAAGTAACTTGGGTAACGCTTCCGAAGTTCGCTAACGGCTATTTTTTCTTCCGCTAAATGACTTAGAAATAAAGCGACTCCTACCAGGCTATCCCGTCCGTAATGTAATTCAGGGTAAATGATACCGCCATTTCCTTCGCCTCCAATAATAGCTTTGGTGTCTTTCATTTTCTGAACCACATTTACTTCCCCTACGGCACTCGCTGTGTAGATTCCGTTATGTTTTTCAGTAACGTCACGCAAGGCACGTGAAGAGGACATATTGCTTACAGTATTCCCAGGATTGTGCTGCAACACATAATCGGCAACAGCCACCAACGTATATTCTTCGCCAAACATTTCGCCTTTTTCATCTACAAAAGCCAAACGATCTACATCGGGATCTACCACAATACCAAAATCAGCGTTTTCCTCCACTACTTTCTTCATTAAATCGGTCAAATGTTCTTTTAAAGGCTCCGGGTTATGTGGAAATTCACCTGTAGGTTCACAAAATAATTTTACAGGATGAACCCCCAAGGCTTCCAACAACAACGGAATAGCGATTCCTCCAGTTGAATTCACACCATCCACAACCACTTTAAAGTTTGCCTTTTTTATAGCTGAAACGTTTACCAAAGGTAATTCCAGTATTTCATCAATATGCAAATCGATGTAGGCATCGTTTGTTGTGATTTTACCTAAATCATCAACTTCAGAAAAAATAATGCTTTCTCCTTCAGCAATATTCAATATTTCTTGTCCGGCTTCAGCATTTAAAAACTCACCGTCTTTATTTAGTAATTTCAGTGCGTTCCACTGTTTTGGATTATGACTAGCTGTTAAAATGATACCACCATCGGCATGTTCCATCATTACAGCCATTTCAACTGTTGGGGTGGTAGATAAATTAAGATCTATTACGTTGATTCCCATTCCTACCAACGTATTCATAACCAATTGTTGAACCATTTCACCAGAAATACGAGCATCACGCCCCACAACTACGCGATATTCGTCCTTATTGCGTTGTTTTTTTACCCAACTACCATAAGCCGCTGCGTATTTTACAGCATCAATAGGGGTTAAATTTTCACCTTGTGAACCACCAATGGTTCCACGTATTCCAGAAATGGATTTTATCAATGTCATGAATTCAAATTTTAAGCAAATATACTTTTTTTAGGGTGCTTTACTACATTATGATTTTGTAAATTGTAGCGATGAATTTTTTAGCACATATCTATCTTTCCGGTGAAGATGAAGACATCACTATCGGAAACTTTATCGCCGATGGCATTAAAGGCAAAAAATATAAAAAGTTTCCTCCTAGCATTCAGAAAGGTATTTTATTGCATCGCGAAATAGACACTTTTACCGATAGCCACCCGACGGTACGGCAAAGTACAGCAAGGCTTCACGAAAATTACAGTCATTACAGCGGTGTAATTGTCGATATTTTATACGATCACTTTTTAGCTAAAAATTGGAGCCAATATCATGAGCTTCCGTTAGATGTGTATGTAGAAAATTTTTACGATTTACTTCGGAATAATTTCGCCATACTTCCTACACGAATTCAACGTATGATGCCATATATGATAGCAGATAACTGGCTGTTGAGTTATGCAACCGTTCGCGGCATTAGCACCATTTTAGACCAGATGAACGTTCGCACCAAAGGCAAATCGAAGATGAATTTTGCCGTACTGGAACTCGAACAATATTACGACGAATTTGAAGCAGAATTCACCTCCTTTTTCGAGGAATTAATTATATTTTCAGAAGAAAAACTAAAAGATTTATGAGAGCACTCCCCTACCTTCTTTTCTTATTAGTAATCCTATCTTGTAAAGAAGCACCTCAAACAAAAGAACCACAAAAAGAAACCAAACAAGAAGTAACAAAAAAGTCTGTAAAGAAGGCAGTCATTGTCGATAGTGCCATGGTTGTATCGGCGCGAAAAGAAGCTTCAAAAATTGGAACTGAAATCTTAAAAAAAGGCGGAAATGCCTTTGACGCGATGATCGCTACCGAAATGGCGCTAGCCGTAACCTATCCCTACGCTGGTAATTTAGGCGGCGGCGGATTTATAGTGTACAGGACCCAATACGGCGAATTGGGAAGTATTGATTATCGCGAAAAAGCACCAAAAGCAGCTAGCCGTGATATGTATTTGGATAAAAACGGCGTCTATAATACTGAAGAGAGCAAAACAGGTAGTTTAGCCGTTGGCATTCCGGGGACGATTGCTGGTATTTTTGCTGTTCACGAAAAACTGGGGTCCTTACCGATGGAAGTCATTTTGCAACCTGTAATTGATCTTGCCACAAACGGTTTTGCACTAACCGAAAGCCAAGTAGCACGATTTACAGAATATGCGCCTGAATTTGAAAAAGTAAACGGAGAACAATCTATTTATACAGAAACGTATAAAACCGGAGATACCCTAAAAAATATAGCACTTGCCAACACCCTACAACGAATTTTAAAAAATGGACGAGCAGGTTTTTATGAAGGAGAAACAGCAAATAAATTAGCCGATTTTATTCAAGAAAAAGGAGGTATTATCACGAAAGAGGATTTAGAAAGTTATGAAGCTGAATGGCGTGAACCAGTAGTTTTTAAATATAAAGATTTAAAAGTGATTTCAATGGGGCCTCCATCGAGCGGTGGAATTGTATTAGGGCAGATTTTAAATATGATTGAGCCATACCCAATTGAAACGTATGGACATAATTCAGCAAAATACATTCAATTACTTACCGAAGCAGAACGAAGGGCGTATGCAGACCGCAGTCATTATCTAGGTGACCCTGACTTTGTAACCATTCCCACTGATTCGTTATTATCAAAAAAGTATGCAAACCGAAGAATGAATAATTTTTCGTTTGAAGCTGCAACTTCGTCAACCGAAATAAATCCCGGCAGCATACAAGGTCATGAAAGTACCGAGACTACCCATTATTCTATTGTAGATCAATTAGGAAATGCAGTAGCAGTAACAACAACACTTAATGCTGCTTTTGGTTCAAAATTATATGCAAAAGACTTGGGTTTTTTCTTAAACAACGAAATGGATGACTTTAGTGCCAAGCCCGGCGAACCTAATATGTTTGGCCTTATTGGCGGTGAAGCAAATGCTATAGCACCCCAAAAACGGATGCTAAGCTCTATGACACCCACTATTGTTGAAAAAAATGACAGCCTTTGGATGAGCGTTGGCACACCGGGCGGTTCTACTATTATTACTTCGGTGTTGCAAACTATTTTAAATGTCTCCGCATTTAATATGAATATGCAAGAAGCCGTCAATGCTCCTCGTTTTCATCACCAATGGTTACCCGATGAGATTACTTTTGAACCTGAAGGTTTTTCAGAAAAGCTACTAGACAGTCTCCAAAAAAGAGGTTACAACATCAATAGGAAAGAAACACCTGTAATAGGAAAAGTTGATGCCATCTTAAAGCTCCCAACTGGGAAATTAGAAGGGGGCGCTGATAAAAGAGGCGATGATACGGCCACAGGATTTTAACACACCTTAAAACAAACAACACTTAATCGGTGTTTTAATACCGTATATCTAATTGTAAGTATTTTACTACATTTTGTAGGAAAAATGGTTAATTTTGAAGGAGTTAAACAATTATAAAAAAGCTGGGGAGCCTAATTAAATCACAAAAAAAATTATCATTTAAACAATACAAACCTCTAATAATAGCTGGTTTGCCATAAGTTTCCTTTGCTTTTGCATTAAAATTCTTTTTTTTGCCAAGCGCCTATGAAGAAAAAATCTTTCCTTAAAGATTTACACACCATTATTCCTTTAGTGTTTAGTGGGTTACTCTGCATTGGGCTTATCTTCATTCTTTGGCAAAAAACAACGCTAGTTCTACAATTTGAACAAAAATTAATTGAGCTCACTTCTATATTTATTGGCATAAGTGGTTTCCTTGCTGTCTTTATTATGCTCTATTTAACTTTAATCGCCATTGGGTTAAAAAACAATAAAAAAGAGGGCATTGACGGATTAGAAAGAATACATCAGAAAATGCATGATTTTAGGGAAATTATAGAAATTTTACTTCAATCAAAAATGTGGTTACCGGGACTGAAAGAATATATCGATGACGAATTTTCTGGACTTACTTTTTTTCAAGTTAAAGAGTTTTACAAAGGAAAATCAAAATTGGCAATCGAGTTTTTACAAGAAAAAAATAATTATGCCGATACTGAAAATTTATACCTAGAACTAAAGTCATTGATGCAAACAGATGTTAAGCAAAAGCATATCCCAGAAACCGTTGTTAAACCTGATTTTTATAAAAAAGAACTTATACAAAAATGGTTAGAGCATAAAAGTGGCTCTGGACTGTGGTATTATTTTGGTTATAAATTTGGCGCCTATAAAGATGCTCTAGATCTCAATTCAATCTATGAACGGCATCAAGAGAAAATAATGACGCTTGCAAATTCAATTGACAGTAAAGCTTTTGAAGATTCATCATTTAACGAAGGGTTTTTATCAAAATTAGGAGAATACATTACCACTGAAGTGATGCCTAAGTTATATCAGCTTCAGGAAAAATCATCTGGAAAAATGCCCGCCTTTTCCCGTTATTTATATCTTATCTTTTTACTTTTAGTCTTTTTTGGTGTACTGCTTCCCTTGGCGTATTTACTTTTTAATCTTGCTCTACTTTTATTAATTGTAAGCTATGCCTTTGTAATTAGTGTGGTTTTCTTTTTAAGCACTACTTTTTTTCGCTTTTTGAATACTTCAGTTAACTAGTAATCTGTTTTATTTTTCTTCAGAAAAAACAATATACCCACGCTAAACCAAGTTCTAAAATTTCAGTTCAAATGAGTACCTTTGCAAACTATGGCGAAAAATGAAAATTTTATTGAAGTTTTAGGCGCACGTGTTCATAATTTAAAGGACATTGATGTTAAAATCCCAAGAGATAAGTTGGTTGTCATTACAGGTTTGTCTGGTAGCGGAAAATCTTCATTGGCTTTTGATACTATTTACGCTGAAGGCCAACGCCGTTATATTGAAACCTTTTCAGCTTATGCCCGCCAATTTTTAGGAAATTTAGAACGCCCAGATGTCGATAAAATTGACGGTCTTTCTCCTGTTATTGCCATTGAGCAAAAAACCACTAGTAAAAGCCCACGGTCTACCGTTGGTACCATTACCGAAATTTACGATTTTCTCCGTTTGCTATATGCACGTGCAAGCGATGCGTATAGTTATAATACGGGCGAAAAAATGGTCAGTTATAGTGATGAGCAGATTAAAAATCTCATTATTGAAGAATTCAACGGAAAAAAGATAAGTGTTTTAGCTCCCGTTATCCGTTCTAGAAAAGGACATTACCGCGAACTTTTTGAGCAAATAGCCAAACAAGGCTTTGTAAAAGTTAGAGTTGATGGCGAAGTAAAAGATATTGTAAAGGGCATGCGGACAGATCGTTATAAAACGCATGATATCGAGATTGTTATTGACCGCTTAAAAGTTTCTACTGAAACAGAAAACAGCAAACGCCTTAGCGAAACTATAAATACCGCCATGTATCATGGCGATGATGTGCTGATGGTTTTGGATAACGAAACCAATAAAGCCCGGTTTTTTAGTCGTTCCTTAATGTGCCCAACTACTGGCGTTTCATATCCAAATCCGGAGCCGAATAACTTTTCGTTTAATTCACCTAAAGGAATGTGCCCTAATTGCAAAGGGTTGGGAACTTTATATGAAGTAAACCTCCATAAAATTGTTCCGGACGATAGTCTGTCTATAAAAAAAGGAGCATTAGCACCACATGGACCGCATAAAAATAACTGGGTATTTAAACAATTAGAATTAATAGCACAACGTTTTGATTTTGAATTAACCGACCCGTTCAATAAAATTCCAGAAGAAGCTAAAAAAATGATTTTCCACGGCGGAAATTCGGCATTTGAAGTAGATTCAAAAACTCTCGGTATTACCCGAAAATATAAAATTGATTTTGAAGGAGTTGCCACATTCTTACAAAACACCTTTGAAGCCAACGAATCTAGGTCGTTACACCGATGGGCAAAAGAATATATGGACAAAGTTTCATGTCCAGAATGCGGAGGAAGTCGCTTGCGAAAAGAGTCCCTATTTTTTAAGGTAAATGGTAAAAACATAGCTGAACTTGCCCATATGGACATTGTTGAGCTAGCAACTTGGTTTAAAAACTTGGAATCTAATTTAAGTGAAAAACAGGTTAAAATTGCTTCAGAAATTATAAAAGAAGTCCGCACGCGTATTCAGTTTTTAGTCGATGTGGGCTTAACTTACTTAGCACTCGACAGAAGCTCAAAATCTTTATCGGGCGGTGAAGCGCAACGTATTCGGTTGGCCACACAAATTGGGTCTCAATTAGTTGGCGTGCTTTATATTTTAGATGAACCCAGTATTGGATTGCATCAACGCGATAATGAAAAACTAATCGAATCACTGGTTTCGCTTCGTGATATTGGCAATTCGGTCATTGTGGTGGAGCATGATAAAGAAATGATTGAAAGTGCCGATTATGTCATTGATATTGGTCCGGCGGCAGGAAAACATGGTGGGGAAATTGTTTCGGAAGGAACTCCTTCGGAAATATTGAAACACAAAACCCTTACCGCACAATACCTTAACGGAAGTAAAGAAATAGAAATTCCAAAGAAAAGGCGAGAAGGAAACGGAAAAAACCTAAAGCTTTCGGGCGCAACTGGAAACAACCTGAAAAAGGTAACTGTTGAGTTTCCATTGGGTACTATGATTGGTGTTACAGGTGTTTCAGGAAGTGGAAAATCTACATTGATCAATGAAACCCTCTACCCTATTTTAAATGCTGAAATTTACAACGGTGTTAAAAAACCGATGCCGTATAAAAAGATTGAAGGCTTAGAACATCTTGATAAAGTGATTGATATTAACCAATCGCCAATCGGCCGAACACCACGATCTAACCCGGCCACTTATACCGGTGTTTTTTCAGAAGTACGAAGTTTATTTGCCAAAATACCTGAGTCAATGATTCGAGGGTATAAACCGGGACGTTTCAGTTTTAATGTAAAAGGAGGACGGTGCGAAACCTGTAAAGGTGCGGGTTTAAAAGTTATCGAAATGAACTTTTTACCCGATGTGTATGTAGAATGCGAAACCTGCCAAGGAAAGCGTTTTAACCGCGAAACATTGGAAATTAGATATAAAGGCAATTCCATATACGATGTGCTGAGTATGACCATTAATGAGTCTTGTGAATTTTTTGAACACATCCCAAAAATTTACAGAAAACTTAAAACCATACAAGATGTTGGTTTGGGCTATATTACACTAGGGCAACAATCAACTACGCTTTCCGGCGGAGAAGCGCAACGCGTAAAATTGGCTACAGAGCTTTCAAAACGGGGAACTGGAAATACGTTTTACATTCTTGATGAACCCACAACAGGGTTGCACTTTGAAGATATTAGAGTGTTGATGTTAGTATTAAACAAATTAGTCAAAAAAGGCAATACTGTGCTTATTATAGAACATAACCTGGATGTTATAAAAACTGTAGACTATATCATCGATATTGGTCCTGAAGGTGGAAAAAAAGGGGGGAAAGTAATTGCAAAAGGTACGCCCGAAGAAATTATCAAAAACAAAAAAAGCCACACGGCTCGTTTTCTTAAAAAAGAATTACATTCGTGAGGAAAAAAATGACGGATGCTAGTTCTCGACACTAAATTCCAGTCGCTATCGCACTCGGAATTTAACTCGAACTGACAAAGAGGATAGTATATATATCCTGCAAACCCGTCTGCCATAAACGCCATTTAGGCAGGAAAGGACAGGGGTTTTAAAATTTTGCGGTTACAATAATAAAAAGACTAAAAGACGAGAATACAAAAGAAGAAACATGAGAAACGAACAAAAAAATAAAAACTGGAACTTAGTAAAAACCAATGACTCTTGGGCTATTTTCAAGATAATGGGTGAATTTGTAAATGGCTATGAAAAGCTAAGCAGAATTGGACCTTGTGTTTCTATTTTTGGATCGGCTCGTACCAAGCCAGACCATAAGTATTATAAATTAGCTGAACGAATTGCCGAAAAGATAACAAACAACGGATATGGTGTTATTACAGGTGGTGGGCCCGGAATTATGGAGGCTGGTAATAAAGGAGCACATCTAGCAGGTGGAACTTCTGTAGGATTAAACATCACATTACCGTTTGAGCAACACGATAACCCATATATTGACAGTGATAAAAGCATTGATTTTGACTACTTTTTTGTACGAAAAGTAATGTTTGTTAAATATTCACAAGGATTTGTGGTTATGCCAGGTGGTTTTGGAACATTAGATGAGCTTTTTGAAGCGCTAACGCTTATACAAACGCATAAAATAGATAAATTTCCCATCATTCTCGTCGGAACAAAATTCTGGGGTGGCTTATGGGATTGGATTAAAGAAACCTTGCTTGAAGCCAATAATAATGTAAATAAAGAAGATTTAGAATTGGTTCATATTGTTGATGATGAAAATGAAGTGCTCGATATATTGAATCAGTTTTATGATGAATATAACCTTAGTCCCAATTTCTAAAAAGATACACTTATCTATATGCTTAAAAAAAACCTACTTATACACGTTTTCTATTCGGTATTCTGTGGTTTCGCAAAGCCTTTTAGATCCTAAAAATAAACCGATAAAATTCATAAAAATTTCTTGAAAATAAAGAACTTCATAACTAGTATCAGTTGCTTATTTGTCCTCTCTATGTCGGCTCAATATGACATTTCTATTGAGGCAGAATTAAACCCCAATACAAAAAGCATCCAGATTAACCAGCAAATTGTGTTTAAAAACAACTCAAATACAGTTTGGCATGAAGTTTTTTTAAACGATTGGGGCAATAGTTTTTCCAGTAAAACCACACCTTTAGCAAAACGTTTTGCTGAAAACTATAACAGTTCCTTTCATTTTGAAAAAAAAGAAGATCGTGGAAGAACAGCTATTCAACATATAACAGATAACACGAACAATCCTCTTATTTGGAATCGCGATAAAGCAGCAGATATTATTAAGCTAACATTAGAAAAACCCTTAATGCCGGGCGATAGTTTTACTGTAAACCTACAATATTCTGTAAAGTTGCCAAACGCTAAGTTTACCCGCTTTGGAGTAACCGGAAATAATAATTACAAACTGAAATATTGGTACATTTCACCCGCTGTTTTTGATAAAGAATGGCAAGTGTACAGCAATAAAAACACAGACGATTTATTTTTAACGCCTTCTTCTTTTTCAATAGATTTTAAAATCCCTCAGGAGTATACGCTTACTTCAGACTTTAATGTAGTTTCTGAAACAATTTCTGAAAATAAAAAAGCCATATTATTACAGGGAAAAAAACGCAATCAAGCTACTATTTACCTTGAAAAAGAACCCTCTTTTGAGACTATTGAAACAGATAAGCTTACGCTTGTCACTAATTTAAAAGATGATAAACTTTCGCCTCAAATTAGTGCGCTGTCAGTAGATAGGGTGCTTCATTTTTTAGGTGATAAATTGGGGGAATATCCATTTAAAAAAATGGTTATTAGCGAAGTAGAATATCGAACTAGTCCCGTGTACGGCCTTAACCAGCTTCCTGATTTTATAAGTCCCTTTCCTGCCGGTTTTGAGTACGATATGGAGCAACTTAAATCCATTACAAGAAAATACATCGAATCTTCTCTTTCACTCAATCCACGGAAAGACAGTTGGTTTATTGGTGCATTGCAAATCCATTTAATGATGGAATATGTAGATACCTATTATCCAAAAATGAAGATTTTAGGAAGTCTAAGTAATTTTTGGGTGATTCGTTGGGCACATGCAGCCGATTTAGAGTTTAACGATCAATATCCTTTATTATACCAAAATGTAGCTCGGAACAATTTACAACAAGCTCTGACTACCTCTCGTGATTCGTTGCTGAAATTCAACAAAAACATTGCAAACGACTATTACGGTGGGGCTGGAATAAAATATCTTTCAGATTATTTAGGAAAGGAAACCGTTTCAAAAAGTATTAAAGAATTTTATTCTGAAAACAAACTGAAACCTATTAAACCAGTCGCTTTTCAAGAAACACTTCAGAAAAACACAGATTTACCCATCAATTGGTTTTTTACAGATTACATAGGTTCCCGTACTACGATTGATTTCAGAATAAAAAAAGTTGAAAAACAAGGGGATTCGCTTAAAGTAACCGTTAAGAACACTCGTAAAAATAGCATGCCTGTTTCGCTCTACGGAATCAATAAAGACCGCGTTTTATTTAAAAAATGGCTTTTGCCCGTTGATAGCACCGCAACAGTTACCGTACCAAAGCAAGATGTTAGAAAGCTAGTTTTAAATTACGAAAAAACCATTCCTGAATACAATCAACGCAATAATTACAAAGCCGTAAAAGGATTGTTTAATCGTCCGTTTCAGTTTAGATTGTTCCAGGATGTAGGTGATTCTCGCTACAACCAGGTGTTTTTTATGCCGGAGTTTCAATATAACTTGTACGATGGTTTCGTTGTAGGTCCTAAAGTTTATAATAAAACGGTACTGCCAAAGGGGTTTCACTATAAGTTAACACCTCAAATTGGGCTTAAATCGAATACTATTATCGGAAGCGGATCACTCGTGTATACTCAAAACTTTGATAAAGAATCGTTATACTCCATGCGTTACGGTTTTTCAGGAAGTTACTTCTCGTATGATCAGGATTTGTTTTACAGGCGTTATACACCCTTTATGACCTTTGCGTTCCGAAACAAGGATTTGCGCGACAATGAAAAGCAATTCATCAATCTTAGGAGCGTAAATGTAATCCGTGATGAAAACCCAAATGATCCAGATCAAGAACCAAATTATAGTGTTTTTAACCTTCAATACGTATACTCAAACCCTAATTTAATTAACTATTTTAAAGGGGCAGTCGATTATGAAATTTCAGCAAAGTTTAGTAAAATATCTACCACATTTGAGTATCGAAAACTGTTTTTAAACAACCGCCAATTAAACGTACGCTTCTTTGCAGGTGCCTTTCTTTTCAATGATACACGGGAAAATGAAGACTTTTTTAGTTTTGCCCTTGACAGACCCACAGATTACCTCTTTGACTATAATTACTACGGACGAAGTGAACAAAGCGGGCTTTTTAGTCAGCAATTAATAGTTGCCGAAGGTGGTTTTAAATCACAATTAACTCCAAAATACGCGAATAGTTGGATTACCACGGTAAACGCCAGCACTAATATTTGGAAATGGATTTATGCGTATGGCGATGCGGGCTTAATTCATAATACAGAAAGCGGTACGCAAGGTGTCTTTGATACAGGAATCCGACTCAGTTTGGTAGCAGATTATTTTGAGCTGTACTTTCCGCTGTATTCCAATTTAGGTTGGGAGCCCGGATTGGAAAATTACGATCAACGTGTTCGTTTTATCGTCACACTCGATCTTAGAACACTATTAGGTTTATTTACCCGAAAATGGTACTAATTAGGTAGCTTTTCAGAAAAATTTATTTTAAGCTTTTACAGTAAATTAGTTAAAATAACGTTTCAGATTACAAAGTAAACACTGTTCATCCACAATAACTAAGAATTCAATAAAAATCATGCATTGCAAAATCCGGCTGTTTTCGCTACTTTTGTAAATCAAAATATAGACTATGCAAACAGACCCAAAAACCAATAGTGACCTTTCCTTTGAAGATTTTAAAACAGAAGTGCTTGCCGACTATAAAATTGCTGTAACCAGCCGTGAATGTAGCCTTTTGGGCCGTCGCGAAGTGTTGACGGGTAAAGCGAAATTTGGAATCTTTGGTGACGGAAAGGAAGTTCCGCAATTGGCTTGGGCAAAAGCGTTTAAAAACGGCGACTGGCGAAGTGGGTACTACCGTGACCAAACGTTTATGATGGCCATTGGCCAGTTGTCCATTCAGCAGTTTTTTGCAGGTTTGTACGGGCATTCTGATATCGATGCAGATCCAATGAGCGCAGGTCGCCAAATGGGTGGTCACTTTGCTACGCACAGTTTAAACAAAGACGGAAGTTGGAAAAACTTGACGGCTCAAAAAAACAGTAGTGCCGATATTTCCCCTACAGCGGGTCAAATGCCACGTTTGTTAGGATTAGCGCAGGCTTCTAAAGTTTTTAGAAATATAAAAGGAATTGAAGATAAAACTAACTTCTCCATAAACGGAAACGAAGTTGCTTGGGGCACCATTGGTAACGCAAGTACTAGCGAAGGTCTTTTTTGGGAAACCGTGAATGCAGCAGGCGTGCTACAAGTGCCCATGGTAATCAATGTTTGGGATGATGAATACGGCATCTCGGTTCACGCTAAACACCAAACAACAAAAGAAAATATTTCTGAAGTATTAAAAGGATTCCAACGTACGGAAGATGAAAACGGATATGAAATTATCCGCGTAAAAGGTTGGAGCTATCCCGAATTGGTAGAAACGTATCAAAAAGCAAGTAAGATAGCACGTGAAGAACACGTTCCTGTGCTGATTCATGTTCAAGAATTAACTCAACCACAAGGTCACAGTACCAGTGGGAGTCACGAACGATACAAAAGCAAAGAACGTTTAGAGTGGGAAAAAGAGCATGACTGCAACGTACAGATGCGTAAATGGATGATTGAAAATGATATCGCAACTGACGAAGTCCTTGTAGAAATTGAAAAAACCATCAAAAAAGAAGTACGTGATGGTAAAAAAGAAGCACTAAAAGCATTTTTAGCACCACAAAAGAAAGAACAACAAGAAGCTGTAACACTTTTAGGGAATTTAGCCGAAAGTAGCCAGAACAAAAACTTTATAGAAAAGCTCAAGAACGATCTTGCATCCGATACAGAACCACTTCGTAAATCGATATTAGGAGCTGCACGAAAGGCATTGCGCTATGTAACTACTGAAAATTCTTCAGAAAAAAGACAATTAATCGATTGGATTGAAAACTACTACGAGTTAATTCAACCTAAATACAGTGCGCACCTATATTCCGAAGCAGAAGAAAACGCAAAAACAATTACAGAAGTAAAACCAGCATATGCCGATGACGCTAAAGAAGTCGATGGTCGTGTAGTTTTACGTGATAATTTTGATGCTATTTTCAGTAAACACCCTGAAACCTTAATATTTGGGGAAGACAGTGGTGAAATTGGTGATGTAAACCAAGGGCTGGAAGGCATGCAAGAAAAATATGGAGCCTTACGGGTTGCCGATGTTGGTATTCGGGAAGCTACTATTTTAGGACAAGGAATTGGGATGGCTATGAGAGGCCTCCGCCCAATTGCCGAGATTCAGTATTTAGATTATGTTTTGTATTGCCTGCAAATTATGAGTGACGATTTGGTGACACTTCGCTACCGAACCAACGGTACGCAAAAAGCACCGCTTATTGTTCGCACGCGTGGGCATCGTCTCGAAGGTATTTGGCATAGTGGTTCACAAATGGGCGGTTTAATTCATCTATTGCGAGGAATGTATCTATTAGTTCCTAGAAATATGACTAAAGCTGCCGGTTTCTATAACACGCTGTTAGAAACAGACGAACCCGCTTTAATTGTTGAATGCTTAAACGGATACCGATTAAAAGAAAAAATGCCTAGTAATTTAGGGGAGCTACGCACGCCAATCGGAGTGGTAGAAACGATTAAAGAAGGTACCGATATTACGTTGGTTTCCTACGGAAGTACGCTTCGCATTGTTGAAGAAGCCGCCAAAGAATTACAACAAGTAGGTATTAATGCTGAAATAATTGATGTCCAATCCCTACTTCCACTCGATCTTAATGAAGATATGGTAAAAAGTGTAGCCAAAACAAATAGGCTATTAGTAATTGATGAGGATGTGCCAGGAGGTGCTGCTGCTTATATTCTAAATACCATTGTGGAGAAGCAAAACGGATATCGTCATTTAGACAGCAAACCACAAACATTGACGGCAAAAGCACACCGTCCTTCGTATGGAACCGATGGTGATTATTTCACAAAACCTTCTGTAGAAGATGTTTTTGAAAAGGTTTATGCCATTATTCACGAATCAAATCCAGAAAACTTTCCAAAGTTAAGGTAGTCATAAAGTACTGTTTTACTAGCTGTTATCTTTGTATATTATAATGAACTTTATAACGATGATAACTATGAAAAACAGTACGCTACTAATTATATTATTGGTTTGTCTTCCTTTTTTTACGAAGGCTCAGGATGTCAACTTAGATCAACCAACCATTGCAGAATCTGAAGTTCCGCAAGCGGTTTTATCCAATCAAGACACATTATTTCCCAGTGGATTTATTTCTGAATGGCAGCTTCAAAAAGGTTTCGATGCAACAGATGATGATGCGGTTCGGTATATTTCAAAATTTGAACAAGAAGGAAATTCCGGTTCTTCGGCTTCGTATCTTCCCGATGGCACCTTGATATTTCATTCGGAATACATGCAAGCAGAAAATATTCCTGAAACGGTGCGGCTAAAACTACAATTTGATTACAAAGACTTTGAAGTCGATTATGCCGATTTTATTACCGTTTATTTACCTAAAAGGGAAATTTACCGTGTACATCTTAGGGAGAACACAAGGCTAAAACATGCTTTTTACGACATAAACGGCAACCAAATTCCAGAAGAATCACTCCCAATTGAAATAATTTTATTTGATAGGTAAAATTAAATTTACCCTAATCATTACTATTTTTCTATTCAAAAAATAAAGCTCAACGTGAGTAGGTTTCATTCAAGATTTTAGTATTTTGGGCACTGTAAAACGCTATTCCCCACAATGTCCGTAGAAACAAAGTTTAGTATTAAAGACCTTGAGAATTTAAGTGGTATTAAGGCACATACCATTCGTATATGGGAAAAAAGATATAACCTTCTTTCCCCGGAACGTACTAACACGAACATACGTGAATATTCTGTTTGCAATTTAAAGAAGCTTCTCAATGTAGCTTTTTTATATAATAATGGTTTTAAGATTTCTAAAATAGCCGCATTATCTGAAAATGAAATCATTGAAGAAATAGAAGATAATATTTCTGAAAACAAAGAAGAACACGCTATTACTACACTCAAAACAGCTATGTTTGAGTTTAATTACCCTCTATTTTCAAATACGCTTACTAAACTAGAGAAAACAAAAGATTTTAGAGCTTTGTTTTTTGATGTCTTTATTCCGCTGTTAAATGAATTGGGAACGCTTTGGCATACGGGAACTATAGATCCGGCGCACGAACATTTTATTTCAGAACTAATAAAGCAAAAAATAATAGTCAATATTGAAGCGCTTCAGAAGAATAAAGATTCCAAAGAAAACCCTACTTTTTGTCTGTACCTACCCTATCATGAAGTTCATGAAATAGGGTTGCTGTACACGCATTATGAAATATTAAAAGCTGGTTTTAATACAATTTATCTTGGTACAAATATTCCGATACCCAATTTAAAACACATCCTAAAGCATCATAAAAACATTATATTTTTATCTTATTTTACTTTAACGCCTAAAAAAAGTACCCTTGAAGAATATATAGTTGAATATTCTAATAAGATAAATACAGGCAAAGACCAATCGTTATGGCTTATGGGAAGAGAAACTGAAAACATAGACAAGCATGCAATACCTACTAATATTAGTATTATTAAAAACCATCAAGCTTTAATTTCAGAACTTAAAAATTTAAAAAAATCATAACGAATTAAATCAACATTTTGTTTAGTTATTATGTATTTTTGTTAAACACAATATGAAAAAAATTGCAATTATTGGTTCGGGTTTTTCCTCATTAGCCGCAGCTTGTTACCTTTCAACCGAAGGGAATGAAGTTACTGTATATGAAAAAAACAAAACAGTTGGTGGTAGAGCCAGACAATTAAAAAAAGAGGGCTTTACCTTCGATATCGGTCCAACATGGTATTGGATGCCCGATGTGTTTGAACGCTTTTTTGCCGATTTCAATAAAAAACCGTCCGATTATTATAGTCTAATAAAATTAAATCCAGCCTACAGTGTATACTTCGGAAAAGAAGACCGCATAACCATTGGCGATACGCTGGAAAAAATATGTGCTGCTTTTGAAAAAGAAGAGCCTGGAAGTTCAAAAAAACTTGAAAAATTCATTACCAAAGCACAAAATAACTATGATGTTGCTATAAAAGATTTGGTGTATAGACCGGGTGTTTCCCCTTTTGAATTGGTAACTCCGGTTACTATGAAAAAAGTAGGACAGTTTTTTAGCACAATTAGTAAAGAGGTTAGGAAAGAATTTGACAATCCTAAATTAATCTCCATATTAGAATTTCCCGTGCTTTTTTTAGGAGCCAAAGCTTCAAACACCCCTGCTTTTTATAGTTTTATGAATTATGCCGATTTCGGCTTAGGCACCTTTCATCCTAAAAATGGAATGTACAGTGTCATTGAAGGAATGAAATTGTTAGCTGAAGAATTAGGCGTAACGATTAAAACTGAACAAACCGTTGAAGAAATAGTAGTTGAAGACAATACGGTTTCAGCTTTAAAAATTAATGGTGAAACTATTACCGCCGACATCATTGTAAGTGGTGCAGATTATCATCATACGGAAACACTGCTAGAAAAAAAACACCGACAATATTCTGAAGCGTATTGGAACAAAAAAACCTTCGCTCCTTCTTCCCTTCTGTTTTATGTAGGTTTTGATAAAAAGATTAAAAATGTAGATCACCATACGTTATTTTTTGATGTCGATTTTGAAGATCATTCAAAAGCAATTTATGACGATCCGCAATGGCCAGAAAAACCGTTGTTTTACGCTAGTTTTCCTTCAAAAACAGATAGTAATGCTGCACCTAAAGGAAAAGAAGCAGGCATATTCCTAATCCCATTAGCGCCCGGATTACAAGACACACCTGAGATTAGGGAAGAATATTTTGAAAAAATAGTAACAAGATTTGAAAATCTTACCAACCAAGAAGTGAAAAATTACGTTATATTTAAAGAGTCCTTTTGTGTTAACGATTTTATTGAAGAATACAACTCCTATAAAGGAAATGCGTATGGGCTTGCAAATACGTTACTACAAACTGCTTTTTTACGCCCAAAATTGAAGAGTAAAAAGGTTGAAAACTTGTTTTTTACAGGTCAACTAACCGTTCCGGGACCGGGTGTTCCGCCTTCTTTAATTTCTGGAAAATTAGTAGCCGGTTTAGTGCAAAAACAAATAGAAAAATCGTGAAAGAAATATTCGACATAGTATCTAAAACGTGTAGCAAAAATGTGACCAATGCCTATAGCACGTCCTTCTCGCTTGCTACCAAAATGTTGGCTCCCGCCATTAGGCAGGATATTTACAATATCTATGGTTTTGTCCGATTCGCTGATGAAATTGTGGATTCGTTTCACGAGTATGATAAAAAAGTACTGTTTAATAGGTTTGAAGAAGATTTACACAATTCATTACATGAAAAAATAAGTTTAAATCCTATTTTAAATTCCTTTCAACATACGGCAACCAAATACAATATTGAACAGCATCTAATCGATTCTTTTATGAAAAGTATGCGATTAGATCTTTCAAAAAAAGAATATATAACCGAACCAGAATATCAAGATTATATTTATGGCTCAGCAGATGTAGTGGGTCTTATGTGCCTAAAAGTATTTGTTAAAGGAGATATGGAAAAGTATGAAGCCCTTAAAGAGTCTGCTATGCATTTAGGCTCTGCTTTTCAAAAAGTAAATTTTCTACGCGATTTAAAAGAAGATTTTGAAGAATTAAGCCGAACGTATTTTCCAAACACCAATTTAGAAGCGTTAGACGAAAATTCAAAACAACGCATCATTGAAGAAATTGAAGAAGATTTCAGAAAAGGATACGAAGGAATCTTATTGCTTCCTGCGGAGGCCAAATTTGGTGTTTTTATGGCCTATCGCTATTATAAAAGGCTCTTGAAAAAATTGCAAAAAACACCAGCGATTGAAATTAAAAATACGCGTATTCGTGTTCCTAACTATGAAAAATTTGGGTTGTTGACACGAAGCTACGTAAAATATCAGTTAAAATTAGTCAGGTAATTATGATGACATTTTTTTGGATTCTTATCTTTTTAACAACCTTCAGTATTATGGAGTTTATGGCATGGTTTACCCATAAATACGTAATGCATGGTTTTTTATGGAAGCTACATAAAGATCACCACCACAAAGACCACGGCAGTTGGTGGGAACGCAACGACTTCTTTTTTATCTTTTACGCCGCTGTTAGTATTGGCTGTTTTATAGGCTGGCAATATTATGGTTTTTGGGCTGGATTACCCATTGGTTTGGGTATTTTCGCCTATGGTGTCGCCTATTTTATGGTTCACGATATTTTTATACACCAACGCTTTAAACTATTTCGAAATGCCAATAATTGGTATGCAAAAGGAATCCGTAGAGCCCACAAAATGCACCATAAACATTTAGGCAAAGAAGAAGGAGAATGTTTTGGCATGTTATTTCCTCCGTTGCGGTTTTTTAAAAAGTAATACATGAATAATTTATATCTGTGGCTCACACTTGGGTCATTCAGTATTCCCTTTTTATTTAGTTTTCATCCACGACTTCAGTTTTATAAAAAATGGCGCTCATTTTTTCCCGCTGTTGCGATAATGATGGCTATTTTCATTCCATGGGACAGTATATTTACTGCCAATGGATTTTGGGGGTTTAACGATGCCTACATAACGGGCATTCGTATTTTCCATCTTCCTATTGAAGAATGGCTTTTTTTTATTTGTATCCCTTACGCTTGCATATTTACACATTATGCGTTGCACGAATTATTTCCGAAATTTTCCTTTTCTGAAAAATTCACCTCCATTTTTTATGTATTGCTCACAAGTACATTAATAGTTTTACTATGGTATTATTATAATCACTGGTACACGCTAACTAGCTTTATTTATGCGCTACTTGTACTCGGTATTGTGTATAATTATCGAAAAAAGTGGTTGATGGATTTTTTACCTACCTATTTTATAATTTTTATTCCTTTCTTTTTGGTAAACGGAATTTTAACCGGAACAGGCATAGAAGACCAAGTAGTTTGGTATAATAATGCTGAAAATATGCATCTTCGCTTATTTACAATCCCAATAGAGGATACTATTTACAACCTAGGAATGCTTTTAACCGTATTTGTTTGTACTGAATTTTTTGAAAATCGTTATAACAAAGCATAACTTTACAGAATATCTTTCAATATACATTATGAGTAAAAGTAACTACACAGAAGAAGACAAACAATTTATGCAACGCGCCATTACCTTAGCTGAAAAAGGAATGGATGCCAACGCAGGCGGACCTTTTGGAGCTGTCGTTGTAAAAGACGGAGAAATAATTGCTGAAGGCCATAATAATGTAACTTCTACAAACGACCCTACCGCTCACGCCGAAGTGGTTGCCATTAGAAAAGCGTGTGAAAAACTAGGCACCTTTCAATTAACAGATTGCATTATTTACACTTCTTGTGAGCCCTGCCCTATGTGTTTGGGAGCTATCTACTGGGCCCGACCTAAAAAAGTGTTCTACGCTTGCAATAGAGAAGATGCGGCCAAAATAGACTTTGACGACCAGTTTATCTATGATGAAATTGATAAAGAAATAGCCAATCGTGAAATAAATTTTGTAAGAATCTTACGAGATGAAGCGGTAACTGTCTTTAACAAATGGGCCGATAAACACGATAAAACGGCTTACTAAAAGTTAGTTACCTAACAATCCATTTATAATTCTCTTCGTTTTCTCACTATCCCAATCGGCTGCACCGGTTTCTTTAATGATAATTCCCCCTTCTTTTGAAATAAGATAGGTTGTAGGCAGTGATTGTGAAAACAAGACTTTAGGTGCTTTAGTTTGTTGAATATACACTGGAAAGGTATAGCCCTTTTTATTCATAAAACGCTCTACGATTTCAGGTTTTTCTGAAGTCACCAGGTAAAAATCAACACGTTCTCCATATTCATCATACAGGTTTTGAAGTGAAGGCATTTCCGCAATACAAGGTGGGCACCACGTAGCCCAAAAGTTCAATAGAACGACCTTTCCTTCCGAATCTGAAAAATCTATACGCTCATTTTCCAAAGAGGTAAGACTCCACGTATAATCGGTAAGCTGTTTTCTTTCCTCAGCATCCGTTTCCGAAGGACTAAAGGAAATTAACCGTTGTACAAAAACTTGAATCGGTGTTCGGGTTTGCGGAATTATCAACAAAGCAAGTACGGCAAGGAACAATAAATTCCCTTTATTTTCTTTTATAAATTTCTTCATTTTATAGCATTTACTGAATGATGCGAGGGCGTAAAATTTTATTTAATCTACTTTAATAAGACACTGTCAGTCTGAGCCTGTCGAAGACGTCAACTAACAGAAACACTTCGACAAGCTCAGTGTGACAATTTTAGTACATTTATAAAAAGTAAACAATTCTATAAAAACCATAACAATTTCAACAAAAAACCCGCCAAAATCTATATTTGGCAGGTTTTTAAAATGTATTATTTCAGAAAAACTGAAATGTATTTAAGCGTTCTGCTTTTTAATTAAGTTAAGTGCAGAACCTTCACGGTACCATCTTATTTGCGCATCATTATACGTATGATTCGCTTTTATGGTGTCTTTGCTTCCATCATTGTGAACCACTTCAATCATTAGTGGTTTATTAGGTGCAAAATCTGCAATGTCAACAAAATTAAAGGTATCATCTTCTTGTATTAAATCGTAGTCTGCTTCATTTGCAAACGTTAATCCCAACATCCCTTGTTTTTTCAAGTTTGTTTCGTGGATACGTGCAAACGATTTTACCAATACAGCTGCAACGCCTAAAAAGCGTGGCTCCATAGCTGCGTGTTCACGAGAAGAACCTTCTCCATAATTATGGTCTCCCACTACAATGGTTTTAATTCCTTTGGCTTTATATTCACGTTGTACATCTGGTACGCCACCATATTCACCATCTATTTGGTTTTTAACAAAGTTTGTCTTTTTGTTATAGGCGTTTATGGCACCAATTAAACAGTTGTTAGAAATATTATCTAAGTGACCTCTGTAACGCAACCAAGGACCAGCCATTGAAATATGGTCAGTCGTACATTTTCCAAACGCTTTGATTAACAACTTCATCCCTTGCATTTCAGAATCCTGAATAGGCTCGAATGGTGTTAACAATTGAAGACGTTCACTATCTCCAGCAACTTTTATTTCAACGCCACTACCATCTTTTTTAGGTTCTACATATCCATTTTCTTCTACTTCAAAACCTTCTGGTGGTAATTCAATTCCTCTAGGCTCATCTAACTTTACGGCTTCCCCATCCTCATTGATTAAGGTATCATTCATCGGATCAAAGTCCAATCGTCCTGAAATAGCGATTGCAGCTACCATTTCTGGAGAACCTACAAAAGCGTGGGTATTTGGATTACCATCAGCACGTTTTGAGAAATTTCGGTTAAACGAGTGTACAATCGTATTTTTTTCTTCGCCCTTGCGATCGCTACGATCCCACTGACCAATACAAGGACCACAAGCATTAGTAAATACAGTAGCACCAAGATCTTCAAAAACACTTAAAAGTCCGTCACGCTTGGCAGTAAAACGTATTTGTTCACTACCCGGGTTGATACCAAAATCACTTTTGGGTTTTAGTTTTTTATCGATTGCCTGTTGTGCAATGGAAGCCGCTCGTGTTAAATCTTCATATGAAGAATTGGTACACGAACCTATTAATCCCCAATCCACTTTTATCGGCCAATCGTTTTTCTTAGCTTTTTCTCCTAATTCTCCTACTGGAGTCGCTAAATCTGGCGTAAAAGGACCGTTTAAATGCGGACGTAATTCAGAAAGGTTAATTTCAATTACTTCGTCAAAATACTGCTCAGGATTTGCATAAACTTCATCATCTCCTGTTAAGTGTTCTCTTATTTTGTTTGCTTCGTCAGCGATATCTTCTCTTTCGGTTGCTCTTAGGAAACGTTCCATTGAATCGTCATATCCAAATGTAGATGTGGTAGCGCCTATTTCAGCACCCATATTACAAATGGTTCCTTTTCCAGTACAAGACAAGTTTTTAGCACCTGGTCCGAAATATTCAACAATAGCTCCCGTTCCTCCTTTTACAGTTAGAATTCCAGCTACTTTAAGAATTACATCTTTAGAAGCCGTCCAACCGTTTAATTCGCCTGTAAGCTTCACTCCGATTTGCTTCGGAAATTTAAGCTCCCAAGGCATTCCGGCCATCACATCTACTGCATCGGCTCCACCAACACCAATAGCAACCATCCCTAATCCTCCGGCATTTACTGTATGTGAATCGGTACCAATCATCATTCCGCCTGGAAAGGCATAATTCTCCAAAACTACTTGGTGAATAATACCAGCTCCGGGTTTCCAGAAACCAATTCCGTATTTATTGGAAACAGACTCTAAAAAGTCAAAAACCTCGTGACTGCTTTTATTGGCACTTATCAAATCCTTTTCAGCACCTTGTTTTGCTTGTATCAAGTGGTCACAGTGTACTGTTGTAGGTACAGCAACCTTATCTTTTCCGGCTTGCATAAACTGAAGCAACGCCATCTGTGCCGTTGCATCTTGACACGCAATACGGTCTGGAGAAAACTCAACGTAGTCTTTTCCACGTTCAAACGTTTCAGTGGGTTTGCCATCCCAAAGGTGGCTGTATAGTATTTTTTCAGAAAGGGTTAAAGGTTTCCCGACAATTTCACGCGCTTTATCTACACGTTCTGCCATTTGGGAATACACCTTTTTTATCATATCAATGTCAAATGCCATAGTTTTGTTTTTTATTTTTGAAGTCTTGCGAAATTACGAAATTTCATTATAATTTAAAAATGTTTAACGAACCACGTTAAACACTGCTTATTTTACAAAAAATTATAGTTTTTGATATAAATATTTATTAATTACATAATTTTTGATATGCAAAATTATGAATTTGTAAATGCTTTGGTTTAGAAGTGCTTAAAAAGCAAATAACTTGTTCTTAAATATTTTGATTCTAAATAAGAAGGAAGAAGAAGGTTATTGGTTAAAAGACAAAATCTAACAATATCATTTTTTATACATCAATATCAGTTTAACAATAGCAATAATTGAAGCCGCAACCTCAATAACAGATCCTATTGCTATAAAAATAGTGGCGTCTATAAAACCTAAATCCCAATGGAGCATTGTAACGATAGCACCCATAGTGATTAAAACCATCCCTATGATGAACAAAATAATGGGAAGTTTAAACTTTTTAAGGTCCATCAAAAGAGACTTGTAATGATTTTTTCGATGGTTAACCCTTCAGCTTCCGCTTTATAGTTTTTAATTAGCCGGTGACGTAGAATTCCGGTGGCTACTTTTTGAACATCTTCAATATCAGGTGAGAATTTTCCGTGCAATGCTGCGTTTGCTTTTGCGGCTAGAATCAAATTTTGTGAAGCCCGTGGCCCTGCTCCCCAATCGATGTAGTTTTTTACTAGTTCAGGCGCAGCTTGACTATCAGGACGTGTTTTTCCAACCAATGTCACCGCATATTCAATTACATTATCGGCAACGGGTATTTTTCGAATAAGTTGTTGGTATTCTATAATTTCTTCGGCAGTGAACAATGGAGACACTTCATTTTGAACACCTGAAGTCGTCGATTTAACCACCTCAACTTCTTCAGAAAAAGAAGGGTAATCTAAATTTACGGCAAACATAAAACGGTCTAGCTGTGCTTCAGGCAATGGGTAGGTTCCCTCCTGCTCTATTGGATTTTGGGTAGCCAACACAAAATACGGCAAATCCAATTTGTAGTGTTGTCCTGCAATAGTTACTGCACGTTCCTGCATGGCTTCAAGCAAAGCTGCTTGGGTTTTAGGCGGGGTACGGTTTATCTCATCGGCCAAAATGATATTGGCAAAGATAGGCCCTTTTATAAATTTAAAGTTTCGGTCTTTATCTAATATTTCAGAACCTAAAATATCACTCGGCATTAAATCTGGCGTAAATTGAATACGCTTAAATTGAAGCCCTAAGGTTTTTGCAACTGTATTGACTAACAGTGTTTTTGCCAAACCAGGAACCCCAATTAACAAGGCATGCCCTCCTGAAAAAACTGACAGCAATACTTGCTCTACTACTTCGTCTTGCCCAACAATTACTTTACTAATTTCAGTACGTAAAGCGTTGTATTTAGATACGAGTTGTTTTACTGCTGCTACGTCTGACATGTTGGTTTCGTTATTTATTCCTTTACTTGTGTTATTTGATTGTTTCAGGTTCCAGGTTCACTGTTTACTGAACACTATTTCTTCACCCAATTGCTTGAAAATTCGCAATCTTCATAATCCTCATTCACCTTAACATAGGTTTCGCTTATTTTCTCTTCTTGCCATTCTTCAATAGCTTTTACTTGCTTTTGTTTTAGGGCAAGTTCTTTTATTTTTTCGTAATCTTTTGAAAATTCAGCTGCATGTTCCTCATAACGACGGGTTACAGTAAGAAACTTAAATTTTGTTTTTCCGGTACGGTCTCGGTCTGAATATACTTTTGAAATCTCATTGGCCTTTAGGTTATACACTTGAGCACTTAACGCCGGATCCATTTTAGTAAGCTCAAAACGAGTATCACCTGAAACAGGATTTACTAGTTGACCTCCGCTAAAACGAGTTTCTTTTTCGTCGGAATATTTCATCGCTGCATCGGCAAAAGACAACTCTCCATTCACTACTTTCGTGCGTACACTGTCTATTTTAGCCCTTGCTTGATCGATGGTTGCCTGTGCAACGTCTGGCAATAAAAGTATGTGCCGAATATCTAATTCTTGTCCTTTTACTTTATCAACCTTTAAAATATGAAAACCGAATTCTGTTTCAAAAGGTTCACTAACTTCACCTTCTTGAAGTGAAAATGCCGTTTCAATAAATTCTTTAGCTAAAGGAGATTTTTTTTGTATCCCTTTATACAAACCACCCTTGGAGCTGGATCCAGGATCTTTGGAGTACAAAACCGCTTTTGTTGCAAAACTGGCTCCATTTTCCACGATATCACGTCGTATTTCGTTTAATTCATCAATTACATCTTGACGGGCTTTTTCGGTTACTTCAGGCTCGATAACAATTTGAGCAACCTCTACTTCTGCACCAAAAACTGGGCGATCATCTTCAGGAATAGAGAAGAAAAACTCACGTACTTCTTCTGGTGTTACTTCTACATCTTCTACTACCTTACGTTGCATTTCACTTGCTAATTGAATGGTTTTATTAACCTCAAAAAGCTCTTGACGCAATTGTGCTATATTATCTTTTCGATAATATTCAACTACTTTTTCTTCACTTCCCAACTCACTGATCATATAATCCATTTGTTGGCTTAGTTGCTGGTTTATTTGCGCATCGGAAACAACCACACTATCAATTTTAGCATGATGTGCATACAGTTTGTCTTCCATTAGCTTACCAACTAATTGGCAACGACTTATATTTTTAATATCGAGCCCTTGCTGTTGCATTTCTAGGTAACTTTTATCTATATCGCTATCTAAAATCACATATTCACCAACCACAGCGCTTACGCCTTCAGCTTTATAGCGCTTAAATGGTTTAATAGAATCTGCTTTCTTTACTGCAACCATTACTGAATCTTCAGCCTTGTTTTTTACAACTCCTGTACTGTCTACTGTTACCACTTCTTGTGCAACTGATAGTGTTGTAATTAGTAAAAATATAGCTGTCAATAGAGTACCGCTATTCATACGTTTCAAAATTTTTATTTTTAAGTGCATCTTTTGTAATATCCTTTTCTAATTTTTTTATTAATTCTAGCTTTCTTTGATTCAAAATAATCTGTTCAATTGTCGGTGAAACATAAGAAAGCGGGGCTACGTCATTTGTTTTTAAAACGTCCTCAATTTTGACCAAATATACCCCTAATGAATCTTGTACTTGTGTAAAATTTGATTTTTTTAACAATTCACTTTCTTTCTCCCTTAAGGCTGGAAAAGTTTGTAATAAAGCATCTTTTTTAACCCATGTTGAATCATTGAAATTATACTTGGTAAATTGTATGCTTATGTTTTCCAATTCTTCCTGATCCGATTTATTAAACCTTCTGAATTTTTCAACAACCCGATTAAAGGTTTTAAAGTTTTTGGACAATAGAATATAACGAACCTTAACCAGTTCGTCATTAAGTACAAAATTATTTTTATTTTGAGTATAGAACGTTTCTAATTTATTTTTACTGATAGTGCTGTCCAATTGTTGTGCCACTATTGCATTTTTATAGCCTTCAGCATACAATTCATTTTTATAATCGTCAACCAGTTTTTGATAATTATCGAGTTTTGATTGTGATAGGTTTATTTTTGCTTGATCTATTAATAGTCGCTGTGTAGCCCACCGTGTTATATAATTGTTTACAATTATGGTACTGTCTTGTGGAGTTGCACTTTCAGGAACAACATCTTTTATATCTTCTTGATATAAATAGTTTTCATTAACCCGAGCAATAGGCGTTTGCTGCGTATCTTGCTTAAAATAATTACAAGATACTACCACAAAGAGTAGTAAAATATATGTTCCAAATTTTATCATTAACCTTCAAGCTCTTTTTTAATTTCTTTAAGTGCTTTTTTATTGATGATTACCTTGTATTTTTTATGAAGTTGTTCTATCCAGTTTTTTTCTAAGTAGGTTTGGTAATCACTTAATGCACTTCCTCTTGCCTCTTCTAATGGCTTTATTCCAGCAGGAACAATACTTTTAACGTTTACTACAATGTGAGAATCGTTTTGATTATAAATTTCTGAAACACCTTTTTTTCCTTTAAAACCTTTTGGAAGTTCACGCTCATCTTCTTCAAATATACCTGTAGTAAGAATAACGTTTATTGTATCGTCTGTATTTAATTTAGTTTTTATTTCTTCTCCGGTTTTTCCTTCTGTGAAAAGCTTTTTAGCTTCTTCTGCTTTCTCTTCACTGGTTGCTGAAATAATATCCGTATCAAACCGCTTTTCCCATTGGTAATTTTGTTTATGAGCCTCATAAAATTTTTGAAGTCCTACCGAATCGGTTTTGGCTTTCTTCCAAATATTTTTATCCATTAAATCAAATATTAATAGCCCATCACGGTACTCACTTATAACGGCTGCATACTCTTCATTTTCTTGTTCCAATACTTCCCGAAAATAATCTTTCAATGCTTGTGTTTCAAATTCATCGTACATATCATTGATTACTTTGTATTTATTTTCTGAAAGCTTTATTCTCCGCTGGCGTTCACTTATATATTCAGCAAAATCATTGTACATAACATCTTTTGCCCCTATGGTAAAAAGAATTTTATCTTGAGCTGGCGATAGTGTATCGTATTTCCACCTTCTATTTAAAACGTCATCGGTTACAAAGTCATTAAAAAATGACATACAATCGTTTTTTTGGGTAAAGCCGTATTTCTCTTTTATTTTTTTATTGACTGCTATGGTTACAATTTTTGAACGGCTGCCATCTTTAACGCGTTTTTCAAGACGTTCTTTTTCATCTTCAAAAGTAGGGTTACTATATTTTTTATCTAGGCGGATTATATGCCAGCCAAACTCACTTTTTATAGGTTTTGAAATATCCCCAAGCTTTTCAAGACTGTATGCTTTATTTTCAAAAGCTTCCGATTTTAAATCACCTTTTGTGAAGGGGCTGAGTTTTCCTCCTTTTATAGCTGAGTTTTTATCATCTGAATACTGTTTTGCCAAACTTTCAAACGACTTGCCTTGTTGCAACATAGCATAGACTTCGTTAATACGCTCTTCCGGGTCAAAAGTACGAGCATTTGCATTATCAGAAATCATAATATGTGAAACACTAATTTTTGGTTCTCGCTCTTTACGATCCAATACTTTTATAATATGATACCCAAACTGGGTTCTAATAATATCTGAAATCTCGCCTTCTTTTGTTTTATAAGCTCCTGTTTCAAAAGGATACACCATAGAAAAAACTGAAAAATAACCTAGTTTCCCTGCTCGTTCTTTAGCTCCGGGCTCTTCAGAATATTGTTTTGCTAACACCTCGAAATCATCGCCATTAACTGCTTTTTCTTGTATTTCCTTTATTTTATTATAAGCTTTCAAGGTGTCTTGCGGAACAGCATCATAACCAACTCGTATTAGAATATGCTCGGCATTAATTTCTTCCTTTCCTCGCTCATACGCTTCCCGTGCTAAATCTTCGGTTACCTTATTTTCAAAAATATAGTTTCGGGAAAGTTGTTCTTGGTACTTTCTAAATTCTCTTTTATATTCAGGTGTTTCATCAAGATGTTGCGCATATGCTTCAGCAGACTTCAGTTTATAGTCTACAAATAAATCTAAATAACCAGCAACACTTTTTTGTGATTCATCCTGTACCAGGTCCAAATTCTTATTATACACCCGCTTAAATTCTGAAACATAAACAGGAGAACCGTCAATAGTCAATAAAACCTCTTTTTTGTCCTGCCCTAAAACCGTGGCTGAAACCACCACCATTAAAAGCAACAATATGGAATACTTATTCATCTATGTAGATTATTTCGATTTATATTTTTGATATGAAGTGTGGCAAAAGTAAAAAAAAGTACCCGTTAAACAAGTTTTGTTAGGTAACGTTTTTATAAGCGTCTTAGTGTATGTAACATTTCATTATGTTTATTTTCAAAAAACACGTAAATTGTACATAAATCTCACAGGTCATGAAATATACTACTGAAGTTGTCATTAGCCTGCCCCGAAGAGACGTAATAAAAAAGTTAGATACTGTTGAAAATTTAAAACATTGGCAACAAGGTTTTATAGATTATGAATTATTAGACGGTGCTTCCGGAAAAGAAGGAAGTACAATGAAGCTACTGTACAAGGTTGGAAAACGAGATATGATCTTAAAAGAAACAGTTATCAAAAACAATTTTCCCAAAGAGTTTCACGCTACCTACGAGACTACAAACGTATATAACATTCAGAAAAATTATTTTAAAGAGGTTGATAGCATGACCACTAAATGGATTTCAAAAAATGAATTTCAGTTTTCTAGTTTTGGAATGAAATTAATGGGTTGGATTATGCCTGCTTCCTTTAAAAAGCAATCAAAAAAGTATATGACCGATTTTAAAAATTTTGTTGAAAGAGATATTTCTCTACTAAAAAAGGACAATGAATCAAGTTAAACTAATTTGGGATTTTCGAGGTCCCAATGCTTCACATATAGCAAAACACCACGTAAAACACCTGAAAGAGTTTATAGCCTCAGAATCATTAGAAAACACAGTCTGTGATGCGGAACAACGTACCGAAATGCACCATATAGCTTTTATGATCATCAGTAAAGACAAAATGGACTTTATAAGAGAACGTCTTAAACCAAATAGAGGGCAACTTTATAAGCCATAATAAGATTATGTTTTTTTATTTGCAACACTGCATTCATTTTATAGTCTTTAAAGAGAATTTATGTAGTTTTACGCCAAAATAACAAAACAAGCACTATGAAGTATTTAAAGATTATCTTCTTATTAATATGTATAACAGGATTTTCACAAACTAAAGTTGGAACAATAAACGTCGATTTTATTATTTCTAATATGCCCGAACTGGAAACTGTAAAAAAAGAAGTTGAAGAGTACGGCACAAAACTAGATGCCGACCTTCAAAAGAAACTAGAAGATTACCAAGCTAAACTTAAAGTTTATAAAGAAGGTGAAGCAACTTTTACAGACGCTCAGAAACAAGAAAAACAACTAGAACTACGTAACGCAGAAAATGATATTACTAAGTTTCAACAAAACGGAAGTAAATTAATAAATATCAATCGCGATGAAAAAATGCGTCCCTTGTATACAAAAATTGGAGAAGCATTAGATAAAGTAGCAAAAAAACAGAGCTATACTCAGGTACTGACGGCTAATTCCTCCCTTGCATATTATGACAATAAATATGATGTAACACTTCTTGTTATAAAAGAATTAGGGATTGAAGTTGAAGAAAAGTAAATCAAAAACCTTTTCTTAAATTTGGTTTATTCATTTTTTTATTGAATATTTACATATAATCATATAGATAAAAACAAGTAGTATGCTATTTTTTAATTTGAACAACAATAATAATAATCCGTTGCCGTAGCAAAAACTTGTCGCGATATACAGCCCGTCAGGTTTTTTAAACTTGACGGGTTTTTTTGTGTTTTAAAACTACTAACCAATAAAATAGAAATTATGTGTGGAATTGTATGTGCCTTTAAACTGAAAGAACCAGCAGAAGCATTGCGACTGCAAGTATTATCAATGAGTAAATGTATCCGTCATCGTGGGCCAGATTGGAGCGGTATTTTTGATAACGACAAAGCTATTATGGCGCACGAACGTCTGGCGATTGTAGATCCTACTTCAGGAAAACAGCCGCTTTTCAGTAAAGACAAGAAATTTGTATTGGCTGCAAATGGTGAGATTTATAATCATTTGGAATTGCGGAAGCAGTTTGAAGGGAAGTATGAATTTCAAACAAAATCAGATTGCGAAGTAATTTTACCGCTCTTTAAAGAAAAAGGAGGAAAATTTTTAGACGAATTAAACGGAATTTTTGGTTTTGCTATTTATGATGTTGAAAATGACGAATATTTAATCGCCCGTGACCATATGGGAATCATTCCGTTGTATATGGGTTGGGACCAAAACGGAACCTTTTACGTAGCTTCCGAGTTAAAAGCATTGGAAGGCATCTGCACCAAAATTGAACTCTTCCCTCCCGGTCATTACCTGTACAGCAAAGAAGGTGAATTGAAAAAATGGTACACCCGCGACTGGATGGAATATGATGCCGTAAAAGACAATGAGACAAACATTCAAGAGTTAAGAGACGCGTTAGATGCCGCTGTACACCGGCAATTAATGAGTGATGTTCCATATGGTGTTTTACTTTCAGGAGGACTGGATTCTTCAATTACCTCTGCTGTTGCCAAAAAATATTCCGATAAACGTATTGAAAGTGGTGATACAGAAAATGCTTGGTATCCAAGACTGCATTCGTTTGCCATTGGATTGGAAGGAAGTCCAGATTTAGCAGCCGCTCAAAAAGTAGCCAATCATTTGGATACCGTTCACCATGAAATAAAGTTTACCATTCAAGAAGGAATTGATGCTATTCGGGATGTTGTTTACCATCTAGAAACCTATGATATTACAACTATTAGAGCCTCTACGCCTATGTTTTTAATGGCGCGTGCCATAAAAGCATTAGGAATAAAAATGGTGTTAAGTGGTGAAGGAAGTGATGAAATATTTGGCGGTTATTTATACTTTCACAAAGCGCCAAACGCTGAAGAACTCCATAAAGAAACCGTTAGAAAACTAGACAAACTACACCAATATGACTGCTTACGAGCCAATAAAAGCCTAGCAGCCTGGGGTATTGAAGGGCGTGTTCCTTTTTTAGACAAAGAATTTATGGACGTGGCTATGCGCCTAAACCCTGAAGATAAAATGATAAATGGCGAACGCATGGAAAAATGGGTGCTTCGAAAAGCGTTTGAAGATATGCTTCCCGAGAGTGTTGCTTGGCGCCAAAAAGAACAATTTAGCGATGGCGTAGGATATAGCTGGATCGACAAGTTAAAAGAAATGGTAAACGAAAAAGTAACCGACGAACAAATGGAAAATGCGCAGTATAAATTTCCTTTGCAAACCCCAACCAGCAAAGAAGAATTTTATTACCGTTCTATTTTCGCTGAACATTTTCCAAGTGATACAGCTGCAATGTGTGTGCCTTCGGTTCCATCGGTAGCGTGTAGCAGTCCCGCAGCATTAGAATGGGACGAAAGTTTTAAAAACATGAACGATCCCAGTGGACGGGCTGTAGCCAATGTGCATAGTGATGCGTATTTAAAAAGTTAAAAATAGTTTATATTGGTTTTATTTATTTCTTCAATAGAAAAGACCTCACAGGTTTCGAAAATCTGTGAGGTCTTATTATTTAAATCAGTTTATTTCTTCCGCGTCAATTCTATTCGTTGCCCTTGATGTACAATTAGTTTATCTTCCGAGGGGATAAATTCCAGTTTTAGCCTTGCCTTTTCATATTCGAAGGTATTTTTTCCCGTGGGTTTTACAAAAAAAGATGGTTGTCCCGTACCTTGGCATTGCAACGCATCACCTACTTTGGTCACCGTCATATCTAACGGAAAACCTGGAGCGCCATACACCCCTTCGTATTGTTTAAAGTCTTCAGGATTTGCAATATAGTTTTCCTTCGCTGAAGTTTCAATGGTTTGTTTTTTATCGTAAATAATATTTAAAAGTCCAATGGCCATATCGTTGGTATCTAGGTCCTCGCCATTTACAATGTACGAAATACCCAAATCGTTCTCTTTGGAATATGCCATTACCGAATGGGTCCCCATGGTATCGCCACCGTGACCATAAGATGTATGTTCATAAAAAGGTACAACCATCAACCCGTGACCAAAGCTTTCACCTTTAGCGGGAAGCATATGTTGTAAACTTTCTTCAGAAAGAAGTTTTCCAGCAAAAAGAGCTTTGGATAATTGATTTAACTCTGTTGGTGTGGAAACTATATCGCCAACCCCCGTGATATTTGGAAAGTAAAAATCATCCATCTCGATCCAACTATCACCTTTTCTGTAAGGTAGAGCAATGGTATAGTTATCATTTTTTTCGATTGAATGGGTGTTTCTAAGTCCCGAAGGTTCGAAAATACGCTCAGCGACTATTTGTTTATAGGATTTCTCCAATTTATCTTCTACAATTTTGGCCAGCAAAAAATAGCCACCGTTGGAATATTCTTGTTTTTCTCCAGGCTCAAATCGAGCACCATTTTTATTGATAACTTCAATAATTTCTTGATCGGTAACTGGCTTGTACAACCAATCGTAAATGCTGTCGTTTTTTACTATAATACGGCCAATGCCACTTCTATGATTTAGCATTTGATCGAGGCTGATTTTTTCTGAATGTTCTATTTCAGGATAGTAATCACTTAATTTTTCATCTAAGTCTATTTTATTTTCATCAACCAGTTGGTATAAAACAATAGCAGTAATTGTTTTTGAGATGGAACCTATTTGATACATAAGTTCTTTTGGTTTGTCTATTTTTTCAGGTAGGTTTTTTTGTCCAAAAGAACGGTTATACACTTCTTTACCATTCTGAAAAATAGAAATTGCGCCAATATCTCGGTCATTATCTTCAATAGATTGAAAATAAGCATCGATATCTTTTAATTTCTCAGCATCGATTATAACTTTTTGTGCCAAGGCTGTTTGCAAGGTGAGCAAACTGATGAATACTAAAATTACATGTTTCATTTTGATTGATTTTTTATTTATGATTGATTTTCCGTTTGAATTTCATTAAAAGGGTAATCAGAAAATAAGAAATTAGTGTTGCCAAAACCATGGCAGGTATAAACCAATTGTCTAATATTTCATGTGTTGAAGTACCCGAAAGGTATTCAGGATTTATTTTCCCTAGTGCCTGAAATGAATTGCCATTAAAAAAAAGACCAGTGCCAGCAGGATCAACAATTTCTGAATAAATAAGGAACACAAAACCAAAAAGCATAACATATAATACAAAGAATATAATGTAAGAAACCCCATTGGTAATGTTTAGTGCTAATGCTCTGGCAATGTGCACAGGATTGAATGTTTTGGTGGCCTGCTCCATTTTTTTGTCGGCTACCAAAGGTTTCAACACCTCCTCGGGGCTGCCCAATTTTTCAAGCACATCAAGCAATCGGTCTATTTCATCCTTTTCTCTATTTTGTTGTAATGCTTCGTAAATATGACTGTTGAATTCCATTAAAATTTCACTCCTGTCCTTTTTAGATAATGACGCTATGGCTCGTTCCGTTCTTTTTAAATAGTCTTCATACACCCTTCTTGAAGTCTTATTGGTGAATTGTATTTTCTCTAAACTCATGTTGTGATTTTTTTGATTGATTTTGAAAGGTTTTCCCAATATTCTTGCATTTTCAAAACTGTTTTCTCTCCGGTTTTGGTCAGGCAATAATACTTTCTGGGAATACCAGATTCCTGTTCCACCCATTTAGAGGTTACTAGTTCTTCCTTTGCAAGACGATTCATTAAAGGGTAAAAAGTACCTTCGGCAATTTCGATTTTGGTTTTACTTTTTATCTTTTCTATAAATTCATATCCGTATAACTCTTCCCCCTTAAGGACACTTAAAGCAATAAAGGTGAGTGTGCCTTTCTTTACTTGTGACTCCCATTTTTCTAAAAACGTTTTATTCATATAACAAATATATAGCAAAGTACATAGCAATACAAAGTATATAGTTATAATTATTTTAAATTTACACACAACTAGCTGTATATAAATATGTTAACCAAAATAATTTTAAGAAAAATGATTGAATATAAAACGAAGAGGTCATTATAGCTTAATAAGAAATTACAATCAACAAATTTCTTCTACACAGCTATTTAATTAACAAATAGCTCTTTGGTTACTAATTAACCGTTAAATAATTTCTAAACACCTCGGTCGCACCGGGGTGTTTTTTTATCTTATGCTTAGATTAAGTTATTACTCATAAATCAAGCAATAAGAAGAACGATGGAGGTATCTGAAACTTCAAAAAAAACAGAACAGATTATAAACGATCTAACACCTGGCGAACGCACTGTTTGCCCTTTGCCTCATGGCGGTTATTTATTTTTGGAACACGATGTACCTTCGTTACTTATTTATAGAAAAGTACCTAATGATAAAGCCACACTTCGGTTAGCAAGAAGTGGTGCTTCTTACCTCATTATTGGAGAAGAAAATTTTAGTTTTTTTCAAGAGTTTATCTCAAAACTTACTGAAAAAATGGCTGCTAAATTCGGGTCTTTTATTCTTTTGGAAATTTTCAGTGGGGAAACTAGTAGCAACGAATTTGTTATTCGGGGTCCTTCGCACAAACTACCCGTTTCATTAGATGTTTTAAAGGATGAGCTTTGTAAAATTCCGAGTAGAAAATACAACGTACAACTTACAGCACGCATTGAACAGACCAAACAACGTCAGCTGGAAGCGGTAACACCACTTTTTAGTATTGATGATATTAAAGCGAAAGGTGGAACGTTAATCGGGCTTGAAGTACCGCCAGTGTATCGTGATGCAAATGATAATGTGTATCCGGTTTATTTCAGAAAGTTTAGAGATAATTTTGTAAAATCAATTCAAAAAGCAATTTTTGAGTTTGTTAGGGTACAAACCACTTCAAAACTGGCTCATTACAATGCCTTGGGAAAACGGGATATTCATTCCGAAGTATTTAAAATTGACAAACAACTTACTGAAATTCAGTCAAGCTATCAATTTTTACTATTAGTAGCCCCAGTAAACATTCAAGCACTTAGGGAACGGTTTTTTGAAACTAATTTTGAAGAAATAAACAACTATCACTATCGCTTGCTTCCGGTAGATCCAGATTTACTGAAACGTAAATTATACAACCTACGGATTGATGAAATTGATGATCCTGCCCTCTCCTACCTTTTTGATGAAAAGCGTGAAGAAATCGATCACCAACTTACGATGTTGAAAGAACGTGGTTCAAAAAATTTCTTTTACAGTAGTGTCCGTTTATATAAAGGACTTGAAAAAAATGTATTGACCGAAGCCAAACTCATCCTTCAAAATATTTCTGAAGACCATACACAAGAAGAACGTGAATTGATTGACGCCAAGGCGTTTGCCAAATTAGCTGAAGAAGAGTTTGAATACTTCAAAAAGCAAGCTCCAGATTATAAAGGTAAAATCCACATTCGGGACGATGTAAATATTATGATGGTTTCGCAAGGAGAATTGTATTTGCCTTCAGATTATAAAATGACAAAAAACGGTGCAGCCGCATTATTACAGCACGAAATTGGCACCCATGCATTAACATATTATAATGGAAGTCAACAGTCGCTAAGCCAAATGGCAGCAGGATTTGCCGATTATGATGCCTTACAAGAAGGAATTGCAGTGCTTTCAGAATATTTAATTGGTGGTTTATCGGGTAACCGACTTCGAATCTTGGCCGGACGTGTAGTCGCTGGAGATGCTTTACTTGATGGTGCCGATTTTAAACAAGTATTCAATTTACTTTATTCTGAATATGGTTTTTCAAAAGAGCATGCGTTTAATATCACTTCCAGAATGTTTCAGGGTGGCGGCTTTTTAAAAGATATTATTTATTTAAAAGGCTTGGTTGAACTTCGGGATTACTTGGTTGATGGTGGAGAGCTAGAACCCCTTTTAGCGGGGAAATTTGCGCTAAAGCACGTAAATGTTATCAAGGATTTAACGCAAAGAAAGTTGCTAACTCCTCCAAAATTAAAACCTAGATATTTAGAACAAAAAGACTTTACACAAAAAATAGATAAACTTAAACAAGGGCTGGGCCTTTCTAAAATGATATAAAAATGAAGATATGTTTTGTAATTAGCGATATAGAATCTGAAGCGATAGGGACTTCGGTAGTATTAATGAAAAAGGCACAGGAACGAGGACACGATCTGTATGTAATGAGTGTGGGTGATTTTATATTTCATCACGACAAGCCCATAAGTTTACGATGCAAAAAAGTACCAAAAACCCCTAAATCTAGAACAGTAGATAAGTTTTGGGAACGTGTGCAAGATGATGAGTTAAATTATAAGGTAATTAGTAGTTCAGACTTGGATGTGCTTTTTCTTCGGAATAACCCGACGGAGGAAGCCGACGATAGACATTGGGCCGAACACAGTGGAATTGCCTTTGCTAGAATGATACAGCAAAGTGGCGTTCTAGTATTAAATGATGCCTTTGCCATGTCCCACGCTTTTATCGATAAATTATATTTTGAAGAATTACCTTCCCTGATAAAACCAAACAGTTTAATTACCCGAAATAAGGAGGATCTTTTGAAATTTTGGAAAGACAATGGTAAAAAAATGGTGTTAAAACCTTTAGAAGGTTCGGGAGGTCAAAATGTATATTTAATTGATAAGGATAAGAAAAACCTCAACCAAATTATTGAAACCATTACCGAAAAAGGATATGTAATCGCGCAGGAATTCCTTCCGGAAGTTTCAAAAGGCGATGTTCGGGTGATCCTTATGAATGGTAAAATTTTAGAAGAAAATGGCGAAAAAGCTATAATACGTAGGGTAAACAAAGATGACTCTGAATTTAGAAGCAACCTTGCCCTAGGTGCTAAAGCTGAAAAAGCAAAATTGACCGACGAAATGCAGCGCATTGTTACCGTTACGGCCCCAAAATTGATTCGAGACGGGCTCTTCTTTGTTGGTTTGGATATCGTAAAAGACAAATTAATTGAAATAAATGTGTTAAGTCCCGGCGGACTAGACTACTGCAACGATATTGGTTTGCCTGACTTTACCGAAACGGTGATCAAAGCCATAGAGCGAAAAATGGAACACAAAAAGCATTATAAAAACAGTTTGTCTAACCGACAATTGGCAACGATGGACTAGAAAGGCTGTAGGCAAAATTTATTAATCGCTTTTTTAACTAAAAATATAACTTTTGAAAAAAGACATTCCAAGAATAATAGGTACATATAGTAGTAACAATAAAGGTCCTTTACTGTTTGTAACAGCAGGTATACACGGTAATGAGCCCAGTGGAATTATAGCTTTAGAAACTATTTTCGCTGAGCTTTCAGTCTCGAAGCCTGAAATTAAAGGCACTATTATTGGCGTTTCCGGAAATAAAAAAGCACTTAATAAAGAAGTTCGTTTTATTGATGAGGATTTAAACCGAGCGTGGACAAAAAAAAATATTGAAGAACATATAACAGATACAAATGAAAAAAAGGAGATGTTTAGTATTATTGAAATACTGAATAATTATCCTGCTTCAGAATATACCAAACGCTATTTTATAGATTGTCATACCACCTCATCAGATAGTTTACCGTATGCTTCGGTACAAGACGTACACGATAACGATAGCTGGGCCCACCACTTTCCTACGTATATTATTAGAGGATTTTCAGACATCGTGTATGGAACTACCGATGGGTATATGAGTCGGCAAGGCTTAACTGGTTTTGTGTTAGAGGCGGGGCAACATGATGACCCTGAATCCATAATCAATCACGAAGGTACCATTTGGATTGCCTTACAAGAAGCTTGTGGATTAGATTTAGGTACGCTTTCAAAGTTCCCAGAAGCGGTAACTGCGCTTCAGAAGCAAAAAGAAAACCAAAAAACATTTGAAATTGAGTACCGCTATGGTCTCGAAGACGACGATACGTTTTCAATGGAACCAGATTATACAAATTTCCAGCCAATCAAAAAAGGAGAATTGTTAGCACATCATAACGGTAAACCTGTTAAAAGTAAATGGGATGCGTATATTTTTATGCCCCTGTATCAATCTCAAGGAAATGATGGTTTCTTTGTGGTGAAGGAGGTATAGCTTTAAATTATTTGTACGTTTCAAGCAATTTACAGGAAAAAGTTCTGTTATGATATTGTATTGCACTTATAAACTTTATCTTGCAAACTTTAATCCCATCAATTAATAATTTCAATAATTTATAGAGAATGGATTTTACAAACCCGTTAGTTTATGGGGTTCCTTGTTTTTTAGGATTTATTGCCCTAGAGCTTTCGTATAGTAAGGTTTTTGATGACAAAAGCCTCTACAAATGGAAGGACTTTATATCAAGTTTATCACTTGGTATTGGCTCTGCCATTTTGGGTGCGTTGATTAAAACCGTTTCTATCATTCTTGTTTTTAACTTTGCATACGATATTTTTAATCCTGTTGTAGATGGTGTTCGCACCAATATTATGGGGTGGGAATCTTTTGGGTATGTTTGGTACGTATGGATTATTTGTATGTTACTAGACGACTTTACTTATTATTGGTTCCATAGGCAAAACCATATGGTCCGGTTTCTTTGGGCTGCACATATTGTACACCACTCTTCAGATAACTTTAATTTAGGAACTGCCGTTAGAAACGGTTGGTTTACTATATTATACAAACCGTTTTTCTATGTTTGGATTGTCATCATCGGCTTCCCACCAGAAATGTTAGTGGTTTGTCTGGGTATTGAAGCGCTTTGGCAATTTCAACTGCACACACAGTACATTAAAAAATTAGGGTTTATTGAAAAGTTTATCAACACCCATACCATGCATCAAGTGCATCACGCCCAAAACATTGAGTACATGGATAAAAATCACGGTGGTATTTTAAATGCTTTTGATAGAATATTTGGCACATGGAAAGAACTGGACGATGATATCGATATTGAATACGGTGTTTCTACCCCGCCAAACTCCTATAACCTCTACGTTATATTAATGCACGAATACCAGAATATTTGGCAGGATATGAAAAAATCCAAAAACTGGCGCCATAAATTCATGTACGCTTTTGGCCCTCCGGGTTGGAGTCACGATGGCAGTACCTTAACCATTAAACAGGTTCGGAAAGAAATGGCTAAAGAAAAGCTAGAAGAGAAAAAAGAAACTAAAAAAGAAAAAAAATTACAGGTTGCCTAACTTTTAAGGCAACCACTTTTTATCAAAATTAGGCTTTCTCTTTTCTAAAAAGGCATCTCGGCCTTCTTTTGCTTCTTCGGTCATATATGCCAATCTTGTGGCTTCCCCTGCAAATACTTGTTGCCCAACCATGCCATCATCGGTTAAGTTCATTGCAAATTTTAACATTTTTATAGAGGTTGGCGATTTTCCTAATACTTCGTGCGCCCATTCGTAAGCAGTTTGTTCCAATTCATCGTGCGGAATCACGGCGTTTACCATTCCCATTTCAAAAGCTTCTTGTGCGCTGTAATTTCTTCCGAGGAAAAAGATTTCACGCGCTTTTTTCTGTCCTACCATTTTGGCTAAATAGGCACTTCCGTAGCCACCATCAAAACTAGTAACATCGGCATCGGTCTGTTTAAAAATTGCATGTTCTTTACTGGCTAACGTCATATCACAAACTACGTGCAAGCTATGACCACCACCAACAGCCCAGCCAGGAACCACGCAAATAACAGCTTTGGGCATAAACCGAATTAAGCGTTGTACTTCCAGAATATTTAATCGATGGTATCCATCTTCCCCCACATAACCTTGTTGTCCGCGCGCTTTTTGATCGCCTCCACTACAAAAACTATAGACGCCATCTCTAGAAGAAGGTCCTTCAGCCGATAATAACACCACGCCAATACTGGTATCTTCTTGTGCATCGTGGAAAGCATCGAGTAATTCAGAAGTCGTTTTAGGGCGAAATGCATTACGAACATCGGGACGGTTAAAAGCAATCCGTGCTACGCCATTTGACTTTTTATAGGTGATATCTGAATATTCTTTAGCTGTTTTCCAGTTGGGTGTGTTCATATTGTATATTTTTACGGTAAAGATACTAATTTAGTCGTGTCCTACTAAGACTTTAGACCGCTACACTGTTAGACATTAGGTAACAGACTAAACGAATAATCCAAATTTTGGAAGATCAACATATTAAACTAATAATTTTTAATCCTATGCGAACGCTAATTTTTTTCTTCGGAATTATCTTAACAACACTTACTACAACCGCTCAAGAAGCCTATACATTTACTACGGAAATTAATTTGGAAGCCACTCCCGTTATAAGTCAAGGTCGTACGGGAACATGTTGGAGCTTTTCTACTTCTTCTTTTTTAGAGTCTGAAATAATTAGACTAACCGGAAAGGAAATCAATCTTTCTGAAATGTACACCGTACGCAATACCTACCCTAAAAAAGCTGAAAACTTTGTGATGCGACAAGGAAAAGCACAGTTTAGTGAAGGCGGATTGGCACACGATGTTATAAACTCCGTTCGTGACTATGGATTGGTTACACAAGAAGCGTATAGTGGATTATTTGCAAAAGAAGAAAATCACAACCACGCCGAATTAGTTGCCGTGACAAAATCAATGCTTGAAACCTATATTGACAATCCTGCGCGCCAGTTGAGTCCAAAATGGCGAAAAGCAGTTTCGAGTGTATTAGATGTGTATTTGGGCAGTAACCCTGAAAAATTTCAGTTTGAAGGGAAAGAATATACACCACAATCTTTTTTAAAGATGACACAACTAGTTCCGGAAGATTACGTGAGTATTACTTCGTTTACACAAGCGCCTTTTTATTCAGAATTTATATTGAATATTCCAGATAACTGGAGCAACGGTAGTTTTTACAATGTTCCGTTAGATGAGATGATTGCAACGATAGACAATGCGCTTCAAAACGGTTTTACAGTAGAATTGGATTGTGATGTAAGCGAACGTACTTTTTCATCAAAAGATGGTGTTGCGGTGATTCCGGAAGATTCAGAAAACAATATCAAAGCATTACAAGGTGTATATCCTGAAAAAAATATTACGCAAGAGTACCGTCAAACAGAATTTGAAAATTATGACACAACCGACGATCACTTAATGCACATCACTGGACTAATACGTGACCAAAATGGAACTAAATACTACAAAGTAAAAAACAGTTGGGGAACCGATGAAAGCAGAAATGCCAATGGTGGTTATGTATATTTTAGTGAATCGTATATGAAACTGAAAGCAATAAGCGTTATGGTTCATGAAGATGCGGTGCCAAAAAGCACCTCGAAAAAACTTGCATTATAAGTAGTTTCCTATAAAAGCAAAGTTGGCTTAAAATTTGTTAGTTTTATAATGATGAAAAAGTTACTATTCTTTTTGTTTGTATTTCCAGTGTTGGCTATAGGTCAATCAGATTTTGACACTCAATATTTTACTATTGAAGCGACCCCTTCCCCGGAAATAAAAAGTCTAGAACTGGTACCATACAAAATGTTTGGTGAAAAGAAGGAGTTTGGCAATATCTCGCTATCTAAATATACGCTAGCACCAATACGTTTTTCTACAAATACACATTGGCAAGCCGTTGATATGGTTGAAGCCTCTAATAAAGACAATAATTTCATTGATTCTAACTCAGTAGAAAACAGTCCGTTTACAGCTCAACTAAATAATCAGTTTGCACAACCGGGACTACAAGGAGTCAATAAATTTAAGGTTTATAATGATGATGAATTTTCACCAGTAGAAAATTCAGTTTATAAAGATCAAAGAATGCCTTATTTTGGCAATCCATATAACGGTAATCCTTCTTATTATAACCCGTATCGACGACAGTCTAACGTAACCTTATATAAAAATAAAGGAACTAAAAATACGATAAGTATTCACGTAGGCGAATATTAATAAAATTACACCAACTCGATTCCGTCACTTTTAATATTAATCTGTTTGTCTTTATAAAGACTTCCTATTGCCTTTTTAAAGCTTTTTTTGCTTAATCCTAATTCATTTTTAATCGTGTCTGGATCGCTTTTGTCGTGTAGCGGTAAAAAGCCGCCGGCAGCTTTTAATTCATCTAAAATATAGTTGGCGTTAGGCTCTATACTTCGGTAACCTGGTGCTTGCAGTACCACATCTATTTTATTGTCTTCCCGTATTTTTTTAACATATGCTTTTAAACGGTCGCCACTTCTAATGTCTTCAAAAATATCATCAACATAAATAAGTCCGTGGTGTTTTCCGTTTATAATAACATTGGCTCCTTTATCCGTTAAATGTGTAACTAAAACATCTACTTTTTCATACATTTCAACTGTTACCGTCGTATTATCTACAAAACGATTAGATTTACTAGATCCTACCAAACGGTTGGTCTTATCGTCTAAGTATAAATACACAATATACCAGCTTCCCGCTGTCATTGGGCGAGCTTGTTCTTTAAAAGGCACAAACAGTTGTTTTTCCAATCCCCAGTCCATAAACGCACCATACTTGTTTACATCGCTACATTGTAAATAAGCAAATTCATTTAATGTAACATACGGCTCAAGTGTCGTTGCAATGGGGCGTTCTTCATTATCTAAATAAACAAACACTTCAATTTCATCCCCTATTTCAAATGCTTCGGGTTTGTATTTGTGTGGTAATAAAATTTCATTTTCTTCTTCCGCTCCATCTCCTAAGAATAATCCTGGATCGGTTTCTCGTAAAATGGTAAACGTTTGGTATTGTCCTATATTAATCATGCTGCAAAGATACTATATTAAGTGAGGATTAAATTATCAAAAAAAACTAAATGCTATCTAAATATTTGCTATTTTCACAAGGTATGAATACCGAAAATCCTCACAACCTCCCTTCGGCTGCCAAGTTTAATAAAATTATTGAGTTAACTGTTGGTACCGTTTATTTATATGACAAAGTGGTAGTAGTTGAAATCAACGAAGGTGTTAATGTAAGCTATAGTTCCTCTTTTTCGGCCTTATTATTAGTTTTACGACACGTTGGTACGAAGCCTATGGTCTATATATCGCATAGAGTACACTCGTATTCTTTAAATCCGACAGAGTATAAATACTTACATAAAATTCCTAATTTAAAAGGAATTGCAATAGTTTGTGCCTCTGAAATAGGATGTCAAAATTTAGAAATTGAAGCTGCTTTTTTCAAAAAACCTTTTCAAGCGTTTCCATCACTTCAAGAAGCCTATAGTTGGTCTCAAGGACTCTTAAATGGTCAAGATATTACGCCAAGTGTTTAAAATATTCTTTTAAAACAATATCATTAACCTCTGAAGGCGTTTTTATTTCTAATAAAACTGGAGTTGCTTCTTTTTCAAAAAAGATAGGTAACGTTTCCTTTAACAGGTTTTCATCTTTCACTGAAAGGTATTCAAAATCATACATTTTACATAGATGCTGCGCTGTTAGTTGATGCTCCGTTTCAAAAAACTGGTTAAAGTGTTGTGTATCTTTAGCTCCGGGCAAAATTCTGAAAATACCGCCACCACTATTATTAATCAAAATAATTTTGAAATTCTTCGGAATATACTTGTTCCACAGCGCATTACTATCATAGAAAAAACTTAAATCACCTGTAATTAAAACCGTAGGCAATTGTGAGGCATAAGCTGCTCCTACTGCTGTACTCACGCTGCCGTCAATTCCACTGGTTCCTCTATTACAAAATACCTGAACAGTCGGTGGAATATCAAATAATTGTGCATACCGAATTGCCGCACTATTGGCCACTTGCAATTGAATATTGTTTGGCAAATATTTAAAAACGTGGGAATACACCTTAAAATCTGAATAAGGAGCTGTTGAAGTATACTCCTTATGCAAGGTAGTACGCTCGTTTTTATCTGCTAACCAGTGTTTTTGATACGGATTAGTAACTTGTTTGGTTTTAGGCAAAAAGGCCTTAAAAAATGTATTGGGTGTTGTTTTAATGTGTTGACTCAAGGAAAAGTACGTGTCATACGCTTTTTTAGTATCCACATGCCAATGTGCTTTTGGTTTATGGTTACGTAAAAACTTCTTGATGCGTTTTGAAACCACCATCCCACCAAACGTAAGTAAAATATCAGGTTGGAATGCTTTAAAATCATCTTCATCTAACGATGTGATAAGTTGATCAATAGCCGGAATAAAGTTTTCATGTTGCAAGTTTGAAGTTGTTTCGGTCAATACCAGAACGCTTTCATCGTCCGCTAATGCATTAATATATTGCTTTTCAACACTATTAGGAGGTAACACACCTACTAAAATCATTTTTTTAGTGCTATTGCTCCATTGCTCAACAAGTTCATGTAAATTTTCAGGAATTTCTTCTGAAATAGTTCTCGCGGGAACATCTTGTGGATTAAAATCCAATTTTTCAACTGTGTTATATAAGGGCTCCGTAAAAGGTAAATTTATATGAACTGGACCGTTTAATTCTATAGCTGTATTTAATGCTATGTTTATTTCGGTTTCATTGAAAACCTGCTCTTCATTTTCTTCTTTACAATTAGCATTATACAGAATATGTTTTCCGTAAACATCTTCTTGCTGAATGGTTTGTCCATCACCTATTTCGAGCAATTCCTCTGGGCGGTCTGCAGATAAAATTACCAGCGGAATATCGCTGTAAAATGCTTCGGCCACGGCTGGAAAATAATTTAGCAATGCCGAGCCTGAAGAACACACCAAAGCAACTGGTTTTTTTGTTTGCTGGGCCATTCCCAAGGCAAAAAAAGCAGCACATCGTTCATCGACAATACTAAAACAATTGAAGTTTGGGTTTTCAGTAAAACCAATAGTCAATGGAGCATTTCGGGAACCTGGTGAAATTACAATATGGTCTATCCCTTTAGAAAGACACAGTTGCGTGATGGTTTGCGAGAGGGGTTTATTGGAAAAATTCATTGTTACAAAGGTACAAACTGCCAGCTCAATTTTAAAGCATTGGTTGCAGTACTTGTAGCATGGTTTGCAATTTATTTTGGGTTTCTTCCCATTCGTCTTCAGGGTTTGAATCGAAAGTTATTCCGCCACCAACATATAAACTTGCTTGATTTTCTTCAATTTTCATGCACCGCAAATTTACATACAAACTAGAAGTTGAATCGGTGTCATCTATAGAGCCAATAAAACCTGTGTAGTACTCTCGGTCATAGCCTTCATTCTTTTTAATAAAATCTACTGCGGCTTTTAAGGGAGTTCCACATATAGCTGGTGTTGGGTGTAAAGCAGCTGTAATTGTAGACAAGGTAGTTTTTCTGTTTTTTAGCATTCCAGTAATATCGGTACGCAAATGTGCAATGGAACCCGCTTCGTGCGTATATGTTTTTGAAACTCGTAAAACCGACGTTACCTTTTGAAGACAATTGCTAATGACATCGGTCACTACTTGTTGTTCATTCTTTTCTTTGGGTGTCCAATTTGGACTTTGTTCATTTACAATCTTTTTTGTTCCGGCTAGGGCCATTGTTGTAAAGGACTCGCCATTGGTTTTTAATAAAATTTCGGGCGTAGCTCCACACCAAATTCCAGTTTCGGGATGATACCAAACATACCGGAAAGCTGTTGGGTATAAGTGAAGCAAACGAGAAACTAAGCTAGAAAAATCAATATTTGAAATAGGAAATTCCTTTTTCCTTGAAACGACTACTTTATGCGTCTCTTTATGATTTATTCCTTTAATAGCTTCGGTAACTAAGCGTATATACGCTTCCTTTTCTACCGGTGTAAAGGAAGGGCTAATAGAGTCTGTTGCCATTTCTTTAGTGGATAATTTGCATTCAAAATAATCAGATTCTTGTGATGGAATACACATAGCTTTACCTTGATAATCAAAAGGAGCCATAACAATTCCTTTTTTATCAAATGATTCTGCCGTGTAATTTTGAGTGTTTTTTTGAAGTAATACTTCTACTGTATCGCTTTCTGGCAATGAAAAGAGAACAAAAGGTTTTTTGTTAGTATGGTGTTCGGAAATTTTTTCAATAAGTACTGTTAAATTCATTAGCGGTTAGTTTTCTAAAGTTAAGGTAGTTAATTTAACCAAAGAAACCAATTGTTCTTGCTCGTTAACAATTTTAATTTGCCAAAGTTGCGTGGTACGGCCTTGATGTATAACCTTCGCGTGGGCATACACATATCCTTCTCTAACACTTTTTACGTGATTAGCAGATATTTCAATTCCTCTAATGGTTACTTTTTCAGCATCCATAAAAATAAAAGCAGCGGCACTACCAACACTTTCGGCTAAGGCAACAGATGCTCCTCCGTGCAAGACTCCATCTGGCTGATGGACTTTAGAGGTTACGGGCATTCTGGCAATGAGTGTATCTTCCTTTACATCGATAAACTCAATTTCTAATGTTTCCATTAGCGTGTTTTGGCACATTTTTCTACAACCTGCCAACACTTCTTCTTTGGTATACTTCATCTGTTTCTTTTAACTTTGTAAAAATACAAAAATACAAATGGCAAACGAAAAAGAGGTTTCTTATACTTCAACAAATACATACACTACAGTAAACACGCTTACTTCAAAAACCAAAAATATTTGGATAGCTTTTCACGGACTCGGATATCTAAGCCGCTACTTTGCAAGATATTTTAGACACTTAAACCCTGAAGAAAATTATATAATCGTACCACAAGCGCCTTCAAAATATTATCAAGGAAGCGATTTTAAACACGTGGGTGCTTCGTGGCTTACCAAAGAAAATACGATAGCCGAAACCCAAAATGTATTGGCATATGTTGATGCCGTTTGGGAAGCAGAGAAGCCAGAAGTTATGCCAAACTTTATAGTAATGGGCTATTCGCAAGGGGTTTCCATTGCTAGTAGGTGGCTTTCTAGTCGTAAAATTCAGTGTGACTATTTATTATTGCATTCCGGAGGAATTCCGGTAGAATTAAAACCGGAAGATTTTTCATTTATGAAACCTGAAACCAAAGTAACCTATCTCTACGGAAATAAAGATCCGTATATTACTGAAGCGCGTAAAACGGAGCAGCAGTTAAAAGGATCTTCTTTATTTGGAAAAAGACTACAAACAACTGTTTTTGAAGGTGTTCACGAAATAAATACGTCTTTTCTTCAGCAAATAGCTACGATATAATTATTTTATTTTGTGTAGTTCATCGATTTTTTTTGCACTTAGGCAAAAAAAGTGGTTTCTTTATACAGTTATTAAGAGAACCTTACGTCCCAAATTATGAAAAAATCACTACTAACTCTTTTATTTATAGCTTTTTGCACTACACTATTTGCTCAAGTAAGTGTACAAGAAAAGCAAGCCCTTATTGATTTTTATAATGCTACTAATGGTGAAAACTGGAACAGCAGTTGGAAATTAAACCAACCCGTTTCTGAATGGCAAGGAATTACATTAGAAAACGACAAGGTTACAGGCATTACGTTACTTTTCAATAATGTGGAAGGAACGATCCCTTCTTCTATAGAAAATCTTACAAACCTTGAAACTTTAGAATTATCGTTCAACAAAATTAATGGCGAATTACCTACCACTATCGGAAATTTAAAAAATTTAGAGATATTAGCTCTTAACGGAAATAATGTGTCTGGTACAATTCCTGCCAGCTTTGGAAAGCTAACCCAATTAAAACAATTTCACTTAAGTAGTAATAAATTAACAGGAACAATTCCTGCTACTCTTCAAAACTTAAAAGAATTAGAAGTATTTAATGTTTTTGACAACCAATTGAGCGGTATTTTACCAACCGATTTAGCGCAAAACAACAACTTAAAAGAATTGATGGTAGCCGAAAACAATTTCACAAACCCTGAAATGTTTTCAATGGTTTTACTTTCACATTCTGGAGCATTATTAGATCTTACAAAAGAACCTACTATAACTTCTCCAGCAAACAGTATTATTGCTATTGAAACAAGTGACGATGAGTAAGCACACTATTAATTAATCGTGCGAATATTCATTATAGCTAAAAAAACATACCGATAATAATCAAAAAATATCGTTAAAGGACTTTGTCTAAAAAAAATTAATAAGTACTATTGCATTAATTAATTAGTTTAGTTGCTAATTGATTTATTTGGTTTGAACGGTTCTCTACTAAGGACCGTTCTTTTTTTTACCTAAACAATTGTTTTTAGAGCTTTTAATTTCTAAAAAGATACTTCAAGTAAGGCTGAAAATTAATATGAAATAGCTTTATAGTCCAAGGTCAAGAAAATTTTACCCGTCTTTATTTCTTCTTGACGCATCTGCTTTCTATCTACATCGATATCTTTCCCCATAAAGTTAAGCGGGATACGAATACGCTCCATTTCAAACTGCACTTCTACTTTTGAGGGCAAAACAGCTTCGGAAGTTGGGTAATCTAACAGCAATGTATAGGTACCATCTTTTTTAGTGCTTATTTCTGAAACAGCTATTCGTTCGGCTTTTAAATCTAAATATACTGTTGCGATTGAGAAATCGGCTTTTTTATCCGTCGGGATGATGTTTACCAGTTTTAATTCTTTTCCAGAAACCGTTTCCATGCCACGATCTACAGTGATAAAAGGATACTTAAAAAGCTCTTGAAACGAGAAATCAAGTCCGCGTTTGGGAATAAGCGCAAACTCTTCCGAAGAAAAAGAAAGCGGCTCCCCTTTCTCGAATTGAACGGTCGCTGTTTTCTGTGGCATATTGATAAAACTAATATCCACATCTAGTTTTAAATCGGCCGTAAATGCTGAGACAGTATCCAGCCGTTCTTTAATACGCAATAAGTCTTCATCTTGTTCTTGAGCCAAACTTGAGAGTGAACTTATGCAAAGTAAAATCAATATCAATCGTTGTATCATCCTATATCTTTTTTCTGAAATACATACACCCCAACGCCCATTGTAAGCAAGATGTATGTAATTAATAAAGCGACATTCGTGTAAATTGTGTTCCACGGAATTTCAAACGTAAAAAAGTACTGCCACGTATCGTTCAGTTTTACGTATAGTAATTTGTTTAGTAGTTCACTTCCAAAATCAACTTTTAGTAAAATATTTGAAAGTATTAAAAAAAAGGCGGCAATAATCCAGGTTTTCATCGCTTCTTTAAAAATAACAGCCAACGTTACACTTACTACAGAAAAGAAAACCATCGACACCGCTCCTACTACAAAAGCATACGCTAACCTGAAAAAAGCATCATCGTGTTCAAAAAAAGTGAGGCCGTTTACATAGACAATTAAATCACCTGTACCAAACAGTGCATACGATAGCAAAAAGGACGTAAGCGCCAATACAAACACGACACACGTGGTGAAAACAATGGCTACAATATATTTACTAAGTATGTATTGCCATTTTTTTACCGGTTGCATCATAACGGTTTGCAAGGTGTTGTCTTTATATTCCGTTGTGAGTAAACCCGACATAATAATGATTAAAATTAAGGGAACGTGAAACCACAGCGAGTTTAATATAAAGTAAGTAACCAAATTCCCGTTAAGCAGATTTCCTTCAAAGTAGAAGGTGTCTTTTAAATTGCTCAACACAATATCAATAATTCCGGCTCCTTGGTAATATGCACTAAAAAGTACCACACCTTCTATCACAAAAATGGCCGCGAGCGCATAAAACGTTCGGCTTTGCCTTATGAGTTTGTAAAATTCGGTCGCTAAAAGGGCTCTCATTGCAGTGTAGGATGAAAAAGTTGCTGTAAATCTACTTCAGGCGTGCAGGATGTAATGCTAACTTGCTCTTCGGCTAATTGTTGTAATACCTTCGGAATAGTTTCAGAAGAAACGGAAACCGTAACACAATTACCACGTTCTATCGTCTCATATTTTTGCAATGTTTTTGAAGCTGCAATTCCAGAACCACAAATAGTATACGCATTCGTATTTTCAGAAATCAAAAGAGTGGTTTCACCAGAATTAACAATGCTTCCGTTATTAATAACATACAGTTTTGAACATAGTTTACTCAACACATCTACAATGTGAGAGGAAATTAAAATAGCCAGATTTTCTTCTGATAATTTAAGAATAAGATTCCGTAACGATTCAATTCCCATCGGGTCGAGGCCCGAAAACGGTTCATCTAAAATTAAACAAGAAGGATTGTTAAGCAACGCAATGGCAATTCCTAGTCGCTGTTTCATTCCCATAGAATAATTGCGCACCGGATCTTTTCTATCAATTGGTAATCCTACTCGCTTTAAAAACTTGTGCAGTTTATTTTTATCGGTATTTGCACCTTGCATTTTGGCAAATACCTTTAGGTTTTCATAAGCAGTGAGGTATTCGTACAAGGCAGGTTTTTCTATAATGCCGCCTGCTTTTTTCTTTCCTGTATTCTCAATAGTAACTGAACCACTATCGGGTGTTACTAATCCCATTAAAATTTTAAACAGCGTTGTTTTCCCAGCTCCATTGGCACCTACAATTCCGCAAATTTCACCAGCCTTACTAGAAATGCTTACGTTTTGTAATGCGAGTACCGAACCGTATTGTTTGCTTACTTGTGTGCACGAAATACTCATACGGAAGTTGCTTGTGGCATATTTTGAAAATCAAATTTTGGAGTATAATTTTTCTCTAAAAAAGTACGAGACCAAAAGTCTTTTTTAAACATAAACAAGGGTTCTTTTACCATAAAATAAGGAATGTAATGATACCATTGAACGCCACACTCTTTATAATATGCTTGTACTTCTTCTTTTAAACCTAACTCTTCTGCTGCCGTTTCGGCTGCCATACGTTGACATTTTGAAACCATATAAATATCTGCAATTCGCGGACGAAAACCGTGTATAAAAAACTGATCTTTCGCTCGTTTGTAATTTTGATACCGCGACCACCCATCCATAATAACCAAATAAATATGAATAAAGGAGAATAGAAAGCACCATGCCCAAAAGGTAACAATATACATCGAAGCACTTTGCCAAGCTTCCATAAGCTGCATGCCATATATCCACGACTCCATTATAAAAAGGATAAGTGAAAAATACAGCAACCGACCTACGCGAAGGTATGAAACCATAGGGTGTGGCTGTTTGGGAAGTAGTACAGATTCCATGGGTTCAAATATACTGATAAATGGGTAAGATGGATGTTATACTTGTCTTAAACAACTTTATACTTTTCTGTATATAATAAAAAAAACCGCAACGTATATGTTGCGGTTTTTCAATTTATTTATAAACTTCAGTCTTTCGACATCTGTTCTTAAAGCTTACTTCACTTCTTCGAAGTCTACGTCTTCTACATCGCTTCCTTCTTTTGAAGATTCGTCTGCAGCACCTTGTTCGGCTCCAGCATCACCACCTGGGGCTC
>Ga0209309_10000394_pt1 | contig 53204 bp, 60 predicted proteins | sample COGITO_mtgs_1204_2_FD_184807 | JGI IMG/M metagenome (GOLD analysis project Ga0209309, IMG submission 184807) | Pelagic marine microbial communities from North Sea - COGITO_mtgs_120412 (SPAdes) (version 2) | ecosystem: Environmental > Aquatic > Marine > Epipelagic ... | reverse complement strand
CCAGGTTCCAGGTTCCAGGTTCCAGGTTCCAGGTTCCAGGTTCCAGGTTCCAGGTTCCAGGTTCCAGGTTCCAGGTTCCAGGTTCCAGGTTCCAGGTTGTTAAAACTGTTGTTTTTCAGATTTGTAGAGTGTTCTTTTGAAAGAAAATTTTACAAAACTTATTGCCAGACTATTTGTAGGATTTTACTAGGGTAGGTTTAAGCCTACTATTGTGAAAAATGCCTTTGCTTTGTATTCCATGAATCGTGGTTTACTTCACAGCAATAAATAGGCAATTGATAATCATGGCTTGCTGCGCAAGCCGCAAATGGGCAATAAACAAACGCATCCCAGTTAAGGAATGCGTTTTTGTAATAAAACAAAGGCTACTATCTAACAGTTCTCGTTGTAAGCTCCTTTTAGGTTTTCTGCGATCATCTCTGCAGGGCGACCTTCAATGTGGTGACGCTCTAGCATGTGAACCAATTCACCATTTTTGAACAGTGCCATACTGGGGGAACTAGGAGGAAAAGGAACCATTGCAGCTCTTGCTGCGTCCACAGCCTCACGATCTACTCCTGCGAATACGGTCACTAAGTGGTCTGGTTTCTTATCGTTTGCCAGTGACATTTTAGCTCCTGGACGTGCATTTGCCGCCGCACAACCACAAACAGAATTCACCACAACTAGCGTGGTTCCTTCTTTGCTGAGTGCATTTTTTACGGCATCTTCTGTATATAGTTGTTCAAAACCCGCGCTTCCTAAATCGTCGCGCATGGGTTGAACCATTTCTGCTGGGTACATAGTTATTAATTTTTACAAAGATAACGGCAATAAGTGAGCTGGACATGGAACCCGTCATCATTTGTTCCTATGGTCCGGTATGAGAAACTGATTTTGCTATTCTTCCTCTTCTTCTAATAATTCGTCTAATTCCTTATTGTAAAGCGTTTCTGCAAGATCTTCTGCAGTGCGCTCGTAAAGGTTTTCAATTTCAGGATCTGCGCCGTGTTCTACCAGTAATTTAACAAGACTGAAGTCTCCTTTTGAATTCATGAGTGCCACCCACAATGGGCCATTCTCATGCTCGTCCAGTAAGTTAGGATCCGCGTGATGGTTCAAAAGAATCTGTGCGGTACCAGTCTGACGCTCTAGGCCGCAATGGTGCAGTGCACTATAGCCTATTTTATCTTGATGGTTGGTATCTGCTCCTTTATCGATGAGGTACTGCAGGAGTTCTTCCTTTCCAAAAAAGGAGGCGTGCATGAGCGCTGTTCTACCGTCAGAGTCCTTAGCATCTATGCCGTGGTCGTCTAACATTTTCTTTAATTCTTCTGTTGCATCGCGGTCTACCAGACTGCGCATACGTCTCAACGCATCGAAAGGGACCAATGGTTGTTTAGGTGTTGCCATTTTCTAATTAAACGTGTTATTGAATCTATTGTTTACTCGATCTGCAATCTCTTGCATTTCTTCTTTTTCTAGGGTTACTTTATTGGTAAATCTCATGTCTTCCATGTCGCGCAATGGGATCAAATGTACATGCACATGCGGCACTTCTAGACCTATCACGGCCATTCCAACTCGCTTGCAGGTCACTTCTTCCCGCAAACACAAGGCTACCTTTCTGGAAAATTGCATCAACCTGGAATACATGTCTTCATCAAGATCAAAAAGTTTGTCGGTTTCTTGTTTAGGAACACACAACGTGTGGCCTGGAGCATTGGGATTGATGTCTAGAAAAGCGATGAAATCTACTGTTTCAGCAATTTTATAGGATGGTATTTTTCCTGATATGATTTTCGTAAATACACTCATTGCTAGTTTCTGGAAATTTCCAGAATTTCTAATTTAATGGTTCCTACTGGCACAATAACCTCAGCAAAATCACCTACTTCTTTGCCTAACAAACCTTTCCCTATAGGAGAATCTACACTGATATGCCCCTTTGAAAGATCTGCCTCGCTTTGTGCGACGAGCTTGTAGTCCATCACCATATTGTTGTTGTGGTTTTTAATCTTAACCGTGCTGTGGATCAATGCTTTAGACAAATCTAGCGAATTCTCATCAATTATCCTTGCATTAGATACGATAGCTTCCAGTTTTGAGATGCGCATTTCAAGCATTCCTTGTGCTTCTTTGGCTGCATCATATTCTGCATTTTCACTCAAATCTCCCTTATCACGGGCTTCACCAATAGCTTGTGAGGCAGCAGGGCGCTCCACGTCCTTCAATTGGTGTAGTTCATCCTTTAGCTTCTTTAAGCCTTCCTCTGTATAATATGAAACGTTACTCATAATCAAACTTGTTTAGATGTTGGTAGGGTTGTTTCGCTTTCGCGAAAGCGTATTCCTTTCACAACCCATTAATAGTACAGGTCTCTATAAAACACAAAATCCCATCATTGCTGCGGGATTTATACAGCAAATATACGAAATATGAATAGGATCGTTATACTTTTAGCATCTTAGAGAACGCTCCATGAAAAAGATTTTATCCATACTCGTCCTTGTAGCCTTGCTGTCGTGCGAGAGTGACGATGGGCGTCGTGGCAACCCTTTCCTTATTGACATTTCATTCCAGGCGATTTTAAATACGGATCTTCCCCAATATTCCAACCTCAACTTTGCCGGTAACAGCGTGGTTGTTAGAAATCAAGGGATTCGTGGGTTTGTGGTCTATAACTTTGGGAATGGTCAGTACAGCGCTTTTGAGCTTAGCGATCCCAACCACGCGCCTAATTCCTGTAGTGGCATGACCGTTCAAGGCATCACCGCTACTTGTCCCTGTCCTGACGATACTAATTCCTACGATATCTTTTCAGGTCAGCCCAGCACTGGTGGTGGTGAATATGGCATGAAGCCTTATCGGGTCACTCGTAGTGGTAATTCTGTCATAGTTTCCAATTAGTCTTGATAAAAGTAGCAGCCCCCTAAATGTTGCATTAGGAAAGGACTTTCATTACCCATTATTGATTTGCTTCAAAAATCAAAATTACCGACTCCTAAGCCTTTTGAGATTTCAAAAATAGATGTGATTCACAGCAGTTGACCTGGAGTTATCTCACTGGTTGATAGCACCTATCCGTGACCGTCTTAAGTTATTTATAGCAATACTTTATCATATTTTTGTGTCTTCACCACATAAGATTAAGGTAATTTCCTACTTTAATTCCGTTTTTTCTAGAAACAAACGGATTGTAGGTAAGATTTTAACCAACAAATAGTGATTAACTTTTAAAACAATAATTATCATGGCAGAAATCAAAATTGAAAAGAAAAAACCGATCTGGCCCTGGATACTTCTGGCCATTTTAATCCTGGCAGCAATCCTTTATTTTGTCTTTGCAGACAACTACGATGACGATATAGACGACGATGTTTCAACGGAACAGGTCATGGAAGATCAAAGCGATGATCTTGATGCTGTAGCGGTAGCACAATACGATACAGCGGTAAATAAGTATACCTCCTATATAGGAGATGAGACAAGAATGGGTATTGATCATGAATACAGTAAAGGCGCATTAACCCTCTTAATTGATGCGGTACAGGCAAAAGCTGATGTTTTGGATGTAGATGTTACTGCAGATCTGGCACTGGCTCGTGAACGCGCTAATGAAGTTATGGAAGACCCCTACGAGGTAGATCATGCAAACCTGATTAAAAAATCAGGCGAGATCATTACTCGTGCCCTTGGGACCTTACAGAAAGCAAAGTTTCCTAACCTTACGAATGAACTGTCTGCTGTGGAGCAAAACCTTGCCGCTATTTCAAAAGATGAACAAACTTTGAATCAGAAAAGTGACGTCAATACCTTCTTCAAAGCAGCAGAAACCCTGCTGATAAAAATGAACTAAAAAACTTACGAATCATGAATACAGATAATAAAGACAAAAGTTTATACTACTTAGAAGAGCTGAGCGACTATAAGGTGGCTAACGATGATAAGGATGTACGTGGCTGGGAAGTAAAAGACACCGACGGTAGAAAAATAGGTAAGGTGGACAACCTTTTAGTGAATAAAAACACGGAACGTGTAGTTTATTTAGATGTAGAAGCAGATAAGTCCGTTCTTGAATCCAATTACGAACCCTACAGTGCTAAGGCTAAAGATGGCGTTCACGATTTTATCAATAAAGATGGTGAAAACCACGTGATTATTCCCATAGGAATGGCTCACTTAGACCTAGACAATGAAATTGTTACTACCAATGAGATCAATCACGACACTTTTGCTCGTACCAAAAGAGTGAAAAAAGGATCTACCATCCATAGGGATTATGAAGTTGTAATTCTAGATACGTACATACGCCCAGAAAATAAAACGGATTATCCACAGGACGATACCTTTTACGAACGTGAGGAATTTAAACGCTAAGAACCTCAACAAGTTTAATGAACCCGAAAATTAATTTTTTCGGGTTTTTTTATGGTTGATAGCTAGTAGAAGGCCTCACTTAAAAGAGTACAGCTATTTCTAGTTGTAAAGTATTCAAATAGAGTATATGCGGCTCGTCAACAAGGATCTAAACACATTCCTGATATAGGTTTTGAACCGCCCCGATTATTGATCTACAACAAAATTCAATGTCCTTTAAAACAGAGGTTTCCTGACTGCAAATACAACGGCTCATAGCATTTGCGTTCGGTTGGAATTTTTTACATACATCCAAAAAAACCGAGAGCCTCAAGAGACCCTCGGTTTTGTTACTTATTCAGCTATGTCTAGCATTTAGTTCTAGAATGTAAGCGTCAAACCCGTTAGGAAATTAATTCCCGCTTGTGGATAAAACCCTGCTCCCTCGACGGTAGATATGGTCCCTGGGTTGCTAAAATCATCATCATAGGTAAAGTAATACCCATTTGAAACATACTTTTCATTGAAAATGTTATTGACCAGACCTGTAAAGGTAATAGCCTCAAAAATAGACTTTGGCTTTATGGTATAGATCAGGTTGATGTCGTTAGTGAAATAACTGTCCAGCCTAGAATCTGGAGCCTCTGTATTGCTCATGAATTGCTCACCTACAAACTTGCTTAGCAATGATATTTGTAGATTTTTAGCGGGTTCAAAAACAATCGCATTAGCGGCAACCACGCTAGGTGAAAAGGCAATTTCTGTACTCCCTAGATTTTGAATTTCACCGTCAAAAGATCGTATAGTCTCTGAATTTTTATTGCTACTAATAGCCAAATTAGGCTGAAGTGTCAGCTTGCGAGTCACAGGGATTACAGCGTCCAGTTCTAGTCCTAGACGATAACTTTCCCCACTGTTGGTTCTCAATGGCGCTCCTACATCATTCAATTCTCCGCTCAATACAAGTTGCTCATTGTACAACATCAAGTAGGTATTGGCATTTAAAGTGAAATTGCCGTCTTTATGACGCCAGCCTAATTCAAAATCATTGAGTTGTTCTGGTCGTATGTTAGGGTCGCTCTCAAAGTCATTTCGGTTGGGTTCGCGATTCGCTCTGGCATACGAGAAATACAAGTCATTAGTGTCGTTGTATTCATAAGTGATTCCTGCCTTGGGATTAAAGAACGTATAATTAACATCTACTAAGAATTCAGAAAGGTCAGAATTAATGCCAGATGTTTCATAATTTACATTGCGTACTTGTACATCTCCATACAACTGTACCCGATCGTTAAGCTTATAGGTAGCCTTTGCAAATGCAGAAAAGTCATCTTTCTTTCCATTGCCCTCATAATAACGGTCTCTTATATTGCTCTGACTTGCAAATCGCGCCCAAATCACCTCGCCGTAGTGGTCGCCATCATAGTAACTGTAAGAAGTTCCGAAAATCAGGTCGAGCTCGTTGTTCTTGTAGTTAGCATTTGCGTTGATCACATAATAATCATTATCCAACCATCTACGGCGTACCAAGTCTGTTGTATTTACTAATTGACCATTCACTACTAGCGGATCAAAACCATAAGTATCAAAATCGTCATCTTCTCTAAACTGCTCAAAGAATCCACGTCCATAGGTATAATTTAAACCAATGTTTGTAGACCAATTGCCATCGTAACGTTGATTCCAGTGTAATTGATAATGGTCTTGTTTGTAATCATCTACCTCATTATCGTAAAATCTAGTGTTGCCGTTCTCATCCTCGTATTGCCCTGCTGGATTGAAGGTGCGGTCATCTATCAGGGTTTGAGCATCTATCCCAAACCAGGATTGATAAGTCACTTCACTACCGCCAAAAGTTACAGCCTTGATCAGCGTGTTATCATCTACATAAGATCCTTGTAAAAAGTAGGATTTCAAATCTGTGGAGGCGCGATCAATGTAGCCGTCAGAAGCGATATTTGACAAGCGACCTGCGATTTCAAAATGATCGTTCATCAACCCTGTAGAGAATTTGACGGTATGTTTTCTACTGTTGAAGCTCCCAAAGGAATTAGAAATTTCTCCGCTCGCTTCTTTGTTGACCACATCTGTCAAAATATTGATACTCGCCCCAAAGGCACCGCTACCATTCACACTGGTGCCTACACCGCGCTGCAATTGCAAACTTTCTACAGAAGAGGCAAAGTCACCTAGATTGACCCAAAAAGTCCCTAAGGATTCCGCATCAGAATATGGAATACCGTTGATGGTTACATTTGTGGATTGAGAGCTCACACCGCGCACCCGCAGGCCGGTATAGCCTATTCCCGCACCGGCGTCGCTGGTCGTGACTACGGACGGTAAAAAATTGAGCAACATGGGAATGTCCTGACCCAGGTTGCGTTTAGCAATCTCTTTTTTGGACAGGTTGCTGTGCGTGATGGGTGATTTAGCATCAACCCTTACGGCTTTGACAAGTACTTCACCCAGCTGTTCAGTTTTGGTGGTGTCTTGCGGTTGTTTGTTTTGTGCTGTTACCGTGCTGGTTAGTGTTAGCGCTACGGCAATAACAGCGACTGAAAAATGTTTCATATGAACTTAAATTAGTTCAAATAAAAGGGGCATTTATTCGGTCTTGGTTAAAATAAAATGGTTTGAGAGGATTCTCGTTTATTGATGCAAAGCCGATTCGAGCGATAGTCGAGAATGGCTTGTTATCAAATCCCTTGGCAGCATTACCTGCCCAGGTTCCTCGGGTATAATCTCAGCCTTCGGTTAAAAAAGCACCCCTTGAGATGGCGCAAAAGTACAGTGTAAAATCAAAAACAACCCTAAAAATCAAAAACAATTTTAAGTTTGTTTCGCTTTCGCGAAAGCGGAATAACATAAGCTTCACCTACACCACTTTAAAAGTACTTTAAGAGAAAATGGAACCCGTCTAAAATTCTTAAAGGAACCTTCTTTACAAACCACGAGAAATGACACTGATCTAGTCCTGATCAACCATCTTATTCCAAAAAAAGACATATATTGAACTTCACAAACCTATATTTTGATGAACTATTCCTTTTTTATCATTTCAATCCTAGCGATCATTGGCTTATGGATTTACTGCATTGTAGATATTGCCCGCAACAGATTTCAAAACGAAAACAATAAGCTGGTCTATATTTTAGTAGTGGTTTTAGCGCCAATAGTGGGCGTGCTGCTTTACCTCGCCATCTGGCAGAAGGAGAAAGTTCGACAAATTCAGTAAGCGTTTATCTTTAAGTTGATTATGAAATTCAACTGCCACGTATTGTTCCTAGTTTCCCTATTGACTTCTCTTATGTGTACAGGTCAATCAGCGGCGCCCGACTATTCGTATTATGATTCCATCAATTTTCAAGCTGGCTACAATTTTAGTTTTGAGGGTCCCAACGACCGTAACATTCATTTGTTAGAAGTAGGCATCCATAAATTGCGTTATGGCGGTCGTCACGGCGGTGGTTTTCAGTACGGCTTTATAACAGAGGTGGGTCTGAATACCAAGGAATTTGTTATTGGCCCTAAAGTGAGTGGTGTGATCTATTATCAATTCCTGGTGTTGGGAAGTGAGCTGGTTACCTATACAAATTTCAACGATTGGACTTTAAGATATGTCCCTATTATAGGAATAGGTGGTAATGGGTTTCAACTTGTATTGAAACCACAGGTAATCCTGACTCATAAAAATTATCAACCCATTAATAAGTTGGAGCTCCATTTAAGTGCCCTTTTTCCGCTTTGGAAAAAGAAATCATTCTAATTATTTTGAATTGAAAATAGATAGCTAGTGAACGACTAACGAGGCTCTGCGTATTTGAACTTGTAGAATTTTTCAGGCATCTCGTTGGTAACCTCTAATTTGTTGGAAGTGAGATTAGGTCTGATCTCGATCACCTTGGTTTGTGCGTCAACGGTAACTTCATGAGTGCTCCTCATGTTCACCATATCCAGATGCAATACATCAAATTTGTATACTCCTTCATCCAGATGGATCACCACATACTCGCTGCCTCGTAATTGTCCAAGTGCCTTATCATTGATCCAAATGTTGAGTCTTTCCGTATTATCAGCTTTATGAAGGACGTTGGAACCATTATAAATCATGATCGTACCGTCACCCAGTTTTTCTAGGTCTTCAATCCCATTATTGATCAGCTTATATTCTGAAGGAATAGGTTTGAGCGCACAGGAGGTCAATAGTGCAAATGAGGCAATTAATAGTAGGTGTTTGAAATTCATCTGGGTGTCTTTTAGATTTAAACTTAAGCTTTCCTTGCACCATTTACAAATAGGCATTGCACTATGACCAAGCATCCCATATACAACTTGCTGGTATCAGGTGTGCATGGATTTATTCGTGGCTTGCGGCTTCTCTGTAAAAAACAAATTGTAAAGTAATGTTAGCGACCACAAGACTCCGCTTCCTTTTTTTTAACTTGTAGGAAAGTGCTGTAACAGCAAACGAACACTAAAAAAAGAAAACTATGAAAAAGCCAAACTTCGAAGAAACAAAAGGAAAACACCCCATACCACACGCAAAAGGAATCGCCAAAGATGATAACCTGCAGCCAAAGTCTATCAAGACTCACGATGGTGCGAAAAGTGAGGAAGAATAGTTTTTAATTACTTATAAATAATCAGAACCTCAAACTGAAATTATTTTCGGCTTGAGGTTTTTTTGGTGATGGATAAATAAAAATTATATTTTGTGTAAAAAAAGAGCGCTTATTAGATGCTTTTCAAGTACTCTTCACTTTTTGCTACGAAGTCTTTGTACAGATCACTCTGTCCACTAGAGCCGGGCTTATAATTATCCCGATTAAAGTAGTCTTCACTTATATCAATATTTTTGAACACTTTAGAAAACTCCTCTTTCGGCACAACATCTCTGCCATTACGCAATTTGGGGTAAACAATGCCTAAAAACCTCATTAGAGCTATAAAGCCTGTGGAGCGATTAAGAACCATATTTCTTTTATTCACATTCCAGGCATTTGGCCATCTATCAGAAACAGAACTAAAATAGTTAACTAGGTTCTGTGTTATCTGTAAGTCTGAGTCATCGTGAATAAATAAACGTCTAAAAAAATATCTCTCAGCTTCCGTTTGATCAGGTTCTGGTAATTTATCATTTTTACCAGTGTGTTCTTTGAAAAAATTCCTGTCAATTTGAGGGTTTTTAGAAATATAATTAATCAAATATTTAGAAAATGTAGCCTGAGTTATAGTCTCACTTTCAGCATTTGCTTTACCTAGAATACTGATTTTCTTGAAGAAAGGGCTTTTAGGGTTTGAAGTCAATGCCCTTGCAATAACATGAGCGGTTTTCATTGGACTTCTGCTTTCAGCAAAAGCATATAAATCAGCCACTAATGATGGGTTGACACCTTTATGCTCTTTATTGATTGTTGAAAATATGATGGCCTGATCTTCTAAAGCCATATCAATGTATATTGTCACAATACATTCAAAAGATTCTGATTTCTCATAATGTTGCAAACCAGCAATACGATGTTGACCGTCTAAAACTTTCGCTACATCTTGAGAGTATTTAATCTTTAAGACTTTTTTATTATCATAATAAACTGCGTCTTCTGAAGACATTGATAATATTATGCTGTTTGGAAAACTAGCGTCAACTAAATTCACATATTGGCCTATTTTTTTTTCTCGTGAAGTACTCAATTCTCTTTGAATTCCAATGTAGTCTTCAATTTCCCTGTTATCCGAATCGTCACGAAGTCGTCTTACATCAGTAAATGAAAGGTAAACTAATTCCTGAGAATCTATTATTGCAGTATACATCTCTCCTATCGGTTGCTTTGCAACCAAACAAGGTACTTCAATCCATTGTTGATCAATCACTTCGTTTACCATTCTACCCTGTTTTCTAAAGATTGACTTTCCGAATTCCTGTCTTCTGAAGTATTATCAATTGTATCTTGCTGATATTCAAGAAGCAAAATTTTATAATTTAATTTGGTTTGACTTATAAAATAAAGCAAAGCTGCAGTTAGCGCTCCCTCAACAGAGTAGTCGTTTATCAAGATGAAAAATGCCGATTCGCTATCAACTAAAATGCCGACATAGCCTAAAATCAGAACACATATAAAGATAACGAGAAATACATTGTATAGATCATGAAAAATTTCTCCGTAAGATGACTTTTTATATTTCATAAAAGTAAAAGTACCTGCAAGTAACGAAATACCATAAATGAAAAATTCTCCATTCGAAGAAACCTCCGAGATACTCGAAACTGCTGAACCTATCAAGAATGGAGAGGTAGTTGCCAACCCTATCACAAGAGTTGTTGTAAACGCTTTCAGTAAAGCTTTACCTAAAAGATCGACTGTTAATTTAGTCATTAGTTATTACAAGTTCTGTATACTTTTTCCTGTTCGCAAACTTTCCTCCAACTACGCTAAATCGCGACACAATTTGCTTTCTTCCAATCCCTAAATATAGGTTGTTAATACTCTCATGATCGGCATTTGTAACTACAAATCGAACATCACGATCAGCCAATTCCCTTACCATATCCCTTAATTTAATTTGATCATCCCAAGAAAATATCTTTTGATTGTATTTTATAAAACCATTATTATTATGAGCGACTGTATAAGGAGGATCTATAAAAACAAAATCCCCAGGATTTGATTTGTGCAAAATATGACTAAAATCTAAATTTGAGAAGTTAACTTTCTGAATTGCACTTGATGCTAAATGTAATTCCTCTATTGGTACTAAGTCGGCATAAGTCTTATTACCGTATGGGACGTTATATTCTCCTTTTTGATTAACACGATATATTCCGTTAAAGGAATATCGATTGAGATAATAAAATATACAAGCCTGTTCCATTTTACTATTTGGGCTAGCTTGCCTAAGTGTGTAATAAGTTTGCTCATTGTTATCCCATTTAGAAACAGTACTGCAAAACAATTTAGCGTCATATTTCAAACATTCGTAAAAATTAATAAGATCAGCGTTGACATCATTCAGGTAACAATTACCAATAATTGTATTTTCACTTTTTAATTTGTAAAAGATTGCAGCACCTCCTAAAAACGGTTCAAAATAATTATTAATATCTTTTGGGAAAAGTTCTGGATATTTTTGCCATAGCCATCTTTTACCGCCAGCCCATCTCAAAACAGGTAAAATTGAAGGTGAAGTTTTTGTATCCATAAATTAATCAAATCCAAATCTAAGCAATAGTCGCCCCATTCACAACAGCATCATCTGGATTGACAAACACCAATTTCCCCTCAGGATCCTCCGCCAGTAAAATCATTCCCTGTGATTCCACGCCCATTAATTTTCTGGGGGCGAGGTTGGCAAGTACCGTTACTTTTCTTCCAATAAGCTCTTCTGCAGCAAAATGTTTTGCGATACCGCTGACGATAGTTCTTTTGTCGATTCCTGTATCGACGGTCATCACCATTAGTTTGTTGGACTTCGGCAGTTTTTCAGCAGTGAGGATTTCTGCGACGCGCAAGTCCATTTTCATGAAATCGTCGTAGTTGGTTTCTTCTTTCTGTGGCATAAGGTTGGGGGTTGTGGTTTTGTTGGCGGCTTTGGTGGCTTCTAGTTTTGCGAGTTGTGCTTCTATTTGTTCGTCCTCGATTTTTGAGAAGAGCAACTCGGCTGGATTGATTTTGTAGCCGTGGTTCAGTAGTTCTTGTTTTTGAGCAATATTGTTCCATTCGATCTTGACCAAATCTGCACGCAATCTGGCAGCAGGATTGGAAGCGATGTTGAGCATATCCTGCAATTTGACAGCGGTGTGCGGCAAGAAAGGCTCTGCAAGGACGGCAAGTGCGGCGGCAATTTGTAGGCCAACGAACATGACGGTTTTCACGCGTTCTGGATCAGTTTTGATGACTTTCCAAGGTTCTTCATCGGCCAGGTATTTGTTTCCCAGTCGGGCAAGATTCATGAACTCGTTTGCGCTTTCGCGGAAGCGATACCGCTCCAGACTGCTTTCTATACTGGCTGGAAAGGCGTTGACCGCATCCAGCGTTTCTTTATCTACGGCTGTGAATGCACCAGGTTCTGGCACAACGCCATCATAATATTTGTGGGTCAATACCAGCGCACGGTTGATGAAATTACCTAGTACGGCCACCAGCTCATTGTTGTTGCGCGCCTGGAAATCTTTCCAGGTAAAGTTGTTGTCTTTAGTTTCTGGCGCATTTGCGGTCAACACATAGCGCAGCACATCTTGTTGACCAGGGAAATCCTCTAGGTATTCATGCAACCAAACCGCCCAATTGCGCGAGGTCGAGATCTTATCGTCCTCCAGATTCAGGAATTCGTTTGCAGGAACATTATCTGGCAGGATAAACTCGCCGTGCGCCTTGAGCATCGCCGGGAAAATGATGCAATGAAAAACAATGTTGTCCTTACCTATAAAGTGCAGGAGTTTTGTGTCTTCATTTTTCCAGTAATCTTCCCAATTTTTACCTTCGCGAGCTGCCCATTCCTTAGTTGATGAAATATAGCCGATGGGCGCATCGAACCAAACGTAAAGCACTTTACCATCTGCTCCTTCTAATGGTACTGGAATGCCCCAGTCCAGATCGCGCGTGACTGCACGTGGCTTCAAGCCGTCCGTAATCCAGCCTTTTACCTGACCCAGAACGTTTGTTTTCCAGTCATCGGCGTGGCCTTCAACAATCCATTCATTTAAAAAATCGCTGTATTGATCTAGCGGTAGGAACCAGTGTTTTGTCTCGCGCAGTTCTGGAACATTACCTGTGATCGCGCTTTTAGGTTCGATCAAATCTGTCGCATTGTGGCTGGTGCCGCAACGCTCGCACTGGTCGCCGTAGGATTCTGGATTCCCGCATTTAGGGCAGGTTCCCAGGACAAAACGGTCGGCTAGGAACTGGTTGGCCTCTGCATCATAAAGCTGTTCCGTGACCTGTTCTATGAACTTGTCTTCCTTATATAATTTAGTAAAAAACGCACTTGCCGTTTCATGATGAATGGGCGCAGATGTGCGGCTGTAATTATCAAATGAAATACCAAATTCTTCAAAAGAATCGCCGATGATCTTATGGTAGCGATCGACCACTTCTTGCGGTGTAATCCCTTCTTTTTTTGCCTTGAGCGTAATAGGTACACCGTGCTCATCGCTCCCACATATAAAGGCGACATCGTTGCCTTTTAATCGCTGGTAGCGGGCATAAATATCTGCCGGGACATAAACGCCTGCCAGGTGACCTATGTGAACTGGTCCGTTCGTATACGGCAATGCCGCAGTAATCGTATATCGTTGTTGATTGCTCATGAAATCGTTTGAAAGGCACAAATTTACAATATCTGTAGCAGCTTTAATGTTGTATTGTGTGCAGTAAAAGGTGTAAATTGTTAGCTTTCGCGAAAGCGTAAACCCCACTAACGCCATGAAAAAAATAATATTTTGTGCCCTTCTCGCCCTTATTGCAAGCTGCAAAAACCAATCTCCCCACACACCATTTAATGCAGCCGATGGTACCCTACCGCCTGCGGAGGCTCGCGAATTGAAAGCGGAAACTCCTGAAGAGGTGGCCTACTGGACCGTGGAGAACCTGGCGGCCGCAGTGCGCGACGAGCGGCTAGAAGCGGCATATCCAGAGCTGACGGTCAAGGAGGATGAGTGGATATTTGGTGAAGGAACAACCCAGCGCAAGGTGAAAATATTGAACAGCGGGACTGATGATGAAATCCTGATCTCCTATGATAATGGGGCGCCTTTTGAAATACATTTTGGCAAACTGGGCCGCTGGCGTACCAAACATCCCATTTACATAGGCTTACCCATTGAAGAACTGAATAAGATAAATGAAAAACCAGTCGCTTTTGCAGGCTTTGGCTGGGATTATAGCGGTCTGGTAGGTTTCCAGGATGGAGCTATCAATAAAGAACACTATTCTATTTTTGTGGCGCCCAACTATAAAAACTTCAATGAAAAGGATGCTTATGAGTTTATGGGAAGTGGTTTTTTTGATTCTAACAATCCTAATGTTGAAAAACTCTACCTATACGTTTCCAGCATTACCTATAAGTTTTAAAAGCACGGTTATCTTTGCTGTCCACCAAAAAAACATTTCATGAAACGATTTTTGATCCTGATAGTTGCCATTGCCCTGATCTCTTGTAAGGATAAAGAGGCGCCTGTGAATCCATGGGATGCAGAAAAACTGGTAGAGAAGATTTCCAGCGGTGCTGATTGGGAAAAAGAATACAACGATTCCAACATCACTACAGAAACTAAGTTCATGCAGGAATACGACGGTGAGCGAACCGTTAAAACGCTCTACCCAGAAACGGATGACGAACTGATCGTTATCTATAATGGAACGACCCCAGAGGAGCTGTATTGGTATAAATCAGGTCAATGGACCACGCCTTATGGAACTGTAGGCGACCCCATCTCCAGACTGGAAGAAGCAAATGGCACCAGTGTTAAATTTTATGGCCTGGGATACGATCTTCCCGGTATGGTAAAAATTGATACCGGAAATTTAGTTGGGAAAAAAATCACCTTTGCCGTGCGACCTACATCAGACATGATCCCCACCCAATATTACAGTTTCCATAGTTTTGACACTTCCAGTCCAGGGTCTAAAGACTTAAGATTGTATATATCTAGAGTAAAAATGGAGATCTCAGCAAATGAAATGCCTACTGCGGAATAAGCTATCTTACTATAAATGGTTTAGAGGCTGTACCTCTTGATGTTTTGATGCTGTAGTTGTTCGCAGTTAAAAACAAGTCTTATCACAAAAAATGCTCTGTTAAAATTTATTAGTTGGGCAACCATTTATAAAAAGTTTGCGTCTTTAATCATATATGATTAATATGAAAATGAAAACAAGCTTAGTAATTATATTTTTTCTCTCTTCGGCAATAAATGTATTTGCACAAAATAGCCTATCCGCTAGGGACAGTATTTCCACTTTTTATAATAAGCTTCTTTCGACAATGAAAGCTGAATATTTATACAAGGATAAAGTAGATTGGAAACAAACCGAACTTGAACTTAATAATAAATTACAGAATTATACCGATTTCCCAAACTCACTAAAGGAAATTACTTTTCTTTTTGATGAAATTGAAGCAAACCATTGTTCAGTGCACTTTAATGAAAAAGCATACAAAGACTCGAATGGAGGATTATCTGCTTCTGATTTAAGTGACCAATGGTTAAAAAAATATGCAACAAAACCACAGTTTACTGTTGAAGTATTGGATAATCAATTCGGTTACATTTTAATGCCAGGTATAGATCTTATAGATACCGAAAAAAGTCATAAAATAGCCCAACCAATGTATGATGAAATAAATAAGATTAAAAGTTCACAAAACATACAAGGTTGGATTATTGACTTAAGATTTAATACGGGTGGGAATGTTACGCCTATGCTATTGGCTTTGTACGATTTTTTAGGAAATAATAATATTTGGGGGACACTTGATATTAATAAAAAGCAGGTTTCAAAAATCAAACTAAAAAATGGAAAATATATAGACAACTCAAAAAAAATAGCCTCCATAAAACCAAATGGACAATTACTTGATACAGCAAAAACCGCAATAATAATCGGAATAGCAACAGGAAGTTCTGGAGAAGTAACAGCATTAAGTTTTAAAGGTAGAGAAAACACGATTTTTATTGGCGAAGAAACATATGGAGCAACAACAGCCAATGTTTTGAGAGATTTACCATTTGGAGCAATTATGGCATTGACAGTTGATTATGATTGCGATAGAAATGAAAATTTCTATGAAAAATTAATTCCGGATATTAAAATTAATGGCAATGATAATTTTGACAATTTACTTTTAGACGATAACATAAAGGAAGGAATAAAATATATTGAAGAAAAATAGCTACGCATAACATCCTATAAAATTAATTGGCAGTGATAGCTTACGTTAGTGCTTAAACTACGCATCTAAGCTTATATAAAACCGACAAGCGATCCTGCACTGAAGTAAGTGCCTACATTGAACCTGATGTTCCATTCTTGACGGCCAGACATGTAGTGCCCATTTGCAATGCGGCCCATTTTCTCAACCTATTGAGCTGCAAACCCTCCCACTACATGTGCTTGATCATCTGTCAATTGAAAATTGCACTCCTTTAAAAAGGTAAAGACATAGTCCAGCAGACTTTTGCCCAGTATGGACTCCTTCATTTAACTGTCGAAATAGTTCCCCTTTTTTTCTCTGGTTGTTCAGATGTCTGCTCTGGTTAAACATCTATAAATTTAAGAATACGAATCTAATAGCGAAGTTTAAGTACGGAAGCGAACTCCTTCTAGCTCCTAAAACTACTTGACCTTTTTATCTTGAAACTCCTGTATAAATTGTACTTTTAAAATATCCCTAAAGAAGTCAATGCCCATATATAGTCCCTTCCCATCCCTTACAACCAATTCCCACATCCGAATTCTCTGCACTGCTAGAATAGCCAGTGTGGAAAAGCTGGCGCCGGCCATAGGATGGCTTAAATCCCAAGCTTATAAAGTAAGCCTGGGGAAAACTATTGGGAAGCAACACCACCAGTATGGGGGTACGGATAGTGAACGACTTCAAGATTTTCAGGAAGCCCTTGCAGACCCGTCCGTAGATGCTCTATGGATTGCCCGTGGTGGTTATGGGAGTATCAAGATCGTTGATGATATCGATATGAGTGTGCTCCAAGGAGGCAATAAGCTGCTGTTGGGGTATTCTGACGTCACGAACCTTCATGGGTTGTGGCAGCGCTATGGATTGCAGAGCGTCCACTGTTTTATGCCCCAGGAACTTCATGAAAAGTCAGAAGAAGTACTGCGCAGCTGGAGCCGTGTGGTCACTGGGGAGTCGCAATCCCTTACTTTTGCTAATACGGACGGACTTAGCGAGGCAACGATAACCGCTCCTGTAGTAGGCGGGAATCTTTCCGTTTTGATAAGCATGTTGGGATCTGATACCTTTCCAGATGTAGAGGGCCGCATCCTTTTCCTTGAGGATCTGGATGAGTATGTATATCATATAGACCGCATGCTGACGACCTTGAAACGTTCAGGTAAATTAGACCACCTTAAAGCACTAGTGATAGGTGGGATGACAGACATGAGAGATCATGAAATCCCATTTGGCAAAAATGTACGAGAGATCATTGAAGAACATACGGCTTCCTTTGATTACCCAGTTATTTTTGATTTTCCCGCGGGACATGTGGTCGATAATTTTACGTTTGTTTTAGGCAAACCTACCACCATTCACATTCAATCCCTTAATATCTCCATCACCCAATAATCCATGGCAGATCACAACGATCTAGGAAATCAAGGCGAGGAACTAGCCACAGCGCATTTATTGAAAAACGGCTATCAGATCCTGGCGCGCAATTATGTCTATCTCAAGGGAGAGATTGACATCATCGCCAGGCAGGCAAACACGATTATTGTGGTTGAAGTAAAAACGAGATCAACGCCCGACTTTGGCGATCCACAAGATTTCCTGAAACCAGCTCAAATCAAAAGACTGGTAGATACCGCCCATTACTTTGTCGAGCAATTGAATGATCCTGAGGTGGAAGTACGGTTTGATATCGTTGCCATTATCAAGAACAGGCAAGGCACTAAAATTGAGCACATAAAAGACGCCTTCTACCATTTCTAAACAAAACAAAACACGCTTGGAATCAAGCGTGTTTTTAATACTCTAATAAATGTCGCTCTAATTCTTTCCCTTTAGTTCTTTTACGGTTTGTTTAGCCTCATCCAGCGCTTCCTTCACCTGCTCTTCCTTAGAAATCTCTTTAACTAAATACACGTACACCGGGAAGTGGTCGCTGTAACCACCCGTAAAAGTGCTGCCCAAGAAACTGCGGTATGGATACCCTTTATAGCTTCCCGTTTTGTTGGTCAAAAAACTAGGGTTATAAATATGTGCCTGCCAGTACTTGTATCCAGGTTGTTGGGCCTCTACTAACATGGGATAGGTAAACATGATCTGGTCAAAAATATTTCCAGAATCTCTATATAATAAGGTGTTGTAACCGTCCTTCAACATCTGTATGTAGGGATTGTAGATCATTTGAGGCTGAACCGTCTCGCGGTCTTTTTGGGCATTTAAAATCACTTTGACACTTTCATTGGTAGGGTCGTCATTCAAATCTCCCATTACAAAAACCTTAGACATAGCATCAATGCTGTGCAGGCTATCAATAATCGTTTTGTTCAAAGCCGCGGCAGCATTACGCCTGCTGCGACTTTTTTGCTCCCCACCGCTGCGGGAAGGCCAGTGGTTGACTATAAAAGTCATCTTATCCCCATTGAGCTCTCCAGTAACTATAATAGGATCTCTGGTATAAATACGATCCCCATCTTCTAGATCGTAGACCTCCAATTCTTTAGAGGTACTGTTCAGTACCTTAAATTCTTTTTTCTTGTATAAAAATCCCGTATCGATCCCACGGCGGTCTGGAGAGTTAAAGTGCTCGATGCCATAGTCAAATTCTCTCAATAGTGGATGGTTGACAAGGTCTTCCAACACCTTGCGGTTCTCTACCTCGCAAACTCCTAGAATTGCAGGTGCGGTCTGCGCTTTATCTGCACCTATTTTACGAATGACTCGAGCCATGTTGGACAGCTTCTTTTGGTATACTTCAGCACGTATGCCGGCATCCATTTCCATCATCGGGCTGGACTCATCATCGATAGTGGTATCATCTTCCGTATCAAATAAATTTTCAAGGTTGTAAAAGGCAACGGTCTGAACCTTATACTGTTTGGCCTCTGTGGATTGCGCGTATGTCGCTTTCGCGAAAGCGAAATAAAAAAACATACTGATAACCATATATTTATACATAGGAGAAAATATTCTAAGTTTATGCTTGTGTAAAATCTATAGCAAACGACTTGCCAAAGGTACGTTAGCCAATATAAATACGTAGTTTTGCCCGCTCATACATAACGTTATAATAATATTAACACCGCATGAATACATTTTACTCAAGACTTTTATTGGCAGTTGCTTTGCTCGTTTCTACGCTGGGTATGGCGCAGGAACTGCTCAAAGGTCGCGTCATTGACGAAACTACTGAGGAACCTATTCCCGGCGCTATCGTGACCATTAAAGGATCCCAATATAGAACTACAACGGATGCTCAAGGGTATTTTGTATTTGAAAAAGATCTAGAGCCTGGAGACCAGATGCTCATCGTTGAATCCAATCAATACGTTACCCGCAATATACCCATCATTATTGTGGTGGGAGAAACGGTAAACCTAGATCCGTTATACCTTCAAATAGACAACATTCAACAAGAACAGGCCATAGGTATTGTCTCGTTGACAGAGAACGACCTCTCTGAGGATGATAATGCGGCAAACAACGTGTCCGGATTGTTGCAAGCTACTAAGGATCAATTCCTGAGAGCTGCGGCATTCGATTTTAGCGCTACTTTTTTTAGACCTAGAGGTCTTAATAGTGAAGACGGGAAAGTGCTTATCAATGGGCTGGAGATGAACAAGCAGTTCTCTGGTAGACCGCAGTGGTCCAACTGGGGCGGAATCAACGACCTGCAGCGCAACCAGACGTTCACTATGGGCCTAACGCCAGCTGACGACAGTTTTGGTGGTTATGGTGGTGTTCAAAGTATAGATATGAGAGCTTCCCAGCAACGTGCCGGGTCTCAAATTTCATATGCATCTGCTAATAGAAGCTACCGTTCCCGTTACATGGCTACTTACAAAAGTGGATTGTTGAGCAGTGGCTGGGCTTATGCCATAACCGCTTCCAGACGTGCTGGTGAAGAGGGTTTTGTGGAAGGAACATTATACGATGCCAATTCACTAAGTATTAATGTAGAGAAAAAATTGAGTGAACGCCATTCCCTAAACTTTACAGGTATTTATGCTTCCAATCGTGTAGGGCGCAGAACCGCTTTGACCCAAGAAATAAAAGATCTGAAGGGTATTGATTACAACCCTTTTTGGGGAATTCAAGAAAATGTGCAACGCAACTCCCGTATTAGGGAAATTGACGAGCCTATATTCATGTTGAATCACTACTGGGACATTACTCCTAAAGTGAAATTAAACACGAATGTTTCCTACCAATTTGGTAAAATAGGAAATACTCGAATTGATAATGGTGGAACCAGGCTCGCTGATTCGACAGGTGAACCAATCTATCTAGGTGGAGCCAGTAATCCTAATCCTGACTATTACCAAAACCTTCCAAGTTATTTCTTGAGAAATGGTTCCACTTCTTATGATCTAGCATCAGCCTATCTAGCTGAACAGGAGTTTATCAACGACGGGCAACTGGACTGGGACAATCTATATGGTGCCAATCTCCGTATTAGAAATAGACCCGTAGGTGGAAACTCAATTTATATCATTCAAGAAGATCGCATTGACGATAATCAGATTCAAGCCAGCAGTATACTAACAGCTGACCTTGCTGATAATATCCTATTGACTGCAGGTTTAAACTACCGCAATCTTTATAGTGAGAACTATGCGATGGTACAAGACTTATTAGGCGGTACTGGATATCTGGATGTGGACTTTTTTGCCGAGGCTACAGCACAGATCTCTCTAGATGCAGCAGCACAATCAGATTTAAGAAATCCGAACCGAATTGTAGTCGAAGGAGATCGTTACAAGTATAATTATGTTATTGAAGCTGATGTAGCATCTGCCTTTGCGCAAACACAGTTCAAGACAAATAAGATAGACTTCTACGTTGCTGGTAGCGCTACCAGAACGGAATATCAACGCGACGGTAAATACGAGAACGGTAACTTTCCAGGGAATGCTTCTTTTGGCAAAAGTGAGAAAGCAGATTTCACAGACTTTGGCGTGAAGGGTGGTGCGACCTATAAAATAAATGGATTGAACCTACTGGATTTCAACGCCGCCTACTTGACAAAGGCGCCTTACATCAGGAACACCTTTGTCAATGCTCGTCAAAACAATGAGCTAGTGGATGGACTGGAATCCAGCAAGAGCTATAGCCTTGATGCTAGTTACATTTACCGCTCTCCTATCGTGAAATTAAGAATGACTGGATATTACTTACAGTTTAAGGATGAAAATGACATCAACTTCTTCTTTACAGAAAACTTTGTTGGTGATGAAGGTGGATTTATTCAAGAGGTTGTCACTGGAATCGATAGAAGAAATGCAGGTTTAGAACTGGGTCTAGAGTATCAAATAACACCAACCATCAATTTAAAAGCAGCGGTCGCAGCTGGTCAAAATATTTATTCTGATGATGCAGAGCTTTACTATTCCAGTGATGATTTTGCAGGACAGCAAATACGTTTCGGTGATGGATCTGTGAATCTTAAGGACTATCACGTTGCTGGTGGACCAGAAACGGCTGCTCAAATAGGTTTTGAATACCGTGACCCAGATTACTGGAATATTGGAGTAACCGCTAACTATTTTGCGAACGGTTATATAGACCCTAGTGTAATCAGACGTTCAGATGCTTTTAGACTCGACACAGATGGGCAAGAGTTCAATGATTTCGACGAGGATTTGGCAAGAGATTTACTGAGACAAGAGCAATTTGATGATTACATGCTGGTAAATGTAATAGGTGGGAAATCCTGGAGGATCGATAGTAAATACATAGGTTTCTTTGCGACCATCAATAACGTCTTTGATAGAGAATATAAGACTGGTGGTTTTGAGCAGTCTCGCAATTCCAACTTTAGATCTGTTCGCGATGATAAGAATAACCCTACTGAGGTTTTTGCTCCGCGTTACTTTTTTGGGAATGGAACCACGTATTACCTAAATGTTTACCTACGATTTTAAAAAGCTATAATGAAATTTATAAATAACAGAGAAATGAAAAACATAAACAAACTCTTTGCCCTGCTAGCAATGCTTACCATGACTTTTTCATGCGTGGAAGATGATGACTTTGCCGTGCCAGAAACCAGTCAAATAGTGATCGATGCTCCAGCAGGAACGATTGACCTACAGGCTGTGGTAAATCAATATAGAACCAGAAATGCACCTATCCTGTTTGGGGAGGATGCGGGATATATTGAAGGTTATGTGATATCCAGCGATGAGGGAGGGAACTTTTTCAAGGAATTGATCATTCAAAACAAAGCTGAAAACCCAACTGTGGGTGTAAATGTAAAGTTAGACGTAACACCATTATTTACCAGATTTGAGTTTGGTAGAAAGGTTTATGTAAAACTAGATGGGTTGACCTTCGGTGAATCAAATGGTGTTTATGCCTTAGGTATTGGAGAAGATTTCAATAGGATTCAAGCTTCCCGCTTAGGTGAATACTTCCTGCGAGATGAAGAGACTGCTACCATCGTTCCTAAAGAAATCAATCTTTCTGACATTTCACAGGCACAAGAAAACCAGTGGGTAAGAGTGGTGGACGTTCAGTTTCCTAATAGCGAGCTGGGGAAAACCTTTGCTTCAGAGCAGGGAGATACCTTTGATGGGGATCGTTTGCTACAGTCCTGTGCAGATTTCTTTGCTGCTCCAGTAGTATACCAGACTTCTACGTTTGCAGACTACAAGGCCTTGCGTCTTCCTGGAGGTAGTGGGTCTGTGACGGCTATCGTTTCCAGGGATTTTAGAGATGACTTTTTTGTATTGAACTCCAACAGCCCAGAGGACATCAACTTTACTCCTGACACGAGGTGTGATTTCAATGTGGTACAGTGTGGGCGTGCAGATGCACCTGGACCCATCACGCTACTGGATGAAAACTTCAATACTGGGGTCAATAACCAGCCTACCATGCCGGCAGGATGGACCAATTATATTGAGGCGGGAAGCATTCGCTGGACTACGTATTTCAATAGCGATAGAAACAGCCCGGGAACACGTGCCAATAACTTCAACTCTGGCGACGACAGCTCTATCGCATGGTTGATTACTCCACAAATTAATTTTGACGCCCAGGATGGAGAAGTGCTCAACTTCTTTACCTCTAACAGTTTTGCTGACCAGTCATCTTTAGAAGTATTGTTCTCCAACGATTGGGACGGTACACCAGCAGGTGTTGAAACTGCCACCTGGAGTGCGGTTGCAGACGCGACCGTGGTGGCTAACAGCGAGAACTTTAGAAATTTTGTGTCCTCTGGTAATGTTTCACTGGACTGCGTGGAAGGTACTGGCGCCATTGCCTTTAGATACCAAGGTAGTGAAAGCGATGGTGGTGGAACCAGCGGTGGATCAAATGGAACCTATGAGCTGGATGATGTGAAAATCACGAGCAACTAAGACGTTACCTTTGTTCGCTTTCTTACCACATCAGGTGCGGCATTAACTTCCTTTAGTTCGCTTTCGCGAAAGCGAACAAAAATCAAAAACCACTGCTCCATGAAAGCAGTGGTTTTTTTATGCCCTAATTACGTCTCAAAACCGCATACACCGGAAAGTGATCGCTATACCCGCCCGCATAACGACGACCGATGAACGTACGAGCCGGCTGGCCGCGGTATTTGCCCTTCCACTGCCGCAACATGATATCGTCAAAAATGTCTGCCTTATGTAGAAAAAGGCTTCCTGGGAGGTCGTTGTGTAAGTTTTCGCTCACCATGATCTGGTCAAATAGGTTCCACTTGAACTTGTGGTTCAAAGAGCCTCTATGGCCTTTTTTTAATGCCGCCGTCACATTGTCAAAGCCGTAGGGCAGGATCCCGTTTTTAATACTATCGTTGTCTGGATCGTCATTGAAGTCGCCCATGATCACCATAAAGGTATTGTCAGACTCTTGTTTTTTCAACCGGTTCTTATCCTTATCAATGAGATTCACATGTTCCATGAGCCTGCTCGCAGCCATTTCTCGCTTGTGGTTGGTGGATTGAGAACCATCCCGTCTGGAGGGCCAGTGATTGACGTACACATGAAGGGTAGTGCCGGCCAGCGTTCCCTTTACATACAGTATATCTCTGGTAGTATCGCGCACGCCATGTTCGTCCTGTATCAAAAGTTCTAGGGGCGTTGCTTCCATTATTTTAAAAAGATCCTCGCGGTACAACAGGGCTACATCAATCCCTCGCTCATCAGGACTATTGAAGTGGATGTATTTGTAATTGAACTCTTTCAGCTTAGGCTGATCAACAAGATCATTCAGTACTTTTTTGTTCTCCACCTCTGCAACTCCTATCAGCGCGGGAGGTTTTCCAGTGTATTCCGTACCTATTTTACTGATGGCATCACTTAACTTTTGGAGCTTTTTAAAGTAACGGGATTCGTTCCATTCCTTACGGCCTAGTTTAGTAAAATCATCATCCAGTATGTGTACATCATTCTGGAAATCAAAAAGGTTTTCTAAGTTATAAAAACCTATGGTGTACTGTTCAAAAGCTTGTGTAGGAATTGCCAAAGCGGTTATTTACCTCAAAGCTAATCAATATTTACCATCGACCTTGAGTTCCAAAAATTGCAGCATCCGCTGGTAGACCTTCCCAGAATTTAAATCATGCCCTAAGCCACTGGTATAAAACGTTTCAATTGAAGAATTGCTCGCTGCTCCTATTTTTATAGGCTCAATAGGACAAGTGCGGTCCTGTACATCATGAATTACTAAAGTGGGGCGATCCACACTGTTGAAAAAGGAGTCCATGCGGATCTCTAAAGGAGGAATAGTAGTTATTTCTTTAGAAATATACTCGTTCATATTTTCTATGACTTTAGGCCTCAACTTCACGATACGGGCAAAATAGTCGTAAATGGACTGCATTCCTGCCGGTGCTCCGGTAATGATAAATTTGGTAACAGGAATTTTTGGGTTGTCAAGAAACGCATAGGCAGCCACTAAGCCCCCCAGAGAATGAGCCACGATGCTATGGACTTCTCCTAAATTTTCAATGGCGTCCGTTACAAATTTCCTATAGGTTTCTAAAGGGATCGCATCCCCAGCACTTCTTCCATGCGCTGGTGCATCCATGGCATAACAGCTGTATTCTGTTAAATCCAGCAACGCCACCAGCGGTTCCCATCGAGCGGAATGGCTTTTCCAACCGTGCAACAAGAGTAGTTTCTTAGGACCAGTTCCCCATTGGTAAAGTGTAGCTTCAAAACCGTCAGCCCTCAGTTTTATCTCTACCGCCTTGTCTAGAAAAGAATTGGGTGCATCATCCTTGTGAGTTCGTTTGACCTTAGACATCAAGCTAAAAGCAAAGCTGCCATTCCATTTGGGAAAAAGTCGTGCAGTGCTGTTTAAAATAACACTGAAAAATTGGATCATAAAACGGGTTCTAAATCTAGAGATCAAAAGTACCAATCGCATAGAAACTATCTTTGCCGTTGTTAAGGAATTCTATGATCAAACTTTCGAGCACACTCCATAAGGGATCAGGCACCACAGTCCTGCTTCTTCACGGTTTTTTAGGCAGCGCCCAACAATGGCAAACCACGGTTGTTGGTTTGAAAGCTAAGCATCAGTTACTGCTTGTCGAGCTTCCCGGACATGGAAAGAGTTCTGAGCCCGATGCCTATCAGATCAGCGATGTAGCCAGTTCCATTCATCAGCTACTTGCAGACCTACAAATAGATCAAGTTCACTTTATAGGACATAGTATGGGTGGTTATGTGGGTTGCGCTTTCGCGAAAGCGTATCCTCAACAACTCCTTTCCCTTCATTTGATCAATAGCAGCGCAGCAGCAGACACCGTCTTGCGCAAATCACAACGGGACCGCTCCATTCAATTAGTTTCCAAATACCCAGAGGCCTTTATAAGCATGGCAATAAGCAATTTATTCACGTCTGAGGAAAAAGAAAAGTTCCAAACTGAAATTGAGTTGATGAAATCTCAGGCACAACAGCTTTCTAATCCATCCATCATATACGCACTTCAAGCCATGCGTGATCGGGCCAGTTATGTGGATGATTTAAAGCACGCACAATTCCCGATTACCTACATCTATGGCAGTGCAGATGAGATCATTCTATCAGACCTGATAGAAATTGAGCTGGAATTGTTGAAAACTAAAGGGGTTCAGATCCATTCTGGTCATATGAGTATCATCACTCATCCTAACGAAATAACAGATAAAATGCACTTAATCGAATAAAAATTACGTTAATCGTTGTTTTGTGAATAAATTTATTTATTTTAACAAAACTTTTAAACGAATACCGATCTCATCATGACTAAATCTGCCCCCTCAATTCACCCCCTCAAATATATTTCTTGTGCCCTCACAGGACATCAAATGGAAATCTCGCACGTCGTCAACGACCGTGTAAATGAATTATGCTGTACCAACTGCGGCAAACAAATGACTAACAATATTTACGGTGATATCGTTCCCCTGGATGATCATTATTCCAGAATCAATAGGGCCTTAGCGCAGCTAGCTCGTAAAAAGAGGTTGCGTGTTAGTAGAGCTGCCTAGTTTTCAAAACTATTCCATCCCATGGCCTTGATGGCTACTTGCTCGCCACCACGTGTCACGAGATGTATTCCATCGCTTTGTGGCAACACATGACCAATAATCGATAGGCTAGGATTCGCCTTAATCTTAGGGAAATCCTCTTGCTTTACTGTGAATAACAGCTCATAATCCTCGCCACCGCTCAACGCCACCGTGGTACTGTCCAGATTGAATTCCTCACAAGAGCTGATCACCGTAGGATCCAGCGGGATTTTATCTTCATACAATTTCATACCAACGCTAGATTGTTTACACAAGTGGATTATTTCTGAGCTCAATCCATCAGAAACGTCGATCATGCTGGTAGGCAGCACGTCCAGTTCCTTTAACAACTTAGGAATGTCCTTTCGTGCTTCAGGTTTCAACTGGCGTTCGATCAAGTAGCTGTACGCCTCGATATCAGGTTGACTGTTCGGGTTTGCTTTAAAGACGGCTTTTTCACGTTCCAGAATTTGTAAGCCCATGTAAGCAGCGCCCAGATCACCTGATACAACTAGAAGATCTCCATCCTTAGCACCAGATCGATAAACAATTTTATCTTTTTCCTGCTCTCCCAAAGCGGTAACTGAAATTACCAAGCCTGTATTGCTCGCTGTAGTATCCCCTCCTATCAAATCTACCTGGTAGTTTTTACAAGCCATCTGGATCCCGTCGTACAACTCTTCCACCGCTTCTACTGGAAACCGGTTCGATATGGCAATGGAAACCGTCACTTGAGTGGCTACTGCGTTCATGGCATACACATCTGACAGATTGACCATGATGGCTTTATACCCTAGATGTTTCAAGGGCACATAACTCAGGTCAAAATGAATACCTTCTACCAGCATATCTGTAGTCACCACCGTGTGGTTTTCAAACTTCACCACGGCAGCATCATCGCCTATGGCTTTCACGGTGCCCGTGTTTACGATCTCAAAAGATTTTGTAATGTGGTCAATCAGGCCGAATTCGCCCAATTGCTCAATAGGTGTACGTAGTGGATTTTTATCTTCAATCATGTGACAAAATTACGATTATGATTTGTGATGCACTAACGATCTGTCACCCGCCTTTACAGGCATAGTCTTTGCACATATAGCTATACGAGATTCTCATGGCATCCTAGCATTTACCGTGGTCTGTATCGTATCTTTGTACACATTTATTTAATCGATCAACACTATGATTAATGTTTCTGAAACAGCAAAAAGTAAACTAACCACGCTTATGAGCGAGGAGGGTTATGCTATAGATAAAGATTTTGTTCGCGTGGGCGTTAAAAGCGGCGGCTGCAGTGGACTTTCTTACGATTTGACCTTTGACAAAAGCACGGTTGATACGGACAAAGTATTTGAAGACAATCAAGTGCGCATCGTTGTGGACAAACGCAGCTTTCTTTACTTAGTAGGAACCACGCTAGAATTTAGCGGTGGATTGAACGGGAAGGGATTTGTATTCAACAATCCCAACGCGCAGAGAACCTGTGGCTGTGGCGAGAGTTTCTCGTTGTAGAGAAGTTCTAGTAGAATATCGCTTTCGCGAAAGCGAACCAGCCTCAAGCTATCGGGCTTCTAATTAGCATAGCAATAAAGTTCAAGAAATGGAACTTTAGACTTTAAACTGAGAACCAATTATGGCAAAATATACTGAACAAGAATTAGAAAAAGAGCTGGCCACTAAAGAGTATGAATATGGGTTCTATACAGATATTGAATCTGATACGATTCCTATAGGATTGAGTGAGGACGTGGTACGCATGATAAGCGCAAAGAAAAACGAGCCGCAATGGATGACAGAATGGAGGCTGGAAGCCTACCGTCATTTTATTTCTATGCACGAGCCAGAATGGGCTAATGTATCGTATGAAAAACCAGATCTTCAGGCCATTTCCTACTATTCCGCACCTAGTAAGAAGCCTAAACTAAACAGCCTTGATGAGGTTGATCCAGAATTATTGGAGACCTTCAAGAAACTAGGTATTTCCATCGACGAGCAAAAAATGCTGACGGGTGTGGCGATGGACATTGTGGTAGATTCAGTTTCTGTAGCTACAACTTTCAAAAAAACTCTAGCAGAAAAAGGAATCATTTTCTGCCCTATTTCTGAAGCCATTCAGGAACACCCAGAATTAGTAAAAAAATACCTGGGAACAGTAATCCCACAACAAGATAATTATTACGCATCCTTGAATGCAGCCGTATTCTCTGATGGATCATTTTGTTATATCCCAAAAGGTGTAAAATGTCCTATGGAATTGAGTACGTACTTCCGCATCAATCAAGCAGGAACCGGGCAGTTTGAAAGAACGCTAGTGGTTGCAGACGAGGGAAGTTATGTTAGTTACTTGGAAGGTTGTACCGCACCTTCCCGCGATGAAAATCAATTGCACGCTGCTTGTGTGGAACTTGTTGCTCTGGATGGCGCTGAAATAAAATATTCTACCGTACAAAACTGGTATCCTGGGAATAAAGAAGGAAAAGGTGGCGTATTCAACTTTGTTACCAAGCGCGGTATTTGCGAGAAAGATGCAAAAATATCTTGGACACAAGTAGAAACAGGAAGTGCCATTACCTGGAAGTATCCTAGCTGTATTCTCAAAGGGGATAACAGCGTTGGTGAATTCTATTCCATTGCGGTAACGAACAACTACCAACAAGCGGATACAGGAACTAAAATGATCCACATAGGGAAGAACACAAAGTCGACCATTATCTCTAAAGGGATCAGTGCTGGGAAATCCCAAAACTCTTATAGAGGACTGGTGCAGATCAATTCCCGAGCAAGCAATGCTCGTAACTTTTCACAGTGCGATAGTTTGTTGATGGGTAATGAATGTGGAGCACACACGTTTCCTTACATAGAGACAAAAAACAACACCGCCAAAGTTGAACACGAGGCCACCACTAGTAAGATAGGTGAAGACCAGATTTTCTACTGCAACCAGCGTGGTATTGACACAGAGAAGGCCATCGCATTGATCGTTAATGGCTTCTCTAAAGAAGTATTGAACAAACTACCCATGGAATTTGCTGTAGAGGCACAAAAACTTCTGGAGATAAGCTTGGAAGGGTCTGTAGGATAATCGCTTTCGCGAAAGTGAACTTGAACTTGAACTTGAACTTGAACTTGAACTTGAACAAAAAAAACAACCAACCCGATTTTATGAAACACTACATGTACATTTTTGCAGCCCTTCTTTTATTCACGTCTTGTGAAGAATTCAAAAAAGGGTACGACAAAGGTATCTCAGAAGCTGAGGCAGAAGCTAGAGCTAAAGATAGCCTTGCCAACCTTCCAGAAGTGAAGCTTCACATTTTTGATGGTGGTAGTATTCTAGCAAAGAAAAAAGAACTGTTTTCTGAAGGTGACCGTTATGAAGGAGAAACACAAGAATTAGCATCTCCATTTTATATCATTCAGCACCCTAAGGGAACCTTACTTTGGGACACAGGTCTCCCAGAAGGTTTAGTAGGTCAAGGCGATGTAACACCAGAAGGTGACGCATTTACTATTTCAAGAGAAATGAAAATTCTGGATCAATTAAAGAGTGTTGGTTTAACACCTGCAGATATTGATATGATCGCCTTCTCTCACGTGCATTTTGACCACACTGGAGCAGCCAACAATTTTCCCAATGCCAAATGGTTGGTACAACAAACGGAACTTGACTTTATCAACAGTGATGCGATTGTAGGCAACGCCTTTTACGCGCCAGATTCATTTAGCAAACTGACGGATAAGCAAATCTTGACCGGTGACTTAGATGTATTCAATGATGGCAGCGTCATCATCAAATCATTTCCTGGACATACCGCTGGACACCAGGCACTGTTTCTAAGTTTGAAAGAGTCTGGACCAGTATTGCTATCAGGAGATACGTACCATTTCAAACAAAACCGTGAAGATGCTGTAGTACCACAATTCAACTATGACATTCCAGAAAGTAAGGAAAGTATTAAAGATTTTGAAGATTTTGTAACCGCAACAAACGCCAAGGTCATCATCCAGCATGATCCCGAAGACTTCAAAGCTTCCATGGTCAAAACCCCAATGAAGTAATGAAATTTGCATTGGCTTCCCTTTTTCTAGTAGTACTTGCAAGCAGTTGCAAAGACGATAAAATAGACGAGACCCTCTATAAAGGAGAGTATGTCCACATAGGCGATGCCGCCGTTCTAAGCACGGATGACGAGATCTATGCCGTAAAGATTGATGACAATGCAGCCCAACTGGATGCAAAGGCAGAAGAATTTATGCGCACGCCCTACGATATGGTGCAAGTAATAGTCACTGGGAAATTGATGCCTAATCCACGAAAGCAGGAAACCGGTGAGGGCTGGGATCAAATGATCGTGATCGATAAAATTATAGAAGTACGCAAGTCCAGCTCATCTGCAGTGATGAAGGAACCCGTACAAAACCAAGAAGATAACTAACAACTATGTTAAAGATAAAAAACCTACACGCCTCCATTGACGGTAAGGAAATTTTAAAAGGAATCAACCTAGAGGTCAAGGCTGGAGAAGTTCACGCCATAATGGGACCCAACGGTTCTGGAAAATCCACACTAGCAAATGTTATCGCTGGTCGTGAAGAATACGAGATGACCAGTGGTGAAATCTCAATGGACAGCGCAGATATTACAGAGCTGGATCCAGAAGAACGTGCCCACCGTGGTATTTTCCTCTCCTTTCAATATCCTATCGAAATTCCAGGAGTAAGCGTTACAAACTTCATAAAAACAGCGATTAATGAGACCCGCAAGGCTCAAGGCAAGGATGAAATGCCGGCTAAGGATATGCTTAAAATGTTGCGTGAAAAGTCTGAGCTTTTAGAAATTGACCGTAAATTCTTGTCCAGATCCTTGAATGAAGGCTTTTCTGGAGGTGAAAAGAAACGTAATGAGATCTTCCAAATGGCCATGCTAGAACCTAAACTAGCCATACTAGATGAAACAGATTCTGGTCTCGATATTGACGCATTACGCATCGTCGCTGCTGGTGTAAACAAATTGCGCAGCAAGGACAACGCTACCATCGTGATCACGCACTATCAGCGCCTATTGGACCACATTGTTCCTGACTTCGTACACGTTTTATTTAACGGTCGCATTGTAAAATCTGGCGGTAAAGAGTTAGCCCACCAGCTGGAAGAGCGCGGTTATGACTGGATTAAAGAAGAAGTAGAGGCATAAACTCCTCATTAATGCGATGGTAAATCCGCTTTCGCGAAAGCGGAACACATCAGCTAACACTTCAAAAAACAAAGAAATGAGTTTTAAAGAAAATATATTATCATCCTTTCTGGCCTTAGAAAACGAGGTCGACACGGATAGCTATGTGCATGAATTGCGCAGTAAGGCATTGAGTGATTTTGAAGAAAAAGGATTGCCCGCCCGTAAGGATGAAGCCTATAAATACACCTCGTTGAAATCACTTTTCAATAAGGATTACAGCTTATTTCCTAAAAAGGAAGCCCCTGTTTCTTATGAAGAAATCAAGAAATATCTCGTGCATCAAATCGATGCATACCGGGTAATTTTTATTGATGGTATTTATAGTTCACACCTATCGCAGACAACACATGATAAATTTGATGTGTGCCTTATGTCTAGTACGCTCAATAATCCTAAGTATGCTGCAGTAATTGAGAATTACTACAATAAACTGGCAGGAGACGATAGTTTAACATCGTTGAATACGGCGTTTGCAAGAGAAGGAGCCTACATTCATATTCCTAAAAACGTTCAAGTAGAGAAACCTATCGAGATTGTAAACTTCTCTACGGGAAATGAGGCATCTCTCATGTTGCAACCTAGAAATCTAGTAGTGGTGGGTGAGAATTCACACGTACAGATTATCGAGCGCCAGCAAAGCTTGACAGACAACGCTACCTTGACAAACAGCGTTACAGAGATTTTTGCAGGCAAACGTGCCATGGTCGATTACTACAAGATACAAAACGACCTGGTCACAGCCTCTTTAATTGATCACACTACTGTAGAACAACAAGCCGACTCTGAAGTCAGCTTGCACACCTTTTCTTTTGGAGGAGCATTGACGCGTAATAACGTGAAGTTCTATCAGCGAGGGGAACATTGCAACTCTATTTTGAATGGAGTGACTATTATTGGAGGAAAGCAACACGTAGACCACTCTACCTTAGTTCACCATACCGCTCCTAATTGTGAGAGCTATCAAGAATACAAGCAGATTTTTGATGATCGATCTGTGGGGGTATTCAATGGAAAAGTATTAGTTGATAAAATTGCCCAGAAGATCAATGCCTTCCAGCAAAACAACAACATTCTAATAAGTGATAAATCAACCATCAATGCAAAACCTCAACTAGAGATTTTTGCAGACGATGTGCGTTGTTCTCATGGTTGTACTATTGGCCAACTGGATGAGGACGCTTTGTTTTATATGCAATCTCGTGGGATCGGTAAGAAAGAAGCACGAGCCTTATTGATGTTTGCGTTTGCAAATAGCGTTTTAGAAAGCGTAAAGATTCCAGAAATCAAATCACGTATTACAAAACTCATCGCTATGAAATTAGGTGTGGAAATAGGGTTTGATTTGTAGACTCAATTTGCATTAAGAATTCAAAGCCCGATCTGTTGATTGGGCTTTTCTTTATTAGTAAATTTCTTTAGTTAAGTTTTGGCGATTTTCTTAATTTGTGATGAGTCCTAGCTCACCTTTTAGCTTAAAAGGTTAACTAAAAACACTCATCCAGTTTAAAGTACATCAAAATATTCGAACCCTAAAATAACAGTTCAGATACGCCTATCATTTGCCTACGCCTTACCTTTGCAACCATGCTAGACATCAAAAAAATACGAGCGGATTTTCCTGTTTTTTTCTTTGATTTAAAACATCCTTCCGCCGTAAGGATTGTTGTTGCGATATTCGATTTCCGTGTCTGTAAGTTTTGGTAGTCCTATAAGTTTTCTGTTTTTATTAACCTCTTGTGGATTGACTTTGCCAGGATGATATCCATATAGGCTAATTCCCTTTTCTTGGATTGATTTGAAATCTTCGAATATTGCCCAAAAACTGGGACTAACCCTGCCTTTTTCAATCCCGTTGTTAATCAAAGGAATAAAATAATCCCAAATCCAATTACTGTCACCATAGGTTCCTCTTTGGTGCCAGAGCAGAATATGGGCACCTTCTTGCCATCCATGAATTGATGTTATCTCCATTAAGTCAAGCATATTTAAACTATCGACATTTTTCATGACTGTTAATTCAAGGCTTTTTATTTTCTTATCGACTTTGGGCCATAAGATCGCTTTATTTTTTGCCATTGCGATGGTGTCATTTATTTGCTGTGCATCAAAATATTCATCAAAAGCTTTTTCCTGAGCTTTTTCAGACACACCCATATAATAATTGCTAATTTTTCTAGTGAATTGATCTCTCTTAATTAAATCCTGAATAGCGTTATAAACACCCAGATTATCTATCGATCGATAATAGAGGTTAACAAGGTCTTGATACTCCGCCTTAATATCTTGAGTACATTTTTGAAAAATAGGATTTTCCGAAAATGATTCTATAGTTTTGAATTCGGTTTTTTTATACTGAATAGATTGTGACAGCCATTTCTCGCATAGATCTGCATCATTAATCATTGCTGCACTATTAGCTGCCTGTAAATAATCAAAACTAGAGTGAGCTCCGTTCAAAAGAAAGGCTTGTTTATATAAACTTATTGCATCTTGGTAGCTTTTAGTTTTGTACGACCTGTATCCTTCAAGTAATAATGAATCATGTAAAGCATAGTTTATTTGGCTTAAACAAATAAGTTGAAAGAAAAGAAGACTGATTAGACATAAATTTTTCAAAGTGGTAAATTTTTAAGTTATCCAAAAGTAAATCTCAGAGATTTTAATTATGCTAAAGTAAAAATGAAGCTTCCTGAACTAAACCCTAAAAAGCCTAACAGAAACTGAATTCTAAAAGTTCTATTAGATTAAATTGTATTTTTATTTCTATCCATGAAAAACAATACCATTCTATCCATTCTAATGGGCGTTGTGTTACTTGTCAGTCTTGTGATATGGCAATTATTTTTTCTGATAAAAAATCAAAATCTCAAAACAGATCTTAACATACAGCAACGACAGTCAGTTCTTATGGCCAGTGCCGTAAGTTTAAGAAGAATTGAAACTCGCAGAAAGGAGGTTAGGCTAAGTCCTCTACTTAAGCGCAATGTAGTTGACTCCATACTGCGATCTAATTTCTCAAATGTTTCTGGTAAAATGGAATGGGGGTTTTTTGATGGCAAAGGAATTCCCGTAGACTCGTTAAACGGTCAAATTAATAAGGATAAGTTGTCACTGACAACCTATAGAATATGTCTATCCTGTTTAACCAACATTGATGTATTAGACGAACAAGGGAGCCGTCGCATAGACCAGAGCTTTGTTTTGAACCAGACACCAGCTCAAATGATGGACATTAGAGGAATAGATCAATCTACATTTGTTTACCTGCATGTCGCATTTGAAAAACCTGCTTTATCCTATACAATTTTTGTTCTTCCTTTACTTTTTATTCTGGGGCTTGTAGGGTTATTTTTATGGTTGATCAAAACAAACATAAAGCAGGCAAAACTTATTCAACAGAAAAATGAATTTGTAAATCATCTTTCGCATCAATTTCAAACCCCTATTTCTTCGATCAAATTAAGTGCTAAGCTTCTTTCTAACCTAAAGATTGCCAAAAAGGAAGAGTTAGTGAAGATTATTCAACTGGAAAGTACACGATTAGAAAATCACATTAAAACAGTACTCAATTGGGTTAAATCAGATGCGGATAGATTGTACCTTCATAAAAAATCGGTTTATCCAAGCGAAATTATAAGCAGATCCATCAATCAAATGTTACCTATATTTTTAGAATATGGCACAATTATAAGTTTTATAGAACCAACTGAAGATATAGAAATCTACACCGACGCAGAACATCTCCAACTTGTGCTATATAACATTTTTGACAATTCCATAAAGCATAACGAAAGGCCAGTTGAGATTAAAATTTCTTGTTTACAAATTCCAAACTATAACCAGATAAGTATTTCAGACAATGGAATAGGGCTACTCTCAAAAGAAAAAGAATTGACATTTAAAGGCTTAGGTCTTTCCTATATCCAAAATATTATGAAAGCCCATGCAGGAAGCTTGGAGTGGAAAAGCGATAAATCTGGGTTTACCGTTTATCTAAATTTCCCGTTACATGTATAAAATATTGATTGTTGAGGATGATAAAAGCTTTGGTTATTTAATGAGCGAATATTTAATGCTTAAAGAATACCATGTGATCTGGAAAGAAAATTCTGCCGAAGCCATAAAATCACTTATGAATTCAGATTTTGATTTAGTCATTCTTGACGTGAACTTAAAACACAATTCCGGATATGATATAGCTCGTCAAATGATAAAGGAAAGAATGAAAATTCCGTTTATATTTTTAACTGCACGAGATTTGAAAATTGATCAATTGAAAGGGTATAAATTAGGCGCAGAAGAATACGTAACAAAGCCTATAGATGAGGAGATATTGCTCGCAAAAATCGAAGCTATTCTAACGAGAAAAAGTAAAACTCAAGTTTCACCGACTGAATATACCTTTGAAAACATTAAACTCCTTATACCTGAAAGAGCATTGTTCTGTGATCGTACGAAGTTCCAACTTAGTGAGAAGGAATGTTTGCTTATGGAGAGTTTTATTTCCCAGCCACTCTGTTTAGTTGAACGAGATCACATTCTCCGCAAACTATGGAATAATAAAGATGAATTTTCACGTAATTCAATGGACGTTTATATTTCAAGATTAAGGAAATATTTGTCAAACACAGGTAAAACAATAAGGAATGTGCACAGTAAAGGCTTTATCTTGGAAAACATTAAAGAATAGGTAATAATAATATTCATAATTACCATATAACTATACGGCTATCCAAACGTTAGAAAATTAATCTTTTTAAAGATGTCTGGAATGTCAAATAAATAGTTGACATAACTTGATAGTTAACAAAACGCTTGTACAGTGATGTTTAGGTCCGTTTTTAAAGTTTTAATCCTTGTTATTCAACCTGTTTGGTGACTTAAATCTCAAACTTTTTAACTCCCACACCGTACCTTTGCAACCATGCTAGACATCAAAAAAATACGAGCCGATTTTCCCATTCTTAACCGTGAGGTCAATGGACATCCATTGGTCTATTTTGACAACGCAGCAACCTCGCAGAAACCCTTGCAGGTTATCGATAAAATTGTTGAATACTACACGCTTTATAATGCTAACATCCATCGTGGTGTTCATGCATTAAGTCAAGAAGCTACAGATCTGTTTGAGGCGTCCCGGGAGAAATGCCGGGCGTTTTTTAATATTCCCACTGCTAAACAATGCATTTTCACCTCTGGCAATACCCACAGCATCAATGCGGTGGCCAGTGGCGCCCATGTTTTTGTAAAAAAGGGCGACGAGGTAATCGTTAGTGCGGTAGAGCACCATTCCAACATCGTCCCATGGCAAATGTTGTGTGAGCGAGTGGGTGCCCATTTAAAAGTGATTCCAGTCATGGACAATGGCCAGCTAGACATGGACGCTTACCATGCATTGCTCAATCCCAGGACTGCCTTTGTCGTGGTCAACCATATCTCCAACGCCCTAGGGGTTACAAACCCAGTAAAAGAAATTATTGCTGGTGCCCATAAGCATCAAGCAAAAGTCTTGATTGATGGCGCTCAATCCTGTGGCCATATGAAAGTGGATGTACAGGACATCAATGCAGATTTTTATACAATGGCGGGACACAAGATGTGCGGACCTACGGGAATCGGCTTATTGTATGGTACCGAAGATGCACTCAATGAATTACCGCCCTATCAAGGCGGTGGTGAAATGATTGACCAAGTAAGCTTTGAAAAAACAACCTATGCAGGCTTGCCGCATAAATTTGAGGCAGGAACGCCTAATATTGCTGGCGGTATTGCCCTGGGGGCTGCGGTAGACTATTTGAATGCCGTAGGCATGGAAAATATCGCTGCCTATGAACATGAGTTACTGGTATATGGCACAGCGCAGATCAAGACCATTCCAGGCGCTAAGATTTATGGGGATGTGGCTGACAAAGCGGCGGTCATTTCATTTAATGTGGATGGGCTACACCCTTATGATATAGGCACCATCATCGACAAGCTGGGAATCGCTGTACGTACGGGTCATCACTGTGCACAGCCCGTGATGGATCGCTATCAAATAGCAGGAACCATAAGGGCAAGTTTTGCCTTTTACAATACTAAGGACGAGATTGATGTTATGGTACAGGCTTTGCAGCGTGCGGTAAGAATGCTATCTTAACCATCAATCTACACAAATTCTCCTATTATGAAAGCACAGATACTATTATTCAGTTTGATAGCTCTTTCCCTTATCAGCTGCAAAGAGCTGGAAGATATCCAGGGCTCCTATGAAGTGGTAACCGTCAACGGTCAAGACATGACTGGTGAGGGAATCACCATAAACATTGAAATGTCAGAAAAGGAAAACCGAATTTCAGGTAACAATAGTTGCAATGAATACAGCGGTACTTTTCAAAACCCAGAAGGGAACGAGGTAGAATTGGCTCCCATGTTGGCCACCAAAGTGTACTGCATGGAAAAAGCAAAAATTGAGAGTGCTTATATGAACCAGTTAGCCTTGGTTAAAATGGCAGAATATAAAAATGATCACCTACGTTTGATGGATGAGGATGGAAACGTACTGATCAAGGCAAAGAAAATCAATGAGTAATATCAAGGAAATACAAGAAGAGATCGTCGATGAGTTTGCCATGTTTGATGACTGGATGCAGCGGTATGAATACATGATTGATCTGGGCAAGAGTCTTCCCCTCATCGATGAGAAGTACAAGGATGAGGATCACATCATCAAGGGTTGCCAGTCAAAGGTATGGGTGCACGCGGGTTTACAAGATGATAAAGTGGTGTTTACCGCAGACAGCGATGCGATCATCACCAAAGGGATCATTGCCATTCTCATACGTGCCTGGTCCAACCAGAAACCTCAAGATATACTGGAAGCCAATACAGATTTTATCGATGAGATAGGTCTTAAGGAACATCTATCGCCTACCCGTGCAAACGGTCTTGTATCGATGATCAAACAACTCAAAATGTACGCTGTGGCGTATCAATCACAACTAAACTAAAAGTCATGGAAGAAGTGAACGGACAAGAACTAGGAGAAAAGGTAATACGTGTGATTAAGACGATCTATGATCCAGAAATTCCCGTGGACATATACGAGTTAGGCCTTATCTATGACGTGATGGTCAGTGAAGAGGCAGAAGTTAAAGTTCTCATGACTTTGACATCGCCCAACTGCCCAGTGGCAGAATCGCTGCCTCAAGAGGTAGAAGATAAAATTAAATCACTCAAAGAAGTCAAAGATGCCGAGGTTGAGATCACATTTGATCCACCCTGGAACAAAGATTTGATGAGTGAAGAAGCTAAGCTAGAGTTGGGAATGTTATAACAATGAGAGAAGAAATCATCAATAGAGTCGCTGGATCTAAACTCAGGAACTTTGATCTTGAGGACTATTACGCACCAGGAACCCGCAGTGAAATCGACATTTCACAATGGTTGTTGGAAGGACTGGTATTGGTGGAATCCCGCTTCCGCGAAAGCGTGAAAACCACAGATTTCTCCATCTACCAAGATCATCACGTGGCACTTCACTGCAGTACAGATGCCATCATCCCGCCATGGGCGTGGATGTTGCTGCAATCAGAGTTGTCCGGCATCGCAACCACGGTCGTCTATGGCACCCTAGAAGAACTAGAGACCGCACTCTACCGGGATATCATTCGCGACCTGGACCTCTCCATCTATCAAAACCTACCCGTTATCGTGAAAGGCTGTGCCAAAAAACCAGTCCCGGTGGCCGCCTACCTTATGATTACTGAAAAGCTGCAACAGTATGCCAGCAGCGTCATGTATGGTGAGGCATGTTCTTCCGTACCCGTGTATAAGAGGCCTAAATAAGGCATAAGTGGGGCCACCTACTTCTTGAAAAACTCATTTTCCTATCAACTTTACTTGAAAGATCTTAATTTTGTCGCTGACTTAAACACAAGACATGAAAAAGATCTTACTTACTGCTCTATTGATCGCCACGGCCTCCCTATCACAGGCCCAGGATGATGAATCCAAAGAACAGAAACAAGGCTGGACTAAGGGTGGTACATTCCAATTACTCTTTAATCAATCTGCCTTTAATGCAGAGTGGACCGGTGGTGGCACATCCAGCATCGCAGGAAATGCAGCCATTAACTATGATTTCAACTATTTGCAAGGCCGCACCACCTGGGACAACAAGCTCATTGCAGAGTATGGAATTACTAAACAGGATGGTGATGAATTCATCCGCAAGACAAACGACAGGCTGGAATTCAACAGTGTGTATGGCTATAAGGTATCAGAGAACAGCAGGTGGTCCTATTCCTTCTTTTTCAATGGTCTTACCCAGTTTACTAAAGGGTACACTTTTAGTGAAGATCCAACAACTGGGGAAACCATTCGAACAGAGCGCACCCATATACTTTCTCCAGGCTATTTTCAAGCAGGCCCAGGTATGCTCTACAAAAGGAATGAAAACTTCTCTGTCAATATTGCGCCGGCAACGGCTCGCTTGATCGTAGTGGACGATCAGTTTACCACAACTCCGGGCTATGAGGATGGAGATTACTTTGGTGTAGATGCGGGTGCAAGCAACAGGTTTGAATTTGGTGCTTCAGTAAACGCACTCTACAAGTTTGAAATTACAGAGAATGTTACTATGGATAACGTGCTCCTGCTCTACTCCAATTATTTAGACAAACCAGGAAATGTGGATATCAACTACTCTGCTGCGGTGAATATGAAAGTCAATGAATGGTTGAGTGCAAACCTGATCTTTCAAGCCATCTATGACGACAATGCCGTTGGTGCTTTCCAGATACGAGAAGTATTCGGTCTAGGATTGAATTACAAATTATAACACAACACAGTCTATTGTATAGCATCCATCCCCCAGGGGGTGGATTTTTTTTGCCCTATTTTTCTAGATTTACAGCATTTACATACGATACGAGCCAGTGGATCGTTTTTAGATCAAGGTTAAGATCCTATATTTGTAATTAACGCATTTAATGTTTTGCTCATGAAAAAATGGATCTGCTTTTTGATCATTCTAGTTTCCACCGTGCAGGTGAAATCTCAAGATGCGGGTGACGATGATCTGATCCCTCAAGGCTGGCAAAACACAGGTACCTTTCAATTTTTGTTCAATCAAGCAGCCTTCAACAACAACTGGACCGGTGGTGGAACCTCCAGTATAGCAGGAAATTTGAGTGCCAACCTATCCTCCACCTACATTAAGGATCGAGTATCCTGGGAAAACTCATTGATTGCAGAATATGGCCTTACCAAACAAGAGGGCGATCGCTTTACCCGCAAGACTAATGATCGCCTTGAAGTCAACAGCGTGTATGGCTATGAGGTAAATGAGGGCGATGACTCTGCATACTACTCCTTTTTTGTCAATGCTATGACCCAGGCCACAAAAGGATATACCTATAAAAAGGACAGTTTAGGAACCAGCATTCGTACCGAGAAGACAAACATGTTCTCTCCAGGCTATTTCCAAGCGGGACCAGGTTTCCTATATAAAAAAGGCGATTACCTGTCCATCAATGTCGCACCGTCCACGGGACGCTTGATCATGGTCGACGACCAGTTCACCACAGGGCCGGGTTATGTGGATGGTAGCTATTTTGGGGTAGACGCAGGGGAGGAACGACGTTATGAGCTGGGCGCTTCCATCAATGCTTTTTACAAGCTCAAGTTGGTAGAAAACATCACCCTAGATTCTAAAGTCTCCTTATATTCCAACTATCTAGACCAGCCGGGCAATGTAGACGTCAACTACCTCGCCCATATCAATATGAAGGTCAACGATTTTGTAAGTGCAAAGTTTATTTTCCAGGCCATTTATGATGACAATGCGGTGGGCGCCTTTCAGATTAGGGAGGTTTCAGGTCTAGGGTTAAGCTATACTTTGTAAGATGGTGAGGTGTTGTTTCGCTTTCGCGAAAGCGAACTACCCTATGTCATCGTCTTCAATAAGGCAGATAAGAGACTTATCCACACAAAATTAAAGACGGACTGGCTTTTGTTGCGGTCTGCATCGCCCTGCCCCTCGCGGTATATATCATCTTCATTCCTGCTGTTTTTAGCCACAAAAATATTAGCGATTCCAGACAAGAGCTTATTGATTACAAAACCTTCTTTGCGCATTACATCAATTTTAAAATCTTCATACGCCATTTTCATGGAGGTTTGCGAGGTATTGTTATTTCCAGAAATATCAAAATAAACTTCATCTATACTGCCTTCAAAGCCCATGTCCAGATTAGGTCTAGTAAAAGAATCTATATTTGATGCCGGTAGCTCGCCTATCCTACCGCTAAATCTAAAGGCATCATTGGTATCATGTACGTCAAAACTCCAGTCCACGTGAAGTTTACTGCCTTGAAAGTAGCCGTCTGCGGTAACAGTCGTTAATTTCCCTTTAGGCTGTGTGTTGCCCACTCCTGCAAGTATTACATCAAGATCGCTAAACTCAATACTCCCTGCCGGCTGGTCCACCTTTATTTTTTCCTCATAGAGGATATGACATTTTGAAATTACAATGCTGTCTATCATCAGCTCAAGGGACAAGTCCCGTAACATTTTACTGTAAAGAGGTTTGAAGGAGGTATCATCCCTCACCAGTTTGTCTCTATAAATGGAAAGATCTGGACGCTCTAAATTCACTTGCTTTGCATTAGCAAATAAATTAGACCCATTGAATCCAAAATCGTATCCCATAATTTGAACAGCCGGAATCTTCAGGGTCGTATAATCCCGCTCTACTGGAATTAATTGTGAGTATTGAGCCTTACCATAATTAGGTGTGATGGATAGATCTTGAAATTGAATATCCTTATCTACCAGTTTTAGGTTCTTTACCCTAAGCCCTTCATAAGGACTAATCTTTACAAATAATGAATCAGTCTCCAGATTCACATTTGAGTAAATTACTGGAATACGTTTGCGTATAAGAGTACTATCGGTGCGTATGTTTTTTGCAGAAAACGCGGCTTTAGAAACGTGTAGTAATACTGAATCTTTTGTCTTGTCATAAATAGTGAACGAGGTGTTTCCTATTTCAACAGCCTTTATCAGCACACTCTTATCAATTTTGGCCAGCGGATTCTGTTTTATCGTATCTGTTTTTGAGGCTGCAACAAACTTATCCTTGAAATACACAATGTTGTTCTTATCAATATCGATACGATCAAACTGTATTTTGTTACTTACAAAAAAGTTCCAATAATTAAATCCAAACAATGACAATTTATCCACGGTAGCAGTCGTATGCACCACGGTATCCTGCTGGTTTTTAATGCTTATATCAATCCCCTCGATAGAAATCGTTCCTGAAAACGTGCTCATATACAACTCACCGTATTTCAAATCTACTTCTGGAGATAATTGATCAGTCAAAAAGGATTCCACCTTGCTTTTTACAAGGTAATTGACATAAAAATAGCCCCCTCCCAGTAGAAGAACCAGCCCCATAACAATGTAAAGTACCTTCTTTCTCATAGATCTCAACGTATGGGGACAAGCTTGTTGTAGGAATCTGTCTATTCCTCCTCGCCCATCATGTCTGGATATAAAAATGCATTGTAGGGAAACCTAGACACGTGCACTTCCCTTACTTTTTCATATACCTTCTTACGGAATTCTTCCATATTTTCCTTCTCGATAGCACTAATGAAAATCACATCATCCCCCATCCTAGACATCCAGGTCTTTTTCCATTCTTCTAGGGAGTAGTGGACGGAGGATCGATCGACCATCAAGTCAGTTTCATCATATTCTACCGCCTCGTACTGGTCAATCTTATTAAAGACCATGATGGTAGGCTTATCAATCGCATCAATCTCATCCAGAATCTTGTTGACTGAGGCAATATGATCCTCAAAAGATTCATGAGATATGTCGACTACATGCAGCAATAAATCTGATTCCCGGACTTCATCCAAGGTAGATTTAAAGGATTCTACCAGTTGCGTGGGCAGTTTTCTAATGAATCCAACCGTGTCTGTAAGTAGGAAAGGCAAATTGCCCACGACCACCTTGCGCACGGTAGTGTCCAGGGTTGCAAAAAGTTTGTTTTCTGCAAACACGTCGCTTTTTGCGACGACGTTCATCAGCGTGCTTTTACCGACATTTGTGTATCCAACCAGTGCCACACGGACCAGCTGCCCACGATTTCCACGCTGCGTTGCCATTTGCTTGTCAATCTTGATCAGTTTTTCCTTGAGCAGGGTAATCCTATCCCGAACGATACGTCTATCTGTTTCAATCTCAGTCTCCCCAGGACCACGCATCCCGATTCCACCTTTCTGACGTTCCAGGTGTGTCCATAAACCTACTAGTCTGGGCAATAGATACTCATATTGCGCCAGTTCTACTTGCGTCCGCGCATAACTCGTTTGAGCGCGTTGCGCAAAAATGTCGAGGATCAAATAGGTTCTATCAATGATTTTAGCCTCCAGCACTTTTTCAATATTTCGCTGTTGACCAGGCGATAATTCATCATCAAAGATGATGGTGTCAATATCGTGCGCCTTGACGTAAGCCTGTATTTCTTCCAGTTTACCCGTCCCGATGAATGTTTTAGGATTAGGTTTAGCCATTTTCTGGCTGAACCTCTTGTGAACCGTCGCTCCCGCCGTAAAGGTTAGAAACTCCAACTCATCCATATATTCATTGAGCTTTTCCTCATCCTGTGATTGTGTGATCACACCTATGAGAATAGCTTTTTCGTACTCGTGATTATCCTTCTCTAACATATATAAAACAACTTATCTCAAAGATACCTTTTATGCCAGTGGCACGAGCGTCTTTGAGATAAGGTTAAGAATTGGGGTGTGCTAGAGGGGTGCGTCAAGTACGGCGGTGGCCTCTTTTAGAGCGGCTTCCGTATCTTTCTTTATGTCCTTGATTTCCTGGTTTAGGCTTTTGAGTAGATCCATAGTGACTTCCAGTGCGGGTAGTGTGGCTGGCGGTTCTGCCTCAAATGGAAAGCTGTCGGAATAGTCTTTCATCCAGGTCATCATTCCATCATGGGCGAGGTCCAGATATGCTTTGGCGGTAATTAGCTCTACTTCACGGGAGGGTGGTAAATCTTCAGCCTCTAGAAGTTTATCCATGTCCATCGACAGATCCATCAATGGTCCCAGTTGCAGCATGACCTCATCATGAATCTCCAGGGTTTCTTCCTGGAGCTGGTCAAATTCTGCAAGTTGGGTGTCCAGTTCGCTAGCCGTTTCCGTCTTGCAGGACGACAATAAAACAATACAGGATAGAAAGTAATAGATAGTTTTCATAGGAGCTTAAAGGGGTGAAGTTAATGAACCTAACTTGTTCTTGCATTGGTTGGGTGGTTGTTTCGCTTTCGCGAAAGCGAACTCTTTTCAAGGCCGCCGCATTAAATCCATGGTAGAAATTAAATTTACCCCCTGCGTAGTTTTAAATACCCGTTAACCCAACAAATTTACAACGACCAACTGCTGTGCTTTGTTATATTGAGCCTCTTAAACCTACCCATTCACGCATTTATGTTTCCCATTGCCTTTCATCCCATTTACAAGCATCCCTTGCCTGATGGCCATCGCTTCCCGATGATCAAATATGAATTATTGCCACAGCAGTTGCTGCATGAAGGGATTGCACAGCCAATGGATTTTTTTGAACCCAGCAAGCATTGTGAGGATGTGAATATCTTGCGCGTGCATACGGCAGGTTACCTGGACGATCTCAAAAATTTGACGCTGGATAAACGTGCGGCCCGCAAGCTGGGTTTTCCATTAAGTGAAGCGCTGGTTCACCGTGAGTTGCGTATTGCACAGGGAACCATTGAAGGCTGTTTGAAAGCGCTGGACCACAAGGTTGCCATGAATATTGCTGGTGGCACCCACCATGCCTATACGGGCCACGGTGAGGCTTTTTGCCTACTCAACGATCAAGCCATTGCTGCTAGGTACCTGCAACATCATGGCCATGCAGATAAAATCCTGATCGTAGATCTGGATGTTCACCAGGGCAACGGCACAGCAGAAATTTTTGCAAACGATGACAGTGTGTTTACCTTTTCCATGCACGGTGCTAGCAATTATCCCTTCAAGAAAGAGCAGTCCAACCTGGACATTGCGCTTCCAGACGGCACCAATGATGAAGAATTTCTAAAAGAATTGACCCATCACCTACCCGATTTGATCGCGCAGGAAAAACCAGATTTCATTTTCTACCTGGCGGGTGTGGACGTTTTGGCAACAGATAAGTTAGGCAGACTGGGTATGAGTCCAGAGGGCTGTAAGATGCGGGATGCGTATAGCTTTTCCGCTTTCGCGAAAGCGGTACACTCCTCAAAATCTTTCATACCGGTACAATGCAGCATGGGCGGTGGCTACTCACCAGAAATACGCATCATCATTGATGCGCATGCAAATACCTACAAAGCAGCGCGGGATATTTTCAAATGATCCAGCGTTTCTTTGTGGCAATGATGGCAAATAATACCAAGATAACATCCAGAACTACCACCAGATAAAAAAGGGCCTTATCACTCATCCCCACCAGATCCAGCGCTCCAGAGTACACGGTGTATACAGAGCTTATCAAGACTGAAACTAATGAGAGCACGGCCAGTGTGACTGCAAATTTCCTGCGGGCAACCAGCAAAACACAGGACAACGTGCCGGCTATGACTGCTATGGCAAAATTGAACATGTACCAGGAGGGACGATTGTCATAAAGTATTCTTTGCTCTTCATTGAAACCCATGGTAACTAATTCTGGCGCACCAGCTTCCATGGCAAAAGCAAGCAGACCTAACAGGTTCCACACCAGCAGGATAGAGGCAATAATCCAAAACCATGCGGGAGGTTTAACTTTCATAGACATAAGCTTGAAGTTTTGATTGGTTCTTTAAATTTACTCTAATCTTGTGACATTCAAATATTGTGATGGCGCGGGCGTTTATGGTTTGGCATCCTTATTGGGATTAGGAAATGGATCTATTTAAAATTTTAAAGGTTTGAGAATCTTATTTGCACTTGTATTTCTTATCGTGGGTAGTATGGCTACCGCACAAAACAAAGTTTCCATGAAGGTTTCTGGACCGCTCTCCTGTGCACAGTTGTCGACACAAAAAATGACGTTTTTATCTGACGGCTCGCTGCAAAGCGATCAAATTGTCGCACTAGAAATGGAGAAACTCAAGTCTTGCGGCCTTGATGATTATGATGTTCGATTTTTTGGCCGGATAGATGCGCTTTCCTCCATGCTTAAAAAAATGACGGCCAATAAGAGCTTAGAATTCCTTACGTATGGAGACTTAGTCAATAGCATCAATCGCATGAAGGACACGGAAAACTATTCCAAATTAAAGGGTTTTTCCCAAGTGAGCCAGCAACTTGCTGAGCGTCAAGCAAGCCTTCAAAACTGGCCACAGGATATCAAATTGTTTGACCAGCTAGGCGCGTCTGAAACCGTAAAAGACAAAGTTTACCGATACCTGCGGGAACATCCAGAAAATGAGCTTACCTATCAAGAATTGTTGATTCAATTGAAAAAGTAGATTTTAGCAATTATATTTGGCCTTTTTGCTTAAATAATACCTCATGCCAATAAGTTCACTAAGTCGTTACTACAGTTGTTTTTTGATTGCTCTACTCCTTTCAATTGCCTCGATAACTGAAATTAAAGCACAGCCTAGAAAAGGAGAATTCATTGAAGCTTCTATTGGTCTAGGAATTACTGGTTCATATAGTAATGTGGATATAGGCGGTGAAGGTTTTTTTATTCAAGGAGAATACGTGTATGCTCCCAAAACTTGGTTCAGTATGCGACCTTATCTTGGGTTTATTACCACATCAGGAGAAGATGAAGTTGAATCTGGCAGGGATACTTTTGTTGGTAAGGCAACTACCACTGCCTTATTGGTAGGTGGAAAAATCAGGTTGACGGCTCCCATTCCATACTTCGCTCCTTATCTTGAATCTGGTTTTGGTGCCTCTATAGGAAAATTTGAGACTAAAACTGGTGGTCGAAACATCGACAAAAGTGGAGTTATAACTCACATACCTTTCACGATAGGAGTAGCTTTAGGTAAAAGAAACACGGTAGAGGTTGAATTTACCTATTACTTTATGAACGAAGTGCAGCAATTTGCTGGTGCGGCAGCTGTAGGACTAAGTTTCCCTATTAATTCTCCTAAAAATTAAAACCTACATTTAGCCTATGGTTTATTTGAGGCTAAAAATCTGGTTTGCTATGAGAGTCGCTTTTTTCTCTGCCGTCATCTCGTTCCCTACATTAGCTCGTGGACTTCCAGAGATTACTGTAATCACGTTTGCCACGCTTGGGATTCCCGTTGGGATTCTAGCCTTTCATTATTTCTACAAGCAAGAACGTTTTGTTTTTCAAAACCTAGGAATCAAAAGACGCGAACTGTACCTATTTGCCACTCTGTTTATATGGATCATTACCCTTCCATTACTCATTCTCACATGGATCATCTATGGATAGAAGACAACTGCATATCTCAAATCTATCGCTGTCCTATGGACGGCACAGTATTCTTAACAATATCGAGTTAGATCTCGAGACTGGAACCATTTATGGATTGCTAGGACTCAATGGCGCTGGAAAATCCTCGCTCATGCAAAGCCTTTTTGGCAGCAATACTAAAGCTACATTCAATGCGTCCCTAGATGGCTCACCTGCCGACTTAACCCAGCAGCAAAACCAAATTGTAAGTTACCTGCCTCAAGATCCGTTTGTGATGAAAGGCGTTAAGGTCACTGATGTGGTTCAGTTTTGGTATCCTGAGTATGAAGATCAGGACAAAATTCTTTACGAACCCATAATTCATTCCATGCACCATAAAAAAGTGGGCGTTCTTTCTATGGGTGAACGGCGTTTCTTGGAGTTTTTATTGGTGTTCTATTTACCGCACCCGTTCCTATTGCTGGACGAGCCTTTTTCTGGGCTGGCGCCGCTGCAGGTCCAGCGGGTGCAAGATCTTATTAAAGAAAAAGGTTCCGACAAAGGAATTTTGATTTCTGACCATTACTATGATAATATTCTCCAGATTACTAATCAAAACTGGATGTTAAAGGACGGGAAATTGACTTCTATTGTCGCTAGTAAGGTTCATGAGGCTTATCGCAGGTGATAGTAAAAATTATATCAAAATAAGTTATCTTATATTGAATTTTATTTTCCCTTTTTAAAATCTACTTATGTTTTCGGAAAAATCTCAACGAGATTAATTTCAATACCATTGGACGTTTTGATCTTACTTTTTATGATTTTAAAGATGAATTTTTCGTCTATTAAATACTTCTCAAAATCTACATCGATTATTTTATTGTCAAATTGGAAAATGATAGGATCTGTATTTAAGTCCAAATACTTGTTTACAAGAGCTTTTAATGTCACATAGCTAGGAGCATACTCAGAATTCATTTCTACAAATAATTTGGACTTATAAACTCTACCTTCTTTTTCAAGGCCTGTATTTTCAATGTACATGCTATCGATATTCAACGGATTGAGCTGTTTGAAGATTGTTTCGTTAGCAAAAACTCCATTTATAAAAAATGCTGGTGATTTGCTTTTTGAATTATTACTTTTAGATGTAGTATCATTTTCTTGAAATATTTTAATACCTAAATTTTCTGAATAGGTATTAGAAGTTGTATTCTTATTATTTGTTATCTGACTAAAGAGAGGCAAAGAAGCGATAAGCGTGATTATAACTAAAGCATTTTTCATAAGTCGTTTGGGTTAATCCCTTTTCTATTATAGATAGTTTTAGAATTTATGGTTTTATCAAAGCTACAACTAATCTGCCATCACATACTTCTTAGGCGTCGTTCCATATTTTTTCTTGAAAGCACTGATAAAATGGCTTCCTGTGCTGTACCCCACTTTTAGACCTACCTCGTTGACATTGTGCTGACCGCTGTCCAGCAGTTGCCGTGCATATTCCAGTTTGTGTTCTAACAAAAATCCGTAGACCGTGTCACCGTAGACTTCTTTAAAACCTTCTTTCAATTTTTTGAGTGGTAAGGCGATTTCAATAGCAAGATCGGCAAGCGATGGTGGATCTGTCATGCGTTCGATGATGATGTCTTTTGCCATCTTGATTTTGGCCATGTTTTTCTCGTCCACTAAAAACGGACAGGCCTCTACGTCTGGATCGTCTTTGGTATTGAAATACAACGATAGCAATTCATAGGATTTTCCTTTAAAATAGAGTCTTTTGATCGCATCGTTCAGATTATAATTCATCAACTGGTGCAACGCCACTGCCATGGATGGCGATACTTTTCCATCTACATAGTACTTTTTATCCCGATTGTCACCACTTAAAAAACTCACATGATCTGCATCTGGTGAGAACAGGGAGTGAAATTTCTTAATGGAAACCAACACTACAATGACCCAGCTGTGAGCCGCTACGTTGAGGTTGACCGGCAAGTCTCGAGTGGGATTATAGAGCAAATACGAGTTTTGTTCCTGTAAGGGCAATTGATAGCTTCCTTCATTGAAAGCGAGTTGTACGCTGCCCTTTAAACAAAAGTGAAATTGAATAAAACTATGGTCTACGGCATGTTCAACATGTTCATTTACAGCAGTTTCATTCTTGATGCGCACTACTTGAAATCCATCTTCTATGTGCGTTACTTCCACAGCACTTGTAGCGGTATTTAACATGTTGATTCTTATTTTTAATGATTATAAATAGTTCGCTTTCGCGAAAGCGAACAGCTTCAAACACCCCTATTTTACTAAGGATTACGTTGAAACGGTATAAAAATAACACATTGCGACGAAAATGAAACCTCTAGCGTTACTTTTAACGAAATAGGTCAACTAATTTTGCGACTTATTGCACATGCAATCAATGCCGAAAGCAAACAGTAACAATCTATCATTTTTTAGCATCGGGATCAGCTACAAAAAAGCAGATGCCGAGATGCGTGGTTTGTTTGCCTTAAGCGAGACCGCCATCCAGAATTTAGTTCAAGATGCTAAAGAGGCCGGATATCCTTCACTAACTGCTATTTCTACCTGCAACCGAACAGAAGTGTACGGGTTTGCACCCAGCGCTTCCCATTTGATCCAGTTGATTTGCCAGCATTCTCATGGTAATGTAGAAGAGTTTGAGAAAATAGGCTACGCCCTAGAAGGTGACGCTGCTAACCGTCATTTGTTCCAAGTTGGAACTGGACTTGACAGTCAGATCTTAGGAGATTTTGAAATTATAGGCCAGTTGAAATTGGCTTTCAAAAGATCTAAGAAAATCGGCATGTTGAATCCCTACATGGAACGTTTGATCAATGCTGTAATCCAGGCCAGCAAACGCATCAAGACAGAAACACAGTTGAGCAGCGGCGCCACGTCAGTTTCCTTTGCTAGCGTTCAATACATTTTAAATGAAGTGGAACGTGGTGATGAGAAACGCATCCTACTTTTCGGGACTGGAAAAATAGGACGCAATACCTGTGAGAACCTCATTAAACACACCCAAAATAAACAGATCACCCTCATCAATCGCACAAAAGATAGAGCGGAGCGCATTGCTGGTAAATTTGACCTGGTCGTTAAGGATTATGCAGAGTTAGAAGAGGAAATTGCCAGTACAGATATTATGATTGTGGCTACCGGCGCGCAAAATCCAACGGTTTCTAAAAATTTGATAGTTACCAATAGGCCTCTATTGATACTGGATTTATCCATCCCTCGTAATGTAGATCTTGATGTAAACGAACTGGATAATGTAAAGCTGATCCATCTGGACGAGCTTTCCATAATGACAGATAAAGCCTTGCAGAACCGCGAACAATTTGTCCCGCAAGCAGAGCAAATTATTGAAACTATTATAACAGAATTTGGCTTGTGGCAAGAATCGCGCAAGTTTGCGCCTACCATGTTTGCATTAAAGTCTAAGCTTTCTGCACTTAAAGAAGCCGAGATCAAAAGCAACCGTACCAAAATCAACAACTTCAACCAAGAACAGGCAGACGTCATCGCTGACCGCATCATACAGAAGATCGCAGGTCATTTTGCCAACCACCTGCGAGATGAAGACGAGAATACACAAGCTGCGATTGAATTACTTAATAAAGTGTTCAAACTGGATTCCCAGCAATTGATCACCCATGACTAAACAGATACGCATAGGAACCCGCGACAGTGAACTGGCTCTATGGCAGGCTCGCACGGTTCAAAATGAGCTGGAAGCCTTAGGCCATCAAACCTTATTAGTTCCGGTAAAATCCCAAGGCGACCTCAACCTGGACGAGCCATTGTATGAAATGGGAATTACTGGCATTTTCACTAAGACCTTAGACGTGGCTCTCATTAAAGGGGAGATCGACATCGCCGTTCATAGCCTTAAGGATGTTCCCACTCAATTGCCAAAAGGAATGATTCAGGCCGCCGTGATGGAACGCGCTGACCATCGGGATATTTTGGTGTACAAATCCAGTTTTAACCCAGACGATCAAATGACGATCGCTACGGGCAGCCTGCGTCGCAAGTCGCAATGGTTAAACATGTATCCGCTGCACAATGTGGTGGATTTGCGAGGCAATGTGAATACACGATTGGCAAAGCTTCAGAATAATAAGGAATGGCATGCCGCCATTTTTGCCAAAGCCGGCCTTGAACGTATCAATATTCTCAAAAATCTACGTGGTTCTTACGGATTGGAATTTTCCCATCTGGACAGTTTTATTCCAGCTCCTGCTCAAGGGGCGATGATGATTGCTGCAATGGAAAATAACCTTGAAGTTGTGAAAGCTGTCAGCCAGCTCAACCACCTCGAAACACAAAAATGTGTAGACATAGAACGATTGTTTCTGCGACGCTTAGAGGGTGGTTGTACGGCGCCCATAGGCGCGCATGCAACTATCAAACAAAGCCGTTTACACTTTACAGGCTGTCTACTGTCCCTAGATGGTAAGAAGCGCATTCAGACTACCGGCATTTGTGAAAGTTTGGAATGGAAAGCCTTGGAAGAGTTCGCTTTCGCGAAAGCGGAACACGTCATCGACAACGGCGGTTTGAAATTGATGGCGGGTATTAAAAAGACTTTAGAACAGTAGATTCTGCGTACTCATTTTTCAAAAGGGTAGGCTTAAGCCTACCCTTTTGAAACCGCATCCCGCATCCCGCATCCCGCATCCCGCATCCCGCATCCCGCATCCCGCATCCCGCATCCCGCATCCCGCATCCCGCATCCCGCATCCCGCATCCCGCATCCCGCA
>Ga0209309_10000392_pt1 | contig 53293 bp, 44 predicted proteins | sample COGITO_mtgs_1204_2_FD_184807 | JGI IMG/M metagenome (GOLD analysis project Ga0209309, IMG submission 184807) | Pelagic marine microbial communities from North Sea - COGITO_mtgs_120412 (SPAdes) (version 2) | ecosystem: Environmental > Aquatic > Marine > Epipelagic ... | reverse complement strand
CTTGTAATGTAAAATCGATGCTCTAAGCTTATTTTGTCGCCAACTGTTCGGCTAGATTCGATAACCACAACTCGAACTAAGCCTTTCCATTCTTCAGCCATTGGCAAAAATTCAAGTGTTTCTGAACACCAGCAAATCCTTGACTCTAATCGACCATGACCTTTACTGTTCACTTCTTCTGGGTGGGAGAAAAATTGATCAAACTTATCTTCAGAGCTGTCGAAAAATGCTGTTTTTATAGAGTTTAACAGCTTTGGATGGTTTTCCTTGACTTGAAGTAGGTAGTCACTTTTTAAATCAACAATTGTTTGTGCAATCTTTTTCTGACAGCCCATTGCATCTGTTGTTACAAGACAGCCTTTTAATTGCAATGCATGTAACAGCTCAGGAATCGCCGTTATTTCATTTGATTTTTCATCGGTTGCAACCTGTCCTAATATAATGCCAGCCTCAGTGGCCCATGCGCTTACCATATGAATAGGCATACCTTTGTTTGCGCGATCATGAGAACCCTTAATCGTTTTTCCATCAATTGCAACAACTCCTTTTATTTGCTGTGATAAGCCCTGTGTCCAAGACATGAAACAACGTTCAAATTGTTTGCTATCAATGCTTCGAAAAACTCTTTGGAATATATAAAGAGAGGGAATACCGTTTGGCAATTCAAGAAAGGTTTTAAACCAATCCAGGCGTTCCTCGCTTTGCCAAACTATTGTTTCCCAGTCTTCAGCACCAGAAACAACGCCACAAAGCGCTAACACCAGAATGTCATAAAACTTATGTCGCATGTTTAAAGTTGGCATTCTTGGGTCTTCAAGGCTTGAAAAAGCATGAAATACAATATGTTGGATCATAAAAAGTCCTTAAAATAGCTATTTATTGGCTTATTCTAAGGGTTTTAAAGGCGATGAGCATCAATATGCAATTCAAATTTAATAAAAAGAAGATTGGCTGGTCAATATTCCACCGAAACTATTTTACCATTAAAGCGCTTTTGCCCTGGGAGCGCAGGAAGGACGCAACGGTATTTTACCTTTTTTAGCCAAAGCCATTGCAACCAGCAAACCTGACAACACTTTGCCGCAGGCCTTACTTAAAGCTTTAACTGGCTATTTTCCAGTTGAGTTGCCAGTTGAAGGCATTAACCAAGCGCCATTAGATACAGCAATTGCAGCACCAGACTTTGCTACCAAAGCAGATCAGCAGATTAACAGCTGGGCTAAGCGTGGTTTTACTAATAGCCAAGATATCCTGGCTCAATGGCAAGCGCTACGCCAGCTAAGCCCCGCTTAACTGGTATCAACTCCATCTAGCATATGTCGATCCACTGATAAGCCGGCAAAAGCCTGCGAGATTGCCATAATTTCTATGGCATTGATATTGACATGTGCTGGGGTATTACTTATCCATAATACTATATCGGCAATATCTTGGGCTTGTAAGGGCTGGGTACCGGCATAAACAGCTTCGGCTGCCACAGGATCTTGCAAGCGTACATCAGAGAATTCTGTCTTGGCCATGCCTGGCTCAATATTGGTGACCTTGATGTGTTTACCTAATAAGTCCGCGCGTAAATTTCTTGAGAGGTTTTGTACAAAGGCTTTAGTGCCGCCATACACATTCGCCCCTGGATAAGGCCATGAACCAGCTGTGGAGCCAATATTAAATATATGGCCTGAATTTTGTGCAACCATAAAAGGAATCACTGTGTGCAATACATTTGAAAAACCTAAAATATTGGTCTGAATCATAGTTTGCCAATCTTCAAAGGCAGCTTGGTGCACAGGTTTCACACCTAAAGCTAAACCAGCATTATTAATAAGGATATCTATACTCCCAAGCTGCTTTAAACACTGTATGATTGCATCACGGGTATTGGTTAGATGTTGTACATCGGCTGCAATCATATGCACTGCAATAGACTCATGCTTGCAGGTGATATCATGCGCAACTTTTTTAAGCCGATCTGCTCGACGAGCTAATAAAATAAGATCATCGCCATGAGCGGCGAATGCATGAGCCATAGCCTCGCCAAATCCTGACGAGGCGCCGGTGATAAGAACTTTGCGCTTCATTGTATGAAATTCCTTTTCTGGGTGAATGTTCGTTATGGTGCTCAAAAGCTCTTGTTAGTTAAATACGCTGGTTGATCAATTTTTTTTGATTATAATATTTTTGTTAACCCAAACCCACTTGTTGAGCATAAAAAGGTTTCAACAAGCGCTACACTTAAAATGAATGAAGCATAAACACAAAATTAAACAATTTCTTAATGCCAAAAAAGCTCAACTGCTGAAAAAACCAGCACTTGCAAGCCTCCACGATCGCCTGCATGGTGAACTTTTGTGGCATCTTAATAGACGCTCCTTTGCGGGGGGGATAGCGCTTGGCTTATTTTGCGCCTTTATACCCTTACCTGCGCAAATGATTTTAGCCGCAGTGTTGGCTATTTTATTTCAAGTGAATTTCCCCATGGCGCTTATTGCCACTTGGTTTTCAAACCCATTAACCTATGGTCCGCTCCTTTATATTTGCTATCAACTTGGCGCTTTTGTGATGCGCCTTTATGGGCATTCCACAACTCAAGTCAATACAGATTCAATATTAGGCCAAATACACTTATTAGGCACACCAATTATTATCGGCTGTTTAATGACAGGCATTCTTATGAGTGGAATTGGATATTTATTAGCCAATGTATATTGGCGTTTTATGGTTTTACGGCGCTATAACAAGCGACATAAAAAGCGTTTAGGCTAGTGCTGCATCCTGTAATTACACACTAGTGAGTGGTATTAATGGATGCAAACTTAAAGGAGTCAACTCATGAATTAAGTTGGCTCAGCTGCTTGTACCACACCTGCTTTGAACCAGAGAGTTTATGCGCAATAAGCGCAGCGAGTTCTTTTTGAGTTGGTGGTTTATTAATTAACCCAACTAATTCAGTAATATTTAAACTTATTTCACTGTCAATAAGCTCAACACTTGCTGCAAAGTTATCAGGCCGATTAGATAGTAAGACTACAAACTCGCCAAGTAATTTATCCATCGACTCTATTTGCGCAAGTAAATCTTGCAAAGTTCCACGATAAAAAGTCTCATACTCTTTAGTTATTTCACGGGCAATGCAGCCAGGTGTATCACCACCAAAGACCTCAAGCATATCTTTAAGTGAATCGATAAGGCGGTATTTAGATTCAAAAAATACCAATGTGCCGGTGACAGATTGGATACCTGCTAACCACTTAACCCGAGCACTGCTTTTGGCTGGGGTAAAGCCACAAAACGTGTATTGGTCGGTCGGTAAACCACTCGCAACCAAAGCAGCTGTCACCGCACTTGGGCCAGGTATTGGAATAATAGTTGCGCCAGTGAATTCTATAGCTCTTACAAGTTTAAAGCCAGGATCAGAAATTAACGGCGTGCCAGCATCGGAAACTAAGGCAATATTTTGCCCTTGGCGAATCGATTGACACATTGCATCAAGCCTTTGGCTTTCATTGTGATCATGCAAGGAGATCATTTTGGTGGAAATCATAAAATGCTTGAGTAACCTCTGAGTATGGCGGGTATCCTCTGCACATATAAAGTCCACAGTTTTAAGGGTCTCAATGGCTCGAGGCGACATATCACCCAGATTACCAATAGGTGTGCTTACCAAAAACAATTGGCCCAATTGAACTTCACTCATTAGGCAATTTCTTAGATGAAGAATTGCTTGTTAGAATTGCATCATTCTCAATTGCTTGACTTCCTTGGTATAGCGCCACAGCACGAGGGAGCAAATAATGACAAATAAGCGCATAGCCGCCCATAATCACTGCATAGCTTGGCCAGTATCGCCAAAAAACTCGCCCCCAATACTCACCGGCTGTCATGGCCTCAAAGTAGCCTGAAAATTGATAAAATAACCAATTACTTACGCCAAAGGCCACTAAAGATGCCACTAAGGCCACACAGACTAACCTTAAACTAGTGAGTAGAGTATTGAGCTGAGTCTGGCTTTCGCTGTGTTGTAGTAACCGGCCAAACAACATCAAACTCAAATAAGCCAGTGGCATCCCCATATAAGCAGGCGTCATGCAATAGCTTGCCACTAATTTTGGGCCTAAAGCGACTGCATCGACACCAATAGAAACAAAGGTTAAGGTAAAAAACCCCAAAGCAAGCTCTTTAAGCGAGCGCGACCAGAGACCACAAAGAAAAAACACAGCCCAACTGGCATCAAATAGATGTAAAAAACCCTGTGATAAGGGAAACCGAGTGACAACCATTAATATCACGAGAAGTATTAATCTCATAGATAGACCTCTTAACTAGTGCATGAGCTGTAGTGTGCTTTTCGAAGAGTGTACCATTGAATAATGCATTTTTTGCTGGGTTTTCTAGATTTTCAAGCTTAACTCATCATGGTGCGAATATAACTGGAAATAAATTTGATATCTACTGGTGGTAATTGACTGGTAAATTTTAAACCTAATTGGAAATCATTATGCGGTGATATTCCCACATAAACAATATTACCAACGACTTTTGTGGTATGACGTTGACCATTCACATAGCCAGTAATTTCCATATAAATACTTTTGCCTTTATCAAATCGGATTGGTACTGAAATTTGAATACCGCCTTGAGAGATATTCACAGCCCGGGCTGCAAATGTCTTTTTATCTTCAGTCACACATTTGATTGGCCAGCGGCATTTAACCCGCGGCGCAGCTCGACGGCTATCACCTTCTAACTCACTCACTGAAAGTCGGCCTGCTGGGTACCTAGATTATCTAAAGACGCAAGGTAACTCGCCTTATAGACATAGCGTTTTGGCTCTAATATAAGAGGAATACGGTAGACTCTGGGCGTAGGTGTTTGCTTTGATAAAATTAAAATTTGATCATTAGTAATATCAACTTTAAGCGCTTGAGCATCTCTTGGGCCATCTTCATATTGAAATGCTATAGTGCGAATTGAGCTGGATTGAACCGCAGCAATACTGCCATCGGCTTGTACCACTGGCTCTGGTAATAAATGGATGTAATACACCTTACGGCGATTATAATCATCGCCAATATCAGCAATAGCTATATAAGAAACACCATTGAATGTAAAAATATCTAGATCTTCCCAGGAATGGTTGCCCAAGCTTTTGAGCACTATTTTACCAACCATTTGAGCTTTTTGATCTAACAGCATAATTTCTGATGAGTTAGTCGTATCGTTAATTGCCCAAAAATGATTTTTTATAGTTTTGGATACTGCAAGATCACTCATTTCACTTATTGCAGTGGTTTGTTGGTAGCCACTTAATTTATTGTGGTCTATGGTATTAAGGCCAGCAACCGAATGAGCACTTACAATACATGAAGCAATTACAATAAGACTTAATACTATTTGACTCAAGTAGCTAATCGAAATTCTCTTGAATCGATTCTGCGACAACAACACCATATAACTACCCTAAAAATTAAGCTTATATCTTCTATTATTAAAGCATAGTTTGCTGAGATCAATTTGACCTCTTATTGCTACATTAGCTGAGTCAACTTAAGCTCTTTTATGAGCTTATAAGCGGGTTGAGAATTAAAAAAAACCAGAGTAAGCTTTTAGCTCTATTTAAGGAACGAATATGCGCCCTCCCCATTATGTGAGCCAAAGATTACGCACAGTCTATAGTTTAAGTTGCCGCTCTGCCGCAAAGCTTGCAAACGCTCAACAGCAATCGCCAAGCGACACTATTTCAATGTTTTTTGATAAATCTTATGGCGCACACCCTGAACAGACAATTGATCTTTACCGGCCCCATGCTGGACGAGCAGCACCTTTAATAATACTTGTTACTGGCCAACATTTTTGTCTTACCAATGCTCGGCTGGCGCAGCAGCAAGCGATAGATTTAACTCATCATGGATTTGCAGTAGCTGTACTTAATTTTCGCCAAGCGCCAGAATTTACTTATCTCGATCAACTTAAAGATTTAAGCATTGCCCTTTTATGGCTTGAAAAAAAATCAATGGACTATGGCATTGATTTTGATATCGCCTATTTTATGAGTGAGAATTCAGGAGCTAATTTATTATTAAATTATATTAACGCTTATAATAATGAATATTTACAGCAAGCCCTGGGCTTGAATTCATTATTACCACAACATAAAATTGGCCCTTGTGTGTTAATTAATGGCTGTTATCAATTAAATTCAACTGATGATGATCAACCACATCTTTGGCGGCAAGCAGTTAAATTTGCCCTCTTAACTGAAGATATCCATGCACAAATTGCTTTAGCTTCGCCCTTAGAGCATGTAAAACACAATAATTTACCGCCAAATTGTCGTATACAACTCGTTTGGTCAGCCCTACACCCTTGGCATCAACAGTCTAAGGCTTTATGGCAATTACTCAAGCATTCGAGTCAGCACCCAAGGCGTCACCAACAGCTTATTTTAAATGAACGGCGTAAAAAGAATATCTCCTGGTCAAAAGACCTCTACTTACAAACTCGCTTGGCAAGTAATCATTACTTACCGAGCTTTATGCACAAAGCCACTAATAAGCCCGCGCAGTGGAGTAAAATTCAACAATCTGCAATTCAGTTTTATCAACAGCCCAATCAATCTCAAATAATTCAGTTGCTACCAACTGTGGCAACTATAGATCCTCAGACAAGTAATCTATCGAGAAGGCGTGAAATTTAATGGAGTTCATCAGCTTTTGAGACAGCTTACTTGTCTGAAAATGTATAGTATCAAGTAATATTTTATGATCGGACTTATTCAAAGAGTTACAACAGCCTGTGTAAGCGTCAACGGCGCACTTATTGGTGCCACCGGGCCTGGACTAATGATTTTATTTGGGGCAGAAAAAGGGGATACTCAAGCGCTCGTTAGGCCTTTAGTGCAAAAAATTTGCAAGCTTAGAATATTCCCAGACCAAAATAAACCAATGAATCTCAACCTATTAGCAGACCAGGCTGCAGGCTTAGCTGCACCATTTGATCAACCGCCGCTTGGAGTGCTGATAATACCCCAATTTACCTTAGCGGCGGATGTTACTAAGGGCAATCGACCGGGGTTTCACAAAGCGGCGCCACCGGCCGAAGGTAAAGCACTTTTTGAACAATTTATTCACGAAATGCAAGATATTTTGGGTGTGGATCAAGTTGCTGGTGGAGCATTTGGCGCTAACATGGATGTCACCCTAACCAACTCAGGCCCGGCGACATTTACCCTATTTAGCCGACACTGAAGGAGTGACTCGTAGAACTTCTTCTACCGAGGTGACGCCGTTTGCCACTTTTTGTGCGCCGGCAAGGCGTAATGACTTCATACCTTGTTTAAAGGCCGCTTGGCGAAGTTGTTCGAGGCTTAAATTTTGACTGACAATGTCCTTTAAATCATGGGTCATGTCCATAATTTCATACACCCCTATTCGACCAAAATAGCCAGTATTTCGACACGCCACACAGCCAACCGGCACATAGGCAATCTCTGGTTTTTTAGCTTTCCAAGGGGCGGTCATCATACGCCACTGTTCGGCTGAAATTTCCGCAGGTTTTTTACACTCTGGGCAGAGGGTGCGCATAAGTCGTTGCGCCATAACTCCATTTAAAGTTGCGCCTAACAAATATGGTGGTATACCCAGATCAATTAATCGTGTAACAGCGGAAGGCGAATCCGTAGTATGTAAAGTAGAAATGACTAAATGACCTGTCAGTGCTGCTTGAATGGCCATTTCTGCGGTATCTAAATCTCTAATTTCACCAACCATAATGATATCTGGATCTTGCCTAAGTAAAGCCCGCAAACCCTCGCCAAAATCAAGATCCATACCCGCTTGAACTTGCATTTGATTAAAACTTGGCTCTATCATTTCAATCGGGTCTTCAATAGTACATACATTCACTGTTGACTGAGCTAAATGCTTAAGAGTTGAATAGAGAGTGGTGGTTTTGCCCGAGCCAGTTGGGCCTGTGACCAATACAATACCGTTGGGCTTAGTCACAAAACTTTGCCATTTATCATAGTTTTCAGTGGTTAAACCTAACTCTTGATAAGACCGAACCAGAACATCTGGATCAAAAATCCGCATCACCATCTTTTCGCCAAATGCAGTTGGCAAAGTGGACAGGCGCAGCTCTGTTTCATTACCGTCGGGAGTTTTAGTTTTAAGACGACCATCTTGGGGTCTTCTTTTTTCAGCTACATTCATACGCCCTAAAATTTTAATCCGACTAGTCACAGCTGACATCACCACTTTAGGCAGCTCGTAGACATCATGCAGTACGCCATCGATTCGAAAGCGGATTTTACCTTTTTCACGGCGAGGCTCAAGATGAATATCACTTGAGCGTTGGTCAAAAGCATATTGCAACAACCAATCTACAATTTTGACCACATGTTGATCATTGGCATCAGCTGCTTTTAGCTCGCCAATTTGCAACAGCTGTTCAAAATTACCACTGGCTCTTAAAGAAGGGCCAGTATCCGCACCTTTAATACTTTTATTAAGATTATAAAATTCAAGCGTGTAACGATGCAAATCCAAAGGATTAATCATGGTCACAACGAATGATTTATCTCGTACCACTTGGGCTAAACCTTGTTGCCACTCAGTATTAAACGGTTGAGTAGTAGCTATAACCACTTGATTTGATGACACTTCTACCGCCAATATATTATGCCGCTGGGCAAATTGATAGGACATAATATGGGTAATAGCTGATACATCAATTTTCATTGGATCAATATCATAGACATCCATTTCAGCTTTTTTAGCCAACCAATCTGTTAATATTTCCGCGGTTAGGGGCAGAGTTGGCAGTAAATGCCGTTGCAAATTCATATTGGCAATAATTTGAATTGGGTGCCAATTCCATTGCTCTTTAGTCAGTTGTGTACCTATACATTGATTTGCTTCTTCCGCTGAAATCCAGCCGTCATGAGTTAACTCTTTCAACAGCCAGTGGATATCAATCATAAAACTGATATTTTTGAGAAATGGATTCTCATTCGACATGAACTTTTTCCTATAATTGAGATCGGATGTATTGACAACAAATATCTCAAGCTTTTTAGGGGAAAATTTGAGAAAAATCTTAGATACTTAATAAGCCAGGCAAAGAGTAAGTATAGGTAAAGCCAGTTATTTTGTTGATGTTTTCAGCAAAATAAGTAATCCTTAACTCTTTATATATTTTCAGACAAGTAATCTGTCTCAAAAGTTGATGAACTCCATATATGTTTCACACTTTCTCGACAGATTATTGTTCTGAGGAGCTATAAAATGTGATATAGTTGTGAGCCCTTCAAATTTGCACTAAATTTAGCTCTTAGAATTAAGCTTGCTGAAATCTAATCGCCCACTAATACTCTACACAAATGATGATAAATCTCCTTTAAGGATCTTTGCTTTGAAATTTGGCATCAACCTCATACTTATCACCTTAAGTAAAACTTCAAAACAAGTTGGTATTTTAGTATTAAGCGTTATCTTGGCTCGTTATCTCACCAAAGATGACTATGGTACTTATCTGCACGTCCAGCTGATTGCCAATGTGGCCATTTGGTCTTTTGTGTTGGGTATTCCTCACAGTGTTTACTACTTTTTACCCAAAACTGGGCATAAACGGCGTTTTGTGCTTGTTACAGCGACTATTATAACCACTATTGCTACCTTGGTAGCCTCGGGCATTTGGCTCATTTCGGATCACCTGGTTAATCTTCTTAATAACCCGGCGCTTGAATCTTTAATCTACATATCTGCCGGTATCGCTTTTTTCCAAATTCCTGTGACTATTTTTGAATCCATGCTTATCTCCACTGGCAAAGTAAAACTATTTGTTGCCTTTGATTCAATTTTTAATATTGGCTTCTTTTTTGTTATTTTGATCCCCACCATACTTACTGGTGATATCGAAATAATTCTAAAATGGTTGTGTGCATTTTATGGTTTACAGATGATTGGAGTACTTGGCATTTTATTGAAAATCGCCTTTGAATTTCATAATGACCATGAAGGCGAGCCGTATTCGCTCAAAGGCCAATTTGGCTACGCTGTACCTATTGGCATTTCAGAAGCAATTTTCGAACTGGCTCGTTATGGCGACAAAATCATTATAAGTAATACTTTTAATCCGGCAACTTTGGCGGTTTATGCCCGCGGGGCTATGGATATTCCACTGCTGACCATTGTCAACAATACTATTGACAACCTCATGATGCCTGAGTTAATTGAGGCATATAAAGATAATTGCGCTAAAAAAATGGTAGCCCTGTGGCACGACTCAGTAGCTTTAACTGCCGCTTTCATGTACCCAAGCTTCTTTTTCCTATGGTTTGCTGCGCCATATTTGATTCCAGGCCTTTATGGAGAAGCTTATAAAGAAGCAATTATAATTTTCCAAATCTATTCGCTAGGTATCCTCTTTCGGGTGTCAACTTATAATGTAATTGTGCGAGTTATTGGCAAAACCGGCATTATGGCTTATATTTCCGCCTGTTCAGAAACCGCCAATATTATCGGCACCATTATCCTGGTGAAGATGTTTGGAATTTGGGGGGCACCAGCCGCCACTGTATTTTCTACTGGTATAATTGTATTTGGTTATTTATTTGCCATATCACATAGGCTTGATATTAAGTTTCGGCATATATTCCCATGGAAACGACTTGGAGCAGTTATGTTAGCGGCTGCCGCACCTTTAATTGTTTTGGCACCAATAAGCTACGCAGAAACTGTAGGTTCCATAAATCTTGGGTATTGGGGTACCGTAGGCGTTATGGCTTTTTTATATACAGGCACTTATTATATTGTAATGCGGTCGTGCCCTGCACTGAATGATGACCAAAAAGCATTACTGCGGCTGATGCTGCCGCCAAAGTTTAAGTTTTTAGTCTAGGCAGTTAGGGTAAGAAACGCTTACAAGTGGGTTGACCAGCAACCCGCTTGTAAACTCTTCGATCAATAAGTATTTAGTCTTGTGCAGCGGCTTGTACCATTGGCTCGAGTTCACCTGCTTGAGCCATTTCCATAATAATATCCGACCCGCCAACGAGTTCACCTTTAATCCATAATTGCGGAAAAGTGGGCCATTGTGCATATTTAGGCAATTCCGAGCGAATCTCTGGGTGCTCTAAAATATTGACAAACGCAAAAGGCTTGCCATATTGAGTTAAAATTTCCACAGCTCTGGCAGAAAAGCCACACTGCGGAAACTGGGGGCTGCCTTTCATATACAGTAATACACTGTGTTCAGCGATCTGTTCTTTGATTAAATCGATTGTTGGGCTTGCAGATTCGGTAATTTCGCTCATATTGACCTCTAAGTTAAGAATGATACCACCCCATTATACAAAGACTTGCTAGAGACTCAAGCAAGGTTTAACATGCTTTATTATTAAATCACCTATAAATTATCTGTTAACTGCCTATTCAACTTACTTTTAACTATTCAGTCAGCATTTTTGGAGCGATATTTTGAGACATTTTTTAACCCTACTTGATCTGGATACCAAAGAGCTCAACCAAATAATTCGCCGAGCGATTGAACTTAAACGGGGACTGCGTAAAGGCGATCGGCCCAGTTTATTTTTACACCAGGTGATGGGTATGGTGTTTGAGAAATCATCCACAAGAACTCGCGTGTCTTTTGAAACAGCTATGGCTCAAGGTGGCGGTAGTGCGATATTTCTCTCATCCAGAGATACCCAATTTGGTCGCGGTGAACCAATTGAAGACTCTGCCAGAGTCCTATCGCGTATGGTCGATATTGTTATGATGCGCACCTATGGCCACGATAAACTCGTGCAATTTGCCCGCGCGTCTAAAGTTCCGGTAATTAATGCCTTAACTGATGACTATCACCCATGCCAGTTGCTCGCTGATATTCAAACCTTTGTAGAACATCGAGGTTCAATTCAGGGCAAAACAGTGGCCTGGATTGGTGATGGCAACAATATGTGCAACTCTTATATTAATGCAGCCAAACAATTTGATTTTCAGCTTATGATCGCCGTGCCTGAAGGTTTTGAGCCAGCAGAACACCTCGTTGAGGCCAATCAAGAGCGAATTCATATAGTTCATACACCAGCGGAAGCGGTTAAAGACGCCCATTTGGTAGTCACTGATGTTTGGGCAAGTATGGGCCAAGAAGAAGAACAAAAAGTTCGTGAGCAAGCTTTTAAGGGCTTTCAAGTAACCCGCGAACTCCTTGATCAAGCCGCGCCTGATACGCTCTTTATGCATTGTTTACCAGCTCATCGCGGCGAAGAAGTGAGTGAAGATATTATTGAAGACCCACGCTCGGTTATCTGGGATGAAGCAGAAAATAGACTACACGTTCAAAAAGCATTAGTGGAGTTTTTACTGCGCGAATGCGATACCGGTCATGCTTGAGCTGCAAGCACTTTCCCTAAGGTTAGAGACAGTTTCTATTGTCAATGAGCTTAATCTTAAACTAAACCCTGGGGAAATTGGTTGTTTATTAGGCCCTAGTGGTTGTGGCAAAACCACCACCCTGCGGTTAATTGCTGGTTTTGTTAAGCCAAGTCAAGGCAGCATTTATTTAAACCACAATTTGGTTTCCAAAGCCCAAGGCAACAAACTCACTCGTTTTGTAGCCAGCGAGTTGCGTGAGCTTGGCATGTTATTTCAAGACTTTGCCCTCTTCCCCCACCTAAGTGTCTATGACAATATTGCTTTTGGCCTGCGCCACCTCAAGCTTAATGAACGGCAAAAGCGTATTAAACGCTATTTACAATTGATTCAACTTGATACTTTAAGCCACCGCAAACCATGGGAGTTATCTGGTGGTCAACAACAACGAGTTGCCCTGGCTCGCGCACTCGCCCCCCACCCAAAATTGCTGTTAATGGATGAGCCATTTTCAAGCCTTGACACCGACTTACGTCGCACCCTTGCTGCAGAAGTTGAGACCATCATCCATCAAGAAGGTATAAGTGCTTTAATGGTCACCCATGATCAGCACGAGGCTATGCAATTAGCAGATACAATTGGCGTTATGCGTCAAGGCAGTATTGAACAATGGGACACTCCTTATAATGTATATCATGAACCCAATAATCGCTTTATTGCCCATTTTATTGGCCATGGCCATTTTGTAACTGGCCGAGTGACGGATAATTGCAGTTATGATACGGAATTAGGCCATATTGACGGCTTTGCTTGCCAAGATTGGGCTGAAAACGAACTGGTTGATATTCTTATCCGGCCAGATGATTTAGTGCTGGTTGACTCTGGTATCCCTGCACTTATTACCAAAAAATCATTCCAAGGGGCTTATTCCCACTATTGGCTTAAATTAACCAGTGGCGCGCCCTTAGAAGCGTTATTTCCGAGTCATTTTGACTATGAGCCTGGCCAATGGATTCAACTGGGGATTGTCGCAGAACATTTAGTGATTTTCCCCCACCGGCCGATTTAATATTAAGCTTATGCTGAATTCAGAACCCTATGTGAGAGTAAGGGCAAATCCTTAAGCAGTATGGATATGCTTATTGCTGCTCATGCAATATCAACTGACACCTACTTTAATTAATCTTAAATGCGCGATCAAGAAGCCACAGCCACCAGCGAGCAATTAGTCACAACATTATATACGCCAAAGGCTAATCTCAATATTAGCAATGAGCTAGCAGAGGTATAATATTTATTAACGCTCTAACCAAGTTTTACAGATGAAAGCCCTTTGCTCGAGGGCCTCGGTTGCTCGCTAGGCTTTACCAAGCAACGGACTTGCACCGCCTGTCTTTTGCCGATTGAGCTCGGCGCACTGGCTGTCTAAATTCATCACGATTAGGTGATTTTCTAAAAGAGCTCAGACTTACAGAAGCTCGAGGCACTGGTCTACCCAAAATAAGACATGCTATGGCACGCAATGGCTCACCAGAGCCTACCTTCGAAACAAATGATGAAAATTATTATTTTCTTACTATTTTACCAATACATCCCACAGTTTGAGTTTGAAGCTCTATACGTCCGCCCTGACAACGAAAATAAATCGTATTTAAGCCTACAAACTCGCAAATCCAAGGGAAGAACACACCAATGACCAGTACTCACTGGGTGGCTGTTAATTGTCATGTTAATTGTCAAGGGTGGCTGTCTTAATTGTCAGGGTGGCTGTCTTAATTGTCATGTCATCTTCTCACCATGGGCGTGCTGTACAGCTTGCACCCCCCGCTGCCAGCGGGCATGCTTTTGCGCAGTCCAGCTCGATGTTTTTACTGGGTTAAAACACTGATCTTCTTGCCATAGTGTTTGAATGTCAGCTAAAGACGCAAATACTGACTGTTGTAATCCAGCAAAATAAGCAGCGCCTAGTGCGGTGGTCTCGGTAAATGCAGGTCTTATAACCGGTAGTCGGGTGAGATCGGCGAGGCGTTGCATCATCCATTGGTTACTTACCATACCGCCATCAACTTGCAACCGATCAATTGGCGCACCATCAGCTTGCATGGCTTGTAATAAATCATTGGTTTGTAAACATACCGACTCAAGCGCTGCTGCGGTAATTTCATTGGGGCCAGAATTTCGCGATAGACCAAGAATAGCGCCTTTGGCATGTGGGTCCCAGTATGGCGCACCTAAACCAGTAAATGCAGGTACAAATACCACACTATGATCGTCGCTTACTTTGTTGGCAAAATCTGCCGAGTCGCAGGCGTTGGCAAATAACCCCATAGTATCTCGCAGCCATTGCACCACTGCACCAGCAATAAAGGCTGAGCCTTCTAAGGCGTAAGTGGCCTCGCCGTTTAACCGATAAGCCATGGTGGTCAGTAAACGGTGATCTGATTGTATAGCTTCTTGGCCGGTATTTAACACCAGAAAACAACCGGTACCATAGGTGCATTTACTCGAGCCTTTAGTAAAACATGCTTGGCCTGCCATTGCTGCATGTTGGTCGCCGGCCATGGCAGCTATAGGAATTGAACTACCAAAATGCTCTTTGGCAGTTACACCAAAATTATGCGCTGTATCTTCCACTTGCGGCAGCATAGCTAAAGGCACATTAAAGGCTGCACATAAATCTGCGTCCCATTGTTGCTTATGTATATCAAATAAAGCGGTGCGGCAGGCGTTGGTGGCATCAGTTGCATGAACTTTGCCCTTGGTTAAATGCCAGAGTAAGTAGGAATCAACCGTACCGGCACATAAATCACCAGCTTCTGCTAAAGCTCGAGCGCCATCCACATGGTCTAAAATCCAGGCATATTTAGTGGCTGAAAAATAAGGGTCTAATAATAAGCCAGTGGTTTTTTGCAGCCTAACTTCAAATTGTTCACCGTTAAGCTGGGTTTGTTTCAATTGTTGACAAGTAGTGGCTGTGCGGCGGTCTTGCCAAACAATTGCTTTATAAATTGGTTGGCCAGTTTGGCGATGCCAAACTAGAGCTGTTTCTCGTTGATTAGTAATGCCAATACCAGCTATATCTGTGGCTTGAATATTGGCGGTTTGGATTACTGCCCGACTCACATCTAAAATAGACTGCCAAATTTCTAGCGGGTCATGCTCAACCCAACCCTCTTTGGGGTAAAATTGAGTTAAGTCTTTTTGCTCAACAGCTATCATTTGTCCTTGCCCGTTAAACAGCATGGCTCGACTGGATGTAGTGCCTTGATCAATCGCGAGTATATATTTGTGCATTGGTCTTATCCCTTTAACCTAAACTCTTTAACCTAAACTCTTTGAACTATTAACCTTGAGGCAAGCAACCCTGCCCTAAAGTTTCATGAGCTATTGAGCTTATTCATCTGGGATAGACTTGTAAAGTTTGCTGTGTATTTAAAAAGCTCAATAATTGCCAGCCGCCGCCAGCTCAAAGGCGAGCTCCTGGGTGTCTCTAGGCTCCTCAATCATGGTTTGAAAAGCCAACATTACCGATTGCCTTAAGGAGTATTCATGCAGTGGCGTAATCTCAGTTAAAAATCGCGCCGAGTTTTTAGCGAAGCCTTGGGCTTGCAGCTGGGTATCAACGATTGCGCTAAATTTTTCTTCCGCCTGTACAATTGTCTGCAACACATTTTGAAATTCAGTGAGATCTGGCGTATCAATAAGTTGTAACATTTGTTTTTGAATATTTGGCCAGGTATTATTTTGCCAAACTCGAATTGTATCGTTACGCGCTTTAGAAATATCAGTTGAATATGAGTCACGTAAATTTTTGATAAAACCCACAGCTTCGCTTTTAAAAGCTGCTAAATCTTCGAAGTTATCCGCATCCAAACAAGCCAAAACCGACATCAGCTGACATGACATACTTTGTTTTACTCCTTCACGCTGATTATCACTTGTTGAACCAACCGGCAGTTGACTTAAGTCTTGCTGAGCTTTATTTTTGCCTTGAGTATGTTTACTTTTGTGCGCCTTTTGAGCCTTGGTTTTTTTCTTAATACCCTTCACATTTGACAACGCTTTACTATTGCGAGACGTTGCGAGGACGCCAGTATCAAGATTACACACCTGCTCTGACAGGGCATATTTTTTATCTAAAGACTCTCGCCAGTGGTTGATTGCTGTCTTTACTTCATCTGTGGACTGGGCTGCTTGAATTTGCGTAACTGCTTTTTTTTCCACAGCTAATAAAGCCATAGCAAAAACCGCAATTTGTTGATTCTCAAAACCACAGCCAAGAAAAATATGACTTTTTAAATTAGTAATTGCTTTATATAAAGCTTTACTCACATCGCCTTGGGTATTATTTTGCACATTTTTCTGTAAATGTTCATTTAAAAATTGCAGCCCCAAGGCTTCAAATTCTGGTCGCATACCTTGCGCTTCAGACTTATCTTCGCAGGCAACAATGGCTGCTTTAGCAATTGCCATAAGCGGAATATGACGGCGATTATCCGCTTCACGAACATTAATATCGCCTCTCCAAAAAGTTTCAAACGCACGGTCTTTTTTTTCAAACTTTGTGGCAAGGTCTATAGTACTCCATTGAAAATGCCGCTGGGAAGTGAGTGGCGCGGACCTTAAGTCAAGTATTGTTAGCGGATTAGCCAAGGGTTGCTTGCTCGTTGAATGATGAGAAGTCTGAATTTTTGATAAGTGCAAGTTTAATGCTGCTGGGCGTATACTTAATAATGCTTCGCCAAATAAAGGCCGCAAAGCGCCTAAACTTTTTAATAATTGGCTCATCCTAAGCCTCCTTGTATAGGTTGTCGATCCGTGACTTAATCTATAGCTCTCAATTAAAAGTAGCTTACAATTAAAATTCCTATCACTGTAAAGAGTATTAAATGATTAAGTTGCATAATGATGACGACGGTCGAGTGTCTTATCAGGCTAGGGGCTAATTAGAATGCTTACCCAAGTTTAAAGCGCTAGAATATATAGAAAATCAGCTTAAATACTCATGAACACTATGGAGCCACAATGGTCGTAAAACATAATGACTCTCAAACGCTGTATGATTTGATCATTATTGGTGGTGGGATTAATGGCGCTGGTATCGCAGCCGATGCCGCTGGCCGCGGGCTCTCGGTGGCCTTGGTGGAACAAAACGATTTTGCCTCGGCCACCTCAAGCTGGAGCAGCAAGTTAATTCATGGCGGTTTGCGCTATCTTGAGCATTATGAATTTCGCTTAGTTCGCGAAGCCTTAGCCGAGCGCGAAGTATTGCTTAACCGCGCACCTCATATTATTCAACCACAACAATTTGTACTGCCGCACCACCCAGGGTTAAGGCCAGCTTGGTTATTGCGTATGGGTTTATGGCTTTACGATAATCTTAATATTGGTATGAAAACTGGTGATAACTCAAAGCCAAATTTACTCAAAAAATCCCGTTATTTTTCTATGAAACACTGGCAACAAAACCCATTAAAAAATCATTTAACGCGCGGCTTTTTTTATTCCGATTGTTTTGTTGATGACTCCCGCTTAGTGATTGTTAATGCTATGGAAGCCCGTAAAAAAGGTGCCTATTTACAAAATTATACTCGTTGTACTGGTGCACAAGTTATTGATCATCTGTGGCATGTGCAAACTGAGTCTCACTTAGCGGACAACACACAATCGGCTAATGAAAGTTCGGCGACGGGAAATGAAAATTCAGCAAACAAGCAACCGCAAGAAATTATTGGCAAACACCTGATCAACGCTGCAGGCCCTTGGGTGCAGTCATTTATTGAAGATAGTTTAAAGCTAACTAGCCCGCGCAAAATTCGTTTAATTAAAGGCAGCCATATACTTATTCCAAAGCTTTATGAAGGCGAAGATGCTTTTATTTTGCAAAATAATGATAACCGCATTGTGTTTGTCATCCCCTATCGTGAAATGACTTTAGTTGGCACCACCGACGTACTGCATACCGAAGCTCCAGAAACAGTTGCGATCAGCCAAGCAGAAAAAGAATATTTAATCGATATAATCAACCAGTATTTTAAGCATCAATCCACGGTTGATGATATTTTATTTGATTATTCTGGGGTAAGGCCTTTATGTGATGATGAGTCAGACGACCCATCCGCAGTTACTCGAGATTATACGATTACCTTAGAAGAAGTTGGCGCCCCGCTGATTAATATTTTTGGCGGCAAGCTTACCACATTTCGTAAATTGGCCGAGTCGGTGCTAGAAAAACTTAAGCACCATTTACCCAGTAATACGGGGCCATGGACTGCCAACCAACCATTGCCTGGTGGTGATTTAGATCGCGACCAGATGCAGTATCGCTTGTCGCAAGACTTCCCCTGGCTTGACGCCCAGTTGCAAAAACGGTTTATTACCCATTATGGCTCGCTTACATTGCGAATGCTTGAAGGCTTACAGCAAATGAGCGATATGGGCGAGAATATTTTTGCCGATCTCTATGCCAAAGAAATAGAATATTTAGTATTTTATGAATTTGCAAAAACCGCAGAAGATATTCTGTGGCGGCGAACCAAACTTGGCTATAAACTGCCGCAAGATATTAATCTTGCAGGCCACGACAATGAAGCTCAAGCCCATTTATCGCAATCAGCGCAAATAAAGCATCGCATTAACACGCTTATTCAAGAGTATTTGCAGAAACTGAAATAGGCCAAGGCTGTTGTAATAAGTTGGCTGTACTGCTGACTTTATTTGTGGCGGTGTCACTTGTAAACACGAGTTTGGTGACAAAAGTAAAATACTCACCAATCACTACATCTCGTAGTGAGTAACCAATATTAGGCCCCTGCCCGGGAAAGCGCTCGGGCTCTACTTGCAGCTGCTTATCATCTTGATAGACTAAGGCAATTGGTACATCATAGGTGTCGTCAAATTCTATAAAGGTATATAAATCAAAACCTTGACGTGTGGAATACCATATCCAAGAGCCTTTACCTTGCACTTGTTGTTTGGTTAATTCTTTTTCTTCTGGCTCTAATATGCCATTGACTTTAAATGGTTTTTGCGGCCCCCATGAAGTCATTACCTCGCCGCCCCAAATGTTATTTGCATCTAAGGAGACATTAGCAATAGGCGAGCGGACTATAGCAATAGCCGCTTGGGGTAATTTAAAGCGAGTGACCATCTCTACATGGCTTGGATAAAAATGCATGGACACATGCATTTGTAAAACACTTATCCCTGTAACTTGCACATGAGTTAGCGCGTGCACCGAGTCTCTAATAGGGCCGGCGGCTACCGCTAATATCTTAGATGAAAAATGAGCATTATTAAGTTTTACGCGGGTAATTGGGGTGACCACACCCGAGTCAATATTAATTTTAAGCGCATCTAAAATACTTGGCCCAGTACGTTCACCTTGTGCATTACGATTGACTTTATTATAAAAAAAATCTTGCCAAATTAATGGGTTCTGCTCGCTTAAAATAAGCTCATAAGAGTCTGCAGTGGCGCGGCCTAAGTTTTTTTCATAAGTTACATAATCTTTAGTAGATAAACTTAACTGAGGCTGGTTCAGTTGCTGCTGGCTGAGCTGGGTTACGCAAGCAAAGCGGTCTTTCACTTGAATTTCAACAACCTGTGCTTGTGGTGTGGTTAATACAGAAGGTTTAACTTGGTTATTTTGATCTGTTTTTAAAAACTGCTTGAGCCTGGCTTGACACGGCTTAGTGCTTAAATCTGTATACATAAACTCAAGGCGATCATATGCATCTATTTGACCAAGGTCGCCCTTGGTTTTGACTCCATTCTCATCATTAAAGACTTGGCCATCAACATTGAGTTGAGTCCATTGAAATGGAATAACTTGTAAATTATCAAGCTGGTTATGCTGCTGCGCTTTACTGGCTGTATTACTGATAGGCTTATCAGCATAAGTTACAACACGCATAGAATTAACAGAAGCCTTATAAAATGGCTTGAGTAAGTGAGCAGGCACGCTCACTGGTTGGGCTTTAATGTGTGCTTGTGAGGATGCTTGAGAAGGTGCTTGTATAAGCTGAGACTGAACAGCGGCGTTTTGCGCCCAAACAAAGCTAGGCCAAAGCATTAAAACTACTAGTGGCAACACTAATTTATACAACAGACAATGCCTGTAAAGATTAATCATCCCGGTAGGTATAGGCGGTTAATGTAGCTACGGCTAAATCACGGACAAAAGGTAAATTATGCAATGGAAAGTCTGAGCCCATTAATTTAGACATCACGTAAAAATCCACTGCTTTAGGCCCGCGCCGCTTACCATTACAATAAGCCCAAAAAGCCATACGGTTTAATCGATCCTGCCATTTATCACGTAAGGGTTCAAAAATTTGCTCGACACAGTCTTCCACAATATCTGGCACATCTTCTGGAATCAACTCAGCGAGATAATTCTCCACATGATCGCCAGATTCAAACCAGCCCATTGCAAATTGACCTTGCCTAAGCCAACGTTTACTCACATCAAGAGTTTGTTTGACTTGAAAAGGCGTTAAACGAAAGTCTTCATCTATGTCAATTAAAGCAGCAATTGCCTCGGTGCCGAAATCATTTGGGTTAAGTGGCGAAATTTTGGCAGTCTCAACCCACTGTAAAAATTGTGGATGAGGTAGCAGCTGAGATTCTACATTCCAGGCCAAACCTTGCGCAAAAATAAATGACAGATAATCATTACTCACATCAAGGGAATATAAGCTTTTTTGGAAGCTGCGAATAATACGCTCGCACTCAGCGCGAGTTGTCCAACCAGAGGCCCAGACATCCACCCAGCCAACGTGTTCTTTGACTACACCAACAAATACCCTAAACCCGGCTGAGCTTTTGTACATGGCGATAATATTCTGTGCCCCAGAGCCATCTACCGTCGAAGCTAGCTGGCGAACACAGGTGGAATTGTGCGCGTGGCTTGGGTTATCGTTTGCCTCGGCGTCGCCAGCAAGCCCACGACGAACCACCCGTATTACTTGATCTAGTAATGGTTGACGTATCACTGGCAACCAGTTACGCATACAAATCAAGCGGCTTAAGCCAAGTGGCGTGACCGAGCCATATTCGTTTAATAAAATATCCAGCACAATTTCAGCAATATCATCGCATGGATGTAACACAATCAATGGAATAATTTCTTTAACCATTGGCCTTGAAAAACTTAAACCATGAGTGACAATATCTTGAATACTGCTTTCAGGTAAAAAAGTTAATTGATTTTCAATCGAGCCATAACAATCGAACTCATTGACAACCTTGCCACCCTCAGTCACCTGATTAATCAAACTTAGAAATGGGTCATGCCAGCGAGCTAAATGGCCGTGGATTTGACTCGCTTCTTTTTGACCATCTAATTGTTGATCAAATAAATTTTCCATCCATTCACGAATTGCTTGGCGCACTGGTGGGTCAAAAATTAGACCAATATCTGTCACCAGAAACAAGAAATCCCTTAAGGCTTCTTGCTGAACGGTTTCTGTATGGGTTACAGCATGATTGATAAGCCGTTGTAAATAGTTCCAGCCATTCACCGCAGTGCTGCGTTTTTCTCGGTAATAGACCAATAGCTCGTGTAAACAGGCATGGCTTAGCTGCACAAAAGCGTCTAGCTCGGTTTGCGACAATTGTGGTTTAGGGTATTTAATCACAAAGGCGCAAAATAAATGCTCAAGTACTTGATCAGCACGATCAACACCTTCAACATCAATTACTTGGTTCCAGTTTTCCTGCGAGCCACCTGATGTAAGGTGAGCGCCATATTCAGAAACTTGCTGACGAAAGTCTTCGAGCTGTGGAGGTATTAGGTTTTTGCAATCATTCATACCCTTAATTGAGCTCCTATATGTTTAAACTACAGCCTATTAATCAAAGGATACCACGAATTAGCTTGTGTTTAAATTTCACTAAGTAACCAACCCCGCGGCGCAACCACGCCGCCACTACGCTTCCACTATTCTCCAACTACTCTTCAGCTCAATCTTACAGCGCGGCTTCTAATTGCGGCAAGGCTTCGAAAAGATCAGCTACAAGGCCATAATCCGCGATTTGAAAAATTGGCGCTTCTTCATCTTTATTGATGGCAACAATTACTTTTGAATCTTTCATCCCGGCTAGATGTTGAATCGCCCCGGAAATACCAACCGCAATATATAAATCTGGTGCAACAATTTTACCGGTTTGGCCTACTTGATAATCATTAGGTACAAAACCTGCATCAACTGCGGCGCGACTGGCACCAATTGCAGCGCCAAGCTTGTCGGCTATGCCTTCAAGTAAGGCAAAATTTTCACCATTTTGCATCCCGCGGCCACCAGAGATAACCACTTTAGCCGCAGTCAGCTCAGGTCGGTCTGATTCAGCAAGGTCTTCTTTTACAAATGAGCTGCCAAAATCTTGCGCGTTAACACTCAATTCTTTAATTTCAGCGCTGCCGCCTTCAGCTGCAACTGGATCAAAACCTGTTGCTCGAATAGTCATCAAGTGTTTTGTATCTAATGATTCAACCGTAGCTAAGGCATTACCTGCATAAATTGGTCGAACATAAGTTTTAGTATCAATAACTTGCATAACATCTGACATCATGCCAACGTCGAGCAATGCGGCAACTCTGGGCAGGAAATTTTTACCGATAGTAGACGAAGATACAAGAATATGCTCATAGGCTTGGCCCACATCGGCAACTAAGGCGCCTAAAGGCTCTGGCAGCTGATGAGCTAAGGACTCATGGTCAGCTTTAATAACTTGACTCACCCCTTGGATTTTGGCGCCAGCTGTTGCGATGGCATCAATATTATGCCCAGCCACGAGTAGATGAATCTCACCACCAATTTTTTGTGCAGCAGCTAGTGTATTCAGAGTTGAGGGTTTTAATTCATTGTCACCATGTTCGGCACAGACTAAAATTGTCATTAAATCACCTTTGCTTCGGTTTTAAGTTTGTCGACTAATGTGGCCACTGAATCTACTTTTATACCGCCGCTTCTTTCAGCCGGTGGATCAACTTTCAAAGTTTTCACATGAGCTTTAATAGTAACGCCATAATCGGCGGGTTGTTTCACTTCAAGTGATTTCTTTTTAGCTTTCATAATATTAGGTAAAGAGGCATATCGAGGTTCATTTAAACGTAGATCTGTAGTAACTACAGCTGGTAGGGTTAATTCTACAGTTTGCAGGCCACCATCAATTTCGCGAGTCACAGCTACTTTATTATCTTTGACTACGACTTCAGAGGCAAATGTGCCCTGGGCAACTCCCATTAAGGCAGCTAACATTTGGCCTGTCTGGTTATTATCGCCATCAATAGATTGCTTGCCGAGAATAATTAATTGGGGTGATTCCTCAGTGGCAACCCCTTTTAATAGCTTGGCTACATCTAATGGCTGGACTTGCTCATCGGTTTGAATATGTATAGCCCGGTCAACCCCTAAGGCAAGCGCGGTGCGCAACTGTTCCTGGCTCGCTTTAGGGCCAATAGTCACTACAACTATTTCTGTGGCTACGCCTTGCTCTTTTAAACGCACGGCTTCTTCCACAGCAATTTCGCAGAAGGGATTCATGGCCATTTTTACATTTGTTAAGTCTACATCAGAGTGGTCCGACTTAATTCGAGGCTTAACGTTATAGTCAATAACCCTTTTAACTGCCACTAAAATTTTCATGGTAAATCCTTATTGTATCTTTAAACTTAAGCTATTGATGACGTTATATTGCAAGCTTGAGTACCTAAGCCAAGCCTAAATACCCCAAACAGCTATTTAAGATTAAACTTATGAATGAATCAGAACTCTTCTCAAGATAATGTTCAACGTCGCAGACGTCAACACTAATTATTCACAGACTGTTACTTTTTGAAACTTATAAGTTCAACAGGATAATACCAAGCGAACTACAATATTACTACAGTATTAATTACTAGGGTATTAATTATTAAATTCTAAACACAGACCCCAAGCGAGCATCAGAACCAATAATAGGCTGAATATGAAATTAACAACTCAATTGCGGCCCTCGCAAAGGCCGCAAACTGCCAATGGCTTTTCTTTAATTGAATTACTTATTGTAGTGGGAATTATTGGCGTCATCACAGGTATTGCAATACCTAACTATATTGCCTTCTCAGATAAAAGCATACTTCGAAGTACCCAATCGGACTTAGCCGCTTTAAGTTTAGCTTTAGAAAATGACTACCAAAAAAAATTACAATACCCAATTTACAATTTAGCAGACACCAACGCTATTATGGACAGCATTGGTAAATGGAAACCAAGCTCTGAACGGTTTAGATATTATATAGAATCTAACGCGAATGGTTATACCATTGGTGCCGAGATGCCTACAGAGCAAGGTAATTTAAGCAGTTGCCACCTGAGTTTACAAGATAACGGCACGCAAGAATTGAGTAGCTGCGATAAATATGCACCAGATGGCAAATGGATTTGATATGCAAATAAAAAAAACCGGCTTAAGAGACTTAAGCCGGTTTTTTTTATTTTAGCTTGTTAAAAGCTTAGAACTTGTGCTTAGCACCAACAAGTAATACATCTGTATCTACCTCTACTGTGCCATTGTCGTTATTTTCACGTGCAGCAATTGCGTAAACGTTAGTTCGCTCACTGAGTTGTTGCTCAACACCAACGCCTGCAAACTTAGTATCAAAGTTTATTGAATTATTATCTTGTTCAACTTTAGACTGACCGAGTTGAAATTCAAACTTGGTTTGATCCATTTGTGCATAAGCGCTTAAAACTAAGGCTGTTTGCTCGAGTGGATTGGCAACGTCGGACAACTCAGCTTGTTGAACTAAAGCGCCGAAACCAAAGGTATCAAATTTGAAAATACCTGTTAAACGTAATGCATCGCTTTTATTGAGTGCAAAAGTAGTTTCACTTTCGTCTTCGCTTGTCGTATTAGGATCATCTATAAGTCCAGCATTAAGATCTAAGGTAAAGCCATCATCTACATTATCGCCCCAATACCCATAATCAACATTCATATCATAAGCAATGGCAGCGTAGAGTAGTTCATTTTCAAACATGGCAGCAACAGAAAAAGCATCTGCTATACCATCTTCAACATCGTTTTCATTATCGGTTCTTTGCTCACCAGGTTGGAAAGCAAGCGACGCACTCATACCAGCAATTTCGTTAGTCTGATATTGAATAATATTCTTTTCACGCTCTTCGCCAGCCACATAAGATTTCATATCAAGCTGGTCTGAGAATAAATCAATATCGCCTTGAGCTTTTTTGAAAGGTGTATCAAATTGACCCGCAGTAATTGTACCAAAATCACCACCAAGACCTACAAATGAGTTTCTGCTTTTAAAAATGCCAGAGCCGTCGGAGGTATCAACCCCAAATTCAAACTGGTACAAGCCTTCAAAACCACCTAAGTCTTCAACGCCCTTGACACCCACTCGAGACTCTTTATCATCAAGTTCGAAAATATCATTGTCACCTTCTTCAACTCTTTGCAGACCAACATCAACTTGGCCATATACTTGCGGACCATCACCACTAGCTGCTAGAGCTGTGTGTGGAAGGCTTACTGCTGCAGCAACCGCTAATGATAAAAGCTTTAATTTCATTCTCTTTCTCCTGGCATGGGTAATTTCCTCCACACTCAAAACGATGTGCGGTAAGGCTCTTGCAGATTTGCTTGAACTCTTAAGGGTGGATTGTGCAGCTGTATTATTTCAGAACAATGACAACCGTATTGCCGCCCAAAAAAAGTTCAATAATTTATTCAGAAACTTAACAACATGCCAACTATAGAACATCTTTAGGCAGATTCAAATGATGTCTTGCCTTTTTTAAAGACTTAAGAAAAATTACAGGATACAGCACTCGATTATTTTAAGGGTAATAAGACCTTAACACGGGCTTAAAAGGAAACTGTTGACGCACACTTTGTAACGCGACCACCGCATCTTTACGGCGTAATTGAGGCCCCACAAGCACGCGGTATAATTTTTGCTCTTCACTCATATGAGTTTTGAGTAAAGTTCTAAAACCTGCTGTTTGTAGCTTGCTTTTGAGTGATTGTGCATTTTCAATTGAACTCATACTTGCCACCTGCACAAACCAAGCTGGTTTTTGAGATTTATAATGCGAACGTTGATGAGAGCTTTGCGGCGGATTAGCTTGAGCATAATCGTCTTGCCAATTTGGCGGCCGGTCAACTCTACCAGCTTCTACTGGTTGTGGGTTTTGCAAAGCTTTAATTTTATTATCATACTCATCGCCGGACAAATTACGCCATTGTGCATAGGGGTCATTCGAATCTTGCAAACGGGTTTTATTTCTCAGCTGAGGCTGGCTATTGGCGCCTGGTGACTGGTCTAATGGCTCTGACTCGGGCAAGCCATCGGTTAAGCGAAACACCTCTGGCTGTGAGGGCCATTGCTTGCGAATATTTAACTTACGGTCGTTTTCTGCTTGAAATTCAGGCAACAATAATATAAAAGCTATAACGACCAAACCACAGCCAAATATTCGTCGACGCTCGGTGGGTTTATCACGCGAGCTGTCTTTTGATTTATTTTTGGACTGCGACTGACTGCTTGTGAGAGGCACTAAATCTTTACGTTTAGACATCATTAACCTCCCTCAAGTTGAATTCATAATACTGATAGCTTGCCATTTTCCTGTGACCTTAGGCTTGAGTTGCTTGACTTTTTGAATCTGGATCCACATGGATGTGGATCCAGCCAAAGTTGATCATGGACGATACATTTTGGCGTCAGATGAGAAAAGTCAAGCAACTCAAGCCTAAGTTCTCATTTGCCTTGAGCTTTATTAAAACAAGATGTTAACACCAGCCATTACACCATCTTCAAATTCATATTTGCCTTCAAAACCGTTATCAAATTCAAGATTTGCTCGCACATGACGATAGCCTAAATAAATATTCGCTTGATCAAGCAGCTGGTATTCCACTCGTCCAGAAAACTCAAGATAACTGCTCATGCCTTGAAAGGCGATAATATTAGGCGCAACAAATGCTTCACCGCGCAAACTTATAAGATTAGCTTGTCGCAGTGTGTGGCGAATATAGCCGCCTAAGGCAAAGCCAGAGCCAGTATCGGCGCCTTCGGCACTCACAATAATTGCTTTACCACCAAGGCCTGCGGTTTGACGCGCGGTGCTCGCGTTAGAGCGGCCGGCAACATAGGCACCCGCACCAATAATATTGGCACTTGAGCCATTGTCTTCAAAATGTAAGCCTTCAATGCTCCATGAAAGATCATTGCCAGGTATAGAAGAAGAAAACAATAATTTAGCGGCGTGATCACTTATAGAAAAATCTAAAGCTTCAGCCGCCACGTTTGTAGTAGCTAAAGTCGTAGCAAGCCCAATAATGCCTAAAGATAATGTGTTTAATTTCATTTAAATTCCCTATTTCTCGATTTAAAAATCTCTTAGTTAAAGAGCTTCTTGATTAAAAAGTTGCTTGATTAAAAAGTCAAGCATGACGCTTGGCGCCCATTCGTTTGTGCTTAATACTAAAAAATATAATTGCAAAAATAAACAATAGCATTGGTACTAAAAAGATATTGATTGCTTTGACTTTCAACCCTAGATCTCTAATTTCTTGGTTAAGTTTAAGATTAACCTCGCGCAAAGATTTACGGATATTTAAGCGTTCTTGCTGAAAGTCCACAATGGCTTGCTGCTGCTCGGCATTAAGCTCTAATTGCTGGTCATCACCTTGTTGTAATTCAGCTAGTTTTTGTTCCGTAGCTTGGAGTTGCTCGTTAAGCGCTATTTCTTGATTTCTAAAACGCTCTTCAGCTGCTTTTCTTAAGGTATCAACCCGGGTAAACGGGCGCGAATAAGTGCCTCGGCTGCGGATATTCATTAGGTCAGAACTGCCGCTTAAAAAGTCGATAGTATTTATAAAAAAGTTACCATTATCGGCAAAGGGTTGCGCAACTGCTTGGCCTTGAAATTGACCAAGCACTTGCACCCATAAATAATCTGTTAATATATCCGTATCTGCTACTATAATAGCATTTATCTCGCCTTCTGACACATGCTCAGCTGTATTTTTAACCTTCTTAGGTGCCTCTTTTGAATCCTCATTCGCTGGTTTGTCATCAGTTGGCGGCGCAGAAAATGAACTAATTGCCTGGCCAATGACACTGGCAGCAATTATACGTTGTTGACCATCTGGCTGAAACTCCTGGGCTAGTTGCGCAATGGAGACTGCTGGATTAATATCTCCCCGTGGAATTAAACCGGAGGCTTTAGAAGTTTGTAAAATAGGCTCAACTTGGGTTGCTATTGGTTCAGTAGTATCAGCTGGCAGAGGCTCCCAAGTTTGAATAGCACCAGGTGTGGCTAAATTTATTTGGCTTAACTGTTGAACAAAGGTCATTGTTCCCATTTGCTCAGGGGTATAACTTTGTACAGCTATATGGCGAGTGGGTTGTTGGCCTTGACCTTGATTAACCATCATTGCTAATTCTGCATCACCTACTACTTGGCCTGGAACTACTTCAACACCCCAACCGTGTAATATAGAATTTAATTGACCGCCATCTTCTCCTTGGCTATCAGGTTGGTTGGGCATACCCGGGTCGGAATTTGCCAATGGATCAAGAAACGCTAAAACTTTACCGCCCCGTAAAGCAAACTGATCAATTGCATAAAGTAATTGTTCCGATAGAGCTTTAGGTTGAACCAGTAATAATACTTCAATTGTTGTGTCAATAGATTCTGCATCAGCTGCAATCTCTTCAACATCGTATAAGCTTTGGAGTTGTTTAAAGCTCATCCAAGGCTGTTTTGGTTGGCGGCTCATCACATCCATACCACCATTGACTTCTAAGCCACTAATCATGCCGATGGTTGGTTTTTTTGGGTTGGCTGCAGTATATATACGTTTAGCAACGTCATATTCTAAAAACTCTTCTCGATCCAGTTGAATAAATTCCACAACTTCTGGTGTAGGTGGATTATTGGCTTTGGCAGGATCAATGTGCGCCTCTACCACCAAACCAAAGTAGACTTCATTGCCCAGAGCCACTGGAGCTGAAGTTAAACCATAAGCTGCTGCTTGATCTTCTGCTTCTGAGAATGGCTCCGGATCAATCACTTCAACCGTGATTTTTGCTGGATTTACACTGGCCATTTCATGTAACAGTTCTTTCACCCGCCGGGCATAATTACGCAGTTGCACAATTTCTTGCGTACCCTGCTGTGAAAAGTACAATTTAATGGTGACTGGATTTTCTAAATCTGCAATAAGATTTTCTGTACCCTCGCTGAGGGTGTAAATTGAATTTTCAGTCAGATCTACCCGTGCGCCCTGGCCGAGCCAATAAAAAAAGCTCACCCCAATTAAGGCTATAAAACCACATGAAAGTAATTTAATATTTTGCGACATTTCCCTGTTCCTTTAATTCTTAATTCCTTGATTCTTAATTCCTTGATTGGTGATAACTTATATTGACTATTTGGTCATTAAATATAACTATCAATTAGTTTAGTTTCTATACCCCTCAACTATTACACAGGTGGCATAAAGCCAAGCAAGGGTAGAAATTAAAAAATAGGCAAAGTCTCGAATATCTAACACACCCTTAGTGATGGCAATAAAATGGGTATAGATACTAAGATTAGCCACAAAGTCCACTAAATACTCTGGCAATAAACCAGCGGCCCACTCCACCACAATAGGAAAGCCTGCAACTACAAACACAAACGCAATTGAAAAGGTTAAAACAAATGCTAAGATTTGATTTTTACTCACCGCCGATAAACAACTGCCAATGGCCAAAAAGCTGCCAGCCATAACCCAAGAGCCTAAATAACCCGCTAAAATAACGCCATTATCTGGGTCGCCTAAATAATTCATAGTCAACCAAAGCGGTAACGTAAACAATAAAGCCGTGCCAATAAACAACCAAGCTGCCAAAAATTTACCTAAAACCAGAGCTGTTACAGAAACTGGAAAAGTAAGTAATAACTCAACTGTGCCACTTTTGCGCTCTTCTGCCCACAGGCGCATGCTCAGCGCTGGGACTAAAAATAAGTATAACCAGGGATGATATATAAAAAACGGTTGCATATCCGCTTGACCACTTTCAAAAAGCCGGCCCAAATAAAAAGTACACACGCCAGAAAACATGAGAAATATGGAAAGAAAAATATAAGCCAGTGGCGTGCCAAAATAATGGTGTAGTTCTCTTTGAACTATGGCTTGTAAACCATTCATGTGGCTCACTACTGGAGCCTTATGTGCCGAGAGGCTGTTGGCTGATGTTGAGTTTGCAGTTGTAACAGTCAGTGAAGTTGTGGTGTTCATTATGCACTCTCTCCTTGGGTTACATGATGAGTATTGCCAGTAGTAAAACGGCGAAAAACTTCATCAAGGCGTCCGGCAACACGATAAATATCTTTAATTTCCCAGGCATTATTGCGACTGAGTTGTATAAAATCACCGATAGGCATAGCCAGAGAACTTTGCGGTAAGAGTCGAAAAGTATGCCCGCCATGAACTTCAACTTCGGCAATTTCCGGCAGTTGTTTCAAATCATCGGCGGTAACGGATGAGTTTGCGGCAAATTCAACCATTAAGCTGCCAGCGCCTAAAGCTTGGTCGGACAGCTCTTGCGGTGTGCCATCAAAGCGCAACTCACCATGGGCAATAATTAAGGCCCTATTACACACAGCTGAAACTTCTTCCAGGATATGGGTTGAAACTATCACTAGTTTCGTCGCCGCAAAACTGCGAATAAGTTCGCGCACATGGTGTTTTTGATTTGGATCTAAACCATCGGTAGGCTCGTCTAAGATTAATATTTCTGGATCATGAATTAAAGCTTGCGCTAAACCAACCCGACGGGTAAAACCTTTTGATAAAATTTCGATAAGCTGGGCGCGAACAGATTCTAAATGTAGTAATTCAATCACTCGATCAACCGCTGCACGCTTGGCTTTACCAGAAAAACCACGAATTTGCGCTACAAAATGTAAATAGGCATCAACGGTCATATCGCCATAAATTGGCGCACCTTCAGGCAAATAACCAATGCTTTGACGAAAATCTTTCACGGGTGTTTGCGGGGAAATAATAACCTGACCATGACTTGGGTTAAGAAAACCAGTAATCATTTTCATGGTCGTTGATTTACCAGCGCCATTTGGGCCGAGAAACCCTAAGACTTCACCTACTTGAGTTGCAAACGATAAATTATTAACCGCAGTAAATGAACCAAAGACTTTGGTTAAACGTTCAACTTGAATCATCCTTGTCTCCAACGTTGTTTATATATACTAGGCATTCTATATGTAGAAATTTAATCTAGTTCAGATAATAGCCCATCTGACATTTTATAGCGCAGCATAGCTCGCCCTGCAAACCGATTATCATGAGTCACTACTATAAAACTGGTGCCAGTTTCTGCCAAACTGAATAATAAATCTTGTACTTGGGCTGCGCTATGCTCGTCTAAATTACCAGTGGGTTCATCGGCTAACACACACTTTGGATTGCCAGCCAAAGCGCGAGCTATGGCTACTCGTTGACGCTCGCCCCCAGATAAAGCACTTGGCCGATGCTTAATTCGCTGAGATAAACCCACCCGCTCTAACCAATGATTGGCTTGCTCTAAACTTTTGGCCTTAGTCTCGCCGCGCAGCATAAGCGGCATAGCCACGTTTTCAGAGGCGGAAAACTCAGGTAACAAATGATGCAATTGATAAACAAACCCCAAGGACTGGCGGCGCATAGTCGCTCTTTGAGCTTTAGTAAGCGAGTTGACCAGTTGTCCAGCCACATACACCTCACCTTGAGAAGGCGATTCTAAGCCAGCCAAAAGATGTAATAAAGTAGATTTACCACAACCCGAATTGCCCACAATCGAAATAAAATCCCCGGGAAATACTCTAAATTCGATACCCTGCAAAACGTTCAACGCATCGCCTGCATCGTCAAAACTCATTTGTAAATCTCGACACTCAATTACCGGTGTTTGGCTTTTGGTTTCTAACATGGCATTCGTATCAATGCGAGTTTCTTTATTCATATCGAAGCGCCTCAACTGGGTCAATATTGGCTGCACGACTGGCTGGATACCAGGTGGCCACAATACTTAAAATAAAGGAAATTGCCGTAACCCAAACCACATCTTGCCACACTAAATATGACGGTAGATAGTCGATAAAATAAGCACTAAATAAATCTTTATGCAATATTTGTTCTATCCACTTAAACAGATCACTAATAGTTAAGGCTGCAATCGTGCCAAGTATGCCGCCTAGCAAAGCACCAAAACCACCTATACAACTGCCCTGCACTAGAAAAATATTGCGGATTTGTTGTGGCGAGGCGCCCATGGTCATAAGTATGGCAATATCGGACTTTTTCTCGGTTACCAGCATAACTAAAGTTGATAAGATATTAAAAATTGCCACTGCTACTATAAGAAACAACAGCAAAGCCATCATGGTTTTTTCCATTTTTATCGCTTGAAATAGAGTCCCGTGGGTAAAAGTCCAATCGTAACCCAAAAGATTTGGCATTTTATTGACCAAAGTTTGCGCTACTTGCCGAGCTTCAAATAAATCGTCTACTTTTAAGCGCACACCCTGCACCTTCCCCGGGGTTTGCATCATGACACCAGCATCGGCAATATGAATATAGGCAAAATGGCTATCAAGCTCTGCACCCACTTCAAATGTCCCAATCACTTTAAACCGCTTTAATCGTGGCAAAACCCCAGCCATTGTGACGCTGGCTTGAGGAACAATTAAAGTCACTTTATCGCCGGTGGCAGCCCCTAAAGTTTGTGCGAGCCGACTGCCTAAAATAATACCAAATTCACCTGGCTTGAGATCATCAAGCGAGACATTTTGCGTAAAGCGGCTGATAATCGAAACATCACCCTCCAAGGCTGGGTCAATACCATAAGTCATGGTTGGTGACACTTGGCCGGCGCGAGTAAGCATAGCTTGCACTTCGTAATATGGCGCTGCAGCGATAACGCGTTTATTGTCAAGTGCGGTTTTCATAGGTGTTTGCCAATCTTCAAAAGGGTCAGCACCTTTTAAGATAACGTGGGGCACTGTGCCTAGAATTCGATGTTTTAATTCTCTGTCTGCACCATTCATAACCGACAAGACTAATATAAGCACAGCCACACCTAGCGTCATACCAATAATACTGACTAGGGAAATAAATGAAATAAAATGATTGCGACGTTGCGCCCGTAAATATCTGATACCAATCAACAGTGATACTTTATTTTTCATAGACAAGCTTATAACCGGTTTTCATGAGTAGAATACAGTTAGCATGGACGCTAGCCGTGAACCCAAAATGAATGTAAATTGTACAGTAAAAATTCGTATAAATAGCAAAAGCAAACATATATGGCTCTCAGGACAGTAATCTATCGAAAAAGTGTGAAATACAATAGACTTCATCAGCTTTTGAGATAGATTAGTGTTCTGAAAATGTAGGGATCCTTATTTGCCAAATCTTAACTTGTCTGCCAAATTAATTGTTAGTTGCTAAAATAACTCAATTGGGATTGTAGAGTAATACTTAACACACAGCTAGGCTGCCTATTGGCCCTCAGAAAAGTAAACTGTCGAAAAAGTGTGAAATACAATCGAGTTCATCAGCTTTTGAGACAGATTACTTGTCTGAAAATGTAGAGCCTAAAATTGCAAAATACCAGGACGTATAACCAATGACAGATGAAGAACAAACAGAGAACATGAGAAACTTCTACCGTTTAAGAGGTTTGATCGGTATTAGCAATCCTGCAAATTTTGCTGACATCGACGAGGAGATTGTTGACCCCTACAACCAACGGCTTAGTGTACCGCCAATTTTGGCTTTACTCAATCAAAGTCGAGAAAACCAAATTGATAGCCATGCTATTTTGAAACAAATTCGTGGCCGCAATGGTCTGATTGGTCGCTACCTTGAACGCATGAATGAGCGCTTAGACTTTTTACAAAAATCATTGTTACATGTAGATCAAACTTTTCCACAAATGACTTGGCAAATATCCGAGTACAGTGAAGCTGGGCTCACTTTTTACGCCCCACCAGAACATAGAATCGATATCCAACAACGCATTCATTTAATAATCGGCATCCCAGAGCCTGATGAAGAGCCCACTCAAGTCGATGGCTTAGTCAACGAAGATCATATATCATATTCGCCACATTTTTCCGCCGCTGGCTATATTTCAATTATTTGTCGAGTGACTCAAATTCACTCTACGGAATCCGTTAAACTCAGGCGTTACGGCTGTGCCTTTGAAAACATCAGCGACTTTGACCGCCAGTTTCTAGCCCGCCATATTCTGTCTGTGCAATCTTTTAGAAGACGCATGAGCTTGAATGATCAGTAGCTGCGCTTAGAGCTTAATAAGCTTTTGCTTAGAGTTTTTATGGTGTAAATCCAATTCAACCCGCCAGAAAGGTAAGTTTCGCTTGAATTCAGTTATTGATGTGGCTTTATGAGACGAGTGGCATGAGTATTTTGTAACACTTCATAGCTTCGCCTGTCTTAACTTTATGAAAGTCGTTAAGATTTATTAGTAGGTTTAAACCTTGAATAATAATTAAAAAATTACTAATAAATAAGTTAACACTATGAATAATATGAACATAAGTCAGCAGGCAAGATCTCAACAAGCAAGCTCAAGTCTTGGTGAAATTGCGCCACAAAATAATGCTTTGCAGAATATTACAAGTCAGCTATTACTGATAAAAACTATTGTCCCTGCATTAAGAAGTATTCTGCCCCAGCAATTGTCACCGCAGCTCAGCCAACCTCTCACGACTCTAGCTGGTAGTCGTAATGCCTTAGCAAATATCGAAGGATTACACCAAGCGCCAGAAACCCAATCTTTTCATCGCCGAATATTACGTGAAGCCTCCATGCAAACTGCAGATGCAGCTGGTTTTTGCACTGACCATATTGAGTACACCATTCCTCGTGGTAATAATGATACCGCTGAATGTTTTCGACCAATGATTTTTTCTGATTTTTCCAATATTAATCCTGAATTATCTCAACCCACTCTAGACCAGTTGCAAGATAACTTTAAATCAATTGTTTTCGGTAAAATGGCACTTAAAGATAATGTAGAACCTGAAAGTTTTTGTACTTTTTTTAGAGTTGCGCCAGATGTGTTAGCAACTGCTGGTCACTGCTTTCCCAAGAGTGGTATAGAAGGCCTAGAGTTATTCTTTGACTATACAAATCTTAACGGACCTTGTAAGTCTATGCACGGCGAGTTAATTGAAGATCATTTTGAGCTTGGTTTAAACTCTATATATGATGATTTAGCGCTAGTTCGCATAACCGATGGCGCAATGCTTGACGAAACAACCTATCCAATATTAAAAATTTCTACACGACTGCCATCTATCGGAGAACCAGTGTATTTAATCGGCCATCCTGCAGGTATTCCAATTGCTTTTCAAGAAGCAAAAGTGAGTGAAATATTGTATGCACATGCCTCTGTAGGCGAAAGTAAACCAATAATAAAAATTAACGGCACAACTTTACCAGGCGCCTCTGGCGGGCCATTAATTGATACCAATGGTGAAGTCTTAGGCCTATTGAGCAATATTGAGCGCAGTGTAAGTGATGATGGAAGCCAAAAATTGCCTGAGGAGGCTAATATTTTTTCGTTTTCAGGTTTATTAGATATATCACCTTTACTTGCAAGTATTACAACAAACCAATCAGCTTTTCAGTATCCACCAACGCATAATTTAACTGCTATCACGCACTTGCCAGAATGTAACTTTGGTCAATTGACCTATACCCAAGTACAAACCGCTTTACACAAAAGAGAGACTATCTCAAGCAATGATTATATTGAAACTTCCCCACCAGCAGATGCATCTAGTGAAGCTCCAATTCCTCTGCCAACACCTCATTTAATACCAAATCTTGTTGCTAACGACGATAGCACTGGCGACAACCAGCCTATGGATGCCAATAGTGAAGCATTAACGCCCACTGCAAATGCTAACGAAGCACCGCAAGCGACTCCAGCCTCAATTGCTACTAACAAAGCAGCTTCAATAAGTCAAAGTACTTATGCGCTTGCTGCATTAAGTATTGGTTTTGCCCTAAGGTTTTAAGCGCCTTACGCCATATTCATCCAGTTATGCCTTATACTAACTTGCATAGAAGCCTATTAGATATGAAACTAATGGGTGTAGAGTTTATGACTCACAATAGATGTGACCTTACGGCTAGGTTGCTTGACTTTTTGAATCTGGATCCACATGGATGTGGATTAAGCCAAAGTTGATCATGGATGATACATTTTGGCGTCAGATGAGAAAAGTCAAGCAATCTAGCCGTAAGCTCTCCAATAAATGATGCTTGCTGAGCACAGGTTTAATTCAAGGAGACGCAAATGGAACGTGAAGCAATGGAAATGGATGTAGTCATTGTTGGCGGTGGCCCCTCTGGCTTATCAGCCGCTTGTCGATTAGCTCAACTGGCCCAAGCGCAAGAGACTGAGTTATCTATTGTGGTGGTTGAAAAAGGCAGCGAAGTTGGCGCGCATTTACTCTCTGGGGCCGTATTTGAAACTACTGCCCTAGATGAACTCTTCCCTGATTGGCACAACCTTGAGGCACCGGTGCGCGTCAAAGTGACTGATGACGAGGTTTTATTGCTTGGCTCACAAGAGCAATCAGTACAAGTGCCAGCAGCATTTGTGCCTAAAACTATGCATAACGAAGGCAATTATATTGTGAGTATTGGCGAACTTTGCCAATGGCTTGGTGAACAAGCTGAAAGCCTTGGGGTGGAAGTTTTCCCAGGCTTTGCTGCCACTGAAGTGCTGTATCATGAAGATGGCTCTGTGAAAGGGATTGCCACTGGTGATATGGGCGTAGATGAACATGGCAAACCAAAAGATTCATTTGCCCCTGGTATGGAGCTGCACGGTAAATACACTCTATTTGCCGAAGGCTGTCGGGGTCATCTTGGCAAAGAACTTATTGAAAAATTTCAGCTGAATAAAAATCGTGATCCGCAACATTATGGCATTGGCATTAAAGAGCTTTGGGAAATACCCGCAGAGCAACATCAAGAAGGTTTAGTCGTGCATACCACTGGCTGGCCTTTATCTGAAACCAAAACTGTGGGCGGTGGTTTTTTATATCATTACGATAAAAACCGCGTGGCGCTTGGTTTGATTACTGATCTTGCCTATTCAAATCCAAATTTAAGCCCCTTCGATGAGTTTCAACGCTGGAAGCTTAATCCAAAAATTCGCCAACATATCGAAGGTGGCAAACGGCTGTGTTATGGCGCCAGAGCTATTACTAAAGGTGGCTTACAAAGTTTGCCGCAAATGCACTTTCCCGGTGGCTTATTGATTGGTTGCGATGCTGGCACATTGAATTACGCCAAAATTAAAGGTAATCATACGGCGATGAAATCTGGTATTTTAGCGGCTGAGGTTGTATTTAACGCTATTGGTCAAGAGCGAGCAAACGATGACTTAAGCGAATTTGCCACTGTTTTTGAAAACTCCTGGATTCATAAAGAATTACACCAGCAACGTAATTTTGGCTCATATATGCATAAATTTGGGACCATTTTTGGTGGTGCCATGGCATTTTTAGATTTAAATATTTTCAATGGTAAAGTCCCCTATACCATGACTGATCCAATCCCAGACCATGCCACTATGAAACCGGTGGCTGAGGCTAAGACCATCAATTACCCCAAGCCAGATGGGAAAATTACTTTTAATAAGCTGGACTCGGTGTTTATTTCAAATACCAATCATGCTGAAAACCAGCCATGTCATTTACAACTCATCGATCCAGAAAAACCTGTGCAATACAATTTACCAAAGTACAATGAACCAGCCCAAAGATACTGCCCCGCCGGCGTATATGAAATTGTCCAAGAAACCGAAGGCCCGCGCTTTCAAATTAACAGTCAAAACTGTGTACACTGCAAAACCTGTGACATCAAAGACCCAACCCAAAATATCCGTTGGGTGGCGCCAGAAGGTGGTGGTGGCCCCAATTACTCCAGTATGTAGCGAGCTTGGTAATTAAACTCCAATGGCGTATCATATGAGAGCTCACGGCCAGGTTGCTTGACCGTAAGCTCACTATCATATCCTGTTAACACATGTACCTAAGCAGTAAGGATGAGATTTGGCCATTAATTTATTTGTTGAAGCGCTCACAACCCTTGACTCAAGCTATATTGATTTTGAGCATGGGCTTAGCGGTAATACTTTTATAGTTGATCTTGAATTAAGCGGCACACCGGACAAAACCGGTATGCTACTTGATTTTGGCATTGTAAAAAAAGCTATAAAAGCCCAGCTTGAGAGTATTGCTGACCATTTACTGCTGATTCCGGAAGATTTTCCTGGATTAACCCATGAAGCTTGTCAAGCCAAGCCAGGCGAACAATTATTTAAGACCAAATGGCACGATCAAAATGGTCATCAGTGGCAGCACATTGGCCCAAGCATAAGTACCCAGTACATTCCTGGGGCATCGCTGGACATTGAGAGCTTAAAACAGATGTTAGAACACCAATTACTTGACCATTGGCGCTCTGCACAAATTCAAACTATAGAGCTCACCCTGCGCCAAGAAACTGGTGATAATATATTTCAATACAGTCATGGTTTAAAATATCATCAAGGGGCTTGCCAGCGCATAGCGCATGGGCATCGCTCAAAAGTTATGGCTTATACCCAAGCTGGTTTTCATGCCCAGTATTCACAACAACTTGCACGCTGGCTTGATCATAAATATTTAGCCGACCAACATAATTGCAAAGACCAAATAACCGCTAATGATCAACAAGCTATTACACTTGCCTATAATGCACCTGAGGGTTATTTTGAATTACAGCCCCCCAAGTCACAGTGTATTTGGCTTGATAAAGAAGTTACTATTGAGCATATTGCAGAATTTTTACTCAAACAAGCGCAAAATACTATTAGTCGAGACATTATAAAAATTCGTGTGTATGAAGGCCTAAAAAAAGGCGCGATTGCGCAATAGTTTGAAGCCCAAATTAGCTATTTTATACCGAAGATCTGTACATACAATACTTCTGTTACGCATATGACTATTAATCAACAGGTTATTGGATGACCTTTTGACATTATCCTAATTCTTCGCCTAAACTAAATAGAGTGACAATAAGGCGTAGTATATGACTGATGATAAAAAAAAGTCTGGCAAAGTGAGTGATGTTTATGGCGGCCCTAAAGACCGTTTTTATCAATTTCTAGAAAACCATGAAATTGCCCGCAGACTTATGCGCCAAAAAGAACGCCGCGGCGCTTTGGTAATGACACTTATTTGTGTAGGTACAATAGCTTTAGCTGTACATACTCATGAAAACCAAACATTCGGTTTGGTAGATAAAATTTTCAATCCCTGACCTTAATCTTTCTACCGTTAAGTGGTACTCAGCGGCTAACTCAACAGTAAATTAATATCTTCAACAGAAAAGTGCAACCCTTTGTGTTGGCCATCGCCTTTATAAATTGAGTCGGCCAAATTTTGCTTATGCACTTTGAGCGCTTGAATTTTTTCTTCAACTGTTGTTTGGGCAACCATTTTATAGACAAAAACTGGCTTATCCTGGCCAATGCGGTGGGCTCTATCAGTTGCCTGATTTTCAGCAGCTGGGCTCCACCAAGGATCAAAGTGAATCACCGTATCAGCGCGAGTTAAATTAAGACCCGTACCACCAGCTTTTAAACTAATAAGAAAAACTGGCGCGGCTCCAGCTTGAAAATCATCAACTAGCTTTTGTCTATTTGTGGTAGCCCCTGTAAGCTTTAGGTTGTTGATATTTTCTGATTGCAAGCGAGCTTCAATAAGATGCAGCATACTCGAAAAAGTCGAGAAAACCAGTAAAGAACGGCCTTCACTTATCAATTGGTGAATAATATCTACCAGCATATTGAGCTTGGACGAATGATCTGGCACCTGGTACTTAATTTCAGGGGGTAATTTTAATAAATGTGGATGACAGCAGACTTGGCGTAATTTTAATAAGGCATCCAAAATTATTATTTGTGATTGATTAAGGCCTTTGGCTGCAATTGCTTGGGTCACTTTGCGTTGCATTAAACCACGCACTGATTCGTATAAATCCCGCTCGCTTTTTGATAGCTCAACATTTAATTCTGACACAGTTTTTGGTGGTAAATCTTTGGCTACTTTTTCTTTAGTACGCCGTAAAATAAAAGGCGCAATTTTTTGTTGTAAACGTTTACCGCATTGTCGGTTGGCTTTCTTTTCTATAGGCGTACGATACAAACGTTTGAATTGTTTTTTATCTTGCAAAAAACCTGGCATTAAAAAATCAAACAGTGCCCAGAGCTCACCAAGATGATTTTCTATCGGTGTTCCAGTAAGACAGAGTTTATGCTCTGCTTGTAACATTTTACAAGCCATTGCAAGCCTTGAGCGGTCATTTTTTATGGCCTGGGCTTCATCTAAGACTAATGTATGAAACCTAATATCTTGCAATGACTGCCAATCTATACGTGTCACACCATAACTGGTAACGATTACATCTGCTTGTTCAAAAACTTCCAGCGTGCGATCTGGCCCATAATATTGGCCCACATTTAACTTGGGAGTAAATTTTTGTGCCTCTTTTTGCCAGTTATTAATCAGACTTGTAGGGCAAATAATTAAAGTAGGTTTATGGGCTTGGTTGATGGGTAAATTGTCATAATGATGAGCCAGTAAAGTTAACGCCTGCAAAGTTTTACCAAGCCCCATGTCATCGGCTAAAATGCCGTTTAAAGCATGGCTTTGTAAAAAATGCATCCACTGAAACCCATAACGCTGGTAGCTGCGCAGTGTAGCATTGACAGATTTTGGCTTGGCCAGTTTTGGCAATTTTTTTATTGTTTTCAATTGCTGCCCAAGATTAAGCAACTTATTATTGCCTCGCCAGTGAAAGTCACCTCGATTGGTCATGTCATCATGCAAAGCTGCTAATAATTTGGAATGAAAACTGGTTACTTTAAGCCGCTCGCCTTTTTTAAAGCCGTCTTGTTGTAATTTACCAGGCGATAGCTCAAGTAAAGCGGCAACAATTGGTGCTAAACGCTTACCTGTAATCAAAGCATATTGTTGCTCGGGTAGTTCTACTGGGTATTTTTTCTGTGGATTTTTTGCTAACTCTTGGGCATTTGGTAGCTGATCAAGTTGCTTGGCTAATTCTGGTAATAAATCAACTTGTTCGCCGTTTATATCAAAACCAAGCGACAACTCAAACCATTGGTTACCACCGGTATTATCCTCATCAAGCTTGAGGTACCAAGATTCTTCTTCCACATCAAAAAAATCATAATCAAGGCTTGGATCAATAACAACGTCAACCCCGCGTGCTTTAATTATAGGTAAAACATCGACAAAAAAAGCCAACCAATCGCTGGTGTAATTTTTGCCTGTATCTGGCCCTAACCAAAAAGCTTTACGCTCAACTGGCCAAACTACTCGGTCACGTGGTTCACCAGGTGCTTGTCTATCTGCTCGGCCATGTGCTTGGTCATCTGCTTGTATCACCATAAAACTTCGAAGCAATAAGCGAGCAATATCGCCTTCTGCATAGTGTAAGCGTCTGGTATAAACAACCCCTTGGTTATCTGGCATAAACTGATACAAGTACATATGGTAAGACAAATGGGGTACTGTAATTATTTGTTGATTGAATTCATATTGGTAAAATAGACGTATCCCAGCGCCAGTTGCTAAAGGAATAATCTCCATGCTCGTTTTAAGAAACTTTGCAGGCACCAAAGATTCCTCAAATGGCGGTAAATAGTCACCAATTGCTGTTTGGAGGGCTTCAAGAGGATAACTTTCAGCGGACGAATAAGCTGCTATAGCTTTGTGCAACTTGTGGGGCATTACAATGTTAAGCATCATGCCCATAGACGCATGATATGAATCTTCATTATCTGGCATATCAATAAATAACGCTGGCTTATCAACTGCATTGACCAGCAATTCAACCTGCCGATTAGTTTGTTGGTCGAGAAAAATGGGCTTCACGCCTTGATGCGGCTGAATAGACCAAGCAACATCTGCGGTTATATCAAAATGCGGCTTCACCGGCAGCAACTCGCCCTGCGGTGAATTTATAGTTATACGATTAGAAACTAATAACCCGCGAATAAGTTGGTAGGATGACCCATCAGCTAAGTCAAAAAACACCCCATATTGAGGGTCTGCGTATAAGATTCGATAGTCAGAGGCGTACTGGAAAATAGCTTGATCGTGCTCAATGTCTACTACTTGCCAAGGATTAGCCGCCAACTCTTCAGGCTTAACAGAATACTCTTCAAGTATGCCTTGCGCATTAATATATTGCGGAAAAAGCGCGTAGATTCCTCGGGAATTTTTTTGGAGTCGATATACAATTGCTATTTGTGCCGAGTTACCACTGGCTTGAGCAAGTGGTGGCAATTCAAGCCTTGCTGGGGCAGCTACAGATGCTGTTTGTTGGCCAAATAAATGCTGTAACTCTTTAGGTAGGATAGCTTGCGCTTGGAGTAATGCAGCAACAACATGCTTGCAACTACGTCCCACAGGACATGAGCAATAACCTAGTGGGCGGATATGCTCATCAACACTTTTAAATGCAATATGCACATTATAATCAACCGCATAATTGCCACTTACAAGAGCCTCAATAACCTCAGCATCGGCATCAACATGAAAACTGATAACCTTATCAGTTCGAAAATAATTTTCGCCTCGATGGAAAGTTTTCGCATCAAAAAATTGCGCAATATGATTTTGTTGAGTGACTAGTTGAGCCATGTAGGACCCTTTTTTAACTATTTTTTAATTTTTTATTCAACCTAGCCTGGAATAGTTCGTAGCAGAATTGATACGGTGAGCACACGCTGGCCTATCATTTCTTCAACTCTATAACTTATAAAATCGGTTGAAAACTCGGCTTTGGGCTGCAAACTGTCACCTAATTTTTTAGTTGCCAGCTCTTCTAGCGTGACACTTGCATGGCTAGAAGATAAATTAAGATCATAACACCAATTAATGTCTGCAAGCTCGGTAGCCCCTTTGAGTCGCAGTACTTGAGGAGGGGTTTTAGAGCAAAAACCTTTATCAGAAAATACTTGCTCTACCATCGCTTGGGAGTCGTTTTTCAAGACAATAAACACATGATCATTGGCGCTTAATACTGTCGAGCCTCTTGGCGAAAGTACCTGCTCGGCTCTTACGATCATAGCCACTATTACACCTTCAGGCAAAGCCATATGTGATAAAGCCCGCCCTACTGCTCTTGAGTTTTCTGACAGAGTATACTCAACAATTTCGGCATCAACTTCGCCAATGGTGGTAATTTCAAGAGTAGCCGCTGGGCTTTTTGGCGCTGGTAGAATTAAATTGAGCCGGCGAGCAATCCATGCAAGGCTTGAACCTTGGACAATGGCAGAAATAAGCACTACGAAAAAAACCACATTAAAAATAAGCGATGCACTTTCTAAACCAAACATAAGTGGAAAAATTGCTAAAATTATAGGTACAGAACCACGCAAGCCAACCCAAGAGATTAATAAAGTTTCCCGCGAGTTAAACCCAAAAAAACGCATAAATGGAATCACCGCTATGGGCCTTGCCACAAATACCAAGATAAGCGCAATTAATAAACCTTGCCACCAGACATCAATTAATGAGCTGGGGGTAATTAATAAGCCGAGCATAATAAACATGGTAATTTGGCTCAGCCAAGCCAGCCCATCATGAAACAAAAAGGTAGACCTTTGAAATACAAAACGCTTATTACCAATCATAACGCCGCAGATAAAAATCGATAAAAAGCCGCTGCCACCAAAGTTTGCGGCTAAACCAAATGACAATAAGCCTGCAGCTGTGACCAATACCGGATAGAGACCATTAGCCTGTAAATTAATTGAATTAATCAGCTTAATTGTTACATGTCCCACAACTAAACCAACGATGGCACCACCACCCATTTGTAAAGCAAATAATTGCAGTAACTCAACGCCTGGTTCAAGCTTATTAACAATAATTTCCAATAAACCAATCGTTAAAAATATAGCCATTGGATCGTTGGAGGCGCTTTCTATCTCTAAAGTGGCTTTAAGCCTGGTATTAAGGTGGATACCCGCGTTTCTTAATAAAGAAAATACTGCAGCGGCATCAGTTGAACCAACAATTGCCCCAAGTAAAAAGCCCTCAAAGAGACTAAGCCCTAGAATTAAACTCGCCGCCGCGCCAGTGACTATGGCAGTGATAAGTACACCAAAAGTGGCTAAAAATGCACCCGGCTTCCAGACTTTTTTGATGGACGACAAAGGCGTTTGCAAACCGCCATCAAATAAAATAAGCGCAAGGGCTAAAGTGCCAAGCGCATGGGCAGCTTTAGGGTTATTGAAATCAATACCACCCACGCCATCTTCACCAGCGAGCATACCCACTAACAAAAAGAGCACCAACATTGGTAAGCCCAATCGCGCAGACAGCTTACTGGAAAGTACACCGAATAGTATTAAAACAGCTGCCAATAATATAACTTGATCAATTAAAAACATAAAATTCTTAAAATAAAGAGTCTTTTTAAGCTAGACGGTATTCTTAACGTAGACAGCATTCTAGGCATGGGTAATTTCCTTGGCTTAGCAAACCGAATAATGAGCTTGAATTTGTTATCAATTGAGAGAAATCATGGCTATCATAAGCGTTGCAGTATTAAAAAGTCCAATATTATATTGCATCACTTTAACTCTATATGCGTTGAGCAAGGTTAAATTGTGATCAAGAACGGATCTGCTCACAAATTTTAGCGGCATAAATTTCATCTGTGTCAAATACAGTTAAGGGGTGCTTTGGAAACTCAGCTTGTAAAAATTGCTCAACTTCTTGTTGTATAGTGGAATTATCATCTGCTAAGAGTGCAAAATCTGTACACCCAAGCAGCACAGAGTTTATCGGTTGTGCTTGCTTAAAGCTTGCAGTAATTTGTTGTTTAATAATATTTAAAAAACTCGCTTTGGCATTACGTTTATTTAAAGCTGGATCAGTAGTTTTCATTGTGTTGCCTTTCGCTTGGTCAACTATATCTTGCACATCATCAATTATTGTGGCATCTGGTGCAGTTGACTCCATAGCGAGTTTATCAAACGCTTGAGGATACAGCTGCGCTTTCCAAGCAACTTTGGTAGTCATTGCCAATACTTTAGGTTGGTGCCCGGCAGGTAATGTTTGCGTTTGCATTTGTGCTTTAACGTGAGATGCGGTTTGATCAACTAAATTATGTAAGGTTTTATTAACAGGTTTTTGCCCTTGCAAAGTTTTCAAGCCAACTTTAAGCAATAGCTGGCTGGGTGAGCTGTTATTAGTTTGAGATTGTTCCGCTTCAGCTACCATAGCCTGGACTACATCAATGTGGTTATGTGCTGTGTTACTGGCGAGATAAAAATCTGTAGCACGAGTATCTTGTAAAAATTTTTGCATTGTGGCCACGTAGTTTTTTAATTGCACCGGCATATGAGGCGCACGACTTAGGCCGCCGGCTCTTGGCGGCGGAATAGATAATAAATCAATTGAGTGCTGCTGCGCTTCATCACCTAGGCTATGGATAACTTCTTGCGTGATAGAGGCATCGGATAGTGGGCCGGTGCCGCCCAAAATACCAATTGTTTTAGAATTATTGCCCTGACTGGCTTGACCAATAAACTGCACGTGCACAACCGGCCGCTTGCCCTCAATAGGGATTTTTTTAGCAATTGTTTGTTGTAACATTTGATAGCGGTCAATGTGGTCTGGCGTGGTAGTTATTGAGACAAAAGTTTTCCCATGGGTCCAACCCCGCGCCTCAACATTATCAGCCACCCACTGTTCAATATTATCATTGGCTAAATCAAGTGTGAGATGTTCAGCCTTTGGTCTATCAAGTCGGCTGGTAAAACTGGCTGAGGCAGAAATAAGTTTTATTTTTTGCAAATAACTCATTTCTTTACTAGAGGGTTGGTTTAGGCTGGTTTCTTGGGTATCAGTTGGTAGCTGGGCTGAAATTGAAACGGGTACTTCATCGGCGACAAAAACTTTATCCATATATCCAGGATTATTATTTGTGTTAACCGGTAATAGATTGTTTGTAGTTGCTGGATTATGCGTACTGCTAATACCGGTGATCATTATTCCTCTCTAGTCATAAATTAAGACTAGAGAGAGAACTATGGAACCACCAAGCTTGGCTTACATAAATAGTATTATTCTTTGTGGAATAGCTAACTTAGCTATAGATTAAGAGCAACCAAAGTTAGCCTTTTCACCACTCAAATTCAAAACACACCGGGCAATGGTCAGAGGGTTTTTCCATGCCGCGGATTGTATAATCGGTCCAAATCCCTTGGCTTTTATCTAAAATAGGCTTGGACACTAAAAAGTGATCAATCCGTAAGCCATGTTTAGGTGTTTTTTCAAAGCCTCTGGAGCGGTAGTCAAACCAACTCAAACAATCGCTGGCTTCTGGATGATGGTGTCGATACACATCGGTTAGCCCCCAATCGATAAGTTTTTGAAACCAGGCGCGCTCTTCAGGTAAAAATGAACACTTACCAGTGCGCAGCCAGCGTTTAGCATTATCTTCACCAATACCAATATCTAAGTCCGTGGGTGCCACGTTTAAATCGCCCATAAGAATAATGGCTTGGTCGGGCTTACAGCTAGTGTCTAATAGATTAGATAGGTTTTGATAGTAAGCTTGTTTGGCTGGAAACTTTAATGGATGGTCTCGACTCTCCCCTTGCGGGAAATAACCATTAAATATTTTAATACCATTAAGCTCAAGGCCAATAAACCGACGTTGATGCTGGCTGTCTTCTTCAGCAAAGCCTTTAATCACTGTGGATTCAAGGTCTGGATACTGCTCAAGCCAATGATTGGCCACGAGCATAGCCACGCCGTAGTGAGTTTTTTGGCCATGATAGTAGGCTTGATAGCCCAGCTCATGTATCATCTCTAAAGGAAACTGCTCGTCGGCTACTTTGGTTTCTTGTAAACCAATGACATCCGGTTGGACTGCCTCCACTAGCGCTGCCATTTGATGTGGCCTTGCGCGTAAACTATTTATATTAAATGATACAATTTTCAATGGTTGATCCCCGATCTAATGGTAAAACTACTCTAAAACGCTATCTTGCACGCTATGCATTACAAGATATTCAACAGCTTACTACTACTCTGCAAGCTTATAATTCTGTAATATTTAAACAGTGTATTTGTGTGCCTGCTTTTGCTGAAAGCAACATTCAAAAGGTTTGGTCGCAATTGCTTGAACAGCCATACCCTGTGCAGCCATACCCTGTGCAGCCATGGCTGGTGATTATTTTATGGAACTCCCCGAACACAGCGAGTGTTGCGGAACGTGATATTCACGAGCAAGCCTATAGCAATACTTTGCACAATGAGTTTTTTAAAAAGCATACCACGCTGCTGAGCCGCAAGGATAATTTTGCGCACTGGCATCTGTTTATGCCACAACCGCAAGCCCCAAATAATTCTAGCTGGCCATATATTTTATCGATTAACTTAACAGCTACTCTACCGCATAAGCAAGGGGTTGGCCTGGCAAGACGCTACTTAAGTGATATTGCCTGTGGGCTTATAGCGCAAGGCCAAATAGACAGTCAATGGTTTGGTATGACCGATGCTGATGCCAGACTACCAGAGCATTATTTACAACAACTTGCAGCTTTAAACCAACAGATTCAATCGCATAAAAGTTTGGCGCTGTTTGCATTTAAACACGATTTCCACAAAGATGACTTAAACTCTGAACATAACTTACCAATTAATCCACAACAGCCGCTGGTTAATCAACAACACACCAAAGATAAACTTTTAGCGGCGCACAGATTATATGAACAATTTATGCAAACTTATCGCGATGCCTTGTTTGCCGTAATGCCCGAGTATGGCTTTACTGCGCTGGGCAGTATTTTGGCAATTAACAGTGTTGATTATGCTCATGTGCGTGGTTTTCCTTTACGGGCGGCGGGTGAAGATTTTTATCTCATGAATAAAATGATAAAATTAAATGGTGTGCTTCAATTATCAGGTCAACCCATTATACTAGAACCTCGAGTGAGCCACCGTACGCCCTTTGGTACCGGCCAGAGTATTGATTCAATCTTAGAAGCCCAAACTTTAGATGAAGTGCCTATTTTTTATGCTCAAAATATTATTAAGCAATGGCAAACCCAGCTTAGCAGTATCCGAGAATTAGTCCTAACTCAGCAAGTGGATACAATATCCAAACTTAGTCTTGGAGTTTCAGTACATACTAAATGGCTGGCACGCTTAATCACTCAATGCCAACAAACAACGAGCCAACAACAACGCCACCAAGTTTTAATTGATAATCTTGATGGGTTAAGATGTTTACAACTATTGCGCATCTTGCATGCGGATATTCCTCGCATTAGCTTGCAACAATTAAGGAGCAGCCACTGATGGATCACCATAACGAATTTAAAGTAGGTATAATTTTAGCCGGCTGCGGGGCCGCCGCCGATGGTTCTGAAATTCATGAAGCCACACTCACCATGTTAGCCCTATCTCAAAGAGGTATTCATTATCAAGTTTTTGCGCCTAACATTGATCAATATGATGTAGTTAATCATATTAATGGCGAAACTTTAGACGAACAAAGTACATCTACAAATACTACACCCAACCACACATCGCATCGAAAAGTATTAATAGAATCTGCGCGTATTGCGCGTGGTTATATCAAGCCTTTAAGCGCCGCCGATGCCAATGAACTTGATGGCCTAATCATCCCTGGTGGGCTTGGCGTCACAAAAAATCTATGTAACTACTATAAATTAACAGCAACAGCGCAGCTTGAAAATATTGAAGGTGAAATCAATAAAGACCATTTTCAAATAGTACCTGAACTTGAACAGCTTATTAAAAAAATACATAAACTGCACAAGCCACTCGGCTTTTTATGCATTGCCTCGATTATATTACCTAAACTTTTTGGTGAAGGGGTTCGGGCAACTCTTGGCTCTAAAAGTGAAGATGCGCGGGCTTTTTCAAAAATGGGCGGCGATCATTTAGAATGCGCGGTAGAGCATATTGTTTATGACGAGAGTCTTAAAATCATATCAACCCCAGCTTATAAAACAGCACAAACAATCGCTCAAGCCTATCAGGGTATAGATCGATTAGTTGAAAAAATGCATGAGCTTTTACAACAAGCTTAACCACCCACAAGACTTAAAAGCACACCAGCTGCAACCGCCGAGCCAATAACGCCGGCAACGTTTGGCCCCATGGCATGCATTAACAAAAAGTTGTGCGGGTTAGCCTCAAGGCCTAGCTTATTGGCAACCCGAGCCGCCATAGGCACTGCCGACACCCCTGCCCCACCAATAATTGGGTTAATAGGCTCTTTAGTGTATTTATTCATAACTTTAGCCATTAGCACACCACAAGCGGTGCCTAGAGCAAAAGCTAAAATACCAATCACTAAAATGCCAAGGGTTTCCACTTGCAAAAATGCATCAGCTTTTAATTTGGCACCAACCGCAAGACCAAGACCAATAGTTAAGACGTTAATTAATGCATTTTGGGTGGTATCGGTTAAACGACCAACAACTTTACTTTCGCGCATCAAATTACCAAAACAAAACATGCCAAGTAAGGGCGCGGCATCTGGAATTAATAAGCTCACCAAAATAACTAATATTAATGGCAGTAATATTTTTTCCAGTTGTGATACATGTCGTAATTGACGCATTTTAATATTGCGCTCATCAACTGTAGTTAAAGCTCGCACAATTGGCGGTTGGATTAAAGGCACTAAAGCCATATACGAGTATGCCGCCACAGCTATGGGGCCAAGTAAATGGGGTGCCAGCTTGGTGGTTAAATAAATAGCAGTTGGGCCATCGGCGCCGCCGATTATACCAATTGAGGCTGCTTCGTTCATGGTAAAGTCCAAACCAATCCCAAGTTGACTTAAACCAATCGCACCTAAAAATGCCCCAAAAATACCAAATTGCGCTGCAGCACCTAAAAATAAGGTTTTTGGGTTGGCCAGCATTGGCCCAAAATCGGTCATCGCGCCGACGCCCATAAAGATAAATAACGGGAAAAAGCCGGTAGTTAATCCAACTGAATAGACTAAATATAAAATCCCATCATTGAAGCCGGCTGTCACAGCAATTTGATGTAAAGTCTCTTGCACCGACTGCGGCAAGGTATAGAGTTGAGCGCCATCTAATAACATGGCAATTTCTGCTTTAACCTCTGGGGTGCCAAATTGCATGGCTTGATCTATAGCGGAGTTTGCCATGCCAGCTAATGGCACGTTGGCTAAAATACCGCCAAAGCCTATTGGAATCAATAATAAGGGTTCAAAGCCTTTTTTTATCGCTAAAAAAATAAGTAGCAAACAAATACTTATCATCACAAGCTGACCAAGTTCCATGCTCGCTAAACCTGTGGTTTGCCAAAGCTGTAGTAGCTGATTCATTTAGGTAGCTCCTCTACTAGCTATTGGTTTGGTTCTGGGTCGCACTAACATGGGCAATCACATGATCAACCACTAAATCATCGCCAACTTTCACAGCTATACTTTTAAGTTCACCGGATGTTGTAGAGGAAATTTCTGTTTCCATTTTCATTGCCTCAAGTATTATTAAGGCCTGACCAGAATTAATATGGTCACCTGGTGAAGCTAAAATTTTCAATACAGTGCCAGCTAAAGGGGTCACAATTTCTACTGCTGAGCTTGCAGCAGTGCTTTGCTTTGACGACTGCTGAGTTGAGACTGGTCGCACGCTGTTAACTGCATCTGTGCCACCTTGTGTAATAACTTCTACTTCAAAGACCTGACCATCAACGCTTACACGGTAGACACCATTATCAGCAGGTGATTGGCGCTGCTCTTCAGGGCTATTAGCACTTTGGCTTGGCTTATCTGAACTAGTAGACGCCTGGGTGGCTTTGGCTGCAGGTTTGGGCTCAAAAGCGGCGGGATTACCACGGTTTTGTAAGAACTTTAAGCCAACATGGGCAAATAAAGCATAAATTAAGACATCTTCATCTATTTCACTCGATAATTGAAAGCTTTTTTCAGTGGCAAGGCTTTTAACTTCTTGAGTGATTTTTGCAAACTCATCATCTATAAGGTCAGCTGGGCGGCAAGTGATAGGCTCTTTACCATTGAGTACTTGTTTTTGTAAGCTCGCATCTAGGGTTCCCGGAGTTGCACCATAATTACCACGTAAAATTTCTGCAGTTTCTTTGGAGATAGACTTAAATCGCTCACCTGAAAGCACATTAAGCACTGCCTGAGTGCCCACAATTTGTGATGTTGGCGTTACTAGCGGAATATAACCTAAGTCTTTACGCACTTTAGGTATTTCTTCCAGCACTTCTGAAAAACGATGCAAAGCCCCTTGTGCTTTAAGCTGGCTTTCCATATTTGTAAGCATGCCACCTGGTACCTGAGCAAGTAAAATTCGGGCATCTACCCCCCGTAAACTGCCCTCAAACTCAGCATATTTTTTACGCACATCACGAAAATAATCGGCAACTTCCACTAAGGCGGCTTGATTCAATTCTGGATCACGCTGATGATCCTTAAAAATAGCGGCAATGGTTTCTGTAGGCGAATGACCATAAGTCATAGACATAGATGATATGGAAGTATCCACATTATCAATACCCGCTTCAATTGCTTTCATTAATGTAGGTATGGATAAACCCGTAGTTGCATGACAATGCAAGTGTAAAGGTATGTCTAAAGTTGACTTTAATCGACCTACCAATTCTGCTGCAGTGAATGGATCAAGTAATCCCGCCATGTCTTTTATAGCAATGGAGTGGGCGCCCATATCTTGTAATTGCTGCGCCAAAGTCACCCAAGAATCAATTGTATGCACAGGACTTTGGGTATAACTAAGTGTCCCTTGAGCGTGCTTGCACTGCTTTTTGACCGCTTTTATAGCTTGACTCATATTGCGCGGGTCATTCATAGCGTCAAAAATACGAAAGACATCCATACCATTGACTGCTGCCCGCTCAACAAATTTATCCACCACGTCATCGGCATAGTGGCGATAACCTAATAAATTTTGACCTCGCAGTAACATTTGTTGAGGTGTATTTGGCAGGGCTTTTTTTAATTGACGCAAACGCTCCCAAGGATCTTCACCTAAGTAACGAATACAGGCGTCAAAGGTTGCACCACCCCAAGTTTCCAATGACCAATAACCCACTGAATCAAGTGCTTGGGCGATTGGTAGCATATCTTCAGTGCGCATACGTGTAGCGAGCAGTGACTGATGTGCATCACGCAAAACTACATCGGTAATGCCAATTTTTTGAGTATTTGGGGCCATAATTGAGTCCTTAAAAATTATTTTTTACGATGCCGATGCACCGCGACCGCAGCCGCCGCAACTTGTTTAATAATTGGCTGGTGAGTTGGTTTTTTTGGCTGATCCTGTGGCTCTGGCACTGCATGGTTAAACCGTGAGATGAATTGGCCTAAACACACTAATAAGACCACAAGTAATGATAAAAATACAAAAACTACACTAATCCCAGTGACTGCGATACCGAAGGCTTGCATTATTTTAACCTTTTAATATAAATTTATTGATAAATCTGGTGAGAGTTTAATGAATTTATGAGCCCACGGCTAGGAGACTTTAGTTTATACAATAGTTTAAAGATACAAAATCAATAACAGAACTAGTGCTTCATCCTGTAATTACGCATATATAGAGGCGATTTACTTTTTTACACAGTTCAAGGCGCTGAAGCGCAGGCTTAGTGGTGCTAAGTCAAGATTCAGCAACGCAGAAATGTGTGAAAAACAATCGTTTTGATGATGCGTAATTACAGGAT
>Ga0209309_10000391_pt1 | contig 53331 bp, 64 predicted proteins | sample COGITO_mtgs_1204_2_FD_184807 | JGI IMG/M metagenome (GOLD analysis project Ga0209309, IMG submission 184807) | Pelagic marine microbial communities from North Sea - COGITO_mtgs_120412 (SPAdes) (version 2) | ecosystem: Environmental > Aquatic > Marine > Epipelagic ... | reverse complement strand
AACTGACAAATACCGGTGAGACTGCCGTATGTATGTGGAGAATCTAGCGTATCTAGAAACAAAACATTCAGTGCGACACCGATAACCGCAAGACTATACCATCAATCTCGGGATTTAAAGCACTATATCATATTTAATAGTATTTGTCAACTCTTAGCGTTACTTTGGGGTTGGGTTGTTGTTTCCGTTGAACAGGTTCCCTACTCCCTCTACAGCCCGCAGAACTTCAATTGGAGTAGCAAATATAACCGTATTGGATTGGTCTGAGGAGAGGTCGTTGAGCGTTTGAAGGGTCCGTAAGTGCAGTGCTCCCGGTGCTTCACCAAGAATCTTAGCTGCTTTAGCAATGTTTTCGGCAGCGGCTACTTCCCCTTCGGCGTTAATAATCACGGCTCGACGCTCTCGCTCGGCTTCAGCTTGCTTGGCGATAGTTCGCTCCATGTCTTGAGGCAAGAAGAAGTCTTTGAGCTCTACGTTCTCTACTTTGATTCCCCATGCATCGGTCTCAGCGTCGATAATCTGCTGAATTCGTTCTGAAAGCTTGTCTCTCTCTGAGAGTGCCTCATCGAGCGTAGCGCTTCCGACGATGTTACGCATAGTTGTTTGAGCCAGTTGTGAGACTGCAAATCGGAAATCTTCTACTTCAAGAATCGCTTTGGCGGCATCTGAAACCTTATAGTAAATCACCGCGTTGATACTGGCCGATACGTTGTCCCGAGTAATCACCTTCTGATCTGGCACATCGACAGCTTTGACCCGCAAGTCGACTTTTTGCATTTGCTGAAAGATAGGAATGATGACACTCCAGCCTGGTTCCCGCAGGCTCGTAAACTTACCCATTGTGAGGACGACTCCCCGCTCATACTGTTTGACCTCGCGAAGCAATATAATTGCAATAACAACGAGTAGTATGAGTAATATAATAATTTCCATAGTGAAGGATTAAAGTAATAAGTTGATTACTCTCATTCTACACAGATTGAGTCGTGGAGTCTATTTAGATGAATCTTGAGAACTACTGGCACAGTGCTGACTATTGCTTTGTTTGATTCTTGATCAACATTGCTAAACCTCCGTACAATCCGGCATGATCACCAAGTTCGGCTTGCACAATCAGTGGTGTTTCTACGAACCCATCTATTGCTGCTACCGTATGCTTCCGTACTGCGTCGACCGATATCGCTGGGTCTCCAACAATCATCGAACCGCCGAGCACAATAACATCAGGCGACCAGTAGAGAATGGTGTTGCGTAGTCCTTGAGAAAGATATTCTGCCAGTTCATCCCAGACAATATCTGACTGAGGAATCTCGTAGGCCTTCATTCCAAATCGTTCAGCCACCGCTGTGCCCGAAACAAGATTCTCTAGTGTTGGGGTAATATCAATCCCCAGCACCGTGCGGTCAATATCGAGTATTTGATGTCCTGGTTCAAATCCAGAACTGGTTTCTTCAATTTCACCATCAACGATTTTGGAGCCGCCGACTCCAGTACTGATTGTGTGATAGGCGACGATTCTAGAATCGCGTCCGCCTCCAAACACTGCTTCTCCTATTCCAGCAGCTGCTGCATCATTCTCAATATAGACCGGTACGTTCGCATATTTTTTCAGTGCTTTCGAGATATTCTTACCGGCCCACTTAGTAAGCACTGTGTCATTCTCAATGCCGTCTTTTTCTTCGGTCAATCGACCACGAACACCACCAGCGAAAGCGGTAATTTTTTTGTCAGTGAGTTTTTGTACAGCTGACCATATTTTATCCATTCCCTCTTCAAATTTAGCCGGAGTCTTAAATGACTCCACTTCGACCAGTGTCTCTAGGTCTTCAGAGATTGCTACTCTGGTTTTGGTACCACCAATATCAAATACTACGTACGTCATAATGTTATGTATTACAGTCTATCACGAGACAATTACTCCACTCCAAGAATGTCTCTGGTTTTATTTTTATAGAGCTCTACGTTTGGTTGATCAAAAGCATTAATGTTCATTAATTCTGCGATGTACATCGTCTCTAGCATTCGCATACCCATGAAGAGTCCGAGCGAGTAAGCTAAGTTGCCGTCATCAAATATAGTCGAACGATATGGCAAAGAGCGCTCTTTGTACGCCGCCATCACTCCCCCGTAGAGGGCTGTTGCCACCTCTTGTACATCAAACTTACCGTATAACTTAGAAATGCCTTTCTTGGGAACCTTGAAGTTATTCTCTTCATCATCAAATGTTACAAAATCTGTATATACGCCATCGAGCCCACTCATGTAGAGCTGGCCAACTGAATGTAATTCAACCGGAGTTGAGACCGTCGGCACAAAACCTTTTTTGACTGGGGATTTGTCTTTGTGGAATTCTTTACCAAGACTTTCGGCTGTTAATTGTCGATACCACGCACCAAGCTTTTCTAGTCGTTTCTCAAATGCAAAGAAATTATAGTGGGTGAAGTTTTTAGTGATGTAGTGATGTACTCGAACGGCGTTTTCTGCAACGGCACTCTCGAACTCCTCGTGAGTAGTATCGAGTACTCCGGCGATAAACGCATCAGTATCGTGACCCAACAGAGCCAACGGCACGAGAGCGACCTCAGTCGCAACTGAGTACCTGCCACCGATTATTTCTGGCATTGGGACACAAATAACTCCCAGTCTCTTTCCGGTCTTCATAAATGACGTACCGGAGTTTCCGATAAAAAGCGTCTGCTCGTAGATGGTTTTTTTGAACCGCTGCTCCAATACATCAAGTAGCACTCCGGCGTTCACCAATGTTTCGGCGGTATTACCTGACTTACTAATAACACACACAGCGAGCTTCTTCACTGACTTGATTGTTGCTAGACGCCCAATCAACTGCTGAATTTCGAACGCGGAAGTTGTATCCAGGGTATGCAGACGCACACTATTCTCTCCCAGCACTTCGTGCACTGCTTCTAAACCAAGATTAGAACCACCGATACCAACCACTATCAAATCACTAATATTTTTGAATTGCTTTGAGAGTACATCGAGTTGGTCGTGCACAGCTGGGTTCTGAGCGTGCACCAGAGAATATTCAGGCTTGGTACTATCGCTCTTGCTACACACGTTAGCTACCCTGGCTCGATAGGAAGCCAGTTTTTTGACCCCGTTTTTTAGCACTCCGTCAGTTACTGAGTCAATATCGAAGTAAGAAAAATACATATTAGATTTGGTTTACGTTCTTCGTATTTACGTTTTTGTTGATGTATTTGAACGCCTCGTCTACAGAATCTACCACCACAAACAAGTCCAAATCCTCAGGGCTGATGGTTTTGTATTTTTTCAATAGTGTCTGTTCGAAGAAATGAATCATTGGTCCCCAGTAGTCTTTTCCGTACAAGATGATAGGAATTGGTTCAATTTTTTGGGTTTGAATAAGCGTCATAATCTCGAACAACTCATCGAGTGTGCCAAATCCACCCGGGAAATATACATATACTTCAGACGCAAACGTCAGCATGACTTTACGAGAAAAGAAGAAATCAAAGTTTAATGACTCAGTAGTGTATGGATTGAGCACTTGCTCGAATGGCAGTTGGATATTTAATCCAACTGACCTCCCGCCTACTTTGAATGCACCGACATTTGATGCTTCCATAATCCCTGGTCCTCCACCGGAAATAATCGAGAAGCCTTTTTTGGCGAGTTTGGCAGAAAGCTCTTCGGCCGCTTTGTAATATGGATCATCAGGTGTGGTGCGTGCACTCCCCCAGAATGTCGCTGCTAGACCGTGGTCACGAAGAAGCTCAAATCCCTGCACGAACTCAGCCATAATGCGAAATACTCGCCATGATTGCACCGCGTCTCCATCAGCTCCTTTTGGGTCAAGCAGTTCAGTAACAATTCGTGTGTTGGCTGGCTGCTTATTCTTTTTGTCTTTCGCGGTTTTTGTGCGTTTTTTTGAGGTAAACATGGCTATATTGTAGCATCGCTCCCAAGCCAAGGAATTTCATATTGTTCGAACTCGGGGAGAAGTTTCTTATCGTAGAGCAGTCGTGACGCGACCTCAGCGTGCCAGAGAGCACCAGTCATGGCGTTGTGTGGATCAGCTTCTTTGGGGAGTCCACAATATTGCAAAATCACTGGTGAGTTGAGTTTGCTCCGCCGATGCTCTTCATCTACCGGAGGTATCCCACTGCTTTTGACAATATGCATCCAAGCAAGCGAATGCACGTCTACTGTACGGTAGGCTAAGTTCCAGTTGAGTGAAGCGCGCTGGGCAGCTGCTCTGAGCATACTGCGATCATACGGTACATTCTGACCAGTCAGGGTGCGTTCTGGTAAGTCTTGTGACCAGGCCAGAAAAGCAGTTATTAATTCAGCTTCTGATTGTTTGTCCTGATCGGTCGCCTGAGCATGAGTAAATCCATTGACAGCCAACGCTTCATCCATTATTTCTGCTCCCTCCCAGACTCGACACTCGCCGTAAAAGCGGTTATCAGGATTACGAAAGTCGAGCGCTCCGATAGAGAGTAAAGAGTGTCGCTCTGGCACCAATCCTGAACATTCAGTATCAACAATTAACATATCTACCAGTATAGCATTTACACTTAAGTCAGAATTTGCTACCTTCACAACAGACCATTGTTCATATTCAAAGAGGAGAAGAACGTGCGAAAGCTTTACATTGATTCTAGCAACCTCACAGTCAAAGAACGCAAGGTGTTGGCATATTTACTCCATCACATTAGACAAAACCGTCGCTGCCCGACAAATGCTCAATTGCAAGAAAAAGGATTCGTCCCCACCGCGCTTTTTGCTTTGGCTCGTAAAGGCTTCATTCGTCTAGAAACCAGCCGGAACAATAGTCGCATGGTGACCGCATGCTTCGGTAAGCTTGAAGGCCGGTCGACTGTCAGGCAAGATGACAATTGGGCACACAGCACAATTGTCGACTATGACCCGCACTTCAACGGCAATTACAAAACACCGAGTATACCGGTCCCGCCGTGGGAACTTGAACCAGTTTCATAAAAATACCCAGAGCCGCTATTCATAGCGGCTCTTTCATTATCTAGTGAGAGTACGTTAAAACCCGTCACAGTTTGCTGCAGGAGTGTATCCAGCAGCTTGTGCTTGCTCGATGGATGAAAAGGTAATCTTATTACTGTCTTTGATTTGCTTTGCACCAGGACAGCTCGGGAGATGATATTTAGTCCCAGAGCGAGATGCAACAACCAAAATTGCATTGCTATCTTCTACTTCGATAGTTTCGCTGGACTTAGGTTGAGATATAATCACCCCTGCTCCTTGTGGCTGGGTAACCACCAATGAATTCCTCCCTAGCAAGAAAGCTACAATAGCTACAGAGATAATTAAAAGGGTGTAGAAAACCGCATCATCTAGTAACCAGGACTTGAGTTTTCCGCTCATATGTCGTATACTCTGCGCATTATTTAATCATTATACCGTAATTGTATGGCAAAGAAGAAAGCAGCAGGAACAGCTAAGAACCTGCGCGACTCACAACCAAAGTTTCTCGGTGTGAAGCGCGCAGACGGTCAAGCCGTCAAGGTTGGTCAAATCATCGTTCGACAACGCGGAACGAAAATTGAAGCTGGAAAAGGCGTAAAGGTGGCTAAAGACCACACACTTTTTGCAATGTCAGATGGTGTAGTGTCTTTCCGCAACATGCGAAAAACTAAGTTCAACGGTCAAACCGTAAACAAAAAAGCCGTAGACGTAGTAGCAGCTGCATAAGCAACCTGTTCTACTCTAGAAAAAAGCCGCTCCCTAGGGAGCGGCTTTTTCTATTCCACAGTCTTACTATTATGAGTCGCGACGGATAGTCACCTTCTCAATCACGATATCTTCAGCTGGAAGATTCGCTGGTCCAGTCTCCACTGAGCCTATTGCATCAACTGTCGACATGCCAGAAATCACTCGTCCAAACACTGGGTGCTTAGATTGTAGTGGTGGCTTATTAAAGTCGAGGTTTGTATTATCTACCAGGTTGATGAAAAACTGACTTCCTCCACTATTTGGCCCACTATTGGCCATTGAGATGGTTCCTCGAACGTTAGTAAGTAGTTCTCCTTCGATGTGCTCATCAGGAATTGAGTATCCTGGTCCACCTTGACCGTAGGTCAAAACTTGGTCAGTTTTGGTATTTGGGTCTCCTCCTTGAATCATAAATCCATCAATGACTCGGTGAAATTTGATTCCATCGTAGAATCCTTCTTCGGCGAGTTTAGCGAAGTTCCCAGCCGTGATTGGCATCGAATCGTCAAATAGTTCAATCTCTATTACACCTTTATTTGTTTCTAGTACAGCAATTGGGTTCATATCATTTACTCTATCTACTTGATAAGCTTCGAGTTCATCGGCTTTAAGTGGGGCAGTTAGTGGCTCTTCACTCAGCAGTCGAGCTTCTCCAGACTGTAGTGCTTGAAATCCTCCGCCAATCCACCAGGCAATTCCTCCGATAAGAGCACCACATACCACGAGCAGTATTAGGATTGGTGCCGCTTCACGTAGAGACTCTTTCATATGGTTAGTTGGTTAGTCTTTCTTAATCACTTCAATAGTAATCGTAGCTTTGTTCTCGCCACGGATGAGCTGAATAGTTCGCTCACCAACTTCTTTGATTGGCTCACCCACCACCAACATTGCAGCGTCGACATCGACACCAGCTGCTTGAGCAGCTTCAGCAATGTCTTGTTCGCTGACTGCCTTGAAGGCATGCCCCTTGTCGTTCACTTCTGCGGGCACCTGGATAACTGTATCAGTCATCGCTTTTTCAGCGGCCGCAAATCGAGCTCGATCGGCTTCTTTGTTTGACTCAGCATCAGCTTGCAGTTTCTCAATTCGCTTCTTATTCTGCTTTGTAGCGGCTTCTGCCATGTGCTTAGGAATGAGCTGGTTCAGGGCATATCCGTCTGGTACTTCTACCAAATCTGAACGCTTCCCGATTTTGGCTACATCTTGTAAAAGGATTACTTTCATAGTCTGTGTTTATTATCTGTCGTTAATTGCTCGCTATCATAACAAAATATGCTTTATTTCTCTAGTCTATTCACTTTCAGACTCGGTTTCTTTGAGCTTGTCTTCAAAGACATCGCTCACAACTGTCTCCCCTGCCAAGAAACGTACTGCGGCGTCTTTCTGAGGATCTTCTTCAGAGATTCTTTGCTGTGGCGTCCGACCGATTGCAATGTCTGGAGTGAGTCCTCCATTTGAAATTGAAGTGCCGTTTGGAGTCAACCAACGCGCAACTGTCACCTTCAGTGAAGCTCCACCATTGAGAGCTACTAATTCCTGCACTGAACCCTTGCCAAAGGTTTGCGCACCAATAACTGTCGCAACTCCGTGGTCTTGTAAGGCTCCAGCGAGAATCTCAGCTGCTGAGGCTGAGCCACCATCAACCAGTACTACGAGATTTTCTGGAGTAAATAATTGTATCTGACGTCCCCGACTTCTAAATACGTCATTCTTGCTCGCATCACCAAATTCCTCTTTGACTACCACCTTACCCGCCGGCAAGAAGTAGCTCGCAATAGAAACTGCACTTTGTAAGAACCCTCCTGGGTTACCACGCACATCAAAGATAAGTTTCTTCGCTCCGCTAGCTTGGTATTCTTGAAGCGCTTTTTGTACCTCACTATCGGCCAAGGCATTAAAGCTGTAGAGAGCAATAATGAACGTGTCGCCCACTTGTTCGGTTTTTACGGTCGGGATGTCAATGGTGTCGCGGGTAATAGGAATAGTTAAAAATTCCAGCTCACCTTCTCTGAATACCTGCAGTGTTACCACTGTTCCCTGCTCACCTCGGATAAGTTTTACTGCCTCGTCGATGCGCATCCCTTCGGTACTCACGTCATCGATTTTTACAATTACATCACCAGAGACCATGCCAGCTCGCTTCGCTGGTGTGTCTGGTAATGGTGAAATTACAGTCACCAGTCCTTCTCTAAGACCAACTTCCATTCCTACACCGCTAAAGTTCCCTGATACGTCTTCATTGAATGACGCTGCTTCAACCGGAGGTAAGTACACCGTGTACGGATCACTAAACGCACTGACCAACCCATCTATAGCGCCTTGAAGTCGTTCTTCAGAGCTGAGAATTTCAGTTGAACTCGCATTGGCAAACTTCTCATCCATCAAGTTCCAGACGTTCCAGAATTCGCTCAAGTCTGGCTGATTTGTTGGTGTCTCGGCTTGAGACTTACTAGTAAAAAAATTAAATAATGATGCGCTTTGCTCAGTTCCATTTACTCCCTGCCCAATCTGAACGCCAGAAAAAAACGCTCCCAGTGCAAAACAAAAAGCTAAGAAATATCCTAGACCTCGTTTTGTACTACGCCCTATTGTGCCTGGCTCAGAATCTTGATTACTATACATAGCTCATATTATTACACAGTCTGCCCATACCCCAAAGCAGTTGTATGGACTTGGTGATATTGGTACACTACACACAATGTTAAAATCTCTCTTTGGTGGAAAATCCCCAGTTATTACTCGCGAAATAAAACTCTATAATACCGAGTCAAGCTCACTAGAAGTATTCACTCCACACGACCCGACTGCAGTCAAAATCTACAGCTGTGGTCCGACAGTGTACGATTATGCTCACATTGGTAACCTACGGGCATATATTTTCTCTGATATCCTCAAACGAGTGCTTATTCGTAACGGATATCTGGTTGAGCACGTTATCAACTTCACTGATTTTGGCCACCTTACTGACGATGGTGACGCAGGAGAAGACAAAATGATGAAAGGCCTTAAGCGGGAAGGGCTTCCTGTCACACTTAAATCAATGGTTGAACTATCCAACCAATACATCAAAGCATTTGAAGAAGACTTCGACGAACTCCGCATCATTCCTCCTACGACCTGGGCTCGAGCCAGTGATTACATCAAAAAGCAAATCAGTCTCATAAAAACCCTCGACGAAAAAGGCTTCACCTATGAGACGAGTGATGGTGTGTATTTTGATATTTCCAAGTTTCCTAAATACGGTCGACTCGGAAATATTCAACTGGACGAACTTAAGAGTGGCGCTCGAGTAGAAGTGAATTCAGAGAAAAAACATCCAGCTGACTTCGCTGTCTGGAAAAAAGGTGACCTTGGCTGGGAGAGTCGCTGGGGTAAGGGGTTCCCGGGTTGGCATATTGAATGTTCAGCTATGGCTATGGCCACACTGGGCAAACAGCTCGATATTCATACTGGAGGAATCGACCATATTTCAACTCACCACAATGCTGAGATTGCTCAATCAGAAGCTGTGACAGGGAAAACATTTGTTAAGTACTGGATGCATGGAGCATTTCTTACGATAGATAAGAGCCGAATTGGCAAATCTGTCGGCAATGCAATTACTATGCGCCATTTAGCTGATCGTGGATTTACTGGTGACGATTATCGTTACTGGCTACTCACCGCACATTATCGTACTACCGTAGACTTCTCCTGGGACGCGCTCAAAGCTGGTAAACAAGCACTCTTTCGTCTCAAACGACACATGTATGAAGAGTACAAGCAGAAATCTTCTACTCCAGACACAGCCTACTTAGAAAAGTTCGATGAACGATTGGCTGACGACCTCGACACTCCTGGTGCAATCGCGTTGATGTGGGATATGGTGAAGGACTCAAAGCTCGACAACAAAACCAAATGCGGAACACTGATGGCAATGGATGAAATTCTTGATATTGGTTTATCTGAAAGTGTTACTGACGGAGTACGATCATTGGGAGTCATCGCAACAGATGAGCTTCCTGCGGACATTCAAGAACTCGTAGATAATCGAGAAGCAGCGCGCATCGCCCGCAACTGGGCCGAGGCCGACAACCTCAGAGAGGCCATTGCACTCAAAGGCTACACTTTAGAAGACGGCGCCCACGGCCCAAAGGTGACTAAAGGATAAACACTTTATAGACCTCCGATAAAATCTAGTGTGTATACTGCAAGACCAATAAATAAAGCACTAACTAGTAACAGTGGTGACAATGCGACTAAAAACCAACGAGCATAAAGCTTCAATGTTTTTCTTTGAGTCCAGCACCAAATTAGTCTCCCAGCAATATGTAGCATCAGTCCAGCATACAAGCTTAGGATTGAAATTCCATAGATACTACTCCCTTCAAATATATATTCAAATGATCCTCTAAATAGAAGATACGTTAAAAGAAAGGTAACAGAGAGTAGTACTTTCCAAGAACTTAAATAGTTTGAAGTGAGCATGTATCCAATCCAAAATCCTACAGCAATAGATAATAGGGCGAAAATTATTTCCATATGAACAGCTTATCATGTCCTTATTCCCACCTTCACAATAAAACGCAAAAATGACAATCTTTATTTCATGGTAAACTGGTAGTCAAATATGTCATCCGAACACAACCGCGCTCTGCGCACTCCTCCCCAAAACGTTGCTGCAGAAAAAGCCCTGCTAGGCGCTATTATCCTCAAGCCTGACGTCATGCACGACGTCTCTGTTTCTGTCTATCCGGAGAGCTTTTTTGCAGACAAACACCGGGCGATTTTTGATGCGATTCAGAAGCTTTTCTCAAAGGGTGATCCTATCGATCTAGTGTCTATTGTGACTGCACTCAAAGAAGCCAAACAACTCGAACGAGTCGGTGGAGCGTCTTATATTACTGAACTCATCGAGACTGTGCCCGCGGCCGGCAACGCCATGTACTACTCGACTCAGGTGCAAGACAAGTCTGTCCTGCGCAATCTCATCCACGCCGCTGACGATATTGCAGAGATTGGCTACTCCGACCCAGACACCGTAGATGAAGCGATGGATCAGGCTGAGAAGAAAATCTTCCAAGCGACTCAGTCTCCTTCAGCACAGAAATTCCGACCCATCGGAAGCGCCCTGACTGAGGCCTGGGAACGCTTCGAGCACCTCAGCGCGAACCCAGAAGAAAGACGAGGAGTCCCGTCTGGTTTTACCGCTATCGACAATCTGCTTTCTGGCTTTCAAAAAGCTGATTTGATTATTCTCGCTGCTCGACCCTCAATGGGTAAGACTGCGTTTGCGCTGGACCTCGCCCGTAACGCTGCCCTCAAACACGGTGCGTCAGTCGGCATCTTCTCACTCGAGATGAGTGACCAACAGTTAGTTGACCGTATGCTCGCTGCTGAGTCAGGAGTAGACTCTTGGAAACTACGAACCGGTCGGCTTTCAAATGATCAAGAGTACGAAGCACTCCAACAAGCCATGGACAAGCTCAACAAAGCCCCTATTCATATTATTGATGAAGCTGCGTTGAACATCGTCAAGATGCGTTCAGCTGCTCGACGGCTGAAGAACGAACACGGATTAGATATGCTGATCGTCGACTACCTGCAACTCATGTCCCCTACCTTAACCAAAGGAAGCGATAGTATGGTGCATCAGATTACCGAGATTTCTCGTTCTTTGAAGATTCTGGCTAAAGAACTGGATATCCCGGTTATTGCCCTCTCTCAGTTATCTCGGGCCGTTGAGCAACGTGGTGGGAAACCACGTCTGTCTGACCTTCGTGACTCCGGTTCTATCGAGCAAGATGCTGACGTCGTGATGTTCATCCACCGCGAAGACAAGATGAACAAAGACAAAGAAGCTGAACGACCAAACATTGCTGAGATTATGATTGAAAAACACCGTAACGGTGCCGTTGGTATGGCCGAACTCTACTTCGACGGCCCACACGTCCGCTTCCTAAATCTAGACACCCACCACTCGGCAGCGCCTGGTAGCGGTGATGACTTCTAGCTATGACCAAATCAGAGTGCACAGTCATGGTGTTTCTCACCAAAGAAAATAAATTGCTTATGTCTCGTCGGCTAAATACTTGGTTTGGTAATAATCAATTTTCAGTACCAGGCGGCATGGTAGATACAGGAGAAACCCCAGAAATAGCTGCTGTTAGAGAACTGCAAGAAGAAACAAATATTACTGTTGACCCGAAAAACTTAAAACTTTTTCACCAAGACGAAACAAGTGCTAATGGTCGAATGTTTGAAAATTTTTATTTTGTAACAACTTTGCGCACTGGTGAACCTGTAAATAAAGAGCCTCACCGTCACTCAGAATTAGACTGGTACCCTCTTGACGAGCTTCCTGATGACACAATGCCACTTATTATAAAATTGCTATCCAAAATATGAACACTCTCGACTCTCTCATCCGCTACTTTGAAACCTTCCCTGGTGTCGGCGGAAGGCAAGCTAAACGCTTCGCATTCCACGTTCTCCGGATGGGTGAAGCTGACGCCAAAGAGTTCGCTCGCCTCGTTGAGACTATCAAGCAACGTGTCACTGAGTGTGTGAGTTGTCACCGTTATTTTGCGAATGAAAATGTCAAAACTGACACCTGCTCTATTTGTGACTCGAGCAATCGCAACCACAATCGACTCCTGGTCGTCGAACGTGACTCAGATATACAAGCTATTGAACGAGCAGGAGTGTTCGACGGGCTCTATTTCGTCTTAGGAGGTACAGTTCCACTCCTGAATGCCAAAGACAACTCTAAGCTCCGTGGTGGCACGCTCAAAGCCACTGTAGAAGCGCGCATTCCTGATGGTCTTGAGGAAATCATCCTTGGATTCTCTATTAACCCTGACGGAGAAAATACTGCCCGTTTTGTAGAATCAATTATTGATGACCTAGCCAAAGAGCACGACATCAAAATCTCCTACCTCGGACGAGGTCTTTCTACCGGCAGTGAGTTGGAGTACGCAGACGCAGAGACAATTAAAAATGCTCTACAGAACCGTAGTTAATAAGAACGTTGACTTTTTATATATTTGTATTAAAATATTGCCACTCTAAATAGAAATGGAGAGTTCCTCATGCCCCAAAGAACCAAACCTGCCACTGCACTGGTTGATCTCGGTGAGATGAAAGCCATGCTGGAATGGGAAGCTCGTCGCGACAAAGACAAGCTTCCCACCATCACCCCCGACCTGATGGTACGTTGGCTGGGTACCAACTCAGCTTCAGTCCGAAACATCCAAGAGAGAATTTACGCTTGGAAACAAGCCGGAGGTACTCCCCTGTCGTACATCGATGCGGACGGCATCGAACGGAAGGTATAATACCCCGCCTCAAACTAAAAGGCGCTCATCACTGAGCGCCTTTCTTTTATATTGAATCGATTTTGATTTCTGCGTAGTGCTGTCGGTGTCCGATTCGTCGATCACGGTTTGACTTAGCTTTGTAGCGGATGATTGTCAACTTCTTACCTTTCTTTTCTCCAAGATACGTAGCTTTTACCTTTGTTCCAGTGTGTGGAGTTCCGATTTTTGACGTTGAACCGTCATCAGTCATAAGGACGGTATCGAAGTCAATCTTGTCACCTTCTTTGTGGTCGCCCATAAGCTCCACTAGGAGTGTGTCACCTGCGCGAACGATATATTGCTTGCCTCCTGTCGCAATCACTGCAAACGGGGCGCTGGTTGTTTCTGTTGCCATAATGCGCGATATCATACAAGAAAAGCTTGATATTTGCAACCAAACTGGTAATTTACAGATAGTTCACACATAGGAGGTATTCTAGATGGAAGCGCTTATTGAATTCTGGGGCGGAGTAGGTCTTTTTTCGTTCTTGGTTTTGTGTATGATATTGGTTGCAATCGTTGTCAAAGAGAACGACGGTAGGATAATCCACATATTCCAGTCTGTGGTGATTGTTCTACTTATCGCTCTATTTATTAGAGGCATTGTCGTCATACCAGTATGAAAATCCCGTGTCCATAGCTATATGGACACGGGATTTATTCTTTATTCTGGTTGTTGAGGTTTCTCTATAGTCAGTGCTTCGATACCAGGTGACTCACCTGTAATCCGAGTGACGTCTTTGTCAATCTTATTCAGCTCCTTATAGCCAGCGTTATAATGATTGACCGTAGTTGAGAGGGTGTTTCCTATCTTTTGGTAATACTCTTCATATTTGGTCATGTGCCCACTGAGTTTCTCAACATTCTTGATAATGTCTTGCGCTTTTTCTTCAATCTCCATAGCTTTGAGCCCTTGCAGTACTGTCTGCAGGTACGCCAGAAATGAAGTTGGTGAGACGATAATTACCTTGTACTTCCCCGCTGCTCGCTGAATGAGATTGTCCTCACCCGCTCCTACTTTGTTTGAGAGTAAGTCGTAGTAGATCCCCTCGTGCGGGATAAACATAAACGCGAAGTCAGTTGTCTTCTCGGTCGGTCTGATGTACTTGGCGGTCTCGGTGATACGGAGCTTGAGGTCATTTACAAACGCTTTCTCAAACTTCACTTTATCTTCCCCTTCTTTGGCGGTGGCAAAACGGTTGTAGTTCTCGAGTGAGAACTTAGAGTCGATAGGAATCAGCTTATCTTTAACAAAGACCGCTGCATCGACAATCTCTCCATCAGAAAACGCATACTGCATTTTGAAGCTCTCGGGAGGAAGTACGTTCTGAAGCACCGTCTCTAGATAGTATTCGCCAAGTATGCCTCGCTGCTTGGGATTCTTGAGGATATCTTGCAATTCTTTGAGTTGGTCTGCTACTTGGAATACTTGCTTGGAACTCTCCCCCACCTCTGATACGCCTTTGACCACGTTGCGTAACTGTTCGTTCATCTCTTTATTAATTTCCTGGATCAGTGATTTACTCTCTTGGAACTGTAGCCGACTCCCCTCTTGCATCGCCTTATTCGTCTCGCTGAGCTTTGAATCAACCGTCCGAGACAGTTCTTCAATACGTTGCATTACTAACATAGCTTCTTTATCGTCCTTCACTTCCTCTTCTTTGGGTTGCAGTAATTTGTACACCACAAATGCGTTCACTAGTAGCAATATCACTACCAATCCAATCAAAATAAATTCCATATACGCACCATCATATCATCTTTAAAACATGGTAAAATAGGGCCTCACTTAATATATATACCTATGACACTCCACGAAACCATCAAAAGCCAACTCAAAGAAGCTATGAAAGCCAAGGAGGCAGTACGACTCCGGGTTGTTCGAGGATTGCTTACTGCCTTTATGAACGAGTTGGTTTCTACTGGTCGCACTCCCCAGGACATACTGACCGATGAGCAGACACTCGCAGTTATCAAGCGAGCTGCTAAACAACGCAAAGAATCTATCACTCAATTTGAAGCCAACGACCGACCAGAACTCGCTGTTCCCGAAAAAGAAGAGTTGGTCATACTGGAGAGCTATCTTCCTCAACTGATGTCTCAGGAAGAAATAAAACCAATCGCTGAAGCCAAGAAAGCTGAGCTAGGTATCGACGATAAAAGTAAAATGGGAATGCTAGTCGGAGCAGTCATGAAAGAACTCGCTGGCAAGGCTGACGGTGGTGACGTAAAAATAGTTGTAGAATCACTTTTCTAGTATGGGGTTTGAGAAAAAACCAAAATCTATCACTGAAGCAATGCGTACCAACGACACAGAGCATCTCTCTGCCGCTGGACGCAAAGGAGCTGAGGCTACCAATACACTGAAACAAAAACAGAGCGAACGAGCAGAGATACTCCAGTTGCAGTCAGAGATTGAGGTTGAACGAAGAAAGATGGAAGATGTCGAGTCACGTAAAAGTGCCAATGAGCACATCATTACTTCTGATGGAGAAGACCTGGATTACTCTGAGTAAGCTTGATTATTTATAATAGTATTGTACAATCTTTCCAGACAAAAATGTTCTTATTCTCTGGAGGAATACAATGACTGTTGAAGTAGATTGCGGAATTATCCGCGGCACAAAAGAGCGACGGTTCCGGGTGTATGCAGGGGTGTGTGACGAGTTCCCCACTCAGTTGGATGTCGTGACTGTTACTTATGGTGGCGCTGTGGTATTCACCGGCAAACCGGGTGACGCCAAGACTCCCTTTGAGCAACAAGCGGTTGCACACGCTCAAGCTTGTGTAAGTGAGTTCCAATGGAATGATGAAGTGGTCGAGGACTTCTAATCAAAGGAGTATGCCATGTGGATGGTAAGCAACGAGTCTATCATTGCAGCCAGCTTGCTGGTACTAGACAAGCACACAGCTGTAGCAGATAGGCCGATACGTCCTTTGATTGATGATGACTTCGAGCGTATCCGCCAAGCTAAACGCAAGATTGCGAATAAGTGGCAGGTGGAGAAACATCTGTCTGACAGAGACTACGCAGTGATGCGCAGTGAAATGCTCGACCGTTGGATGAAGAAACATCGCTGGAACATCCGGACCAGAAATCTCTACTCGAGTATCATCGCCAAGCTCACTGTGTGGGAGCAACATACAATGAGCGCACGAGACAAACAACGACTTGAGGAACTCAAGCCAGGGGCAGAATTGTACCTGCAGTTCCTCAAATTCCACCAAAAACAGCTCGTCTAGAGCGCAGTGTCCGCACCTAAATGTGCGGACACTTCTTTATATTCTAGAGATATCATGCTTACTATAGGCAGAAATGTGAGGAGGTATAAATGAGCATTGTTCTTGTCGGAGACATCGAAGTAGAGACTGACGTGTTTCCGATTGAATTCGCAACCGAAACCAGCATTCGCACCATTAATCGGCTAGCTGATTTCTGGGAAGCAACTGGACTGCAAACTGAGATACAAAAAAAAGGAGAACACTACACGTTGATTCTCCATGCTCCTGAGGCAGACACATAAGCAAGAAACCGGACAGTAATGTCCGGTTTTATTATTCTTTTGTTGTGAATACAGTATCTAGGGTTTGCGCTGTGTCGATTTCAAATTGACCAATCTTGGTTCGCCTAAGGTTTTGCAGTGTCGCTGGATACCCAATCCTTCTCCCTATCTCCTCTGCCAATGAGCGGATGTAGGTGCCGCTGCCGACAAAGAATCGGACTGTGGCGTAGGGCTTACCTTCAGCTACCTTTACAGTAAATAATTCCGCCTCAAATACTTTCATTATTCGCACTGGCACTTCGCTGACCAGCTCACCTGTCTTCTCTGCCTGGCGAGCTCGTTTGTACATCGCTACACCATCCACCTTGATGGCGCTATACGCTGAGACTGGAAGTTCTAGTTCCCCCACCATGTCTTCTAACACTGTAGTAATTTTGCTTTGCAACACTTCTGGAGTTTCTGTCACGATTTTTTCTTCTAAAATGTCGCCTTCCAAATCTCCCGTTGCTCGACGTTCACCAAAACGGATTTCTGCCAGATATTCTTTATTGAGCTGGGTGAGATCAGTCAATCTTTTGGTGCCCGGACCAACTCCGATAATCATCAACCCAGTCGCCAGCGGATCAAGCGTTCCAGCATGGCCCATTTTGGGCGCTTTGTTTCCATCGTGCGATTGAGTGTAGTTGCGTCTTAGACGACGAATAACATCAAACGAAGTGATGCCATGAGGCTTATCTATCAGTAGTAATTCAGGTAATGTCATTAGACGAACTGTACCAGTTTAACCATGAAGAACGCAAAGAAGATAAGCATCATTACTCCTTCCCATTTTTGTATCTGACGAGCCAGCCCTGTGACAAACAAAATCATTGAGGCTGCGACCATGACCATCAATCCCAGTTGCATGACCACTTCTCCAGCAACTAGTGGAGCTATTAGTCCCGGAAGACCGACTACCAGAAGAATATTAAACGCGTTGGAACCAAAAATATTTCCAATTGCCAAATCAACTTCTTTGTTTTTAATTGCTTGTAATGAAACGAACAGTTCCGGCAATGAAGTTCCAATAGCAATCGCTCCAATCGACACCAGACCTAACGGCACTGAGAGTCCAGTAGCAATATTTACCGCCATTTGGACAGTATAATGTGCACCCAAAAGAACCGCCGCAATACCGGTGATAACAAATACAATGTCTTTTACCGTCGGCTTGTTCCTTATTACTTCCACCTTGGCTTCGTCTTTGGCATCATTTGCTGGAGAAAGTAAGTACCAGAGATACGCAACCAAGGTGGCAACCAGCAAGAGGGCTTCGATACGGTCGATGACTCCATCGTACACTGAGAGAACAAAGTGAATAGTCGCAATAGTAAAAATAGGCAACTCAGTCTTCAGTAGGTTTTTACCAATTATCACTGGACCACCCAGCATGGCGAGGATACCGACAATCAGGAGAATGTTAGTGATATTAGAACCAACTGCGTTTGCGATTACAATTTCGGTCGAACCAGCCAGCACAGCCGCAAGAGATGAGGCGAGCTCAGGCAGTGAAGTTCCCAGACCAACAATCAGCACTCCAATTGCAAAAGAAGACATCCCAAAATGTGCTCCGATGCGCTTGGCACCTTCAACAAATAAATCTGCTCCTCGAATCAACACAAAGAGAGCACCTATTAAAATTCCTGACCATTGCGCGAGTTGTACTAAATCCATAATTTACACAGTATACCGTACCTAGACGTAAAAATAACCCGAGGGATATTTGGATGTGGAATGAAAAAACACCACCCGTGGGTGGCGCTTTTGATTACGATTTAGAGGTATTTTATGAAATCTCCGTACCCTTTTTCTTCCATTTCAGCTTTGGGAACGAATTTGAGTGCGACTCCATTCATACAGTAGCGCAATCCCCCTCTGTCTGCCGGACCATCATTGAACACGTGCCCAATATGATTATCAGCGATTGCTGAGCGTATCTCTGTGCGTACAGAAAATAATTTTCTGTCTTCTTTTTCAGTCAAAGCATCTCCGGTAATTGGCTTCACAAACGAAGGCCACCCAGTGCCTGAATCAAATTTGTCTTTTGATGAATACAGTGGTTCACCAGACAAAATATCAACATAGATTCCGTCTTCCCAGTTTTTATCGAGCGGACTAGTACCAGCTCGTTCAGTACCTTCTTCTTGAGTCACTTTATAGGCTATTGCGTCAAGTGAATCCTTTAGGGTTTCTTTACTTGGTTTTTGGTAGTTGCTCCACATATAGGTTTTTGTATTATTACTTGTTTGATTTCTCCACTCTAAATTTGCTGTGTACCCATCATCACCCCAGTATTTTTCGATAAAGTCATTTCTCCCTGATGCGTTACGGTAGTACTTGTATTTTACTTGTGACAGTGTGCCTTTGTAATAATCTTGATGATAGTCCTCTGCTGGCCAGAACTTAGGTCGCTCCTCTACGTCAATCGCTAGCGGTTTGTCGTAGGGCCCAAACGTGTCGACTTCTTCAATTAAGTCGTCAATGGTTTTTTTGTCTGAGGCATTCTCGTAGTAGAACGCAGCTGAGTATCCGTCTCCTCGGTCAGCAAACGTCCCATCGTCATCGGTTGGATCAGTTGTCTTGAGGGTCACAATCAAGATATCTTCAGCTGATATCTTATTCGCATCGTAGGTGACTTCTGCCACTTCGCGGTGCCCACCTGACTTGTAGGTCTGGTAGGTGGGATCTGGCAAAGAACCGCCGGCGTAGCCTGACACTACCTCAATCACTCCGTCGAGTTTTTCTAAGTCTGACTCCACACACCAGAAACATCCCCCTGCAACCAGCATGGTTTGTACGTTTGCAGTGGCGACGGCTGGCTCGGGAGTTGATTGCTTTTGGGCCATCTGTGCATCAATCACCGCATCTGCTGTTGTGTCAGGTGATTGCGCAACATCTGAAGCAATTGCCTCTTGTGAGACAGCTGCTTCTTGTACCTCTGGAGCTTGTTCTGTAACTGGAGTATCTACAGGAGTCTGTAGACCGAAGAATGCAGCAATTGAGACCAGTAGTCCGGATAAGAAATTCATAGTATTTGGTTAATGAGTAGTGCTTATTACTACCGCCGGAACGGCAGATTATTTCACTTGACTAGAAGTAGTCTCTCACTCCACTACACGTTCCTAGCGTACCTGAGGTTGGTGTACCAATTCTATACTGAATAGCTTCCTCAGACACAATAAATTGTGTGCCGAGATTTTTTGCTAATTGGGTAAGAATTTCGTTCATCACCAGAGCGTCAGCTTCAGAGATGCATTGTTGTGCGTGTGCCAATGGCATCAGTGTGACGGCTGGATTGCCTTCATTTTGAGGTATTCTAGTTCGATTACTTACCAAGAACTCAAGAGTCTTGTCTGAGATGTCATCAATCCCTTCTGCAAATGGTTGCTCTCCAAAGAAATCAATCAATACCTGGATGATTTCATCTCTACTCACCATTAATTCAGTTTCGGAGTATACTGGAAAAATAATTCTCTCTGAATCACCTCTTTCACGACGATAACTACCCCTTACTTCAGAAGTATAGAATTCTAGTTCGTAAGTAAACGGACCAACACCATACCCTCTAGTGTATTGAGTATGTCCACCCCCTTGTCGTTCGGGCAGAACTCGACTGACAATAATCCTCAATGTTTCTTCTTGATCGCTGGTGATACTAATAGTGCTTCCATTACCTGTAGTATAGAGCTCAATCTCTTGAATAATAGAGTACACGCCAAAATCCTCTAACAGCGTCTCACCATACCGGCCTGATTGCCGAGCGTTTTGACTATCACGGATTGGATTTCTGCTAGAGATAAGCACAGCGTCGCTCAATTCTGATCGCAAGATATCTGTCTCTTCTACCACTAGGTCTATTACTTGTTCTTTTGCATTCGCTACCTTTTGGGCAAATGAAATAGTATTGCTGTTTGTTGGTTCAGTAAGCTGTACAGTTGATTGCTGTATGTCGTACTCCACATACACACTCCCCTCTGCAATCGCTTCTAAATCTTCAGTGTAATAGTAGCTCAAATCAGCCTCGAAGCTGTCGATATCAAGTTGCACTGCAACTTTGTATAACTGTGCATCCTCAAGAGTGATGGTTCCAGTTGGTCGTTGAACTTGCTCGGTAGTAGGTTGAGCGACGAGTCCTGTTGTCCCTTGAACTGACAAGATAGCTCGACTCACTTCAATCAAACTCGTCAGCAAAGCAACTCTTTCTGGAATGGACAAATCCGGTGAATTCCTCACTGCAGTACTGATTTGGGTGAGCGCCTGGTTTAATCCAGTCAACACTTCTTCGCGACTTTCTTGGACTTCAGCGACGGGCGCACTTTGGGCATATACAGAGTGACTAAAAGCCAGTGTTAGTATAAGTGCTAAGACTACAATCAGCGTCGAGTATTTTGCAAATAATGGTATAGATTTCATATAAAGGTGTTATATATGAAATGTAGCACTTTTGAGGGTATATTCTGGATATTAATACACACTACGTCGGGATACCGGCTGTAGATGGGTATTTACTTTGAATAGTCTGCAGGACTTTTATGGAGCTGCCCAGTTTATCAATCACTTTAAGTTCAGCAACACACTTCTGATACTCGGGAACTTGTTCTGCGACGAGACTCCAGAACTGACGACCATGATTCAACTCAGCCAAGTGGCACAACTCATGAACAATTATATAGTCGCGCAGATGTGGCGGAAGAAAGAGAATTTTGTAATTAAAATTTAGGTTTTTCAGTGACGAACAGCTCCCCCAACAGCGGCGCTGGTTTTTGATGGAGACGCGATTGTACGGCAGGTTGTAGTGTTGGTTGAAGTGAACCAATCTATCGTACACGAGGGTTCGTGCCTGTTCCTTATGTTCGCTATAGTGCTTGGTGACGGTCGTAGCCCGCTTTATACGTCTCACTCGTCGCTTAGGAAGCCGCCAACCAATTTTCATTGCATTAGCATATCATATTGACTTTTGAACTGTGGTTTCGTATGTTTGAGAAAGAAATAATCAGGAGAAAGCCCATGGAAATGAAAGCCTTAGAAGTTCTGATTCCAATTTGGACAGCAAACACTCCACCCAGTAATGAAAATGAGAATGATTATTTTCTTAAGATTGGAGTGGTCTCAGAGGAATCTGAGGAGTCGTATTTTTTCGTTGTTATACAATGGTGCGCTGGTGAGAAAAAATATTTCGTTGAGCCGGTAAATGTTTTACCTACTGGAAAACTGGAACCGGCTGAAGTTCACTTTTCTAAGCAAGGAATTTTACAATTCCGAGCTCAGATAGCTCTGCTAGGCATCAAAACAGACAAAGGATTCATCGATATCAGCAGACAAAAAGACTGGAGAGAGCAACTCGCTGATATTCATCCAGACCTTGTTCCTCAGAACATAAAGTAGCAACGAGCGCTCCAGTTTGGAGCGCTCGATTTTTTATATACACCTTTTCTAAAACGGAGCTGGTGTCGCTGCTCGCTCATCGAGCTGGTACTGAATGCGTGCCAATCGTACCAATGTATAGTCATACTCCTCATCAGCAGCTTCATAGAGTGGCTTCAGTTTCTCAATACCATGCTCAACTATTGCGGCGTCAAATATATCGCGCACTTTGCCCCAGTCGATATCTTTTGGTTCGAGTATCTGCACATCGCTGGCGGTGAGCTGTCCGTCCTGAGCAAGCTTCTCAATATGTGTCCAAATAGTAGTTTCGGTTACATCTCGGGTATCTGCAATATCTTTTATACCGCGCCCCTCGAGCAACAGCGCTTTGGTCACGTCGTAAGTACTGTCGGCCGACACTCGCTTGTGAGCACTTTTGACCGCCCCAACTTCGTCATCGTTTGGTATCTTTCCGCCATGAGCCACGACAAATCGTTCGTGCATTTCCGCCACCTCTGCATCTTCCATGGCAATAAAGGCATCTTCAGCGCTGGTGGACTCAGTATGGAATTTCACGTCCTGCATGACAATCTTCGGGTCCACCTGCAGTGCATTGGGGTGCATCCCGAGCACCTTCAGCCCATCAAGCGAGCGCACGCGAGAAAGTGCCACGTACCCTTGACCATAGACAAAGGCTTTGGAGAGATCAATCTCTGCCGCATCAAGCGACATCCCCTGACTCTTGTGCACCGTAATCGCCCAGGCAAGTCTTAACGGTAACTGTTCGATAGAAGCGAGCACTTTACCATCTTCTGCCAATTCCCAAGTGGTAGTTTTCATTACCAACTCCTTTCCTTCGAGTGTTTCCACCACTGGGAACCCCTCATCAAATCGCACGATACGACCAAGAGTCCCGTTCACGTAGCCAGCTTCAAAGTTATTCTTGGTACACATCACCATGGCATCTTCTTTGAGTTCAAGTACTTCTGGCGAGAGACAGTTCTTGACCAATCCTTCAATCATCGGCTTCTTGCCTTTGCCAGCCATTTGGAATTTCTTAATTGGTCCAGGGAGTTCGGCCAGCTTCTGGTTGTTTACGGCGTCCACGTCAGCGTTGTGCGTGTAGAGTCGTGTCGGTTCGATATGTTCAAAGGCGATTTCTTTCTGCTCTTCAAGCAACGTGTAGTGTTCTTCTTCAATTTCGTTACGCCTGATAGAACCCAGTAGTCCTAGTAGTTGTTCGTCTTCTTGTCGGTACTGCTCAGTGATATAACAAATCAATGGTTTCATCCTCAACCATGCATTACACTCAAACGCGTAACGCATCACGTCACCATTACGAGTCACCGGTGGTAGCTGGAAGAAGTCACCGATACAGACCACCTGAATCCCACCAAATGCTTCTTCACTTACCCGCACTGTCCGCAATACTTGGTCGACCATATCGAGCACCTTGCCATCAAGCATTGAAATTTCATCAATCACCAGCACCTGAGCCGCTTTGGCTCGCTTCACAATCCGCTCTTTGGTAGAAATTTGCTCCAGATCAAACGGCGTCAAAAAATCTTTAATACCTACCCCACTCCAGGAATGGATGGTCATCCCTCCGATATGAGTGGCTGCTATACCTGTCGAAGCAGTCACCGCCACATTCAGTCCCGCAGCTTCCAGCCACGCCACATATTTATTAATCACGTACGTTTTCCCCGCTCCTGGCTCCCCTGTCAAGAATACGTTTCCTCCAGTTTTTAGTATATCCAGCGCTCTCTCTTGTGTCATGGCAGTAGAATACCATATTAGATGTATAGTTGACTTTATAGATAAAATACGTAGTTTAAATAGTAAGTTAGTTCATTAGGAGTAAGTAGGATGGGAAAGTTTCTCTTGCTAATACTGAGTATTATGAGCGGTTTGGGCTTCTTCATTTTAGCTGGCCGCTCTGCATCATACGACATGCCAGTATCTGCAGAATTCGTGTTTCTGCAAAGAGGCGTTCTGCTTGATGCAGACAAGTATGAATGTTCTATCAATCTGTTGGCTGAGTGGGGCACGATAACCTGCTCACGTTGGCTGAGACCTTGGAGTGAGATTGAGTTCACTCTCTTGGTGCCAAAAATTATCCAACAAGGCACATCAGAACAAACGAAGACACCTGGCTTCGACGCATAATCCACCCATCCGGACAATTGTTCCGGGTGGTTTTATTTATTCACGCTGGGTGTGAAAAAACTCGTACTTGTAACTTTGAAGCACGGTATACTAAGAAGGATATGGCAACACGTTCTTCAACTGCGACTAAGATCGCAATCAAAAATAATACCCGTCCCAAAAAAGTTACTAAAGTAGCAGCTAAACAAGCGACCCCGAAGAAACCAATTACTAAAAAAGCCACTCCAAAGAAAACTACTGCCAGAAAAACTCCTCCGAAGAAGACAGCCGTTCGCAAGTCCACCAAAGCCAAGTCAAACATCATCAAAGACGCAGTAAAGAAACTTGAGCTCCAACAAACGGTGAAGCGCAATCCCTTGGGCCACCTACTCATCGAAAAAATGCTCCGCGACAACGGATTCCGCGGTGGCGTTTCTACCGACAAAGCGTTACTCGACACCTATAGTACAGACGAGAGTATTTTCTCTGTCCGACCACAAGTTATCTTGCAACCCAAGAATAGAAGCGATATAGAAATCGCTACCAAAGTAATCGCAGAAGAAACCAAACGATTCTCTTCTCTCTCCCTGACTCCCCGCGCAGCCGGAACTGGTTTGGGCGGAGGTTCACTGACTGACTCTATCGTATTGGATGTCTGTGCTCACTTAGACAAAATTGGCGACATCACCAAGAAAAAAGATAAGGTTACCTTCACTTGTGAGCCAGGAGCGATGTGGCGCAACGTAGAGAAGAAACTAAAAGCCGAAGGCTACTACGTTCCTTCATACCCTGCTTCAAAAGATATCTGTAGTATGGGAGGCGCTGTTGGCAACAACTCCGCTGGCCCTGATTCATTACGCTACGGCCACTGTGCTGACTGGGTCGAGTCCCTGGACGTCGTTTTGCATGATGGTCACACCTACACCATCAAAGCCCTTACGTACCGAGAATTCAAACTCCTTATCAAACAAAAGCACGAGCACGCGCGCATTGCCAGCGAGATATTTGACCTGATTGCCAAGAATGAGAAAGAAATCAAGAAAAATACTCCCAAGACCAAAAAGAATAGCGCTGGCTATCCACTCTGGAGTGTCATGCCCCAGGGAGTAGCAAAGTTCAAAAAAGGCGAAGGAACGTTTGACCTGACTCGTCTTATCTCAGGAAGCCAAGGTACGGTGGGAGTTATTTCTCATATTACTATGCGTGCAATCGCTATCCCGACTGACACCACTCTTCTAGCTATCCCCATCTTTGACTTAAACGACGCTGCAGAGACTATCGTCAAGACCCTCAGGTACGACCCCATCAACGTTGAGGTATTCGATGCCCTCTCGTTTGACCTAGCACTCCAAAACCCCGGCTTTTTCCGCGACCGACTCAAAGGAGCGCAATACTACAAAGTCATGATGTCGATGTATACGACATACCATGTACGCTACGGGCGCAAGGTGCCAGAATTCATGGTCCTCGCTACCCTCGACAAAGAAACAGCCCGCAAGCACGACCCGAAGTCCATCGTGCAGAAACTCAGCACCGCCAAAGTGAAGCCGCGCATCGTCACCAACCCAAATGAAGTTGAGATGTATTGGCAAATACGGCGAGCCAGCTACACCTTGTCTAAATTCCAAGACAAGACGAAGCGACCGGCCGCCTTCCTCGAAGACATGACTGTCCCACCAGAGAATCTATCCAAGTTCTTCACGCAAGTAAAAGCCCTGCTCAAAGAATTCAACGTCACTGCTGCAGTTCATGGTCATGGTGGAAACGGACACTTCCACTTCTATCCCCTTCTAGACTTCACCAACAAAACCACACCGGCTCTAGTCGAGAAAATGGCAGACAAATTCTTCTCCACCGCAGTGAAGTTCGACGGTGATATCTGCGGCGAACACAACGACGGAATTATCCGCACCCCGTATCTCGGCAAGATGTTTAGTAAGAAGATGATTGGACTGTTTGAGAAAGCAGAGAACATCTTTGACCCCCAAGATATCTTCAATCCCGGTAAAAAAGTAAATCCTCGATTTGATATCAAAGAAACAATGAGAACAACCAATTAAAATTCCGCGCCAGATTGCTCTGGCGCGGTTTTGTTATTCAAAGTGTGAGCGTAAGCGGTACGTATGATACAGGTATTCAGGAATCGTGAGCACGGTATCATACATATCGTACTTTCCGACTGAATGCATCAATTCATACCCAACACTTGCTTGCAGAGCATCTCGGTACGTTTCGCTCTGCTCAAAAGCTGAATCAAAAAGCCTAGTCAGTTGCACACTGTATGCTACCGAAGCACGTTTGATTTTTTTATCTTTCCAGAACAACCTCTGTGTCCGCTTCCAGTCAGAATCAAAGGCTTTTCTGTATATCTTATGAATCTTGACTGGGTCCATCGCACAAATGCGCCTTTGAAAGTTTTCTCCTTGGTTTTTGAATGCCTGCAGCGGCGCTTCAATGCAAGAGCAGGGCACTCCATCGAGCTCAAAAGCGTGGAGAGCGAAGTTGCTCAAGTTCTTCTCGAGCTCGTTCTCTGACTTGTAGTGAATGTCTAATATCATCAATACTTCTCCTGTGTCACATCTGCGCCCAGTATGCACAATGCACAATCTAGTTGCAAGTATAAAATTGTATGTGTACACTTTAAACTAGTCAGCACATACAACAAAGGAGACACTCATGGTTTCACCACTAGAAACTCCTACTTCAGAAACAGAACTGATGCTCAAAGGCTACGGGCTCACTACTGCAGAATTCTGTTACAAGATGCCCGACTACCAGCACGTGCTCAACAGCTACATCTGGCAAGACTACGACATCTGTCCAGATTATCCAAAGATGTTTGGCTTCATCGAATTCTGGCAACGTGAGCTCGAAGGTCCATTGCATTCGGTATATTTTACCCATCGCAAACTCCTTTCTTCAGGAGAAGTACGGCATGTCATCGGTGAGTACCACCTCCACTAACCCGCCCGACCGGTGCTATTTGCACCGGTCGTTTCTTTTATCCCCTTTTATCTAGCTCACATTTTTGTTATAACTAACCAGTCCAAATTGGTCCCATCGTCTAACGGCTAGGACACAGGATTCTCATTCCTGTAATCGGGGTTCGATTCCCCGTGGGATCACGAGTACAAAAAGACCTTGCATACAAAGTATGTTGGGTCTTTTTGTTCGTGAGCACACGAGTAAAAGTCTGGGAGACTTTTACGGGGGAATCGAAGAGCTTTTGAGTCAGATTCGACCTCCCAGGGAGAATCTGTCCAAAAGGTATACTGGTCGTGTAACGACAGATACTCCCCGTGGGATCACAAATATAGAAAGAGCGCCTGTGGACGCCTTTTCTATTGTAATCCCATGAGTAATGTGCCTTGAGGCACGTTACGAAGGAATCGAATCGCCGGAAGCGTGTCGCACGGAGCGAAGCGAGTACGGCAGCTGAGGTGTGTCCCGCGGCACTTGTTAGTTTGTGAGCGAAGCGGAGTAAAATAACTTAGTGACCGTCAGGATTTTCCCCATGGGTACCGACCCATCCTAAAATCCATATACTCTAGACACCAAAAAAACCCACGGTTAAGCGGGTTCGTGTATGTACAAAGCGGTTTAAACTTTTTTAAAGCTTACATTTTAGCCTTTTATTAGCTTTTTTAATGTCTTTGTATTTATTAATTTATTTATGCTCTTTAGCTTCTATCGCTCTAAACTAATTTTTTGGGGTTTTGGTTGCGGACAAATTGAGAAATTTATTGTGCAAAAAGAAAAAGCACCACTGTGTGATGCAAGTCCCCCAGTCAACTCAGCTTATTAAGTTATTTAATTACTACCAGTTATTGGAGTAACCCTTTCGTACGTTCTTATTAATGAATGAGTTTAATCCATCACCACACTCTGCCAACATTTTCATTTGCTCAACATTTGATGAGCCTGCGCTAGTATATGTGTATTCGTAATACCGACTAGTTCCTGACTTGAACTTTACTACAATACTTTCTTCTGTGTAACTGAAGGCTTCTACGCCAGAGTCATGGTCTAGGTCAGCGTATGGCTTCATTGCTTCTGAATTGTGCATATATTTATTTGTTGATTATTTTACTCTGAGTTGATTCACCTAAATACTCCTGACTTGCAGTTTTAGGTTCAATAAAATCGCTCTTTAACGAGATTATCTGGTGCACATTCAACCTGAAGTGGAAGAAGTAGGATTTACCCTATTCAGGCCTCGTGTGTAGACACTATTATAACAAATTGTGAAATCGTGAAAATAAACTTAAAAAATACACGTGGATGCGAGCTACTTATGAATATAAAAATTGAACAGCAAAAAAACGGCTAGAAATAACCGTTTTTATGAGGAATCCTACTTCCACTTCAGTACTGTCATTATATATCACATTCATTTTTTTGTGACAATGGGTGGGGATAACTCCCTCACACTTATTACAGAAAACAAATAACGATGTGTGTATACTTAGCAAATTTATTTTTTGTGTTGTAGTCAGCCGACCTCCCCCACCCTTCACACCGTTCGCAAGCTCACAGCGAAGCTTCGTATGGCGGCGCAACTGGGGAGGAGTCGGCTCATTTAAAGTGAGTACGGATTATTCCACTCATCTTGTATGTGAGCCTTATAAGTCACAAGCGATCCTTGTGGCTTATTATTCAAATCAAATTGAGAGAGAGCTGCGTTAATAGCTTTCTTTTTATAAGGAATATGTATAGCGTTCGCGATACTCTTATTTATTCTATCCTCGAGCACAGTTGGCCATCTATAGGAGAGTAAGTTAGGCTGACTTATTGTATTAAAATCTGGGTAAGTAATTATCAATGGAATTCCATATAGATCTACTGCCTTTTCAATTTCATACGAAAGCATACTTCCACTTTTTCGAGTATCTTTACTTAATATCACCAAACATTGTTTAGACGCAGCAAGACGTTCCCTTATCCGTGACTCAAGGGTAGCTCTAAGACTAGAGTCTCTCACAGCAGAGGTTTTCTCATGACTGTTAACAAACTTAAATTCCTTACCCTTTCCTGCAGCCCACGCTTGAATATTCGCATAGTATCGAAAATCTGATTCTGTTGGGTTAGTTTTTCCCAAACCATCAAAAGCTACGTATGTTCCGGTTCTATTTGCCATACTTTCTTATTTCCATTTCTTTTTTAAGTCTTTTAAATCAAATTCGTGTCGTTTGTCAGGGTGTATGACTATTTTAATCACGTCTGTCACCTTCCCTAGTTTTATTTCTTCAAAGATACCACATATTAGCAAATCTAATAAAACACCGTTTGATAGTCCAATTCTAGCCAGCCCTGAACCCAACAGCGGTAGAATTAAAGGCTTATTTGCACATAACTCTCTTGCTACCTTTAGAGAACCTCTAGTGGCACATATTATATTCTCAGCAGATGAATTAGTCGTACTATTAATCAAAGAAGTCTGAGCAAGTGAAACGAATATAAATTTTTCTAATTTGCTCTCCATCCCAACAGATGTCCCAATTGGATAGCGTTTTTTATTACCAACCTTTCTATCCTCTATAATATGAACTGTATCTTTCAAAGCGTTAGTAATTTCCAAATCCCAGCTCTCAGAATCTTCATGCCAAAAAGTTTGAAGGACTTTTCCATGTAAAGTGCCTGAAGAAATTATTTTTTCATCTACTTTTGAATCAAAAAAATCATTAACCCCAATAACTTTCCAACCATCTTTTGCCAACAAATCCCCAAATTCTATTACTAATTTAGTTCCGAATGTTTTTTGAAAAAGCTCAACTCTATTTATGAAAAACCCTGTATAAAAAATTCCATCAATAATAAAAACTAAAAGTGTTGAAACGACTGAAAGAATTATGAAAAGTTCAAAGCTTAAAAGTACGTCAGTATTAGATAGAACTTCATAAGATTCAAGGAGTAAAAAGAAAGAGCCAGCGCTTACAAAAAAATTTTTGAAGAGCCTGTCTGTATTAGCAATTGCTGTTTTTAGTAAATTGTACATTTAGCCAGGATAATACACTATTAATAATTATGGTAACATTTATAGATACAAAAACTCATTAAAATTCAAATATGTCTTCAAAAAATAATCCAAGTCCAAAAAAATTCGGAACTAAGGCGTCAGCATTGAGACCTAGAGCGCCAAAACCAATCAAGCCTCCAGTAAACAAACCAAAAAAATGAGTATTCATTTTAGCACTTATACTGAAAAGGTATTTAACGATTTGCAGAAAATATCTGATGAGTACATAAGAAATTCTAACTCGGAGTTTAATGAGCTAACTAAACAGATTGCATTGTTTGCGTCTATCTTACTACCCCTGGTCGGACTCTTTTTTACAAGTGAAACTTTTCTAAATGAAGCTGATTCAGCAATAAAGATCTTAGCTTACGCTGCATACTAAGTCTGTGCACATCGTTGTTTGTGGGATTAATTTCATATATAAGAAATGGGTATTATTTTATAAAAAAATCAAATAGTGTGGGCTTTGCTCAAGATAAGTTGACTAGAAAAACTTTTAAAAACGATTCCGAAGAAAGGATGTTCGTCGAAGATTTGTATATAGAAATTGGAAAGGAAGCTGACAACGGGGACTTTCTTGTCTTTGCAAGCTTACTATCAACGACAGTAGGATTAACCTGCTTCATAGTTTTAATGTATCTTTTAATTTTCTAAAAATATTACTCATAATTACTTAAAAGTACTTGTTTTACAACGCGGTTCCAAATCGCTACCCTTAGGGTCACAACATTGACAAACCATTATTTTAATGTATTATTTTTATAGTTCAAACTGGTATATTGGAGCAGAACATGAACCTGGACGAGCAAGAAGCAGAACTCATTAAAACAGAAAAGGAATCGCTCAAGCGCCTTGATCACATTCGATTGATACGGATTGGACTTCTGCTTCTGCGAGGCAAGATCGACGATGCTGAATTGATGGTCGCAACCATGCAAGACCGAACGGAGGCTGATGCAAAAATCGCTGAGTTCAAAGTAAAGTATGCCAATATCCCGCATGGCCAATGGAAAGGTGCTAAAAAGACCGTATAGGCCATCACACAAACCTGAAAAAGGCGTCGTGTGATGGCTTTTTCTTTTGTGAAATTTAAGAGTTGGAAGGGCATCCCGGAGGCCTGGCCTTCGGAGCCACATTAGAACTTCTGAAGACCGGGTCTTCGGAGAAAGTAACTTAGGCCTTGCTCTTGTGAGTGCATGAATAAGAATAAAAATAGTAAACCTGTACTTGCTATAATTTCTTGATGGGGTTCTTTAGCAAACTATTTGGAACATACACATTTGAAAACCATAGAGTGACTATTCATAAGCATGGTCACCGTTGCTACTCAGAGGGTCTTAATTTTTATGAACAAAGTGTGGTGTCTATTCTTGCTCGTAACCTAAACTCGAATAAATACTATCTTTTCAACAATGTAATCCTTCCCTGCTCAAATACAAAGACAACTCAAATTGATCATGTGGTGGTATCAGAATATGGGATATTTGTTATTGAAAGCAAAGATTACGGGGGATGGATATTTGGAAACAGAGATAGATCAAAGTGGACTCAGTCAATGAAAACGGGAAATAAATATCAATTTCAAAACCCACTACATCAAAACTTAGCTCACGTTTTCGCACTGAAAGAACACCTGCCGTTTTTGAAAAATTGTATTTATAATGTCGTCGTCTTCTCAGACAGATCGGAATTCAAAACCCCAATGCCTAAAACAGTAATGCATGATGATGAAATGGTAGATTATATACTTGAGAAATCAAAACCAATTCTTTCTGAAGGAGAACTGATGATGACCATCGGAAAGCTCTCAATGCTCTGTCAAACAAAACAGGTATCCAATGAAGAACATGTTTCTAACTTAAGTCATGCACATTCTAAAAAACTCAACAGCTCATCTAATCAACCACCGATAGAACTAACTTCATCTAAATAACCTCACCTACTGCAACGCCCTTCTCCACCCTGCCTCTCTCGCCTCTGTTTCAGTACAAAACCACCGCTCTCCCTTCCCTTCGCTAATCTTGGTTCGGGAATAATGTTGTTGGCTGGGGACGTGGTATATTTTTTCGTCGTCGTTGGAGCTGATGTTACCTTTGATGACACACTCTGAGACGGCTTCAAATGAACCTGAGTTTGATGGGGATGGTGAGGGTGTGAGCTGGGCTTGCTGCTGGTCAAAATCAGCACAGGCAGAGTCAGCCCAGAGGCCGTTCTTATTCTGCCTGGCAAACGCTTCAGCTTCTTGGTAGCGAGACTGATTAACGTAAGAACTTGCATAAGTATATTCTTTAGAGAACCCTTGTTGAATCATCTGTTCACCAAAATCTCTCCCGTCAGGCAACTCAATATAGCCGAGTAATCTGTCGTATTTATCGCGTTTTCCTTGGGTGTTATCAGCGCTAAACACCACGATTTGTCCAGATAATAGGCGTTTAGCCTCTTTACTGGCTTCTGCTCCATAACACTCAACCGGTGCGGTTGGGTGGACTGTTTCGGGGGTATTGATGCCAATTACTCGCACCACTTCTACCCTACCGTCTAAGTTGATTTTGAGAGTGTCGCCGTCAGTAACAGAGACTACTTTGACGGAATTGGCAGTCGTCTGAGGTTCTGACTCTGGCGTCTGCACTGACTCAACTGGTGCTTCCCCGGTATTTTCTGGTGCTGAAGTAATTTCTCTATCAGCTGTCTGCGTTTCCACTGCTACAGCCTCTGGCCCCTTTGTTATCGTCGAAGCAGATTCATCTTGAGCTACCTCCTTAGCTGGTGCTGTTTGAATAAAATCTTCTGGTTGCTCAGTATCGGCAAACACCACCAACAGAAAGAGGAGCAGTACAATAATGCCAAACTTTTGTTTCCAATTGAGAGCGAATGCCCACCGAGCTTGAATGAACTTCCAAGTTCTTGGCAGAAAAAGTACACCAATAACCAACAAGAACAGCGCGCTGGAGGTGTCTTCGGTCAAAAGGAGGAGTCCTGACAAGAGACACGTGTAACCCAAAATAGAGAGGGTCAGATTTTTGATGAATGAGAGATTCATACGGTTATTGTTCATTGTACTGAGAGTAAGCTATAAAGTCGACGTCTCTTGTCCGAAATGAGTCGCTATTATTGGGTATTTTTGCTAGGATTTGAAAAATGAATATTACTTCTGCAAAATTTATTACAGGGATTGTTGGCCCTGACGAACTCTTAGAAAACGGCACTCCCCAAATTGCCTTTATTGGTCGTTCCAATGCGGGAAAATCCAGCCTCCTGAACTCTCTGACCGGGAAAAAGAAACTCGCTATCACGAGTAAGACTCCGGGTCGGACACAACAAATCAACGTGTTCCTCATCAATGAGTCGCATTATTTCATGGACTTACCGGGCTACGGCTACGCCAAGGCTGGAGCCCAGACTTTGAAGAATCTCAGCGTGCTGATTTTTTGGTATCTGCTTGATGTGGACTATGGGCAAAAGGTTGTGTTACTTATTGACTCAGTGGTCGGCCCCACCGCCAACGATTACGAAGTGCTCCGAGAGCTTGAGAAAACCGGTAAAGAAATCATTATCGTATTGAATAAAGTAGATAAGATTAAGAAATCTCAATACCGCAACCAGATAACCAGACTCAAAAACCTCTTACCCGGACACAAACTTTTCCCCTACTCTTCACAAACCAAGGTTGGTATCCAAGAACTCAGAGAAGAGCTCCTGGGAGAAGAAGCTGAAGAATAAGAAAACCGCTCAACGATGAGCGGTTTTCTTATTCTTCGGTTATCTAGTCTCGGCTGATGAAAGTTGTCAGAACGTAGTAGAACAGTAGCGCAACTGAGGCAAATAATCCGGTGGCTGCAGCTACATATTGTGTCGGGCCATAGTTATGCATTACCTTTGATGTTTCGTAGAGCACCACTCCAGCTGCAAACACCACCATTGCCAGTGAAAAGTAGAACCCAAGCGTCACACTAAAGAGTACTGAGCCGACAATAGCTATCAAAGCGGCGATACCAATCACTCCTAGAAACGGTCCCAAGAAAGTGAAGCTCTTGCCTGAATACACTACAATCGCCGTCATCGCACCAAATATCATCAGTGTCACAGTCAGAGCTGAGGAGAGTACTGAGATATCAGTGAAGTACACGGCGTAGACCATTAGTGGAATGAAAATCACCGCTTGCAGAGCGATGGTTATCGCCATCTCAACGTACTGCATCTGCGGAGTACTCTCTCGTCGGGTAAAGTAACTCGTCACAAACCCGAGCACCATAAACCCACCAATCACAATCAACCAGTTGCTGAGCATGATAGGAGCGAGTGCTTGTGCAATCCCGGTTTGGAAAAGCAGAAATTCTGTTCCCACAAAAGCGGCTACCGCTCCCAAAAGGTGAAAATAGGTCTTACGCAAAAAAGTCGCTTCGTCTATCTGGGCGGTTGCGTCGTAGGCTTGTGTACCTGGCTGTACGGGTGAATATTCTGTCATATCTGTGCAGTATACCAAACTCACAGACACTTCATAGGGCTAGGATTTCCAGCCGGTATCTTGGCGAACGAGAGTGGTAGAAGCTTGCTCTGGAAACTGCATCACCTCCTCTACAATCCGTTCTGCGCGAATACCTTGTGAAGCCTTGATGAGTATCACATCACCAGACTGCATGTACGCTTGGAGCTCTTGACCAGCTCGGGTCACTTCGTCATATTGAAATATATTTTGTTCTTTCATCCCAGACGCAAGCGCTCCTTCTGCAATCCCTCGAGCACGCACACCAACAGTAAACAACACATGCGCACTATCCGCGACTTTCTTACCTAATGCTTTGTGTTGTTCAGCTGAGTACTTGCCCAACTCAAGCATGTCCCCCATCACTACAATCTTCCGTTTGGTGTACTTTATTTCGTTCAGTGCTTGCAAGGCTGACTCAGCTGCAATGGGTGAAGAGTTATACGTATCATCAATCAACAAGGTTGATTTAATACCTGGCACTAAACGCATTCGTCCGTTAGGTGTCTCTAGTTTCTGCACTCCAGCAATCGCATCTGCAACCGGTACATCAAGTTCCACCGCTACCGCAATAGCCGCACACACAGAGTACATATGCTGAGTCCCAACGGTATGCATCAGTTTTACTTTGTGCTTTTCTCCTAAGTGAGTCAGTGTAAACTCTACCCCGACAGGGATATCGTCAGCATACACAGTTTTGTCGCCTGAGGATTGAAAATCTCCTGGCAAATAGCGACTGAAACTAGACTTCTCTTGCCGCACATCCGGAAGCTGAGCTTGAATGATAGTGTCGTCATTATTAAAAATCAGTTTCCCGTCAGGCTTGAGCGCGGTCACCAGCTTCATTTTTTCTTCCACCACAGCTTCTGGTGAACTGAAGGCTTCTACATGCACTGGCACATCTGGCAGTCGTGTGAGCACTACGATATCTGGACTCATCCATTTAGTGAGTTTGTCCATATCTCCAGGTTGATCTATCCCCGTCTCAAGCACGAGCACATCAGGATAGTCGCGAACAAACAAGGCGGTGAGTCCACCGTCTATAATGTTCTTCAGCCAAAGTAAAGGATTGCTCCAACCATTTGGAAGTGCCAGCACAGTCAGAGGTACGCCGATATCTGAGTTGAAGCTCTTCTGACTCTTGCGAGCTCTGACATTACCTTTAATTGCGGCGTAAATAGCGTCTTTGGTTGAGGTTTTACCGACACTTCCGGTTATAGCGATGATGGTTGGTTTTTTGCGCCGCAAAAGAAATGCTGCTTCTGCGGTCAGAATCGAGACAACAACATTTTTAAACACATCTTTCATAGGCTATCTATCGGGTGGTATTGAATAATAATTAATCAAAAACTTAGTGATGTCCATAAATGGAGCAGTCAGTGTTTCTGAAGCGTATTTTACCCCTTTTGGCTCTACAGTATACATGAAAACGATGAATTCCGGGTCGTAGGCTGGGAAATATCCAAAAAAGGAGTGGAGGAACTTGTTCTCATAATACCCACCGTTTACGGGGTCAGCAATCTGCGCAGTACCTGTTTTGGCACCGATTGTGTGATTTGGTAGTGCTACGTTTCCTCCTCGCAGAGCTTCGTCTACCACCTTAGAGAGCATGCGTGATATTTCCTCACTTGTCTCGGAAGTAAATACCTGTGAGCCTTCAGGATAGCGAATTTCTTTGACCTCTCCATCATCATAGCGAATTTCTTTGACCAGGTGAGGAGTGACAAGCTTGCCACCATTACCTAGCGCAGCCAAGGCTCTGGTGACAGCAATCGGCGTCAAGGCAATTCCTTGTCCAAAAGATGCGGTCGCATATTCCACATCTCGAGGTGAGTCGAGGTTTGCCACTAGACCAAACGCTTCGTTCGGCAAATCTATTCCTGACTCACTACCAAGCTTCAAATTCATAAAGTAGTCGCGGAATGAATCTTTTCCCATCTGAGTAACAATCCAAGACACACCGGTGTTCAGTGACTGATTGAGAATCTCTTGCATTGGTACAGTTCCTCTACCCCGCCCGTCGTAGTTACGGATTGTGTACTTATCGAGCGTTAAAGAACCGGCATCATAATAGGTTGATTGAGCAGTAATAGCTTTTGAATCAAGCCCAGCAGCCATCGTGAGGGCTTTGATGGTTGAACCAAACTCGTAGACATTTTCTACCAACGGATTCTGGAACTGTTCGATAGTAGCGTCAGATTTGTCATTCAGGTCAAATCCTGGGACTGCGTTCATGGCAACTATTTCACCAGTATCTGGACGCATAATAATTGCTCCAGTGAGTTTACTATCGTATTTTTCATTTGCTTCATATAACACCGTGTCCAACATGCGTGAGACCGATGGTTCAAGAGTAGTGACAATACTTCCGGTCCGGGGACCTTTTTTTTCATACACCAAATCACCTAAGTTACTGAATAGCTCAGCAAAAAAGTTGATAGAGAGTACCTGTCTTTCTTGATACAACACGTCGTCATACTGACGTTCCAGACCGTACTTGCCACGTAGCTGCTCAGCACTATTTCCTGAAAACCCTACAAACCCGATAGAACGAGCTGCTATTGAACCACCAGGATAATACCGCCATTGGTCTTTATATAAATACGCTCCATCAACATTAAGTTCTTTGATTTGAGTAGCTTGCTCTTGCGTCACCTGCTGGGCCAGCTCAACATATGTTCGATTTGGTAAACCCGCACGTTCGACACACTTCTGAACATCAAGCTCATATGCTGAATTCAGAGTATTACAAAATTCATCTTCGGACAGCGTAACAAGAGTTGGATTGACAGCTAACACATAGCCCGACTGGATAGCGGCGGCTGACAGCTCGGTACCATCACGAGTAGTAAAATAAATTGATCCCCGAGAGTATAAATCGGTCTTTGTGCGCACGTACTGACTCTCACCCTTTTCTTGAAAACGTTCGCTTTGCACAACTTGCAATTGATACATTCGCGCAGTTAATAAAAGCCCAATGCAGATAACTGCTACGCTTAAGATTCTAATTCTTATCGTGAGCTGTTTTCTTTTCATGGGCGTTTATTGTTCACGCAATACCAGACTTGCTGCTTCGCGTGATACAAATATTTTTGAGACATCTGTATCGTAACCTTGTAGCGAAGCAATTCGAGCGGCAACAGCGTGTTGTGATTCTATATAACTTGCTTCAAGCATAGCTATATCATTACGCAGTGTATTTTGCTCTTGAGTGTATTGCGTGCGCATAACAACGTGCACTACAGACATATTCAAAAAATATAAATAGAGTACTACACTGAGCACAAGCAAGAAAAGACAACCGATGGTGACTTTAGAATATGAGATTATTTCGCGACGTGAGTTCATATTTTTCTACGGGTACTTTTTAATGATGCGGAGCTTTGCACTCCGCGCGCGAGGATTCGCTTTGAGCTCTTCCTCACTCGGGCTAATAGGTTTTTTCGTGATGAGTTCACCCTGCTCCCCTTGAGCTAGCTCACGAAACGAGTGTTTGACCACTCTATCTTCGATACTGTGAAAAGTGATGATGGCCATGTGACCGCCAGGAGCGAGCGCAGTGAAGCCGTCTGCGATGAACTGTTGGAGGACAGTTAACTCATCGTTGACCGCTATGCGTAAGGCTTGGAAGGTCTTAGTGGCTGGGTTGAGTCGCTTTCTTAGGACAACTTTTGGTAAGGATTGCTCGATAATGCTCACTAACTGAAACGTTGTTTCAATTGGTGCTTGTTTTCGAGCTTCAACTATTCCCTTGGCGATTCTCCGAGAGAACCGCTCATCAGCGTAGCCGTAGAGTACGTCTGCAATGTTTTCTTCTTCCCACTCATTGACGATGTCAGCCGCCGTAAACAGATAGTCTTCTGGGTTTCCAAAAGTCATGTGTAACGGACCATCGTGCTGGAATGAAAAGCCTTTTGCACCATCGGCAAACTGCTCCATCCGCCACCCTAGGTCAGCCAAAATGGCATCAACCTTTTCTACTTGTAAAGAACTCAATATGTTGGTCAGGTTTTTGAAATTGTCATTGACCAGTTCAACTCTTGGTTGGACTTCGCCGACTTTCTCTAGTTGCAGTGCGCAAGCATCTGCGTCGATTCCGATGTACAGCCCATCGGGACCTAAGTGTGTTGCTATTTCCCTGGCGTGTCCGCCACTTCCAAACGTTGCGTCTACGACGATATCTGACGAGTCAAGTTCAAGACCGTCGACTGCTTCATGCAGTAGTACTGTGGTGTGTTGCATACGTAAGAGTATTTTAGAGGACGCCTATCTCTCCAAGCTTTTCGGCCAAACTATCAGCCTGCTTTTCGATGGCCTTTTTGTAGGTCTCCCATCGTTTCTCATCCCAAATCTCGATTCGATCGTGGATTCCAGCTAAGACAACTTTGCTGTCTAACTTACCAAAATCTTTCAAGAAGTCTGGAACGAGAATACGTCCAACTGAATCTACCTCCACCTCAACGGCTCCTGATAAGAAGAATCGATTGAAGCTTCTCGTATCCGCTTGTCCGATTGAAAGTTGACCAATTTTTTCACTGATCTTCTCCCATTCTTTGAGCGGATATACAAAGAGACAGTTATCAAGTCCACGAGTGACGACAAGCTTTTTCCCAAGTTCCTTCCGCCATTTAGACGGCATGGACAGCCGTTTCTTGGGATCCAACGTGTGCTTGTATTCGCCGATTAACATAAACTTGATAGCTTGCGAGCTAGTCTGGGAATCCCCCACAACTTAATGTGGAGATTGGTTATGGCGGATTCCCAGACTAGCTCTTGCATACTGTGTTACCAGTATACCACTATCTCCCACCACACGTACATTCTATACCACCTCGCCCCACTCGCAACCACCTTGTCCCCACCCTGCTCCACCAGCCATAAAAGGTTTAAAAGCTTAAAAACAAGCGTATATTCAAATGAATATGAAAAAACAGCCCATTAAGGCTTTTTTTAGGTCAAATTGAGTTCAGAATATTAAGCTCTCGCATCCCACTTTATTTAAAAGTACATAAAAAAGCCGCGACCCAAGAGGTCGCGGCGCTTCGTTTTTATTGGCAATACATTACCAGTAAGCATTAGGATCTGCTGGGAACAGTGGGAACCGCTCCTTCAAGAACTGCAGAGCGGCCGAGTCCAAAGGATCCATCACTGACCTTATGGTCGTTTGATCAAAACCTAGTCGTCGGTAGAAGTCCTCCATTTCTTCTCCCTGCTGAAGTTTTTCTCCTCCGTACGGTTGCACGACATCGCTCTTGAATACGACCTTACCAAGATGACACAGCTCAACCCACCAATCCGAGGGAGGAATTTTCGGCTCCTTGCTAATGCGAGACTGCGCATCAAAAGGCATACGCAGCCAAGATCCAACCACGCCAGACTCATCATCATAGATAATGAGAATACGCCCTCGACCAGTCTGGTCTTTTACGTGCCATTCGTGATGACGTCTTGTGGACCAACCGGTGGGTAAAGTGAATTTTTCAACACGCGAATCATCAGGATGAGTTATAATTGAACCTTTTGAGTCAAGAATTCTTTCAAATCCCCACGCTTTGAGAGCCAACTCTGGGACATATCCATTTTCTATGAGTGTTCCAAAACAGCCCTGTGGAGCCGGCATCCAGACAGCATCGCCTGCTAGATCAAGTGGGTCGTAGTCGTTGATAAGCGACCGAACTTTTTGTTTAACCATCTCAAATCTCCTTCTAAAGAACTAGGGTTTAATTATGCTTAAAAAAGCTACACTAGTCAAGTTGCTACTACTCGTCTCCTTGATTTTTAGGACGCATCAGTGGGAAAAGTTGTGTCTCCCGCAGAGTCTCTCCGGCCAAGAATGCAAATAGTCTTTCACCAAAGCCAAATCCACACGTTGGGGGCATGCCGTGTTCGAGCATCTCGACAAAGTCCCAGTCAGGCATCATCGCTTCGTCATCCCCTGCCTCGAGGAGCCGTTGTTGGACCTCAAAACGCTGTCGCTGGTCGATTGGGTCGTTGAGCTCACTGTAGCCACGCCCCACTTCACTGCCGGCAATAATCGGCTGAAACATCTCAACTGTCTGTCCGTCAGCCCGGGCTTTTGCGAGTGGTGCAACGAGAATTGGGTGGTTGACCAAGAAGGCTGGACCAGCGATATTCTTGCGGCAATACTTCCAGAGCGTATCTGTCAGTCGTTCGCGATTGTCACCTTCGTAGGACACTCCGAGCTCAGTGAGCTTTGCTTTCATCTCATCTTCGGTGGCGTTGATAATATTGATTCCAGCTTGTTTTTCAATCTCTGTCACATAGTCAATCTGCGTCCACTCATCAGCTAAATCAAAAGTGTGGCCACGGGCTTCGAACTTGGTCGTACCAAATACCTTCTGGGCGATTTCTATATAGAGTTCTCGAGTGAGTTTCATTCCATCATTGTAATCGGCGTAGGCCCAATAGAATTCACAGTTAGTGAACTCTTGTAAGTGTTCTGGACTCGTGCCTTCGTTGCGGTACGCTCGGCCAATCTCAAAGGTCTTATCAAACCCACCAGCCATCAGGCGCTTTTGCCACAACTCTCCGATTGAGATGCGTAAGTACACCTGCATATCAAAATCATTGTGATGAGTGATAAACGGTCGCGCTTCTGCCCCACCGGTAGTGTCTTCTAGGGTTGGCGTTTCTACTTCTAGAAATCCGTGACGCTTCATGAAGTCTCTGGTCACATCCCAAAACTGCGCTTTCTTCACAAATAGCTCTCGCTGCTCAGCATTCAACAATAAATCGAGGTAGCGCTTACGGTAGCGTTCATCTTCGTCTTTGATACCGAAGTGTTCAGTCGGCACACCTTGCAAGGCTTTACCGAGCACCGCCCAATCTTGGACTAAGATGGCTTGAGTACCGCGCTTGGTGATATAGGCGATACCAGTGACTTCGATGAAGTCTGCTGTACTCATAGTCTTGAGTAACATGTCGAATTTTTCTTCACCTAATTCTTCTTTAGAGCAGAATCCTTGGATTTTGCCAGTACCATCCATAATATCCATAAAGGCAATCGCTCCGTGCTCACGGAAGGCCATAATGCGTCCCCCAATAGTCATGACGGTCTTGTCAGCTTCAAGTGTTTCAAATTCACCCAGAACAGCTTCTACTTTATGAGTAATATGGGCAGTAGCTGGATAAGGATTAACTCCCATCTCAGTCAGTAAGGTAACTTTTTTCTCGCGGTCGGCGCGTAAATCCTCGATGTTAGACATGGAGGTTATCGTAGCGTGAGTTGAAGAAAAAGCCAAGGCCAAGCCATGGTTTTATTTCTCTCTATTTCACACTCAAGGTTGCTTAATTCCTTAATTTAGGCAACCTTGAGAATGAAAGTGGCAGAAAGGGCTTAGCTGTGAGGCGCTCAAGAAAAAAAGACCCGACCGGGACATTGGTCCAGGAAGGGTCTAATCTTGTTACTTAAAGTAGGAGAATTTTTTCAGACACAAGGCGCGACTGAGTGAGTAGCTGAGCCGTACCAAATGTACGGTGAAAGCTACGAAAGAAGATAGCAACGCAGTAGCTGGGTAAATTATGCTACTTTAAGGACTTTGTACTTTTGCTTTCCTACCGGCGTCTCAAACTCAAACTCGTCTCCCTTCTTCTTTCCCATGAGAGCTTCACCGAGCGGTGAAAGGTATGAGAGCTTGCGGTCATGAATGTTTGCTTCGTCTGAACCGACGATGATGTAGTCCTTTTTGTCTTTATCCTTGTCTTTCTGGATAGTAACTTCTGAGCCAAGTCCGATGACATCTCCGTGCTTGTCGTGGGCGACAATCTTGGCTTCTTTGATAGTTTTCTCGAGGTAGCCAATTCGCTCTTCGATAGCAGCTTGCATATCTCGCGCTTCTTGATACTCAGCGTTCTCAGAGAGATCTCCTAGGCTACGTGCGTACTCAAGTGATTCAGCCACTTCTTTACGACGGACAGTTTTTAAATGGTCGAGCTCTTTCTTTAGTTCTTCAAACTTCTCTGCTGTTAAAAAGGCTTGTGTGTCATTCATAATGTAAAATTTTTCTCAATTATACTTAGTACTGCGCTCAGGTCAAACAGTGAATTATTCTCAAGGCTGCTCAATGAGTAATTTATTCACTCTCGGTCACTTCCTTAGCCACTTCAATCCCCAGATATTCAGGACGATTAATCGACATCCACTCTATCACATCACCCATGATTCTGGTGGCACCCAGCGCATTACTTCGCGGCGCTCTATCCATCATCAAAATAAATGCATACTGCGGGTCTTCATACGGCCAGAATCCAGCTGCCCAAGAGTTCACATATGCATTTCCGGCTCCCACCTCAGCTGTTCCTGATTTAGCGGCAATGGCTACATCATCACGTTCAAACGCGCGCGCGGTCCCACCAGGGAAATTGACTGTCTTGCGCATCCCTTCATGAATCACTTGCATTTTACTCGCATCAATATTAATGTCGATTTTTTCGCTTTGGTAATTTTTTCTAGCGTGTGGCTCTACCAAATATCCCCCATTGGCAAGAGCTGCGTATGCACGCAACATCTGGATAGGAGTAGTCAAGAATCCAAACTGACCGATAGACATGAAGTAGGTGTCGCCCAAACGCCAGTCATCATCAAACACTTCGCGTTTCCAGTCGGGGTCAGGAACAACTCCAGTCTGCTCTTGAGCAAGGTTTACCCCGGTCAGTTCTCCCATTCCAAACCGACGATAGTTGGCCGCCATTTTGGTAATTCCTAATCCTGCTTGCGGAGCAGTGAGTCCTGCTTGAGGTACTGCTATCTCAGGTAGCCCGCCTCCAATAATATAGAAATAGACGTTTGAAGAGAACGCAATTGCTTCACGCATCGTCATGTTTCCTTGCGGCCGCCAGTCACGAAAAATCGACGGGTTGCTGGGATTGTAGGGATTTGGGATGGTTAGTCTGCCGTTACTGTATATCTCTTTGTCAGGACTAATAATGCCCTCCTCAAGCGCTGCGTAGGCAACAAATGGCTTCACAATAGAACCCGGTGTGTAAGCTCCACCCACCACTTTGTTCAAAAATGGCAGACGGGAGTCATTGTTGTACTCATTGATAAGCGCGATATCGTCACCATCAGCCATTACTTCTGGATCAAATGAGGGAAAGCTCGTCAAAGCGAGAATTTCTCCAGTGTTGATGTTCATAATTGCGCCGGCTCCACTACGGAAGTCAGCCTGAGCAGTTGAAGTAGCGATAATCTGGTACATCACTTCTGAGAGTTCTGCATCGATAGATAACTCTACTGGTTGACCACTCAAAGCAGCGTCAATCGCATACTCACTGATCACGTCTGACAACGCATCAACCTCAACAATCTTACTTCCGTTTTCACCCTTAAGCGTGTCGTCAAACGCTAACTCTACTCCACTGCGTCCTAGGTAATCAGTTCGAAAGAAGTATCCGCTGGAATCTTTTTTGGGATAACTAACGTAGCCGAGCACTTGTCCTAGTCCTAATCTATCGGTATACGCTCGAATCGGAAAATCATACTCATCAGTGTCGTCCGCTTCGTTCCAGACGAGTAATTCCCCTGTGCGGTCATACACTACTCCACGCTCAGCTATTATCACTGCTTTGTCGACGCGGTTATTCTCAGCGATTGCTTTGTACTCCTCCCCCTTCACGACTTGCAGGGAGTATATCTGCACGAGAAATACCACTGCAATGAAAATAAACAGTAACCATATAGTACGCACATTGCGCTTACCAATTGGTAACTCGCGCTTCCCCTCCAGACGAGCATGATTAAAAGCCGGAACGTTAGAAGCGTCGAGTAACACCTCCTCAACTTCCATATCAGTGGTATAGCGATTGCGTAAGCTACTCATATTTTGATTGTACTACACTCATTCTGGAGAGCAGAAGTTCACTGAGAATGTACCAACCTATCGTAGCCAGACTAAACAATGGAACGCTATAAAACGCTCCATAATACCCATCCAGGAGAATTGCCAACGGCAACAGTGCTATTCCACTGTATTTTACAGTAAACACCACTGCAGATATCACTCCCAAAATAACCAGACTCTGCATCGCAGAAAAAGCAATTATTAAGTATAAAAATACAGCGAGGATTCCTTGGGGTATAGTCATGATTATGGTTGAGTTTGAGTATCGGGCGAAGTAGTTGCTTGGGTGTCGGTTGATGTTGATACTTCTAAACTCACTCCTTCTACTACGAGTCTAGACTCAATCTCTTTCCGGACCCGTTCGTCAATTTCCTCAATTGATTGTGATATCTGTGACACGCGACCAACCGACACCTGATACAGGCTATTCAAAGACATATTTGGAGTAACATATCCATATTGTTCTGGCTGAGTAGCCTCGTTTTCAATATACGCTATTCGACCAAATACACCCGGCTCAATACTCGGAACGAGTACGAGATTCCCAATCTGTAGAGATATTCCTTGCGGCAAACTGACTCTAGCGACTCCACCACCCATTCCTTGCATAGTCGCCACCACATCTGGACCACTCAAGAAAATCGTCGCCTCAAACCCCGGAGTGGTGAACAACTCAACAAACGAATAATTACCAGCGGTATGCACTACCAAGCCGATCACAATATCTGTTCCTACAAACACCGGCGCACCGATCTCTATACCATCATTCGCACCACGATCAATTTGCAAAAAATCATACGGCAGGGTGTCAGGTCGAGCGATTACTCCGGCTGCAATCCGATTCTCTTTAGACGCTCCGAGCAAACCGCGTAGGCGGTTGTTTTCTGAGAACAAACGCTGTTGGGTGATGTCGGTGCGGGAGTTAATTTGTAACTCACTTTCTAATTCTTTAATTTCTCCTAATAATGACTGGCGCTCTCGGAAAAACGTTGGAATGAGGCTCGAAGATTCTTGTAGCCATTGATTGGTAGCGTGAAAAGGGCTCATTACTACTGTCGCAACGAGTGAAAATGCTGCCGGCATCAGCCACCCTATTCCCACTATCAACAACGCCACCAGCGTGATTCTGATAGCCCGATTCTTCTTATAGTTGCGTTGCGATTGAACCTTCATGATCGATTAGAATTTCGTCGTATGCTTCAAGATTTTCAATGACTATTCCAGCTCCACGGATGGCGGCCCGGAGCGGGTCAGGCACAACTATTACTGGAACTTGAAGAGCGTGCTCGAGCAGTGGTGCGAGACCAGGAATAAGCGCTCCTCCACCAGAAAGATGGATACCTCGCTGCATAATGTCAGCCATCACTTCTGGCGGTGTTTCTTCAAGCACCGATCGAACATTTTCGACAATAGTATCGACTTGTCCAGCCACTGCGTCGCGCACATCTGCGTCGGTAATAACCACCTCACGAGGAAGCCCAGTCACTACGTCTCGTCCGCGCGCAACCAGCTCTTTGCCGGCTTCAGAATGAGAAATAGACGCCAGAGCAATCTTGGCGTCTTCAGCGGTTTTTTCACCAACGTGGACTTTAAATTGGTCACGGATATACGTCATAATAGATGTATTGAGATGATCGCCAGCGATGCGTAGATTGCGAGATACCACCAGACCGTTGAGCGATATCACGGCGATATCAGTCGTTCCACCACCGATATCAATTATCATGCTCCCTACAGCTTTACTGATAGGTAGCTTGGCTCCAATCGCTGCTGCCATCGGCTCTTCAATGAGAAATACTTCTCGTGCTCCAGCATTTTTAGCTGCATCTTGGGCAGCGCGCATTTGTACGTTGGTGATACCAGACGGAACGCCAATAAGAATTCTTGGCGCAATCAATGTACGCATATCTCGGCGTACTTTATCAATCAAATACCCCAACATCTCCTCGGTCACTTCAAAGTCAGAAATCACTCCGTCGACCAGCGGTCTTACTACTTCGATATGGGCCGGAGTTCTTCCCTGCATGGCTTTGGCCTCATTTCCTACTCCGACCAACTGCCCAGTTTTCTTATTAATAGCTACAATGGTTGGTTCGTTGAGGACGATCCCTTTCCCTTTTACATACACCAGGGTATTGGCAGTCCCCAAATCAATCGCCATATCGGTCGAGAACGCGGAGAGTATTTTATTCAGTTTGCGGGAAATCGCGTTCATTTTACTGCATTGTACAGCAGACCGCCGAGCAATTCAAAATTACCTAGAAATACACCATGGAATAAGATTTATACTAGATTCAATACCGAGAGTGTACGGAAATAAGGAGTTTGTTTTCCAGCAAAATTCGGAACTGACTTAGTTTTTAAGGAGGTGCGACTATAAAAATGCGAGGTGAATTGCGCAGCAAGAGAAGGTGCCCTGGGGTAGAGATGCCCTAGTGGTGAAATTCACAGTATGCCTTTTAAATGGCGGTGATGTGAGATTCATTCAGATTATTACTAAGAATGAGCGTTTGGTTCGTCTAGCAATTTGCCCTAGGGCAGGGGCAAATTGAGACATAAATTCACAATATGCCTTTTAGGCATTTGTTCATTCAAAAGTCCGCTATCAACTCTTCCTCACTCAGACTTCTGACTTCGCCAGTTTTGCGGTCTACCACTTCAAAGACACCGGCTTCTTTTCCTTTCTTGCTTACGACTACTCGATACGGCATTCCAAGCAAATCACTATCAGCAAACTTTTCTCCCGGCCTGGCATCTCTGTCATCGTAGAGTACTGACACACCACGAGCAGTCAGAGCTGAGTAGACACCATCTGCCCAATCGACGATTTCTTGACTGTCGGTGTTGAGCGCTACGAGATGTACTTGATACGGCGCGATTTCTGCCGGCCAGACGATGCCTTTCTCATCTGAGAGCAAATCTACTACCGTTCCCATTGCGCGAGCTGGTCCAATACCGTATGAGCCCATGATTACTGGTGTATTCTCCCCCGCTTCGTTTTTAAAGGTCAGACCAATCGCTTCTGAGAACTTGGTGCCTAACGAAAAGATATTTCCTACCTCGATACTCTTGCGCTTAGTGAGCTCTTCTTTGGTCACACCGAGTTCCGACAAGTCAGTCTCTTCAAGCACTTCTTCATTCACCGCTATTCCCTTCTCTTCGTTCACATAGACAATATCTTCACCGGCTTCAGCGAGAGTTTGGAATTCGTGACTAAATTTAGTAAACGCACCGCCAGAAGCAAAGGTTTTGTAGGTTTTGTCGCCAATACCTAGCCGGTCAAAAATTCGGCCGTATGCTTGGGCACATTTTTCGTAAAATTCTGTGTGCTCTTCAGCGGTTGCACAAAATGAGTACATGTCTTTCATCCAAAATTCACGAGTGCGCATGATGCCACTTTTGGCACGCATTTCGTTGCGGAATTTATTTTGGATTTGGTACGCAAACAGTGGCAAATCTTTGTATGAAGATACATACTGTCGCAACAGCTCAGTAATGACCTCTTCGTGAGTCCACGCGAGTCCTACTACTCCTCCGGCTTTTAGCTCGCTCTTGAACCACACGTCAACCTTATCGTCATCCCAACGGTCACTGAGCTTCCACAGTCTATCTTCCTGCAGTGAGGGCATGTGTAGCTCCTGTCCACCAATACCGTCCATTTCTTCACGAATGACCCGATTGATGTTTTCAATTACTTTCAAACCTAGTGGAAGAAAGGTGTATGCACCTGCCATATTTTTATAAATATACCCGGCTTGTATAAGCAATTGAGCATTCTTTGCCACCTCATCAGCTGGGGTTTCTTTTTTGGTTTTAGTGAACAAATGTGTTTGACGCATAAATTTTTATATTACAAAAGTCGGATAATGTCGTTGTAGGTAACGGCAATCATAAGCAACATCAAGATACCAAAACCAATAAGGTTCAATCGACCAGCCCAGACAGCTGGAATAGCTTTCTTGGTGATTGATTCGATTGCCACAAAGACGAGCCTCCCGCCATCGAGGGCTGGAAATGGAAGCAAGTTAATGACCGCTAGGTTTAGCGAAATAACTGCAGTGAAGGTGAGCAGGGCCGTCAGACCAAAGGCTGCCGCATCTCCTACCATTCCTACAATACCCACCGGGCCAGCTACTTGTGAGAAATCTGCCTCACCGACAAAAGCTTGACTGATGAGTCCATAGAGACCATTTGTGATAGCGACCAGACCATTTCCAGTAGCATACAATCCATTGAGAATTGCGGTGAAAAAAGGCTGAGAGATACTCTCTACCAAAGTCAGTGATACACCGACCGCAAACTGCTCAGGTTGATCAGGAATGACATTTTGTGCTGGCAGTAACTCCACCGAACTCACTTCGCCTGAATAAGTGTATGTGAGTGACACTGGTTCAGCATCATTCGCTGAGACCAACTGGGTAAATTCTGACGGAGTTGGATTTGCGATTGTCTCGTCACCAACCGTCACTTCATTCACCACTGACCCGACTGGCAAATCAGCTGCTGGGCTGTCTGGCAGAACGTTTGCAATGTAGAGTTGTGCAGAATCTCCAGCCGTTGTCTCGTCTACAGCAGTCGGAACTCCGAGCATGAACGTCAGACTAAAAAGGAACCAAGCAAAGAGGATGTTCATCGTCACCCCCGCAATCAACACTAGAGCCTGCGCCCAACGTGGACGAGCAGAGAAACTACGCGCTTTATCTAATTCTTGAGCTTCAGTGAGGGTTGCTTTATCTTCGTAGTTTTCTCCCCAAATACGGACAAACCCACCAATTGGTAAGGCGTTGAAGGTGTATTCGGTTTCCCCTTTCTTAATCCCAAACAGCTTAGGGGGCAGACCAATTCCAAACTCATCAACCCGCATGCCGGTTTTTTTGGCAACAATAAAGTGTCCCCATTCGTGGACTAAAATCAACACAAACAATACGAGAAAGAAGAGTAGAATTGACATATTTAGGCTTTGAGCTCTGCTTCTTTTTTATCAAATAAAGCTTCGAGTGAGCGATTTGTCTCGTCAACTGCTGTTTGTACGGCTTCTTTTTTGGTGAATTTTTCATCTTCACCAATGTCACCAGCTTTCTCTGATTTTTCGATACTCTTCATCGCATCATCACGAACAGCTCGTACTGAAATACGCGCATCTTCAAATTTATTTTTGGCTAGCTTAAGCAACTGAACTCGACGCTCTGCAGTCAACTCAGGAAATATTACCCGCAACCCTGAAGAGTCACCCACTACAGACACACCGAGCTCAGCATCGCGGATTGCCTCCTCGACTGCCTTTACTACCGATGCGTCCCATACTGAAACACGAAGCGTACGCGCATCTTCAACACCTACGGTGCCGACCTGATTCAGAGGCATCATAGCCCCGTAACTTTCCACACGAATTGAGTCCAGTAGCGCAGGGCTCGCTTGGCCAGTGCGAATACCGGCGAATTCTTTTTGTAACCATTCTTTTGCTTCTTGTAGTTTTTGTTTTATTTCAGTATCCATATCAATATATCAATTTTCCAAAGTGTACCACTTTTTAGTCTTTGCTTGAAGCTGGGAGAGTCAGTGCAATATGCTCAAGCAACATCTTGTTTGAGGCTCCTCTGGTTAACAGCAATCGCACGGAGAACTCTAGCTCCTTGAGATTCTGAGTGTGCGTTTTTAGGAATTCAACCAAGCCTTTTTTGATGGCGCGCTGCCATTGAGTATCTTTCTTCTTCTGTGACTGTTCGATGAGTGATATGCGTTCTGCGTACGGAGCACTTAAGAATTCCTGAAACGGCAGATTTTCATCATCAACCTCACTTCCCAGCACCACTTCACACCGTGACAGCAGCGTCGGCAATACAATAAAATCGCGAGGCACAATTAATAAAAACTTTGTGGATTCGGGCGGTTCTTCAAACACCTTAAGTAAGGCATTTTGCGCTTCTAAAGTAACAAACTGGGCTCGAACTACACATAATTGAGTTGTGTTTCCACTCGGACGCATGTAGGCGCTCTTTACTAGTTGTTGTGCCTCCTCAACACCAAGCTTCTCAAACTCAGTATTTTGAATATCATGTCCAGTTGCTACATCACCAATAACTGCTTTTGATACGTCGCTTGCAAACAGCAAAAGGGCGTGATGGGTGGTGCTCATAGTGTCATCCTACAAAGCTAGACCTTTTTTTGCAAATCTAAGATGTGACGAATGACGCGTCTGAGGTAATGATCGAAGGTTTCTCCCTGCTCGTAGATGATGCCTTGCTCATAACGCCACCCATTCATATAGTCTGTGACACTTTGTTTAATTTCTTGGGTTGCTCCTTCAAATCTTCCTGCTAGCAACAGTGGGATTTGTAAGTCTTTGAGCTTTTGGTACAGCGGGTGTGAAGTACCTTTAGGTCCAGTACCGAATAAGCCACTTTTTTTGAATAAAATCCAATCTGATAAGAGCTGATTGAGGCCGTCGTCGACTTGTTTAGTGAACAAATCATCACCGGCTACTGAAGATGTCTCGAGAGCTGAAGCAGAAGGTAAATCTTCAGGAGTTCTTAGCTTCGCTTCTGATTGAGCAAGTGAAGCAGATTGGTATTTAGCCGGAGCGGTTATTTGTGCTTGCTGGCTGTTTAGGTCTGGCTTTGACTCTTCGACATCGTCGTTTTGTCCCCAATTTGAAACAGGTTCTTCGACAAATGATGGGGTTGATACTTCTGGAGCAATCGGCGCTGGGGCAGGTTGTGCTGGAGTACTTTTTTCTGACTGAGCAAGCGGGACTATTGGACGATCATCCATTACTGGCTCGGGTGAAAACGAAGCTGGTGCGGGTGCTGGTGCTGGTGCTGGTGCGTTGTCAGACACTGGAGTGAACTGTGGTACTGGTGGCATTGTAGGAGTTGGAGCCTGTTCAGTTGGGATTGGTGTGCCAGAAAATTGCTCTGGTTCTGATTCTGGAGCAGACACTAGCTCTGGCGATACCAGAGATTCACTTTGCTTTGGTTCTTTTTCGTGATCTTTTAACGCAATCTCAACGCCTGAATACGCTGTTTCGAGTCGCTGCATAGCTGATGCAGCTGATGAGCCACTGTTGATTTTTTTCATTGCGTCGAGCAAAGCTGACATGTACTCGCGACCAACGTCGTTATTAATATCTACCAAGTTCACAGGATTACCTACCTGCTCATTTACTAACGCTTTAATTTCTTTGATTCTCTGCAAGCTATTCTCTTGAGTTGGCGAGCTTTCGCTCTGAGCCGGAACAGCTGTCTCTACCGGCTTTTCAACCGGTTGTGGAGATTCTGGCCGTGGCTCAGGTGTGCTCGCTAGAGTATTTTCTCTTGGGAGATTTGATGGAATATCTGCAGCTGGTTGAACCGGAACAGACACTTCTTCCCGTGCGGGCTCAGCGGTTGGAGTTGGGGTTGGGGTTTTTTCTACTGGTTGAGAAAGGGGTGCTGAAACAGCCGAAGCTTTAAAAGCTGGTGAGGGACGAGAAGTGCCAAATTCGTGGACTTTGGCCGGGGTAGTTGATTTTGGTTTTGCGAGTGCGTCTACTTTGTATTGAGCGAGTTTTTGCTCCAAGTTATTGCGCACTGATTTATCATGACCGCCATTTGAGTATAAAAACACTAAGTCCCTTAGTTCGTTTTTTTCAGCAGCAGAAATACCACTTGCACGCACAGATGCGAGTAAATGCATAACTCCACTTTGGGTCTCAAAATCAAAAGATTCTGAAGCAGAACTAAAAGAACTATCGTTCGCCATATCTGACAATCATACCATTGTTTATTTCAAACTGTATTGAGAAAAATGGGCAACGTGTGAATTGTGCATTGGCAAAATTATCTCCTACTCTGCATTTCTTTTTGTAGCCTCCAGTGCGCAAATAACTCGCCGAATTTCATTCTTGGATTTGAGCCAACTTCATCTCTCATTTCATCATAGGTATCCATCCACGTGACAAATGCTTCGTACTTTACGTTTGCTTCAGTTAGTGAAGCGCGGCGTTCTTTGGTTGGGAGACTGTAGAGTGTCTCGACTTCTGCTAAACTCATGTCTTTGATGTAGCCAAAGGCACTGCTAAACGGTTTGTCGAATTTTGCTTCCCAGAAATCAATTTCTTTAGCATCTATTTGTTTGATTTTTGCATCCAACTTACTTTCAAAATACTTCGGGGTGATGTTTTTTTCAGTAAAGAAAATTTGTACGGTTGGGTCACTCGATAAGTATTTTCCAGTCAATGTGTTGGCTTCTATCGTTTCTCTTTTGACTGAACGTTGTACCTCATTTTGAGATGGAACAGAGTTATTGATACTGTCTTTTTGTTCCATGTCAGCAATCACAGCAATACCCTCTGGAGTCTTTGCCAAGTGTTCAATAGCGTCAACTACTGAGTCATCTTCTTCTTCCAGCTCATCTTCGATATTTTGAGCTAATGTAATTTCAACCTCTCCATCATCCAGCTCATCAGCCTCAATCACAAGCGACTTACTTCTCAAAGATGGTTGCATATCTAAATCTTCTGACATTTCATTGATATTCTCGACTTCCTCTTCAGGAGACTCTGTTTCGCTGTTTTCTAGGGATTGTTTTGCATCTTTGATTTCCGCAACTGGAGTCTTTCGAGCTTCTACTGTGTTAGTTTCAACTGATAGCTCTTTGGCAAGCTCGGTCACTCTTTGCACTTGCTCCTCCGTCAGCCCAGCTTCAGGCACCACAAACAATAATCGGATAATAGTGTCGGCAACCGCCTGTTTCTCTGGAGAATCTTTGAGGTCTGGGTGATTGCGCTTGGCTAATTCTAATCTGTCACGAAAACTCCGCGCGCCAAACACTCCCTCTGGACCAGCGGTTGGGATGCTCATACCAGCCA
>Ga0209309_10000390_pt1 | contig 53633 bp, 31 predicted proteins | sample COGITO_mtgs_1204_2_FD_184807 | JGI IMG/M metagenome (GOLD analysis project Ga0209309, IMG submission 184807) | Pelagic marine microbial communities from North Sea - COGITO_mtgs_120412 (SPAdes) (version 2) | ecosystem: Environmental > Aquatic > Marine > Epipelagic ... | reverse complement strand
TGGGATTATGTGCCGATTAATGTGGCCGCACAAAAAGGTAATATGGAAATGGTAAAGTATTGCGTTGCAAATGAGTGCCATATTAATGAGTTGGCGTGTGTATGTGCTGCCTCAGGAGGTCATCTCGAGTGCCTCAAATACTTACGCGAAGAAGCGAAAGCGCCTTGGGGTTCGGGTACTGCAGCTTTGGCGGCTGAAAATGGTCATCTTCATATACTCGAATATCTTGTCGAGCGTGAATATGATGAATATGACGAAGTTGCGTGTGTGTGTGCGGCCGAGAACGGCCACTTAGACTGTTTGAAGTACCTACACGAAACCGCCAAAGCGCCTTGGGGTTCGGGTACTGCAGCTTTGGCGGCTCAAAATGGTCATCTTCATATACTCGAATATCTTGTGGAGCGTAAGTATAATAAATATCACGAAACTGCGTGTGAGTACGCGGCTAAGTTCGGCCACTTAGACTGTTTGAAGTACTTACACGAAACCGTCAAAGCGCCTTGGAATTCGTATACTGCCAATGGGGCGGCTTTAAGTGGTCATCTTCACATACTCGAATATCTTGTTGAACGTAAGTATGATGAATATAACGAATATGCGTGTGCAAGTGCTGCCAAGTTCGGCCACTTAGACTGTTTGAAGTACTTACACGAAACCGCCAAAGCGCCTTGGGATTCGGCTACTGCCTCGGGGGCGGCTTTTAATGGTCATCTTCATATACTCGAATATCTTGTGGAGCGTAAGTATAATACATATCACGAAACTGCGTGTGAGTACGCGGCCAAGAACGGCCACTTAGACTGTTTGAAGTACTTACACGAAACCGTCAAAGCGCCTTGGAATGAGTATACTGCCAATGGGGCGGCTTTATGTGGTCATCTTCATATACTTGAATACCTTGTTGAGCGTAAGTATAATAAATATGTCGAAACTGCGTGTCAGTATGCGGCTAAGTTCGGCCACTTAGACTGTTTGAAGTACTTACACAAAACCGCCAGAGCGCCTTTGGACTATTTGGCCGTGCGAGAAGCGCATAAGAAAAACCAAACCGAATGTTTACGATACCTCCTCGACAACTACGGCCCTTTACCATATGGTTGGCGATACGAGCACGGAGAGTTACGCGTGCCAGAATCAGAAGTATTCTCAAGTTCCGAATCAGAATCAGAATGAAGTTCCGAATCATGAATATAATTATAGTTGTAATAACAGAAAGAGAGAGAGAGAGAGAGACTTACAGCGTGCGTTCGCTCCTCTCGCTTCCATCTTTTCCTTTTCCTTCGTTTTGTTTTCTTCAGAGATATTGCACTTTTTTAGTAGAACATGGGTCAAGCGCAAACGAAACGCGCGGGAGTAGAAATCAGCGACGCGAGCGATGATTGCGACGAAAATGCCGATGGTAACGAGGAGGCAAGTATCCGTGGTTGTGAAGATATACAACAGGACGACGATGATGATGATGATGATTCGGAGGAGAGAAGAGCGACCGGAGCGTCGACATCATCGACAGTTGGAAATGAATTTGAAAATGTACAAGAAGACGAAAAAGAATATCAAGAAGAAGAAGAAGAAGAAGACAAAGAAGATGAAGAAGTTGAGCGCGAGTTTCTGGAAACCGAGGAGGGAAACGAGGACGCGCGTTTAGTCGCAAAATGCGACGATTTGTGCCCGGAAGAAGAAAGAACGATGCGACTGGCTCGGTCCGATTTCGACCCAAGGTTCGAAGGCGCAAAAGGCGAATTGCTCATGAAACGATTTTCGCGAACGTTTAACGGGAATCCGGAGGAAGTGAGGAGTTTAGATGCGATAGAGAAGAGTTTGGAACGAGTAGCGACGGTGATTGAAGAGACGATTGGTGGTGTTTGCGATTGTTTGAAGCGCGATGAGAACAGTTTGGATTTCGAAGCGTTGAAGACGTTTTCTGAACTCGCGGATTTTGTTCGGGATCGTTCTCGAGCGATTCGAGGAGACTTGACTGCGCAATCGGCGAGTGGACCAAAAAGCAGGCGAATTATGCGACGTCTTGTGCACATGATGATTCGATTCGATTACGAGATCAGAAAACGACAAAGACTGAGAGCGTACACATACATCGCGCAATGGGTGAAATTCAATTATTCGGATCCGGACGCGAGAAGAATGATACACCGGGATCATTCCATGGCGCTACAGTTTCGTGAACAATTGGGGAAGTCGTTGGCTACGTACTCGATCATGTGCACGGAGCGGGCTGAGTTCGTCTCACCGGAGGATAAAGCTGAGATTTTGTCCTATCGGTTGTTACTCAGACTTTCGGCAAAGGTTGAAGAAGAAGAGGAGGAAAAAGAAAAAGAAATGGAAGGGAACCGTTCCTCTTCTTCCTCGTCCTCTTCTAAACTCGACAACATCGATTTTCGCGCGGCTGAACTCGGCGTTTTGAATTCTCCGATCGTTTCGAGAGCCATGTACCTCTCCGTCTGCGTAGATGCGGGCAAATACGTCTCCTTCTTCAAAACGATCGATTCCGAATCCTTCACGTTTCTCGAATTCTGCTGTGTATACGCGTGTCTCGACCCGCTCCGCGCTCGATACATCTCGCGCTCAAACGTCAGCCACAACCGCATGAAAATGAAAAAAGAAGACGCTTGCTCAATTTTGAAAATACAACACGTCGAGAAACTCAACCTCCTCCTCTTCAAAACTTTCACGGATTCTGGCGAGACCGATATCGAGTTTAGCGCCGCTTGCAAGAGGGAACCGAAGGAGTACGAAGTCTACAGAACGAAACTCGAATCAGTAGCCATAGAAAACTTATACCTAGAATCTGCGCTGACTGTCGTTCGTGCGTAAAGTAGTAGTAGTTTGGCTGTTTTTGCGCGTTGAAAAGAAGAACGCGTGCGTAAATTTAATTGACGCGCAATCAGGACTCCTGACTCGAATTCGATTTCAAAATCCTCACAAACACACACGCACACTTCACTTCTTTATTCCGCTTCTCCGGTGAATCAACCAACCGGAAAAGCACGAAAAGAGAAAGAACAAAATGGACTTGGAAGTTGCCGCGCTCGTGTGCTCGTCGGCGGCGAATTACTCGTCCTCACAAACCGGCGCCATCGTCCCTTCGATTCATCCCTCGACGACGTTTTCCCGGGACGGTTCCTACAACGCGCGTACACTGAATAATGGCGAACACCCCTTAATCTACTCTCGAGCGGACAATCCAACCGCCTCGCACGTCGAACACGTTTTATCAAAACTGGACGACGCCGAGGAAAGCTGCGTTTTCTCCTCGGGCATGGCCGCGGTGAGCGCGATAATGAACGCGTGTTTCGTTCCGGATTGCGTGGTGTTTTTCCCACGAAGATCGTATTTTATCAACCGGAAACACTTCCGCGAGTGGTGCACTCGGATGCGCGTTCGAATCGTGCAGTACGACACGGATGAAAGTTCGCTGGAGTATTTGAAATTAGCCATAGAGATGGTGTCGTGCGAAGAGGAGAAAGAACACGAGAAGTTTATGTGGATCGAGACGCCGGCGAACAGTTCGTGGGAAGTGTTGGACATCGAGACGGTGACGGGGTGGTGTCGCAAGAACGGGGTGACGAGTTTCGTGGACGCGACGGTGTTGACGCCGTTGTTGTGCCAGCCGTTGAAATTAGGCGCGGATTTTGTCATACATTCGTGTTCGAAGTATTTGAACGGGCATTCGGACGTGTTAGCGGGCGCGGTGAGTTGCAAAGATCGAAAGTCGAAAAATTGGAAGAGGATTAAAGAAGCGAGAGTTACCGGAGGGGCGGTGTTGTCCGCTTTTGATTGCTTCTTGCTGTTGAGAGGGATGAGGACGTTGCATTTGCGAGTACCGAAAGCGTCGGAAAATGGGATGCACGTGGCAATGTCGATGGTGCAATTTAAGTTCAAAGGAGAGAAGGGCGAAAAGGTGGCGCCGAGTGTCGGCGAACAAAACGCAACAAACGCCGCGGTTACACCGACGACGACGACGAGTTTTCCGATATCACCGTGGTTCGAGTTGGTGGTGTTGTATCCAGGTTTGCCTGGACACGAAAACCACGCTATTTCAAAGCAACAACAAGCCGGGAAGAATAAAAAAATGTTTGGCGGAATGTTGTCGGTGGTGATTACCCCGATTTTACCGGATCCGAAGGCGACGACGGAGCCAGAGAAGGCTGCTTTGAACAACAACGAACAACCAGCATCAACAAGAGGAACGGGAAATCAAGAAGACGTGAAAACAACAACGACGACGACAACAGAAGGAGGAGCCAATTTACCGTCAACGACGGAGCAATACGCAATTAAGATGCACGAAATCGCGTTTGAAATGGCAAAAACGACGGCAACGTTGACCAAAATTTGGCGACCGGCCACTTCTTTAGGCGGTCCAGAGTCGCTTATCGAACATCGGGCGTCCGTGGAAGGCGGATCGTATCCTTGGAGTCAATGTCCAGCGGGGCTCTTACGTTTAAGCTGCGGGTTAGAACCTGGTCACAGACTGGCGAGAGATTTGAAATCCGCGTTACACGCCGCGCATTTGAAAGTGTGTGGCGCGCGTGGTTTGTTGAAGATTTCGCACGTGAGTAAAGTGAGCAAACCGATAGAAGCAAACAGGCCCAGCAAACCGGCTCAGCAGCCGGCCCAGCCGATAGTAGATAGAAATTTACTCCACGGCATATTAGGAAACCTCACGGCCTTGAACGATAAGAAACGGCCGCATCCGGATAATGCCGCCGAAGAAGCGCGTAAGAAGGCGCCGGAACCCGTCGGCGATCTCACGCTCGAAATTCCAGTCGGTAGTTTGGAGGAACCTAATTTAGTAGCAATTAGGAAACCACGCAAACCATCATCGAAAGTGTCGGCTCCACCGGCGCCGGACGAACAAAGATGTTGCAAAAAGAGCTCGCAATGGCACTGCCCGAAATTCCGATTTGGCGCGACGAGATATTGTGAAAGGCACCAAGATTGTGTCTTACGGGATATGGAAGGACCGAAAAAGAAAGGAAGAAAACCGGGTTCAGCGACGAAGACGGCGGCGAATGCAGAGGGTTTCGTCACAATGACCACGAACGGGGTGCCGATGGCGCCGATGGCAACGGCGGCGTTTCTTCACAAACCGGTTTTTCCACAAGAGCAAACTACGGTGGCGACGCCAATGCAAGTCGATCGGGATCCATTGACGATGACGACGACGACGACGCCAGTCGCACCCCGAACGACTGATGGGCAGCTAGAACAAGCACCACAAGCAGGGAATCCAGCGGCACCTGCTCCAGAAACAGCTCCACTTGCGACGACACCTACAACAGTACCAACATCGACAACCCAGGCGCCAGATCCACCTTCGCAAAATGTACCTTCGAATGTACCGCAGCCGTCGCCGCCGAAAAACGATGGTATTTTTACCAGCGGAGATCTTGACATGCCGATTTCGATGATGGTGACGGATAGCGGAAAAGTCAATCTACAATTGGCACTGGATGCGCAGACGCGAATGGATAATAAATTTTGAAACTTTTTGAAAGGCATTGGACTGCTACTATATATACGCGCGAGTATTGTGATTTTACAACTACTTTTTCTTTTGCATCGCCAAAGCTTGTTTCCTTTTCAGGCTTTGGATCATCGAATCCAACTCGTTCTTTCCGATGCCTCCAGAAGATGATGCTTTCTTCTTACCAGCACTCCCAGGAAAATCGTCGTCTTCGTCCACGGTAACGTTTTCACCATTTTTGAGCATCTCTTTGCGCATCTTCTCGAGTTTTGCTAATTTCTTCGCGCGACGTTTCTCGCGTTCGCTCGCGATGAGCGCTTTCGATTCGACGTCTTTGTACCGAGGATCGGTCGGATCGAGTGCAAATTCGTGGTTTTCAAAGAGCGCACCAAATCGTTCATCTTGAACGTTGATACTTTTCCTAGCTTTGCCTTCGTCATCCATGTCGTCGTCCATTTCGTCGTCGGACTCGGCTCTTCGCGCGGCTTTACCTCGAAGTTTTCGCTTCTCGGCCAATCTCGCTTTCTTCGTTTTACGCGTGACTTTCTCTTCGCCTTCGTTGGTTTTCCTCGCGAGAGACTTGTTCTTTTTCAAGCTTTGCGCGTCCCCTCTTCCTAAGATGACATTTTCGTCCATCATGAGCAACTCGAGTTCTGCTTTCGCTTTTCCGTCTTCTCCGTCGTCCAATGAACCTCGTTTCTTCTTTTTCGATTTCTTTTTGTCTTCGTCAACGGTATCGTCGTCATCTCGAACGCTATCGAAGTCAAAGTTTGCATCTGGCTCTTGCGCAAAGAATGGATCGTCGAATCCGTTTGCTCCCTCGTCCGTACCCGCTGCGAATTCCTCCTCTTCTCCTTCTTCTTCTTCTTCGCCGTTCTTTTCCTTCTCTTTCTTCTTCTTTGCGGTCAACTTCTTCTCTCGGCGTTCCCGTTCGCGTCGCTCCTCGGCGGTTTCTTTTTGCCCAAGCGTCCCTTCTTTCTTCTTCTTTTTCATTTTAGTACCGAAATCTTCTAGTCCAGCGTGAAACGTGACTTCCATGTCGCCTGAATTACCGTTCTTGCCGGACTTGTTCCCATATCTATTTGAGAACTTCTTTTGCATGGCGTATTTCGTCGACGCCAACGCGGTGTCTTCAATCTCTTCCGATGACGAGGACTCAGAGTCAGAGGTGTCGTCGTCCTCGTTGAGGAAGAAATCATCGTCGTCGTTGTCATTCGGGTCTTTACTCATGTCGTCTTTATCGATATCGTCCAACTTGACGCCTGTGCGACTCGTCTTACTCTTGTAATCTTTCCCGAGCAACGCGGCTAAATATTTCTTCTTCTCTTCCTTCCCTTCGCGCTTACTTTTCTTCTTCTTCTCCTTCTCTTCTTCTTCGTCATCGCTGGAGTCTTCTTCTGAATCAGACGCTAAATAGGCGTTAAAATCGTCGTCTTTCAACTTATCTTCGGTAATTTTCCGACCGAATGTTTTCTTCCTCGCGGGATCGGCGTCGTCCCAGGACAATTTCACGGTGGCGTTTCGTAAGGCTTTCACTTCAAATTCAGGAGGCTCGTAATCTTCCGGCGTGTCCGTTGCAACATCGCGCACTTCGCGTTTCGAAAAGTCTTGGTCGTTCGGGACGTAACGCAAATCCAAAAGCGCCGACGACCGTTCAAACTCTAATCCGTCGCACTGCTCGTACACCGACTTTGCGGTTTTAACAGAGTCGCACTCGATTATCGCGTAATAGTATTTCAATCGATCGCGTTCGTATTGCCTCAACTGTTCGTTGTCGATTTCTTTCCCTTCTTTACCGAATTCAAATTCGGAGAGACTTTTCTTGTTCTTACGTTTCTGGGATAATTCGCTGCCTCCGTACTTGCTCTTTTTAATTTTCGCCACCGCGCCCATCGGCCCGATGACGTTTTCCTCTTTCATTCGCTCGAGACCAAAATCGGACGGGTACACGGTCACTCTGTTCACTTCTCCACTCGACGGACAAAAGGAGCGCAAAATGGTTAAAATATCAACCGCTCGTATTTGCTGCCACTCGCAATTGACCAACGCCAACCGCTTCGTCGCGTCTTGTTCCGGAACGGAGCTTTCGTGCCCCGTTTCCCTTCTTTCCGCGTAGCTCGCTAACACGCCTTCGTCGGACAGCTCTTCACCGTCCGAGAATTCTTTCAACGCGTCGTCCTCGTCGTCGCTCGTTTCGCTCTCGCTACTATCTTCCTCGTCGTCAGAGGAAGAAGAAGAAGAATCCTCGAGACCAACGCCTCGCATCCGATCTCTCGACGCGTCCAGTTTCGCCTGCATCGCGGCGTCCATCTCCGGCAAATCCCGACGATCAACTCCCGATGGTTTCTTCCTCCCACGTTTCCCTTCATCCTCTTCCTCGGTATCCTCTTTTTCTTTCTCGTCTTCATCTAAATCGTAATACGATTCTAACCCTTCCCTCGTACTCTCTTTCCTCGATTTCCCGCTCCCGTTCGTTTTCCTCCCGAATTTGTCCACTTTTCTCCCTTGGGATTCGAATCCGCCGCCACGTTGGTTGCCGACGCGAAAATTTTCATCCTCGAACATCTTCTTAAACCTGGAATCGATTTTCACTTTTCTCGACTGGTTACGCATGGTCATAAATCGAGGGTCGCTTTGCATCCGTTGGAATCGAGGGTCGGATATCACATCCGCGCGGTTTATCGCTTTCGAAGGGTCGAAAGAAGAGGATGGATTTTTTCTCATCTTGCCGCTCTTTTCGTTCGTGTTTTTCCCGGACGTGATGTTTCACTCTCCTCGCAGGAAGAAGAACAACAACAACAACGCGATGAGTGTGAAAACGAAGAAGGATTCAAACGACTGCTGAGTATTGGTTTTCGGATTGTTCGGTAGTAAATGGTGTTCGAATGTCTTTTTACCGGAGTGTTATGTGTGTAAATATAATGCAGACTTTTTGTGCGAATGTGACTTTTGACGTATTATGAGGCAAATTTGAAGAGTTCCTTAAAGCGTCTAAAGTCGTCGCTTTTCGCAGAGAAGTTGGGACTTGCGATGTCAGGACGACTGTAATAATACTCTCTCGCCAATTTCTGCTTTAACTGCTCGCAGTGTTCTTTACTTTTTTTCGCTCGAAGTCGTCGCGCGTCTCGCGCCTGTCGCAACGCGGCTCTCGTTTGCGTTTCGATTTTACGGGCGTCTTCGGAGTGCTCCTGTTCGAGCGAGGCGGTTTTTCGTTGCCACTTTTCACGCTCGCGAGTGAGTTTGGAGAGGGTTACTTCCATGCGCTGGAGTTTGGCGTCTTTCAGACGGTTTATGCGGCGGAAGCGGTGGTGGAGGAGTTTCGGGTGATACGCGTCGTAGGCGGAGTTGGTCGCGGTGGTATTCAAGAGCGTCATCAATTCGTCTCCTTCGTTTTCGTCGAGATCGGTATTACTGTCGTCGTCGTTATCATCCTTCCCTTCTTCGTCGTCGTTTTTAGTAACACGCATGCCTCCGTCGTCGCGTGGTGCCGCTCTCTCCCTTTCACATCCACTCGCTCGATACACGTCTCTCCTCGCCCTTTCCAATCTGGCGCCGAGCGTAGACCGTAAATTCGCTCGCTCTTCCTCCGCTTGGTTTTTAATCTCCGCCATCGTACTCGCGTGTCTCGGAAAGTTCGAGTTCAACTCCTGGTTTTCAAATCGCGTGGTCATTTCCTTCATCGCCCGCTCGGCTACAGCCACGCGCTCTTCGTGCGTCTTTCTGACCTCCTCCGCTTCTTTCGCAAACGCCGCGAACGCCTTGCGCATGCTCTCCTCCAAATCCATCCGCATTTGTTTCTTATACTTCAACGCGGCGTCGTAAATCCTCTCCGCCGTTTCTAAGTGTGCTTTTGCCATCGCCCGCGTCTGTTTCTCTGCCACATCCAACTCTCGATCCAACTTCTCCGTCTTCTCGTCCAACCGGTCAACGAGTCTCTCCTTGGCAATTTCCCTTCTGTCTTTCCTTTCCTCTCTCGTTTTGCGTCGCTCGCAGCGCTGTATCGACCGCCATTGCTCGTGTAAGCCGAGCTCGTTCGTTCGAGACTGTTTTTGTTCTTTCGTCGTCGGCGGTAAAGGTGGTGATGGTAATGGTGGCGTCTGGATCTCTCGCTCTTCTTCTTCTTCTTCTTCTTCTTCTTCTTCCTCTTTAGGGGTGCTCGTTTCGCTAAACTCTTCCCGTGGTGATGGTTTTCCTTCGATTTCAGTTTCCTCCGTCTTTTCCTCCGTCGTCTCCTCCTCGTTCGATCCTTCCTCTCTCTCGCTCATTCTCTCTCTATATGTCTAACTTTCGCTCGCTCTTCGTGTTCTTCTTCTTGTCTTTGTCGTCGTCGTGGGCAAGCGTATATTTTTTTTTAACGTGTGATCTCTACGTGCGAAGACATTTCACATGCGTTGACCGACGAAAAAAGAAAGAGACATCATAAAAACTTCCGCGCGAAACGCGCGGACGGAAGGAAAAGAGAAGAAAACGTCGAACGCGACGATGGATCGCGACGACGACGCAAACGACGACGAGCCGCAAACGCCGTCCTCCGCGCTGTTCAACTTCAAAAAATCCGCCGCACGAAGAGGCAGAACACCTACCCCGTTGGCACCTCCTCCAACGCTTTCCCCGATGTTCAAAGAGGAGAAACGACGCGTATTTTTTGCACCGTCGTCGTCGGATGAAGAAGAAGAAGAAGCTGACGATGTCGACGACTTTTCGTCCGAATCGTCGTCCTTAATACTCTCTTCCGCGCAAAAAACAATCGAACAACAACAGCGCGATCGCTTAAACCTGTTGAGAGCGAGATTGCAAAACGCGCAAAGTAAAGCGGAGAAGCAACGAAAAGCGAGAGAACAAGTCGCGGTGATTTTACACGAAGACCAAAAAAAAATCAAACGCGCGAACGAACGCGCAGTGGCAATGGAACGCGACGTGCATTTACTCACCGAGAAAAGAGAGAAGGAAGAAGAGACGATGGAGAAGGAAACCGAGCGGTTGGAAAAAGTACGCGCGATGGAACGAGAGGAGATGGGGAAGAGCGAGAGATTACAGCGGGAGTTGGACGAGACGGCGAGGGCGAGACGCGAACGAGAAGCGGAGGTTGTGAAAGCGGAGGCGAGGTACGAACGGACGATGAGAGAGACCGCGCAAGGCGAAAGAGTGGTGTCGATGAATGAAAGAGTCATTTTTGAGAGAGAAGAGCGGGTCGAGAACATGATGGAGACGGAAAGAAAGTTGAGAGAGAAGACGGAGACGCTGGAGAAGAGGACGGCGCAGGCGAGAAAAGACACGGAGGTGATGAAAGAGGAGAACGAAGTGCGAGCGATGGAGATTGAAAAGCAAAGGAAAGAAAATGCAAAGTTACGGGAGAGGTGGGCGCTAACGGTGAAGACGTGCGAGAAAACGGACGAAGAGGCGAGACGGTTGTTCGAGGAAACGTCGGCGGTTCAACGCGAAGAAGCGAAGGTGAGATTGGAGATTGGCGCAGAATTTAAGGAAATCGCGTTGGCGAAGAAGGACATCAAGGCATTCGACAGTGAGAAAGAGAAGCTCTTACTCGATATTAAGAAAAACGAAGACTTGATTTCGGCGTGTAGCATAACCTCGGAGCAACACGCGAAAGATACCGACGAGGATAGAAAAGAGACGGACGGATTAGTCGCGACGGCGGCGACGCTTCGTTTGCGCGCCTCGGAGGTATCGCGTGAAATTGATCGAGTCAACGAAGAACGAGAAAAGCTTCGAGAAAAACAACACGCTTTGGAAGATGAAATAGTGTCCAAACTCTCCAACGAGATCGCGGCGAAAACCGAGCGCGCAAAATTTGACTCAAAAAGTATCGAGCGTTTAAAGAAGCAAACGAGAGACATCGAATCCGCGACTGTTCGTTACGAAAACTTGAAGGCGATGGCAGACGTGGATAAGCTCGACTTCGAATCAGAAATGTTGGAAACGGATCGCGAAATTGAGGAAATTGAGATTGAGATTCAAAATATGGCTTTGGAGACGGAAGCGAAAGAGGCTAAAATAAAGAACGGACGAAGAGAGTTGGAAAAGTTAGCGATGGAAAGGGACGCTTTGGACAAACGCGCGGAACGCATTAACGATCGCATATTAGCCGCAGAACGTGTGAAGGCATCGTCTAATAACAGCACGAATGAATCGACTGGAGGACCATTGAACGCCACGCTGGCGAGCTTGAAGAAGGAGCTCGTCGCGACGCGGAATAAAAGCAACCAGTCGCGTCAAAACTGGTTAAACGCGCAAAACGAACTCTTGACGCTCGCGGAAGGCCAAAAAAAATCCGCGTCGTTGTTACAAGAGTTGCTCTCCGACGAACGTCTCTACGAGGGTAAAAAGAACAGACACGAGCGAGATGCGAAAGTATACGAGCGAGACGCGCTAGCTATAAATAGAGAAATCGATCGATTACGGAGGCAGCTTTCGATGTTGAACGAAGAAGTTTCACTTTCGGAACAAATATTGGCGTCTGCACCGGAAGAGTTCAAAGTCCTGAAACAAACGCTTCAAACGACGCTCGATGATGCCAAAAGAGAACTGAAATCGGCGGAGAACAACTTAGCGTGCGAAGAGCGCGACGTAGAGAAAGAAAAAGCGAGAATCGATGCGCTTCGCGAGGAAGTATCGAAATGGAACCGCGAGCGCAAGATGGAGATTGAAACGCAAAACAAACTCGACCCGAACGTCGGTAACGTCGAGTTACTACGAGCGCAAGAGGAAGTGCACGCCTTAGAAAAGCAGTTGGATAAAGCAAAGCGATCGAAAGAGACGATGACAGCAAATCTGGAGACGAGGCTTAAGAAACGTGAGATTTTAGCGAGTTCGGCGAACGACCTCGTGTTTGTGGTTGATAACGCGGCGCGCGATACACTTCAAAGCAACGATGACGGAGAGACGGACAACGACATCAAGGCTGCAAGAAAGAACAAGTCAAATCGAAGATACGCGGACGAGTCATACGCCATTATCAACAGCGTAGATTTTGAGGACAAAGTTCTCTACGAAGATCCGAACGACGACGACGTCGCCTACGAAATTAAGCGCAAGCGTAACGAAGACATACATGCGAACAGGCGGCGAAAGCAAGAGAAAATCGCGCAACGTGAAATCCGAGAGGCTTTAAAAACAGCCGCCGTTTCGAACGAAAACGCCGAGTTGCTCGAGCGCAAAGCGAAAGAGTTGAAAGCATCGTGCGACGCGGCGAGAGCCAGTGCGAAGATGGCGATGCACGAAACGCAAAGATTGAAGATTGAAACTGGTGCTGCGCAGAGAAGAGCGGAAGCGCACGTGATTGATACGGCGAGAAGTCAACGCGCGAGAAAAATGTTGGAGGCAGCGGCGGATAAAATTCGCTACGAGGTAGTGGAAGACAACGATGAGGATGAAAGCGAGAAGTATTTAGAGAATAATCGTTATCGCATATCGGAATACGATAACCAGTCGTTAACAAACGAGCAGTCTGCTTCGGATAAGTTGCGAGAAGTCGAAAGCGAAAGAGAGCGACTGTCTCGTTTACTTCGACACGCATGGGAGCAAGAGGAGGAAGAAGAAGATGATGATGAAGACGATGAAACACGAAGCGACGACGATGAAGATGAAAAGTTGCGCCGCGCTATCAATCGCGCGCAGCATCTGTTAGAATCTCGACACCAAATATCGTTTGCCGCCTCCTACGTCCACGATGCCATTGACAAGCAGAAAGCAAAGTTTAAGGCGTAAAAAAAAGGAGAAAATGTCATGCGTTTTCGCGCCGCGTTAATCTGCTTATTATTCCCAATGATACATTACCGCCTTTGTCTCTCTCTGGTACCTACTACTGCTACTGCTATACCCACGCTTGCCTAAAATTCGTTAATTTGTTTGACGCCTGAATTGTGCGCTCTCAATATCTCTTTGTGTAAACTCTCCTCGTTCGCGACGACGACGGCTTTTCCTTGGGGCGAAAACACGCGCCTTGGATCAACGTCATCTCTCTCTTCGAAATCTCCTTCTGCCTTTCTTGGTTTCCTTTTCAACGAGAGTCTATTACCAAACCCATCTGAAACAATCGCCCCAGCCTCTTCGCAGCACAAAACACCAGCCGCGTGGTCCCAAACGTTCATCGAAAAAGTCCACGGTTTGTAGTGCACGAATGCATCGCACGCGTTTACTGCTATCGCGACGTATTTAATCAACGAACCGCTCCCATACGGAATTTCATCTAAATTCGACTTCGGTACTTTCCAACCGGAGTTCAGTGTCGTCGCTTTTCCGACGTCCGATTCCGACACCGCGACACGAATCGTACACAAATGGGACATCAAACAACATCGCTTCCATCTCGACGCCGGGGTGAACAGCTCCTTCGAGAAGCACCCTTTCCCCTTCACGGCACAAAGCAGCACACCACTACCTCTTTCCCATCTCGGCGCCGCCACGCACGCAGCCAAAACCTCTCCACTTTCCCCATCGTGGTAAGACAAACCAATGCAATACTGCTCCGTAAACGCGTACGCTCTCGATCGTATCGTCGGTTTCGCCGCAAACGCCTTCGTCCCGTCGATTGGATCTAACACGAAGTAGTTCCTGCCAGGACCACACCTCTTCTTTTCGAGCGATACCGTATTCCCGCGCGGAGTAAATTTCTCGACTAACTCCTTCACTCGATCAAACGACGCATCGCCTTCGACCGGGCGCCGCTCCTCGCCAACAACCTCTTCACCATCACCCCCTAACACGTTTTCCATCAACGTTTGAATCGCAAAATCCGCCGCGGTTACCGGCGTCCCGTCTTCTTTTTTCTCCACCATTCCTCGTAAACGTTCTTTGTCTTCTTCTTTGTCCACTTCGTCGGCTAAATATGCGCTCGAAATCGTCGCTTCGAGCATGCGTGCAACGCGTTCTTTCGTATCTAAAGCAACACCTACGAATGGTGGGAAATCGAAATCAACAACGAAAGACGACGACGTTTGGAACGTATTTTCGCAGGCCCGCGCGGGATTCAAAGCGCATCTTCGTCGTCTGTGCCTCCTCTTCCGTCGTGCGCTTTCTTTTTGCGGGAGTGGTGTCGTCCTCGCCGTCGTCGTCCGCATCTTTCTCTCTCTCCTTCTCTAACGGTCTCTCTCTTGGGAAAAAAGTGAAGACAAATCGCCACTTCAAAACCACGCGATAAACATGCCATGACGACGAACGCGAAGAAGTCGAGACGTGCAAACGACGACGACCGCGACTCTTATTCCATATCCAACGCGATTTTGGAGGAATCCATGAAGCTGTGCTCGGAATTGCGCTCGTACGTTTACTTCGCATTCTCGCTCAAATCAATCCGCCTCGTCGTGTTCGACACGTTCCCTCGAGCGATGCATTCCATCTGGTCGAGTTTCCACGTCATCGTCGGCGCGTTGATCTGCACATCCGCGGCGATTTCCCTGGCGTTCGCGTTTGACGTGAGCGCGATGTTTTTTACCATGCCGCTGTGCTTTCTCGCCGTCGGGGGAAGGTTGATGACGCCGACGGAAATCGACGACGAACGGTTACGGAGGAAAGCGGCTGAAGCGTATTATAAGGCGAAGGCGACGTTCGAGCGAGGACGACGACGACGGAATAAAATGATGAAGAAGAAGAGACGAATAGTAAACGCGAACAACAATAAGGAGGATGAAACGGAATCTTCGAGCGATGACGAACACGTGCTCGGTAAGGAAGAGTACGAGACGAGAGAGAGAGCGCGCTTGGAACGCGAAGCGAGAGCGGCGTGGCGAGAGATGCGCGAGAAGCAAAAGGAGAAGAACGACCCGCAGTTTCGACCTCTGCCGGAATGCGGATTGTGGCCGCACGGGCCGGTGTTTATTCGGTCCAGCGCGAGAGAACCGAGTCAGAGGTGCGTAAACAACTCGTGGAGTAGATTGAAGAAGAAGAAGGATACGAAGGAGGAGGACGAGAAAGAAGAGAACGAGGAGGAGGGAGAAGAAGCGTACGCCGAATGGAACGAGTTAACGGACACGTGTCCTGTCAACACGGAAACGGCGTTAGAATTCGAAACGGATATTTTCAAAGGTAAAGTCGTGTGCAGATTTCTCGGCATGGAAGGGGAGACGCCAGAGCAGTTTTACATCGAGCGCGGTCAAATATGCAACAACATCGCGTTTCAGGTTGTCGTGCAAGGCGAATTTAAAGAGCGGATACGGATGGACCAAGTCGTTACGGGTGGTGAGTTTAAGCGTCCTTTTGAAAATATTCCTCCGAGAACGATCGTGTACACCGGTCAAGAGTTGTTCAAGGTGATCACTCCAGGATTAGCCTGCGACGTGACTGCGAACGAGCCATATTACTTAGCCTTGCTCGGCGGATTAGTTTCGCAAATGAGCGTAGATACGAAAGAAACGGTGCCGAACATTTTAGATTTTATGATTCCCGAACATTGCGACATAGTCGAAGGGAACGATGGATTTTTCCAAGGCGTGAAACACTTGAATATGCAAGCGAGAGGGTCGAGGCGCGTAAAAGAACTCGCCAATCCGGCGACGGCCAAAAAATATTACTACGAACCCGGGTTAATATACACCTTCGATAACATGCAAAGTTATTTACATTTAGATACGTATAGCTTTGACGTCGGAAAAGTGCTGACGCTCAAACTCGAGCGACATTTGAACGGTCAACCGATTCAATTCTTCGCGAAAACGGGCGACGGGCGCTACGCGTTTTGTTTCGAAATGTGGCACGAAAAGTTGTTGCCACACGCGCCGGAATGCAGCGAGGAAGATTACGTCAGGTTTGCGTTAGAGGGTAAGATAAGACCAGTGTAAAACAGATGCATATATATTTATTGGATGATAATTATTTCTACTTAAAACTACGACCTACTGTACAAATTGTTAATATCTCGGCACCGACTTATCAATCGAACTGTACGCGTCGATCCCACCGACGACGTTATGAACGTCCTCAAAGCCAAGCGAAAGCAACATTTGACACACTTTCGCCGAACGAATCCCCCCGTGACACATAACAATCGTCTTCTTTTCCGGATCGACGTCCATTTCAATCGTCATCTGCCACTTCTCCGCTCGCGATAGCGGATACAGTTTGAACCCGTCCACTTTGGCAATTGCAAACTCGTGCTCCTCTCTGCAATCGATGAGATTAACCTCCGAGAAACTCTCACTGTCGACGTACTGCTTCACCTCGTCCACTCGAATCGATTGCATTTGCGGCACCGCCTGGCCGGACTCTTTCGCGTCCAGTACCTTAATCAAGTGATGACCAAACTGAGTGGTGGCAAACGCCACCTCGTTTATCGGCGTCGAAAACGCCACGCGTTCGAATTCCGCAACCGTTTGTCCTCTCGTGATGTACCCCAAATTCCCACCTCTCGAAGAGGACGGGCATTTCGAGTGCATCGTCGCTAAACCTTCGAACGTCTCCGCTTCTCCGTCGAGTAAAGTTTGGAATTCCGAAAGCAACGCTTTCCCGGGTTCGGTGGCGTCGACGAGGATGTGCGAGACTTTCACCGCACCTTCGTGGTTGACTTTTGATGATTCAGACGACGAGGATACAGAAAAAGTTCGCCGCCGAATGCGAGAGGATGTGGACGGTCTCGCGGACGCCGAAAGGAGTCTTCTAAAAGCGGAGGAGTATGCGCACGCTAAACTCATTTGTTGTTGTTTCAGAAGGGGAAAAAAGTGAAGAAGTAAGAGGAAAAGCGTAAATATAGTATTATATATTTCAAACTTCGTTGATTAACTTCACCCAATTCTTAATGATGAGCAACCCGTTGTCGGTGATGATGCTCTCCGGGTGAAACTGGACGCCTTGAATCTTCGGGTACTTTTTGTGTTTCACCGCCATGCACACCTCGTCTTCGGTCCAAGCGACGGATTCGAGCGCGTCGTGCGGGAAGTCGTCGTTGCTGATGACCAACGAGTGGTACCGCGCGGCTTCGAACGGGGAACTCAAACCGGATAGAACGGTGTCCACGTCGGTTTTATGAAACACCGGGGAACTTTTCCCGTGCATCAACCCTAACGGCGCTCTCGTGATGGTGCCTCCGAACACTTGACCGATGCACTGGTGGCCCATGCAGACGCCAAAGACGCCAAACTCGGGGCCTAACTTTTCGCACACTTCCAAAGAAATTCCCGAATCTTCCGGTCTCCCAGGGCCAGGGGAGACTAATATCCCTCTCGGGTTCATCGCGCGAATCTCCTCTACGGTTTTCTCGTCGTTTTTAAACACCAGCGGGTTTTTTATCCCGCAATCGCCTAAATATTGCACCAGGTTGTACGTGAACGAATCGTAGTTATCGATGACGACGATTGGTCTCGACGAGGACACGTTCGAGGACGCGTTTTCGTTATTATTATTATTCGCCTCTGACGCTACTCTGACCACAAAATTCTCCTCCCTTCTTCTATTATTATTCTCGTTAAAGCTACTCCTACTACACCGCTTCTTCTTCATCACACTCATCATCGAAAACGATGATTGCGAAGTCGATGCCTCCATTCTTCCCGCAGAACAACAACAACAACAACGAGAAGAAGAAGAAGAAAAAGAAAAAGAAGAAGAACCACCCGCACCACCATAACCACCACCACCACCACCGGCGGTCGTCAAAAACCCTCTCGTCATCGAAAGAGTCGTCATATAAAACAAAGTATATAACGTGTCGTCCCTGAAACCCCTCTGCGCTCTTTTATCCAATGGAGAAAATAATGAAACAAAAGAAAAGAGAAGATTAATGGTTTAGGGTTTAAATAAGACCCTAAATACCACGCTTTGAGAGAAATTTTGAAAATTTCGAAGGACAGCTCTTTCTTCACTTTTCGTCGACGATTTGACGCAAACGCGCAAAAGCACTTATTCTTATTCTTATTCTTTCTTGAGATGGAGTCGAAGGCTTTCAACGCTTCTTCTCGCGAGAACAACTTTAACAATACGAAGGATGAAGACGAGGTATTTGAGGAGGATGCGCTGACCTCGGACGACGATTATTCCGGAGACGACGACCAAGAGGAAGACCAAGAGGAAGACCAAGAGAGATTTCGAAGCATTTTGAAAAACGAAGGCAACCGACAACAACAACGAGTGAGAAGAGACGTGCGGAAATGGCAAAAGATGAACGCGATGCGAGGGAGAGGCGATTTAGGGAAAGCGACGAGAAAGAACAACACCATCATCGCGTGTCCTCCAGTTTTACCACCGCACGTAGACGCCACGCAACAAGTGCGAGGGGTGAACTGTGGAAACATCGGCCCGGAGTTGGAGAAATTGCGATTTGAACAAGGCGAAAATCGAGAGTATTACACGAAAGAACACTTCGACCGTTTATACGGCAGAGCGCGCGCGTGGAATCGCGACCAGCGAGCGAACAAAGTGTGGTGTAAAGACATTCACCCTGCTGGAGTGACGTGCAACGAGTGCACTTCGTGCCATTTTTGTCGACAGAAATCGAGCGACGCGAAGACGACGTGTCAGTGCGCGACGTGGGCGAAAGCGCCGGAAGGCGGGAGAGGAAGAGGGTCGTGGTGTGGATGGTGTTTGGAAATGCGCATGGGTGAGAACATCGAAGAAGCGATCGCGGACGACGAGTGGAGATGTCCAGTGTGCAGAGATATTTGTAACTGTTCCGGGGCGAATTGTTTGAGACATAAGCGGCATTTGTTTCCGACGCAACAGTTGACGAGAGAGGCGGAGCAATACGGATGGCAATCAGTGGCGCATTATTTGATCACCACGGCGTTGGTAACTGGAAAAGATGCACCACCGATGTTAGATTTGCCGGCGGCGTATGTGAAAAGAAGACAACCGAAAGGGACGATGAATTGTGGTAACGCAAAGTTTACGACGACTGGGAAGAATTCGACGCGCGGCGGCGAACGAGCGAGCGGTAAAAACAAGGAAGAGATGGAACGCGAACGCGAAGCGGCAACGCTTCGACGAGAGATTGAGATGAAAGTCCGAATGGCGTTTGGTGCCGTGAATGAGGAAGAGGATGACGATGAAGATGGAGGTATGTTGAATGGTGGTGACGATGAGGAGGCTGGCGACGGACAAAGGAAAGCGTCGCGTAAGCGCGCGAGCACCAAGAGGACTTCGAATACTGCCAATGCGCCTGTAATACGAGAGGAAGAAGGTGGGGAACGTGATGTCGATATGGACGAAGAGGACGCGATACGTGTCGGAGATGGTGCAACTTTTGGCGAACAGCAGCAGCATCAAGAAGAACAAAACGCCAAACCGAAAAAGTTGGCAACCATTACCACCATGTTCAAACGGTTCGCCGACAGGAACAGCGGCGCGTTCTTATTCGCCGCGTCCTCGGACGACGAATCCGAGCTCGATTCCTCCGACGGTGAATTTGACGACGAAATGTTAGCGCAGCAACAAAGAGAACGACGAGAAAAGCACGAGCTGGATTTGAAAAACAGAGTGGGAAGAGAAGGAGAGGGAAGAGGAGGAGCAAGAGAGGGTGCCCACATTCGTGGAACAGACGAGGACGACGACGATGTTATTATTATGAACGACGGTGAAGCCGGAGAACGCGTGAAAAAAACCGTCACGAGTACCTCGGTTCCGAATCACGTAGATACCAACAGTATTGGCGGAGAACTCAGGCCACCGCGTCAGACGCAAGACGTACACTTGAACGACGAGACGAGCGAAGAGATGGAGTTCTTTCGCCGAAGGCGCGAGCGAAGAAAACGTCGTCGAGCGATTCAATCGGTCGCTCGCGCGAGGCACATCAATGGTGCTACCGGTGGTGGTGCGTTGTTGAGAAGTGTAGGTCCGGGTGGAGTCATTATAAATCGACCTGGGCAAACACACCCGGCATCTGTGGATGAATCTGCCGCGACTGTTTTGCAGCCTCCCGCGATGCCGCAACAACCTCCGGCGAGCACGACGACAACGACCACTACAACTATTTTCCCAAGCAGCACAGAAGATATTCCGACTGAAGAAGTGTTGTCAGCCGAAGCTGCGGCATCTGAAATGCACCGCCAAGACGAAACACAGGCCGAGAGAGCGGACGCGCAAGAAATGGAAGAGGAACGGCGCGTTTTGACCGCCGCCGCCGCCTCAACTTCCGGCGAAGTCGTACAGATTTTACGCGAGTTTATCGAGTTAACCTCGCCTTCAAACGAAACGTTTCAAAAACGGAACATCGAAGACGCGTCGTTTGAGTTGTTCAACGAGAAGATTTTCGATTCCTTAGAGCGCGCGGAAGCTTTATTATTCGCGAGCGAGGAGTCCGAATTGCGCGCGTTTTACGCCTTGTGTCTTCGCGCGAATAAATACGCGCCGTATTTAAAGCACAAGAAACTGTCCTCGTTACGCGTTCGTAAGAAAATTACCGATTTGATCAACGATGATGTGAAATTTCGAGTGTTTGACGTGTCACAACGCGCGACGTGCTTACGCGCGTCTTTGAGATTGATCGAGCGTTACTGGTCGGGCAAAGATTTAGACGTTTTCAAAGTGAACGAGGAGGAGGAAAACGGTGGTACATTCGACGACGGGGAAGTTATCACCGACGGCGATGGGAATGCCGTCCGATGCGAAAAGACAACGAGAGAATTCATGAGAGCGCGCGCGAATTACGCTTTGGAGAGTTGCTTGCGTCTCGTTTCTTTGTGTAGCAACGAGTTCGCGTTGGCGAAAGAGCGCGAAAACTGGATAGCGAGCCGTAAACTGCTCAATCCGTCGTTAATGGAAGATAGCGATTTGATTGCGCCAGCAGTAAGCGAAGGGTGTCAAAAGCGCATAGACGATGCAAATTTGCGAATCATGAAGGAATATGAAGTCGAAAGGGCGCGTCGAAACGAATCTGTCATTGTCGGTTTGTCGGATTCGTCGCAGGAAAACGACGACGATCCAGCCGTTGCCACGCAACCGCCGCCGCCCGTTGCGGACGAAACCATTCACTTACAAAAGCGCGCGACAGACATCGCCGTGGCGACGGCGACAATACTCATCGAAACGACTGAGTCTACGCACATTCTTCTGCTAGCCGCGCTATCCGTGTTACGCGTCGTTGCCAAAGGGTTAGCGTTTACGCCCTCGCACGGCGCGTTCTTGCGCTCCAAGATGCTTTCAAATACCATCGGTATGTTTGTCTCGCCAAAGCTTCCTTTTCGACCGAAAATTCGCAAGTGTGCTTTAGGATTGATCTCTGTGTGTGTCTCGCGAGGCGAGCGCGATTGGCTTGAAAGTCGTTCAGAGGAGAACAAAGTCGTCGCCGATGCGTCGGCGAGATTTTGCTGGCCTCATATTGCTGATTTGTTGCGAGAGAACGAAGACGATTACGAAAATATTGAAACCATGCACGACAAGAGCGGTGGCTATTCGTCCGCGGTAAATCGCGCGGCTACGGAAACGGCGGCCAGAACGCTCAATTTACTCGTCAAATCCGGCGTGTGGCCGTGGGGTAAAGCCGAGCTCGCGATTTCGCACCCGTTCGCGCCGAAAGATTTCTGGAAACTAGCCAATCCAAGAAAACGCGCGAAAGCGTTTCGTTTATACGCGAGACTGGTCGATTCAACTCCGGTTTTACGCGGAGGTATCGGTGCACCGTTGTTGAAGTTGTGGGCGTTGTGTGCCATGGACGTTGCCGCTTCCGAGAAGGGTGAACGACGTCAGCAAAACGCGCTCCTGCGGGCCAACGGATTACACCGAGCGCGAGCGAGATTGGCGCGAGCGTGCGCGAGACACCCGCGATTGTTTGATGCCTTTTCGTCGTCGACGATGCTGAAGAGCGAAGCCATGGACGCTCGAAATACTGCGGGTGTTCTTAAGCGAAGTTCGTGGGTTATTGAATCCTTAGTTCGATGTTGCGAAGTTGGCGGCAATCCGGTCGCCACGGTGGCTGCCATCAACGCTTTACAAGAAGTATTCGACAAACGCGTGCAAGAATGTTCGGGACGTGCAAGTGCGAATAAATCTAGATCGTTTCGAATTGGCTTTAAAGCTGTCATGGCTGCCGCTTACTCGAGAAACACCGACTTGAAACTCTTCGGCGTGGAGCCGCGCGTCCAAGCGTTGCGAATGGCGCTCGATACGTTCACGTCCATCTTATTCGAGGAATCAGATGCGTTACAAGTTGATACCATTCTCGAAGGCTTAATCAACAGTGCGAAATCCCTAGCCATCTTCTTCTCTTTGGACAACATCGCGTGCTGTAGCCTGTTAAAACAGCTCTGTTACGCGTGTGTCGAACGGAAACACGCGAAGAAAGCGACGGGTCGAAAATTTTCGCGCGGCTTCTTTGCTTCTCTGTACGACGCCTCGTACATCGTCGACAACAACGTCGACATTCGGAAGAGTAGAGAATGCATGCGTTCAGCTGTGTTATTAGGTGTCTTAGGAAATTGCGTGGGATCTGCGCGAAATTTAGCAACAGTCCCGTCTGCAAACATCGCGTGCGAGAATTGGGTGTTGGCGTTTGAAACTGCTATGGAACGCTCGTCGAATTCAGAGGATCAATTCGACGACACCAATTTCCTCTTCGCGGCGAGCGAAGATTCGTCGTTACTAGGGCAAATGTGTGTGAATTTTCTCGAGGCGATTTTACCGCCGGTCTGTGCAATTGGTCGAGGCGCCGCGCCGCCGCCGATTGCCGTCGCGGATGCGAAAATTCGTTCCATGTGTCTCAACGCGCTGATTTTGTTGTTTGAAAATAAAAAGGCACCGCTACACTTCAAAACGAAAAGTGACTACCAGAACGCCCCAGTTTGGGTGAAATGTTTCACTAAAGCGTGCATGAAAGCGTGCGCCGGGGAGATCGCGGCATGTTTGGGGGGATGCAAAGACTTTTCGCAAAGCCGAGCGCGGGACGTCGTGGCAACGCCGATGACCAAGGCGCACGCGATGGACATTCGACAAAAAATGCTCGAGTCGATTTCATGCAATCACGCGCATTCCTATCGCGTATTAGAAGAGGCGTCCAGATCGTTTCGCAAACCACCCGATCACGTGCACGTGTTGAAAGAAAACGGTCTCGAAGAAGAGCGCGTCCCGTACCCGTGGATCTGCGCCATGAGTTTCCTCACTCGATTTTCGAAAATTTCAAAGTTTTGCGCGATGGAAATCGCCTCGAAAGTGGTTCCAGTGATCGAAGGGGCGTTTAAATACGGCGACGCGCTCAACAAGAGACACATGGACGGTCCTTTGCATGAATTACGGTACGCTATTGAAGGCATGATTAAACAAAATGACGACGAAAAAGAAGAGGATGTTGATGAAGAAAGGAAGCGACCATTTCATCATCAAGGCGACGACGACAACGCAGAGAACGTCGATCCGTACAACAAGAAAATCAAAGCGGAACCAATCGAGATTATCGAAGAGAAAGTCGATCTGAAGGATAGTGTTCCGTGGTTCGAACGCTGCGATCGAAACGTCCTATACTCTTCGACTCGAGCCGATTTTGCCACCATCGCTTCGCGTGTTGACGATGCGAACCCTTTTACGATAGTCGGTAAACTGTGCTCTCGCGAACCGAAAACTGGCGTGACGAGTAAAACAAATCCCAAAACGAATAGAACGTTCGAAATGCTTTTCGTCACTTTGGAAAACGAGAAAGGATTGAAAGTTCGTGCGCAAATGGTTGGCAAAAGCGCCCGCGTGCTCGCCGACGCCTTGGACGAACTCAAGAAGAGAGATTTCGAAATCGTACGTATTGACGGCGTCTTACCGCAGAAAAAAGCGGAAGTGAAACCAGGATTAACGGCCATGGTCTGGGACCCGAAAGGCGCGTCGAACATTTCTGTATCGAGCTTTGATTGATTGAAACACAATAGATGTAATGCTAAATAAATGATGGTGCGTTCTCGGAACTCAACTCTCTCGCTTCTCTCAAATTTTACATGCAATCCGTCTTACAGAGCGGGCACGTTTTATACTCCTTCAACCACGGCCGCAAACACTCCTCGTGAAATCCGTGTTTACACTTCAGCTCTAACATCATCTCGCCTTCCTCGAATTCACATCGACACACCGAACAACAATCTTCCTCTTCCTCCTCGTCACCTCCCTTCCTCTTCGCGCCGCTCGCGCCAGACCGAGTGAACTCCTTCAGCGTGCAAAACTGCTTAATCTGCGACCCGGACATGCCCGTCGCTTGTCTCCCGACGCACTCACCTAGCTGCAACAACTCTTCATACGTCATATCATCCGGATCCGCCACATCGTCGTCTTCTGGCGGAATATCTTCGCCTTCAACCATCACGTGATCTTGCGTCGTTTCGGCGGTATTCAGAGAAACCCCGGCGTACGCCAACATCCTCTCCCTGTGCAATCTCTCCTCCTCCTCCATGAGCTTCCTCGCCAACGCTTCCGAAGGGTCCATTTCTTCTTCCTCCTCCTCTTCTTCTTCCTCTTCGCTCGTCCTCGTTTCCTCTTCCTCTGTTTCTTCTACTCCCGTTCTCTCGCGCCCCCCTCGTCCTCGTCTCCCTCTCCGAAACGTATTCGTCCCGAGCGGCGACCCCTCGTCTCTCGACGACGGCGAGACCGCTCGCGTGCTGCTCTTTGAATTCGTATTCCCATCCTCCATACTATTATTATTCGTGTTGTTGTTGTTATTCGTATTCTCCGTGTTAAATTGTAACGCGAAATACGCTCGCTCTTGTTCTTGCAACACTCTCGCGAGCGCCAAGTCTGGATCCTGTTGGTGGTAAAACTAAGGGGTAAAACTTTAAGGGAAAAGGTCACCGTACCTCACGCGTCTGCTTCTGCATCGATTGGTCCGCATCATCATCGCCGTCCTCGAGAAAAAACGACGAACCCTCTACTTTCGTATCATCGTTATCACTGCCAGGAGGAGGAGAAGACGCGCTCATGCTCTCGCGTAAGCGCGCGGTTCGTACGATTCCGTTTCCCTACTTTTAGGGGAAATGTGTATCTAAACCTCCTTTTGTGAATGATCTCTTTCGCGCCTAAATGACGCGCGGATGATCGAGTAAAGCACCTGTCTGTCTCTGCGCGTGTAACAGAGCACACAGAGAGAGGGATCTTCCTTTTGCGGGTTATAAAAGCAGAAAGGGAGAGAGACTTGATTCTCGTATTCTGCGGGTTGCAATTGGAATTGGAAAATGAAGAATTCGCTTCATACTTTCGTCGTCTCTCTCGTCTCTGTGAATAAGATGACGAACGAACGAGACGCACTCCAAACCTTCCTGAGCTCGCATAATTTATCGCACTTATTTCAAAACCTGGTTGAATTCGGCATCGACTCTTTGGACGCGTTGAAATACGAGCGAGACTTGCGAGGTTTGTGCGAGGATATCGGGGCGATGGATGTGGACGCCGAGCGGCTCGAGGGGGCGAGGAAGAGTTTATCATCAGAGGAGGAGGAGAACGTGAAGAAACGAGAGCCTGAAAAGCTTAAAACCACGAGCGCGAAAGAAGCCATCGAACAAGCCAAGCTCGCGATGAAAGCGAGGACGGAGAACGTGAGCACTTCTGATGGACAACGAAAGTTACGGGAGAGTCTGTTGGAGAAGCAAAGCGGGGGAGTAGGGGTCGGAGAACGACACCAACACGGAAGGATCGAGAAGCAGTTGACGAAACACATCGAACCGTTTACGCGAGAAGAAGTCGAGAGAATGCTCGAACAATGCAAAAAGAAGATGTTCTTTACGATTTTTAAGCTTCCGAAAGCACCCGTGGATGATTTGACGGGGAAGTGCGAATGGAGAGGGCATCCGGCGACGAGCGGGAACGCGGTGTTGTTGGAGAGCAAGATGGTGCAGATGCGATTGATGAAGACGAAAGAGGTTGATGAGAGCTTAGGAGACGCGTGTGAAAGGTGCACAGAAGATATCAAAGAATTGACGCGCGTATTTAGCGACCAGAAGTTACGGAACTCGATTTTGAAGAGGGAAGTGGAGAGACGAGTCGAGGAGTTGATAGCGGAGGGGAACGAGGACTTAGCGGGTGGGTTTGTGACGGTGACTGGAATTCATTACGGCACCGGAGCCGCCGCAGCGGCAGCAAAACAAGCCGAGGAGGAGGATTTCTCCGATGTGTACGGCGGTGAAGGCCCGAGAGCGTTGCGTTTTCCGGGCGCGCGTTTGCCACCATCGGCGAATGAAGATGGATTAGACAAGATTGACCGATTATACCGCGACCTCGAGACGAATAAGACAACAACAAATAGCAGAAAGATTGAAGACGAAGAAACGAAGGGTAACAACACAGATAGCGGGGTAGACTTAGAAGCCATTAGAAACAAGTTGAAAAGGAAGAAACCAAAGTTCATGTGATGCATATGCGTGGTGGTACATTGAATAAAAATACAAAATGTTGCCGCTGGCGCTGTCTAACTATAAAACAACTCTCGAACGTAACCACGAACGCGCTCTGTATATATCATCGCTGGTCACGTTGTGCCCGTACCCTTCGCTGAAAAACGCCTGGACGTCCAATCCGAGCGACTCTGCTTTTACTTTCGCCTCTTTTGTCCATCGAACTGGGACTAACGGATCTGATTCGCCCGCGAGCATGAGCAAAACATTCTTGTTGTTCACGCCAGTCGTATCGTCACTCTCCTCGCTCGTCCTCGACGTCGTCTCGTTTCCCACTTTCATCTCGTCTGGTTTCCTCGGCAAGTACCCTCTAAAGCTCAAGCATCCGACTAAATTTTTCGGCTTTTGATCCCCAGAACACATCAACGATACCGCCATCGCCGCACCTTGCGAAAACCCGCTCAAAATAACCTCCCGCGGGTATTCGTTCTCGACTAACCGTTTCAATCTTTCGAACGAGTCTCTCATCCCGTCGCACGAGAACGACCGTTTCTCCAACTCCGCTTGGTTCTCGTCCAACAAGTCTTCATATTCCGCTAATATGCTCTCGTAATCCGTTCGACTCGGTAGCAACCTCGGCGCAAACCACGCTCGGCCGCTGAATAATTCGCCTCCACTGCCTTGCGTCTTTTTACCGTTACCACCGGATGACGATGTCTCTTCCTCGTCCTCTTCCTCGTTTGCGTTCGTCGCGTAATACCTCTTCGGCGCGGACGGTAAAACCACATCCACGTACTCTTCCATCCCGCGCACGAGCGTCCTCGCGAACGCTTCCCACTGCGGCGCGGTGTCCCCGAATCCGTGGAGGAAAATCATCGTCGTCTTCGCGTTGTTCGCGCGAACTACGACAGAGTCGTCGTCAAAGTCTTCCGCTACCGCTGCTCCTGCTGTTCCTGCTGCTGCTCTTGGGGGTCGTTTCCCAAGCAAATTCTCACCTTTTCCTTCTTCTTCTTTATCTACCCACTTCGCGTTCGCTTTTGCGACTTCACCGGACGTCACGGAGTCCACGCCTAGAGATATCCTTCGATTGACTCTTCGAAGCGTCGATTGGATGTCGTCTTGTGCTGCTCCTGCCGCGCGCTGCTTTTGCGGGTTGGATGAAGTGGATAACGACTTTGACAAAAACGTTCCTTTTCCTTTTCCTCCTCCGTGACTACCACCGAGCTCCGCTGAGGCGGCCGTCCAAACGCGCGCGCGAGGAAGACGAACGCTCGACGACGAAGAGGAGGATGCCAAAAGTTTAGAGAGTACGAGGTCGATTTGCCGTCTTCTTCGGTGCATTTCTTTTCTTCTTTGGTAGTCGTACTCTTGTTGTAAAGTTTCGCCCAAGTCGTTTTGCTTCACAAAAAAATGTCCAAAACCACGCTTCGGGAAAGCAATGCCATCCTCCTCACCAGTCCTCGCGAGGAGGATGCTGATGATGATCAACAGACGACGACGAAAACAACCACCACCGCTCCTTTAAAGATGACTTTAAAGAATACTGCTACTACTACTACTAGCACTGCGACTATCAGTGCGGCTGAGAAGGTATGCATCACTTTTAAGATGTGTTTTCCATTCGATCTCTCTTTTCCCCCTCTCCGTGATTTTGAAATTTCCCCTCAGGGGATGTCACATCCGCTGTGAGATGTGTGTTATATCTCACGAATCAATCTCTTATTGCTATTATTATCACACCACAGGCATCGCTCGCGGCAAAAGAGTACGCGTTAAAGCGCCAACGCATGCGACAGAAAGCAGAAACCATCCGTTTCGAGCGAATGAATCAAGAGAGGAAATCTGCGCAAGAGAAGAAAGTTCGAGAGCAAAACGAAAGGCGAAAAGCGCTCGATGTGACGAAGAAACGAGAGGCATTTTTGCAACAAAAAAAGCAGGAACGAGAGGAACGAGAACGAGAGAAAGAGCAGAAAAGAGTGCAAGAGAGAGAAAAGATGGCGAGAGAGGCGGCGATGTGGAGTCCGAGGACGCAAAATGTGGAATTGGGGAGGTACGCGATGCAGGTTAGAGAGCAACAGCGGGGACGGATGGATGCGACGGCGGCGTCGCCAAAGTCGCCGAACGATGTCTTTTACGACGCGAAGGAAAGTTTGCCGGCAGTGCAGAAAAGAATTTCGATCGTGGAAAAGAGTAGCGTCGTCGGTAATGACAACAAAGTGAGGAGCGAGTCGATGGTTGGTGAAGAAAAAGAGGAGGAGTTGGTGAGGAAGAAGACGAAGACGTTGAACATCGCGAGCGAGCGAAGACGGGAGACGAAAAGTAAGAGTCCTTTCAGTTCTTCGTGCGGCGCAGGTGGCGAAGGGGTGAATAAATCCTCGCGGCGGTCCCCGTTGATGCTTTCCAAGCCACCGACCAAGAAACCGGCCTTTTCGGGGTCTTCGAGCTTGTTGCTGAAGACGAAGAAATCGACTCCTCCGTCCGCGTCTTCTCCATCCTTGGCGCCAAAAGTTAAGAACGCGATGGTAAACGCAAAGACGGGAGAGATCAAATCGCTTCGACCTCCGACGTTTTTAGCGTCGCAGAGTAATAAATCGACACCCGGTGTCAATAGAGTAGCAACGAGGACACCGGGAAGTAGCAATAGCGCAACACTCGTGAAGAAGAAGAAGAAGATGAAAATTTTGACCGACACCCCTAGTAGCGGCGCCGAGACCGAGGAGAAGGAAAAGGAGGAAGAGAAATCGCTTCGTCAAATGTTCGATAAGAGAGAATCGAGACGAATACACGCGAAGCAATTCAAAGCGGCCGTGCAGAGATGGCGCATGAAGAATGTGAAAGAGGAGACGTTCGATGCGATGAGTATCAGTTCTGACAACACTAAAATGATTAGCGTCTACGCTCGGAAACGGCCTTTGTTTGAACGCGAAACGAGCAAGGGCGAGTTTGATGTCGTCACAGTTAGCGCGTCTAAATCAAACGAAATCGTCGTGCACAACTGTCAAATGCACGCGGACTTGAAGCGAATGTTTGTGAAACACGGGACGTTTTCGCTACATGGCCAAGCGTTCGATGAAGACGTGGAGGAGATTGAAGTGTACGAGACGGCGGTGAAACCGTTGGTTGAAAATGTCATCGAAAAAGACGGAGGATCGGCGGCGTTGTTTATGTTCGGCCAGACTGGATCTGGAAAGACGCACACGATGTCGAACATTGAATTGAATGCATTCAAAAGTCTCTTCTCATCCGGGAATGGCGTTGAGAAAGTATGCGTGCAATATTTTGAAATTCAAGGCAAGAAATGCTTCGATCTTCTCGGCGCGGAAAGGAACGAAGTCGTTTTGAAAGAAATTTTCGAAACGAATAGAATGGCAAAATGCAATAGTAAAGATAAGCAAGCAAACATGGAAGTAGAGTTAATTAACGCGACATCTGTGGCGTGCTTTTCCGCGAAAGATGTTGAAATTTGCGTCAAGGAGGGCGTTTCGAGGCGAACGGTATCGGCGACGCAGTGCAACGCGCAATCGTCTCGGTCGCACGCGGTGTTACGTCTGACGGTGTATAAAGTTCCGTCGTCGTCATCATCAATATTGACATCAGAAAGGCGCTTAACACTCGTGGACTGTGCCGGAAGCGAACGGAAAGAGGACAACGTGCATCACGATGCCAAACAACGCGAGGAGACTGCTGCTATCAACGCGTCGTTATACGCGCTGAAAGAGTGCGCTCGGTTTCGAAAGTTGCGCGCAGACGCGAAAGACCCATCTTCTATCCACGTTCCGTATAGAAATAGTCCACTGACGAAAGTCTTGGCGGAGTGTTTCGTGAGCGACGTGGCGAAGATGGCGGTTATCGGTACCGTGTCGCCTGCATCCATCGATACCGAACACACGGCGATGACGTTGAAAACCATCGTTCAAATCGGTGGCGATAGTTGCGAAATCGACACGAACAGTAATTCTACCAAGAGTAGTTGTTACAAAGAGTCGAGAGAGGACGTGGAAAGAACGCTCGAAATTGAAGTTTCAAAACTCACCGGCGAGAAAACCGTCGTGAAAAAAGATGTCGCGAGACGCATACCGCCGGTGAAATGGAAACGCGATGAACTCGAAAGATGGATTCAAACGACCAAAAACGGCGCGTTCAAGCACGCAAAAGTTCCAACAACTATCGCAGGAAGAGAACTCGTTCGCATGCAACCGGCGGCGTTGAGTAACATGTTCGGAGGCGACGCGAGTATGGGTAAGAAACTGCACGAAAGTATCCGCGCGGAGATTCAAAAATGTTCCGTGAAAACCGGTAGCGGCAACGGTAATTAAAAGATTCGCATCATATATACGCGTGTACCGGTAGTTAAAAAAGTGTGTGTAGTAGTATTGTATATCTTTGTTCATCCAAATCATCATCGTTCGTAATAAATATCTTTCTGTTCTGTTCTGTTCCGATCGATGGGAGAGCGGCAGCGGCTGTAAAAGGCGTTTTCGCAGGAATTTTTGTAGACCAAAAGGGGGAATAATAACACAAATTCCTCACTTTAGTACTCACTTTGCGCAAGCACATTTCCTTTCCCATTCGTCTTGTTGTCATCATCAAAGCATCCACATGTTGTTTGCAAACACCACCCATTCCCCGTCGCGGAGGAATCGATCGTCTGACCTCACGCCTCGAACGCGAGAGTTGGCGAAAGATATGCGCGAGAAATTCGGGTTTCCGTCTGCTGGGGAAATGCGTCGAGGAAATGGGAGAAGTCATCACGACGACGCAGAGAACGCCACTAAAGAGACGAAGAGTGTGAAATCATCATCTCCAATGGTTATGAACAACACTCGAGATTTACCGAAGTCGCCGCTGAGAGACAGCACGAATTCGCCTTTGCGATCTGCATCGAAAGAGATTCGGGTATCGATGAGTGCCAACGTGAACCAGTGGCGGAGCGAGCGAGCGGAGAAGAATGTAACATCATCATCGACCACGAATACACCGACGAGACTGAGAGAGGTGAAAATGGCATCGACGCAGACGAAAGAAGTTACTAAGGAGAAGAAGGCAGATGTGGATGTCTTTGGCACTCGCTCGATGATGGCTGCTTCGCGAGCGAAAAGTTCAAACGCGACGGCGACAGCTGTTGTTAAAGAGAAGGATACGACGACGACGACGAGAAGAGAAGAGAAGCTTCTCGATGATCTGGTAAAGAAAGAGAGAGAGTTTGAGCGCGTGACGGAAGCTTTGAACAACATGAAAGATGCGGAGTTAGAATTGTCGAGAAACAATAGCAAAGAGAGCGTTGAGTTTGCGCAGGCGTTGGAACGACAGATTGAAGAGAAGGTGAGTAAACAGTTGAAAGAGAAAGAGGAGGAGTTGGTGCACTTGAAAGTTACAAATCAGAAGGGCTTCGAAACGTTTACGGAACGCATTCGACAGTTGGAAAGCTTGGTTAAAGAGAAAGACATCAAGATTAAAAGTTTAGAAATGAATGCGCAGGAATGGCAAGCGTTGGCGAAGAGGGACGCCTCGAGAGCAGAGTTGGAAACTTTGGACATGGAGAAGAAGTTAAAAGAGTTCGAGAGAAAGAACGAGGAGTTAAATGTGGTCGTGAGCACGTTACTCGGCAAAGCGACGAAAGGAGTGGCTCTGGAGAAAGATTTGGAGGCGATTCGGTTGAAACAGACGACGGCGAAATCGGTCGGGACGAACACGAAGGCGATTCCAGTGGCGCAACCGATTCAGTTGCAATTTACGCCGGAAACGATGAAAACACCTAAAGAGATGGTAAATGCGAGTGCACAGGTGAATATAAAAGCACCGCAAGCTCCGCCATCCGTTGGAACGCCTTTAAGCGCGATGAAGCGAAAGTATCAAGTGCATCAAAACGCCATTTTTGCCTTCCAAAAAGAAATCGAAGAACGCGAGAAGCAACAACAACAACAGCAACAACAACAAGAGACGCTCACTCCGAAAGAGCCATCGCCGACGATTGGATTCGAATGGTCTGCCGCATACGACGCGAGAGAGATGGCCACGCAAACCAGTATCGACGAAGAAGTCAAAGCCGAGGCAGAAGAAAAAGATGAACCAACTTCGTCCGAATGTTTCGACGACGATAAGCAACACTGGGTGCCGACGCCAAACACGCGCAAGCACGTCGAGGAGAAGTACGTCGGCTTACAACGACAACACCCGAAATAACAATCATCATCCTTTAGCAATAACATCGACCCAACCACCTCTCGCTTTGCAATGCTCACCCCTATTCGAGTCCCGCAAACGAGACAACCCGTCGTGCAACATCGAGCGCCAGAGCGGCAGTCTCTACATTACTCCCGCAGCGCCGAAGAATCTCGACGCATGTACGACGACGAGCGCATGGCGAGACTTTCCCGAGCTATGAATCTCAGCGACTCCCCTTTCAGACGAAGGCATCATTTATAACTCATATACACTACATAACATCTACTAGAATACACGCGTACAACATCTCTCTCTCTTAATACTCGCTCGGAGGTCTTGGCCCGAAAATCAAAAGCAACACGGGCAAGGTCACGCAGACAATCGCGCCTATTTTAAACTGTAACTCGTCCGTCGTCGCATCCAACGCTTTATCCACTCGGTTTCCCAGGCCGTATTTCCCGCCGTCTACGTTTCCGAAGCGTTCATTTCCCTTTTGAGAAGGAGCCTCCTCGTCGTCTTGGGAGGATTTCGACGGAAGACGCAAAGCTTCCCGAGTTTTCTCGTCGAGTTCTCGTTCTCGCTCTTCGTTTTCATTCGCCGCGAAAAGGTGGACTTTACGAAGACGTACACGACGAGACGCGGGAGAAGACGAGACCAGAGGTGAAGAGGAGGAGGAGGACGTACACGACGGGAGACAACACGTTCGCATTTTTTCCTTTTGTTTTGTGAGGAGTAAAAGTGACGAGATATTCTTCGCTTTGACGATGGTATGGTCGGTTGGTGAAACGCTCCGCTGTTTACGCGAAGAATCATCTACACAATGTTACATACTAGTACTTTCTTTTTATTTATTATTATATATGTGTTTTATAGCTATACGTGTAGGTAGGTTCTCTCTTCTCTCTCTCTCTTTCTCTCACGACGCTCGTAAAATTTCTCTGACCACGTCTTCGTTCAGCTCGGCGCTGCCGTCGCTGGGAGAGTCGGAATTCGATTCGGAGGCACGCGGTGCGTCCCCGCCTTTTTTGGATAAAACGACCGGCGCGGAGGCGTGGATGGCGTTTAAATCGACCGATCTTTTCACCGCTCGTTTCTCGTCCTCGTTTCCAGAGTTGGATTTCGAGACTGAAGACGGTTTGTTTGCTTTTCGTCCTCTCGGCGATTTACCGCCGTTCTTTTCTCTTTCGGCTTTCTTCAACAGTTCGAGAGGCATGCGCGCATTTCGTTCCATGACTTCGTACTTGGCGTGTCGAGTAGCGAACGCTTCGTCCGAGATGTCTTCATCCGAGGAGTCGTCGCCGTCTTTGTTTTTCGCGTCCGCGGTCGCCGCCGCGTCCATGTTATTCAGTCTTCTCAATTCTTCTACAGACATGGTAAACGTCGTCACGACTCGTACCGAAGGCGTGTTGATGTCTTCGTGCAACGCGCGCTCGACGTATTTCGCACCAACGATATCACCGACGACGTTGTTAATATCGTACTCGTCCGTCTTTCGCGACATGTGTTTTCTAGTGTTGTTGTTGTTGTTTCCAGCTTCGGCTTTATTGGTGTCGTTGTTTCCGTCTTTTCCTGAACCAGCTCCACCGGCGTTACCACCACTACCACCGCCGTGCGGATAGTTCCTGTTTCTATTCCTTCCATTTCTATTTCCGCGGCCGCTACCACCGCCACCGCCACCACCTTTCCCTCCTTTCGCGCCCCCGCCGGAGCCTTGATTCGAGGTAAAAATCGGCGGCGGTTGCCCTAATCGTTGCATCAAACCTAAACAGCGCTTTTTCAAATCCTCGCATTTTTCGTGCATGACGGTGTTGGAGACGTCCGAATCACCACCCGACCCGGACTTATTCCCTTTGTGTTCTTTCGACGTGTCGTCGTCGGTCTTCGCCTTCTTGTTCGATTTCCCGTCCTCGTCCGGTACCTCCGTCGCCATCTTCGCGTCCTCGCCGTCCTTTTCCTTGTCGTCGTCCTCATCACTCGTCATCAATTTCCTTTTCTTCAAAATCTTCTCCCGTCGTCTTCGAATTGGATCAAAAAGCGGATGTTCGTTAAACACCACCATCTTTGCCAGCTTCCCGTTTTTCGATTTCGGTTTGCTCGTTCTTTCCTTGTCTCCTCCAGCAGCCGCATTTTCATCCAACAATTTCAACTTTTTCTCGTACCTATTCTTGTGCGATTGCAACTCTTTCAGACGTAACTCGAGCCATAAACACTGCCACTCGATGTCCCTTCGTTCTTGCTTCCAGTGCACGTCCAACGACGGGTACGATTTCTCTTTTTGATGATGATGATGATTCGTTTGTTGATGTTGTTGCTGCTGGACTTCCAAACCGCTCTTGCTCGTCGTGATGTTGTTATTCCCTCGATCTTTCTCGTTCGGTTCGTCCGAACACGTGTCGCTGAACGAGGACCACCCGTCCACCCCGGCGGATAAGATCTCGCGCCATTGCGACGGACGCTTGTCCTCCTTCATCTTCTTCGAGCTCGTTGTCATTCTTAACCTAAGAAGAGCGAGATTTGATCGGAAATTTCAGATCTGAGATTAAAGCCCGTTTAAACGAAAACGAAAGCGCTCAAAACAAACGCTGCGCACCAACGAATGCGCACACACTCTCTCTCTCTCTTTCTCTTTCCGTTAAAGAAAACGAGAAGACGAAAGCGACGACGTTGAAAGAACAGCAAAAGTTGTCTTAAATCTTGGTGTTAAAATGTGAGAAATTTGATCTCTTCAAAGTGACGTAAATGTTCTTCGACAGCCAATTGAAAAAAAAATGAAAAAATTGAAAAAACGGAAATTTTTCATTCAAAGAAGAACAGGAAAACATGTGAGCTGCGAAAAGAGTGAAGGTTTACGTACGAAGACGTTTTGCTCTCTTTCAGGTTTTACACGTACACACACTCGTACAGTTGTTGATGTATAAGTACGAGTGTTATATATATATACATATTTATTCAATTTTTTTCTACGTACTTAAACGAAGCTAAAGCGCAACTTCAAATCGGGCGTGCCTTTGTTGAACAACGCGACGCGTTGGCGGAGAGGATCCGCTGGTTTTTTCGCCAACGGCAAACCGAACAAACCCGGTCTGACGGATTCTTTTTCCATGAAACTCCAACAGCGCGTGGAGACTTTATTTTCTTTCTTTTTGAAATGTCTCAGTTCGATTAAAACGGCAGAACCGGCGGGCCAAGTCGCCGGCGCGGAGGATAAGGTGACCGCGTTTTGTAACGTGAGCGAGTTGGCGTCGTTCCCGGGTCGAGCGCCAACCGCCGTGTTTTGCGGTTGTTCCAGTTCTTGACCGTTCGTGTCGACTAAAGAAACTTTACAGTGCACCTGTTGCATTTTTGAGGCATCTTTGACGTTTGCGACGGAATCGATGAAGACTTTTAAGCGTTGCGACTGACCTTCAATCGGAAGCGCGTCCGAGCCGCGACGCGTCGGCGAATGCTGCCCGCCCGCCGAACGACGCGTCGGCGAAGCTTGTTGTTGTTGTTGTTGTTGTTGTTGTTGTTGTTGACTTTGCGCGTGTGGCGGCGTGGCGATGTTCACGGGCGGTGGCATAGCTTGTTGTTGTTGTTGTTGTTGTTGTTTTTGCTGTTGCTGCTCTTTCGCTGACTTTTCTGTTTCGCTCTCTTCGTCTTTCAAAAACGAGCCTTTCGCTTCGTTCGTCACTCTCGCTTCTTCGTTGACGATATCCGCGCCTAACATTTCCTCGCGAAACGACCCTTCGATGCGAAAGTCTGGCATACTCCCACCGTTCAGCGCGTGCTTTAACAAGTGCATAAACACGCAGAAATCACCCAAACCCAAACTGGATCCGTCGGACGTGCAACTCGCGTTCCACATACCCGCCAGCTTCTCGTTCGGCAAACCAGTTTTCGTCGCCATGGCGGCGACTTGCGCGCCGGTAACGCCGAGCGCGTTCGGGTCGTTCAATGATTTCCTGAGCGTATACCACGCGTTTTTAGAACGTTCGAGATCGTCGCGACTGATGTAGAGTGGAAGTTCGTTTTCTTTATCGCCGACGTCTTCGGTAATCTCCGGAACAGCGACAGAACTTTGTTGTTGGCGATTCGGCGACGACGGTTCATCGTCCTCATCCGTGGCGTCGTCGTCGAACGTGGTATCGACGTTACTCGTTTTCAATGCTTTGTTCGTAAACGAGCCAGCGGCTTCGACGCTTTGCCTGGACGATTCAAAGTCACCAAAATCGTCCGAAAATCCGTCGTCGTTCATGTTGTTATTGTTCGCTCCGTTGTTATCGTCTCGAGAATTGAAATCGACGGAGAACTCGTCGTTGAACGCATCATCGTCGTCGTCAAACTTATTCCGGCCGAGCTGTCCTGGTTGTTTGAACGCATCGTCGGTGTCGTTGGTATCCTCAAATCCATTATTCGTTTGCTGTTCACCTCGATCGCCAATCGTGTCGTTGAAATCTTCGAACGATTGAACAGGTTTCTGGGCAATCGGCGCGAAGAAATCTTCCTCTTCAAACGCGAGATCGTCTTCCGGAGGCATTCTTCCTCCATCGTTCGCCGCAATTGGCCGACCAAATATGCCATCGTCGTCGTCGTCGTCGTCGTCTAAATCGTGTTGTTGTTGCTCGTGATCTATGGAATTATTCATGCCATCTTCGAACCATTCGACATTTTCTTTGCTACTCTCGCGTTCCATTTGTTGTGACGGAGGAAACGCGTCGTCGCCGAAATCTTTGAAGAACGCGTCGTCGTCTTTTGCCTCTTTGCGTAAATTGTCCTCGGCGGCGGTGGCGGTGTTTTTATCCGTACCGAAATCGACGTCGAATGGATCGTCACCGTCGATATCTTCGACAGCTGCTGGCGCAGAACGTGCGCTAAATAAGGGTTGTTCGGAACTTCCCGTCGCTTTCGGTTTCGCGAACGCGTCAAACTCGTCGCCAAAGTCAGCGTCGTTCATCACGGTGCCGCCATCATCGAATGCGAATGCGTTGGCGGAGGACGACTTCTTCAAGTTCACTTGCGGCGAAAAAACGTCTTCGGCTTCGGCAAAGCCACCCGTGAACGGCTCCGGTGCGTCCGATTTAAGCTCCTTCGATTCCGCGAACGGCGAGGCGCCAGACGCGAATTCAAACGAACTCGTCGACGTCGTTTCTTCGGCAGCAGCGGTGGTAAAACTGAACGTTTCTCCTCCTGTAAACTTCGACGAACTCTTCAATTCCGTGTTTGCGTTGCCAACCATCTCTGCGAGCTCCATCAACCTCGCCATGTTCTTTTCCGATTGCGCCTCGGATTCCGCCGCCGACCGTTCAGCCTCTTCCCTCGCCGATTCCGTCGTCGCAATCATAGCTTCTAAAGCGTACGCTTGCTGAGCGGCGGCGCTTTCGCGCGGGAAGACATCTCTCGCGCGATCGAGCGCAGCTTCTAGTTTAGTCGTTTCCAATTCCAAGTGTGCACGCTTCGCCTCTAAATCTCTCTGCACCGCGCTGGTTTCTTCGTTGACGCGCTTCTCCTCGGCTTCAATTTTCGTCCGCAACTCGTTCACGTCTTCTTCCATTGACTTGATCAACGATTTCGACGATTCGGCGGCATTTTCAGCCTCCGCTTCTTTCTCTTGGCACGCCTGTTCGCGTAAATCCAACTCTTCTCTTTGCGCGTCGACTCTTAACTTTGTGCCGCGTAACTCCTCTTCCGTCTTCTCCAAGCTTTCCGTCGCGACTTCTAACCTCGTCTCGAGTTCGTTCTTTCGCTTTTCTAAATCGCGATCGGCGTTTTCAATCTGGCGAATTATATCTTCCGTCCTCGATTCTGCGCTTTCAATCTTCTCCTCGATGTCTTTCAAAACGCCTTTGTGTTTTTCTTCGGTTTGTTTTAATTTTGCTTTCTCGGCGTTCAATCGAGTTTCGGTTCGCTGAAAGTTTTCATTCGCAGTGGCGAGCGAAGCTTTATGCTCAGCCTCGATGACATCTCGTTGTTTCTTCGCCTCCTTCAGCGCGTCCGATGCTTCTTCTAACATGATGCGTTTGTTTTGAAGTTGCAAACGGTGCGCGTCTCGAGCTTTTTTTGTCACGATGCGTTGGCTCTCGAATTCTTGCGCAGCTTGGGCGCGTTCCTCTTCGAGTTTCGCCAGTTCGCTTTCGAACTTCTTCTTCGCCGCGACGAGCGCTTCTTTCTCTTTCACGTACTCTTTCTTTGCATCGACGAGTAGTTCTCGAACGCGCTCTACGCGCTCAAAGTGTTGATTCTCCGCGTTTAAGGTTGATTTTTTCGCCGCTTCCAACGCTTGCTTGCCTCGCTCTAAAGCTTGTTCGCTTTGCTCTCGCTTTTCTTTAAATTGACGTTCGATATTTTCGGCATCTTGAATCGCAGCAGCCTTCAAGCGCTCCATCTCGCGAATTTCCGCGCCTTTTCTCACGAGCTCGGCTGATAACGCGTCTTGCCTATTCTTTGCGGCTGTCTTTACTCGAGTGACTTCAAATTGCAGCGCGCGGAGCTTCGATTCCATCGATTTCAACGGCAACGCAGAAACAGACTCGGCTTGTTCAACTTTTTGACGCAACTTTTCCAAATCTCTATTCGCGACCTGCATTTGCTTCTCTTTCTCTCGCATTTGCTCTTCCACGCGAGCCTTTGCCGTCATCGCTCGCGTACGGTATTCCGAGCGTTTCTTCTCGGCGTCTTCGATGACGCTTTGCGCCTCGCGTTTGGCCTCTTGCGCGTTCTTCTCCGCGCGTTCCGCAGCTTCTCGCATTTTATCAACTTTCGCTCGCGTGCTCTCGATGGCATCTCTCGCTCGTTGATTTCTCTGGTCACTTTGCGATACTTTACTCTCGTATTGATTCAACTCTTTCTCGAGTTTGGCTTGCTCTCTCGGGTCCGCCGGCGTCGCCACCGCCGCGTTATCCATGCTAAATCCCAAATCTAAAGGAGGTCTCGAATACGTGTCTGGCGTGTCTAGTCGTGCCAAAGTCGTATTATTGATGCTATTGTTGTTGTTATTATTATTCCTGGACGCGGTCACAAAAGTATCCAACGACACGTCGTATTGATTCTGTGGCGTGTTCAAACTCGCGAACTGGGCGTTCATGACGCTTCCCGGAGTCGAGTTCGCACCCGCGCCGCCGTTCCCGCTCACCATCGGCGTCACTCCGTGTCCTCCACTTCCTTTCGCCTTTATCACCGCGTACACGTCGTGCATCGCCAACGAAAACGCGTCGCAAGTCAAACTCATCGCCCCTCTCGACCGTTTCCGAACAATCTCCCGAATTTCTCTCTCCGGTAAACTCGCCTTCCCGAGAAACTGCACCGCGTTCTCCGCGGTCACCATCCCGGATCTGTTCACGTCTAAGCTCGAGAAATGCTTCTCGTACTTCACCTTATCTTTCTCAGACATCGGTTTGCTTTGAATACTGTTGCTCGAAACGCTCGTCGGCGTCAATCCGCCGCTCGTCATCATCATCAATCCGCCGTCCGCCGCCGCTCCGCTCGAAGTCATCCTCCTCCTCTCCTCCTCCTCCAACGCCTCTTTCACGAGCGTCAACACCCGTCGCAACCCGTCTCGATCGCTAATTTCTCCCGTCCCGTTCGTTCCATTTCGCCAAACTCGGGATAAAGTTGCGTCTGGTAACCCCGACGGGCGTAAAAATGCGACCGCTTTTTGTCCTTTCACGACGGAAGAGTGAACACTTTCATCAGATTCACCTCCGCCTCCATCCAATTTCCCGTGACGCAGATTCGAGAAAAGCGCATCTAAAAGCGCGGGTGAAGAGAGGGTTTGGATTAAAGACTGGCGCGAAGACCAGTCGAACGAACTACCAGACATCATCGTCGGTGCGCCCGCGGTGTCGATCAGCAGAGAGAGCGAGCAGTTTTTGCGCGATGAATAAAGAGCGTGTGTCGAGTGTTTTATGCGTTTTATTCCTTTGGAGAATTGAGGAAAAGTAAAGGTGAATCCCCTTTTAAAAGACAAGGAAAAGAAGAGGCATTTTCAAACGCGAAACGCTCTATAAATGTTGGATGATTTTAAGCGACGAACCAATCTAAACCACCCGCATCAAAATCGTCGCGCATGACTCGAAGAATCTTCTCCCTCGCTTTCTGCATGCCAAACGCGAAGAGGCGACAAAGTTTGGTGTTTTTGTCCAGACCGTTTTCTTTCGAGCGCTTGCGTTTGGGGAGGCCGGGCATTTCGTCGCGCTTTTCGACGACGTAAAGAAGTTTTGGTTGGTACGTATCATCGTCCTCGTCGGTGGTGGTTATGGTGGCGGTGGCATCGAGGGGCTTTTTGTGTCGCGCGTAGTGTTCCTCTTTCTCTTTTGCGCGGATGAGTTCGATTTCGCGGTTGATGTCGGCGACGTAGGCGTTGAGCGTTTCGCCTCTGCCGAATACGCGGATGATTAATTTCTTTTGCTCTTTGCTGCCACGAGGAGAATTTTTTATCTTCGCCGCCGACGAGTCCGGTTCGGAAGAGTTCGCGAGAGCGTCGACATCGCGAACTTCTGCGTCCGTGTCACCGTCGGCGGTAAACAAAGCGGCGAAGCCTAACGGTCCATCCTCCTTCAACATGTAGTGTACTTTTGCCGCTCGCAAGCGCTCTAAGCTGCACCTATCGTGTACTTTCGTCGATTGCTTCGCGTATTGTCGCCACCAGTACATCGGTCGTTCTACTTTATGGCAACGCATGCCACTATTAAACGCGCGATGGAGGAACGAAACGTCAACCGGCCACCAGTGATTGGGATTTCTCTTCAAACTACTGCACGTTCTTTGCTCTTCTGAAACGGCGAAATCGACCACTTCGTCTCCTATTCTCCATAAATCATCGTATATTCTAATGCCCTCTTCCCCTTCTTTATTCAAATTCATTTTCTTCTCCAAAAACGATCTCCGATAACAGCCGCTCGCTCGCATCGCGGGAATCTCTATGTATCGCCCGGGCGCCATCTCCGTAGTACCACACGTCAATGAATTTTGCCACCTTCTGAACCGTTCCATCCCAATCCATCCCTCTTGCGGCGCATTACTCGAAGGTAAATCGCCAATCAACGAAATCTGGCTAAACGTCGCGTCTAAATCCTCCCGCGACTTCAACGCGTTCAACAATTCGTAAAAGCATCTCTGCGGCCTCATATCGTCGGCTTCCATTTCCGCCACGTACTCGCACGTGGACAAACTATACGCCAGGTTCAACGCCAACCCTTGTCCAGACCGTACCTCTTTGCTTCTTTCTAACTTCCTAAGGATTATTTTATGCCTCTTTCCTTTGCAATATTTCCGCACGATTCGCTCGTACGTATCGTCGTTTCCTCTTTCCTCCTCCTCCAACTGTGCAAACTCTTCCCTCAAATTACAATCCACCTTGTTCGCGTAGAAATCATTTCCGACGTCCTCTTTTTCCACCTTCTCGTCTTCCGTCAATTTCCACTCCCCGCCTTCTCCTTCTTTTAGTGTTTCGTACGCTCGTTTACATGCACCGATCCTTTCGAAACTTCCATCCGTGCTCGAATCATCCACGACGATGATTTCCAATCGTACCTTCTCTTGTGCGAATAAACACAGTAAACACGAGGTTAAATGTGGCAAGGCGTTGTGCACCGGGAGTAACACCGACACGTCGAACTGGCCTTTATCGTCTGAATCATCCTCGTTTTTCTCAAAGTCGTTTCTTTTTCTCTTGTTTATGTTGTTCTTCGTCGTCGTTATTGGCATGTTCAATGCCGCTTTAAGGGAGAAAAAATGCTCCAAAAAAGGCCGTTTTTTCTTCACAAAAAGACACAAAAATGGTCGTAAACGCGCAAATAAACGCGACGGAATCACCACCGGCGAACGATGAAAACGACGCACACAGGCCTCGACGCACGAAAGACGACATCTTAAACCCGGAGAAGGTGAAAGAGGAAAAGTTACGGTCGCGAGACGTTCTTGACGACGTGTTGAACGCGGTAAGAGTTTACGATGATTTTTGAAATTATTTCTTTTCCCCCTACGGGAATTTGAATTCGATGGATGCGTTGCTTTGCGAACGCGGGATACGAACGCGCGAGTTTTATAGAAACTGACCTCTCGCTCTCTTTCTTTCTCTCACTCTCTTCTTTTTATGCTTTTACAGGTGGAAGTGTACGCCGCGGATGGCTTCGATACGCTCGAACAATGCATTCGAACGCAAATGATGGATTCTGGGAATCACCCCCAACACCAGCAGCAAGAGCGAATTCAAAAAGGCTTGGACTCGCTGTATCAACACGCGCAACGGAACATTTCGAAACATTTTTCTCAGTTCAGCTCGAGAGCGTCGAGCAGATGTTTTACGGTACCGCACGAGATTGTGAAGTTACCGTCCGATTTTAGCGAGAGAACGATGCACACGGTGGAACGTTTACCGCAGTGTTCGGTGGAGGAGGAGAAAGCGTTGGACGAACGCTTGGAAAGCTTGAGAAGACGAATCGCGAAATCGAGAGCGGTGACGATGAGGAGTAAGTCCGAGATGAAAGGGTTGTCGAAGGAAATCGAGATGCACGGGGAATTGACGAAGAAGTTAGGGGAAATCCCGGAAGTGGCTTTGAGAGAGACGAACGAGAACGCGTGGGAAGGCGCCAAGGCGTGTCGATCGGTGGTGGAGACGGCGAAGAGGTTACAGCCGTTGTTGCACCAAGCGGAGAGGATCGCGGAGACTGGAGCGTTTCTGAGTAGCAACGACGCGATGGCTAGTAACGATGAGAGGAGAAGAGATGCGGTGGATGCAGCGCAAGAGGCGATGAGAAGTTGTTTCGTGAAAGGCGGAAGCTTGGAGGCGCTTAGACTGATCAACGCGAAGCTCTTGAATGCGTCGTCAACGACGACGATGACGACGGATGCTCAAGAAACAGGGAACGATGACGCGATGCTGGTTTAATCTTCCTCTCTCTGTAGTTTATCTATTTACTTATACAAATTGTACACTAATACAACTCTTCATTCCGAGTAGTTCTCAAGTATGTAGTGATTCTTCTCCCCGGGGATTCTTCTCTCAATAGGCACACACACATATATATATATTTCTTTATTCTTAATACGTGTGCAACCCGCTCTTATACGACGCTTGGACACCTCTCGGAAACACCACCCTCACCAGCATCTCCCACTTCATCTTCACCCAGTCTAAAATTTGCAACACCACGTTGCTTCGTTTCTTCTCTCTGCTATTACTCCCATTCGATCCCGGACCGTACACGCCATTCCCACTAATCCCCCCCGTCGCCGCTCCGGGACCGCCCCCAATCCCACTCGTGCCTCCCGGCAACACGCTCTCGTTCGCCGCCAAGGAAATAAAAAACCCAAACGGCACCAACCACGTCGTGCACAAGAAAAATCCCATGGCGTATTCCGTCGAATACCTCTCCTCGCGGAAGTATCGCATCCAATACACGTGCGTTAAGATCAACATCACGACTGAACCCATGAATTCCATCGTTTGTACTTCAATAAACGGGTATCTCTTGAGTAATCTCGAATACGCGATTTGTGACAAACCTCCCACGAGACACGCGGTAAACGGCATGCCGTCGACGAAAAATAAAAGCACGTGTATACACACGGTAGCTTTGATCGCGTTTTGGAGGAATTTCTTCGCAAAACGCGTGTACTCTTCGACCATTTCCGCGAGGTAATACAGACCTGTTTTATTAAAGCGCGATAGTAAAAACACGCAGACAGTGAGAGAGAGGGTAACGAGTTCGTCAGAGAGGAAGACTCGTACAGTACTCGCTTGGTTTACGACGAAAATCAAAACTTATAATTGCGCGCGGGGAAAGAAAGAGCACGAGAGCGAGAGGAAGAGTACACGTACCGGTGGCTAAACACACCGCCAAGAGGACGAGAAATATGTACCCTCCCGTGTACGCCAACGTCGTGGAGACGATCGTTCTCGACGACATCTTTAATACTACTACGACTACGACGACGACTGAGTATGTGTACGAGTGGAAGAAAAGTGCGGGGAAATCGTTTGAATTTCGATCCGAATTGGAGAAAATTCTTCAGTTCTTTCACTCGCTTCAACGCTCTTTAAAAGCGTCTACACGCGACGAGACGAGGACGAGAACGACACCTTTTGATACAACATACGCACACAAACAAACAAGAAAGAGTTAAAGAGAGAATTCAGAGATACATGACCGCCACCACGGGCGACAAAAGTGGTCGCGAAAAGGAATCGATTCGTCAACCTTTGGACACGGTCGTTCTGAAATACCTCCAAAAGCGAGGTTTTAAAAACGCCGAGCGAGCGCTCGTGGTGGACGCGAAACTGCAAAAAGACGCGACGAGCTCGATGTCTTTAGTCGCGTTAGGCGCGGACGCGGCGTTGAGCGATTTGCTGGTCTTGCACTCCGTGGAGGATGATTTCGAGGAGGAAGGCGGAAAGTTCAACGCCGAGCAGGTTCTGGACGGGTACGCGAGAGTGAGAGATTGGATTTTCGGAGCTTTAGATATGTACAAACCGGAGTTACTGCGCGTTCTGTTTCCAATGTTCGTGCACTGTTACTTGACGTTGGTGAAGAAGAACAAAGTGGAAGAGTCTCGCGACTTCTTCGCGAGGTTTCACGAGGACCACGTGAGAGCGCACTGCGACGATATTCGAGGGTTGAGCGGCGTAGCGTTGCCGGAACACGTGGAGACGGATCCGTGCGCGATGAAGTTTATTAAGCACAAGTTTTCGATCGAGATGTGTTTTCAATCGTTCGATTTGTTGGTGAGGTTTTTACGAGCCTCGGACGGGAACGGCGCGACGAAGTGTTTAGCCATCTTGAACGAAAACGTCGGCGTGAAAATTACGCAGAGGGACTCACCGTCCATGTTTGTCGAAGAGGAGGAGGAGAAAAGCATAGACGCGGTTTTCAGCGGTGTCGTAACTGGGGAGACGACGGCGTCGATTGCCGCGTATAACAGCGGACCTGGGAGATTTGGTTTACTCGAACAGTCTTTAGAAATCAAAGCGGAGAAAGCTTTTCGGGAAATCGAAGCCAAACACGAAGAGGCGATCAAACGAGAAGACGCGAGAGTGGCCGCGTATAAACCGAAGAAGATTTACAAAAAGAGGAAAAAAAAAGGTTCGGACAGCGAGAACGACGACGACGAGGACGACGACGATAAAGAAGAGAAAATTTTAGACGAAGAGACTATCGAAGTCGACGGGTATAAGGTTTTGAAGAGAAGAGAGATAGACGTGCCGAACGTGCCTCCGACAATCAGTCGCTTACGAAATCCCAGGCTCGTGGAGAGCGAGATACCAATTCCCGAGTACGATTACGACGACGGATTGAGAGCTTTGGAAGACTTCTCGAACAGAGTGAAAGTGACGTCTGACAATTTACCTTCCTGTTGCTTCTTTACGTTCACGCACGCGGAAGGCAAGTTGATTTGCGCGAGCATGTCGCCAGACGTGGAGAAAGTTGTGGGCGGCTTTTCTGATTCTGTGGTGAGAACATGGGATTTAACGAGTGGCGAAAACGACGACGAGGAGGATAACGAAGAAGACGACGAAAAAGAAGTTGGGGGCAAAGAAACGGCGGATGGCGGGACGACGACCGAAACCGGCGAAAATAAGGAAAAGACCAAAAAAGTATACAAACGCGGCGATAAGATTGGGAAATCCATGAAAGTGAAGGAATTCATCGGTCACTCCGCACCCGTTCACGACGTTCAATACTCACCCGATGGCATCTACCTCCTCTCCGTCTCTCGAGATTGTACCGCGCGCATGTGGTCGTGCGAACTCGAAATCCCACTTTGCGCGTACAAAGGCCACCAAACCCCGATTTGGTGCGCGAAATGGGCCTCGTGCGGTAACTATTTCGCCACTGGTTCCCACGACAGAACCTGTCGAATCTGGACGACTGAATTATCCTCCCCGATCCGAGCTTTCTGCGGCCACATCGGCGACGTCGACTGCGTCGCGTGGCACCCGAATTCCAACTACGTCGCCACTGGTTCCTCCGATAGAACCGTTCGTTTATGGGACGTCAGTACCGGTCGATGCACCCGCCTCTTCGCCGGACACACCAGCGGTGTCACCGCTTTAGCATTTAGCCCAGACGGTCAATCCATATCCACCGCGGACGATTCCGGTATCATCCACTCCTGGGACTTGGACTCTGCGCGCTGTTTCAAAACCATGCTCGGCCACGAAAACGCGGTCTACAGCTTAGACTACTCCGGCGGCGGCGGCGAAATCCTCGCCTCCGCGGGCGCCGACGACACCGTGCGCATCTGGGACCACAAAGACGGCTTAGAATCCGTCGTGACTGGTATCATCCCGAAAATCGCGCCGACGAAAACCTTCCGCACGAAAAATTGCCCCGTCGTCAACGCCCAGTTTACTCGTCGGAACTTGTTGTTAGCCTTTGGAAGCCGGCGTATGCCGGTGTACCATCACATTAATTAAGAAATGGCGCATTCATCAGTCTACGTTCAATCCGTGCTGACATCTGTGAGTCAATACGGAATAGGAAGTTAGTCTCGCGGAGAGTTTTAATACATATTACTAGAGTGAACCTTATGGAATAATTTTGAAATTCTGTGCTGGCGCATTTCTCTGCGTACTCTTATTTTAATTGGATTCTTTAATTGTTTTAAATCCCAAACCTCTTCAGTGCAAAGCGCGCGCGCATAACTTTAACGACTCTTTAAGCGCTTCTTTTCCTTGAGCTCTGCTTTCGTCGTCGCACGACGCGACTTTTTTATTTCATAACACGAAAAGAATGTCGCCGCCTCCCTCGCCGAACGCGAAGCTCGATCGGTCGTACACTTTACACAAGGACCGGGAAAAACTCGAACAAGTCAAGTCTGGTCTCCAATCCGAAGCCGCGCAAGGGAACATCGACGTCGTCTTGGAACGACTCTTAAAGCTCGACGCGAAAGTACACCCGAGAGATGTGCCCGCGGTATATAAGAGAGCGTTGTTGAGGTTTCACCCGGACAGACACGTCGGGAAACCGATCGCGAAACGTGCGAGTTACGAGGAGAGGTTGGTGGTTGTTGTTGAACGTTTTGGAACATTTCTCTCGAATTTGAACTCGTTTGCGAGCGCGCGCGCCATGTTCTTCTCTCTCTCTCTTTTCTCGAGTTACGAGGGAGAGTTCGAGAAAGAGAGAGAGAAAAGCGATGATTCTGCCACCGTTGCCTTCGTCGTCGCTTGTGGTTCTCCTCATCCCTCTCGATTAAATATTTCCTTCTCGCTCTTAAGAAAGCGGTTGCTCTTTCGCTGACTTTTTAACTAACTAAACGAATCAATCCTTTCTTCTCGAACAACAAAACAGGTTCAAACTCGTCCGTTTGGCGTGGGACAATCACGTCGCCAGACGAGTTGGGAACGTGGTCAAAACCTCCGAGGATGGGGAGATTTTAGAGAAAGCGGAGATATTTGATTACGCGCAAGTGCAGAGAATGATTGCGATGCGCAAAGCGCGAGAGGCGGCGAAACAGAGGTACGAGAAAGAGTTGCGAAAGAAACGCGGCGTAGTATTGGAGGAGAGCGAAGACAAAGACGAAGACGCGAGGAAGAAGAAGAAGAAAAAGAAGAAGAAGAAGACGCAAAAAGCCAAAACGGGCGAGCCGGAAAGTTTAGAAGCCATAGCGAAAAGACTCGCGGAGCAAGAGTTCCGGGACGACGACGACGCGTTCTTCGGCGAGAGCACCACTTCCAGCGACGACGAAAACGAAGGTAGCGACACCGAATCCGACGTCGACGAAAAAGAGTTGAAGCGAGAGAAAGAGAGGCACGATAAGTTGTTAAGATTGCACGTGAAAAACTTGCACAAAGCCGAGAAGAAGACGGTGAAAGAGAGCGTGAAGACGAAGGTGTTGCGATTGTTCCGTCGGGGTCCTCCTGGTCAGTAGAGAAAGTCCAATGAATATAGTATGCAAGCAATGGCACTCGCAGCTTTGCGACCACTCGCCGCTGCAGCGCCGCGCCGCGCGGCGGATATCGTACTCAAAACACCCCTTCTGGTGGGGGAAAATGTAAAATAAGAATAAAAAGCAAATGTAGTAACGCATCATAAAAAACAAACGCGTCGTCGTTCTTTAATCATCTCGCGACTTTTAGGAGAAAATGGTGTCGCTCTCCTTTTCCTCGTCGTCGCGGGTCTCACTCTCTCGACGCGAGGAGGGTAAGAGAACGACGACGACGACGTCCAGAAACAACAAAAACGCTCCCGTTTTTTGGCGGCAAAATCCTCGTCGTCTGAACCGTTGTTATTGTTTTAAAGAGGAAGAAGAAAAGAAGACGAAATACGAACCACCATCACTGATCGTCGTCGTGGAAGGCGTAAACGACGCCAAACGCGTTCGCAAAGCTTTGAACGTTGCGCACCCGAACGCGGTGTTCGCGATGCGAGGATCGTATTTCGATGTAAAGGCGAACAAGTGGAAAATTCAACCGAATATCGTGCGCGCGGTGGAACGCAACGCCGGATGGCTAAAAGAAGAAGAAGAAGAAAGAGGAAGCGACGGGGAAAGAAGAGGCATCGTGGAGGCAGAGGAAGTGATTGTGTTTACCGATCCTGACGTCGCAGGAAGGCAGTACCGACAAAATTTTATCCAATATTTACCTCGAGCGAAACACGCGTTCGTGTCGCGGTATCGAGCGCGGTGTAAGAAGAAGACGAAATGGCACGAAGTGAACGATTGCGGGGTTGAGTTTGCGACAGATGGAGCGATACGAGTCGCGGTGAAGGAAGCGAGAGCACCGAGGACGATAAAAGCGACAACGAGTGGTAGTCGCAGTGAAACGACAACGGCAACGGCAACAACGACAGAAGGGCTTTTGGAATGGATGACTGTGGACGACATGGAGCGAAGGGGATTGAAAGGAACGACAAAAGCCGGCGTTCTCGGCGTTTCATCGAAGCGACTTCGCCAGGTCTTAGGTAACGTCTTAGGCATCGGCGATTGCGACGCGAAGCAAATGCAGAGACAGTTGAATATGTTCTTCTCTTCGGAGGAGTTCGAAAGGGCCATGGAAACTTCTTTAGAACTGTTAGAAAGCGGCGAAGCAGACGCGTGCGATTTTCACGACGTAAACGACGACGACGCTTTGGAATCGAATAAAGAGAACGAAGATGGTTTCGAAGAAGATTTTGGATTCGACGCGAACGCGTACATTCCGCCCGGCCAAGCGCCGCCAGGTTTTGAATAATAATAACGCATGAATAACAATAACAATTAGTAAGGTTGTTTAAAGAGTAGTTTTAGTAGTAGTAGTAGTAATAGCAGTACTCGTTTTAGTATAATAGTAGTAGTAATAGAGCGCGATCCCATCGCTCGTCATCATCGTCGTCGTCGTCATCATCATCACACGACGAGCGCGATCCAACAAACAAACTAATACCCGGTCAAACTCCCACCTCTCCCGATAATCTCCCCGACGCAAAACCACGCGTACGTCTCTAACCCGAACAAAACCGCCACCCCTACTTCTTTCACGCTCATCTCGTCCACTTTCTGCCACCGTTCTTTGACCACTCCCGCTTCTCGTTCGGCCGTTTCGATCGCTTTCGGGATTCGGGCGAGATTGGTATACAAAAGTTGCTTCGGGAGCTTCGCCGCTTGCTGCTCGTCTTTGACGATAAACTCCGCATTTTTCGCGATGGACGTTTCCAGAGACTTCTTTATCGACGGTAAGACGGTGTTCGTGACCGTCGTCGCGGATTCGAGCGCGAGCGTTCGCGCTTTGTGCACGTATCTCGACATCTCTCTCTTCTTTTTCCCTAAAATCTAATCTTATAATAATCTTTCTCTCTCTCGCTCTTTCTCTCTCTCTCTCTCTCTCTCTCTCTCCCCTTTTCCTTCGGTGTTCAAACGCAACAACAGATCTCCGTATCAGATCTCTCAAACTCTCTCTTCGTTCCTTCTCTCCTCGTCTTTCCAAGAAGAAACAAACAGAGCAAAAAGGTTTTAAAAATGTGACTGAAGTGGAGCTCGACGAGGAATAAAAAACAAAGAAGAGAGCGCGAATTCGCGCCTACTGGGTAATAATAGGGTTTAACATTAATTGGCCGAAATATCTTTTTTCACGTATTTTCTCTCTCTTTGGTGCAATCGCTTCAGAAAAGAATCGCCTCACTCGCTGCTTCTCTAAACATAGAGTACATACAGATTGTTTTGCAGACAAAAGGAAGAGAGGAGAAGACTCTAAAGAGAGAGAGAAGTAAATATTGAGTAACGGGGTTCGAATTTTGTTCTTTTTTCTTCGCGCAAAAGTGCGAGAGGAGTAATAACTACTCTTAATTCATCAGAACGACACGCGGGGATTTTGTTAAAAGTGCGGAAGAATTTAATCCTTCCGAGAGAGATTAAGCGGAAGTCGTTTTCTGCGCCTCTTCCTACTCCTTTTTAAAGAGAAGAGCGGAAGAAGAAGGGGTTTCTTTCGCTTCGTGAAGAAAGAACGAGAGAATGGCGGTGAATACTCTCGAGAGCGAACAAACGACGACGGAAACATCGACGACGATGAAAACGCTTTCGAAAGCCCCGAAGGCGGCTTTGATGATGTTGATGATGTTCGTCGGCGTCTTTTCTGTCGTTGCATTGTTCAACGAGAGAATGATAAACGTGCTCTTCCCCGAAGGGAACATCGGCATTCGAGTGGTGATGTTGGGAACAACAGCAATCGCGATGACTCTTGGGTCCGCTTTTGTGTTTTACGAGAAGAGAAAGAGGAGGATTTGTACCGCGACGACGCGCGCGGGCGACGGCGCGAGGAGCGACGCGGAGAATAACGGTAACATCGCAGAGAGGACAGAGGAAAAGAAGAACAAGGACGAGAATAGCATTAATAAATCGTCTTCTCAACCGGGATCGCCGGTAACGCCGCCGCAGTCGTCTTCGAAAACGTCTGCGTCGAACGCGTTCAACTCCGCTTCCGGTAAAAAAGGAAGCAGGAACAAAGGCGGCGCGAAGGAAGTGAAAATCGACGACGAAGCATTGGAGGAGTTCAAGTTGCAACAAGAGCGTCTCAAAAACGAACGATTGGAGAGGGAGAGGATGATTTTTGAGAGAGAAGAGGCGGAGAGAATCGCTCGAGAGGCAAAGGAGAAGGAGTTGATTGAAAAGAGACGATTGAGAGCGTTGGAGCACGAGGCGGAGTTGGAAAAGTTACGGTTGAAGAGGTTAGCGGAGAAAGAGGAAGAGGAGAAGAAAAAGTTAGAAGAAGAGGCGAAGAGTAAGGCGAAGGAGAGCAGTTACAATGCGAGCAACGAGATGCATCAGCAACATAACGTGGCCGAGGCGCAAATGTATCAGCATCAACAGCAACATCACCGAGGAGGAGGACCGACGAGTCCGAAACAGATTCCGTCGCCGCACTTTAACCTGCCGAAACCACCTCCGGGTCCGCCACCCGAGCACGTCGTGCGTGCCGTACGCGCGAAGCAGCAAATGACGTCCGCAACTACGTCTGTTAAGATGAACGAGACGCCGTTGCCTCCGATGGCGCCGATTCATCTCGACGAGTTGCACAAGGACAAAGCCGCGCAGAGAGAAATTTCAAGATCCGCAGTTGGACCACCTCCTGGATTTGGTAGCATTGGAGGCGGCGAGCATCTTTCAATTGGTGGTGAAGATAGAGGTCATCAGCCGGCGCATTTGCTTGTCCATCAACGCACGGATTCGTTCGCTTCGGACGGAGCGTTGAACGACGTTTTGGGCTTGACGTTCTCCTCTTTGGGCGACGACGTGTTCGGTCCGTTTGACGACGACGACGACATTGCAAAAGTGCGTCAACCGAACGTTACGGGGCAACCGCCGTTACCACCTGGTCCACCGCCCGCGCAACCTTTAGCAGCGCAACAAATGCCGAACAACACGGAAGTGCGAGAATGGCTTCGCATGCTCAACTTGGAACAATTCGCCGAGATTTTCGAACGAGAATCCATCGTGATGAGCGATTTAGTCTTGCTTCGCGAACGCGATTTAGAATCGTTAGGATTACCTCTTGGGCCAAGGAGGAGAATTGCAGCGTCAGTAGCGTACATGTCCACAACCACAACGGCGTCGACGAATACGAATAGTGCTAATACCGCTGCTACTACCAGTGGCCCGCCGAACAGTAGTCCGACTCCGCCTCTGCCGCCACTGTCTTTGTCGTCGCGAGGCGCAGGGCACGACAGATCTCCCAGCAAAGATGGTTTTTTGCATCAAAACCAAATGTTATACCACGGGTACTCGGCTTCTGATGGTTTGTTCGAAGTCGACGTGGATGATCTCGTCCCCGTCGTCGAAGAAGAACCGAGCATAAAAGAACCGTCGCCGATTATGGTTGAAGCGGCGGCCAAGATCAAAATCGCCTCGGCGACGATGAAAGTGCCGCAAGAGTTTTACGATTGCATCTCGTGCGAAGTTATGTTAGAACCAGTCATCACGAGCGACGGTCACTCGTACGATAGAAACTCCATCGCGAGATGGTTGGAAAAGCACGACACGAGTCCGATCACTGGCGAGAAATTGGCGCAGAAAAAACTGACATTGAATCACTCTTTGAGAAGTTCAATTTTAGCCTTCGCGGATGATTACTGCGCGCCTTTACCGAGAGAATAATAGAAAACACGCATACTAGACGATATATGTATAATAGAGAGAGAGAGAGGAGTAGTAGGGATACACGTATTAATGAAAGGAAATCATCGATAGTAATGATCAATACTAAAATTTGACCATAGCAACGTTTGCGCGTGTCTTTTTTCGATTGAATACTTTAGGCTCAGTTTAAATTTGTACATCATCTTTCGCACTCAGCTTCGTAAGAAACG